>Ga0163217_1069401_pt1 | contig 14708 bp, 6 predicted proteins | sample SynspAceP_FD_185933 | JGI IMG/M metagenome (GOLD analysis project Ga0163217, IMG submission 185933) | Saline lake microbial communities from Ace Lake in Antarctica - Synechococcus sp. Ace-P (PacBio error correction) | ecosystem: Environmental > Aquatic > Non-marine Saline and Alkaline > Saline ... | reverse complement strand
TATCTGGATTTTCCCTGAAATTTTGGCCTGCGGTACCACTTCCTACCATGGTGCTGAGCAAATAACCAAGACCAACTTGTTACACCTGCCAGAAATGAAAAAAGCCGATGACATACTCGCTGGCGCGTCTTTACAAAAGGGGGGCATCCTGAAAGGTTTTATAGCGAAAATTCTATGATGGCGACATTAAGTTCGAATACAGATGCAAACCATGCGTTTAATTGGTTCGAACCTGGTTAGGGGAAATAAGCAGCCGCTATAATAGTTCCCTGGATTAAAATTGGAAGATTTGATCGACTTTTCTTTTAGATGCAAGAACTTTATTTCGTTCCCGCATTTTTAAAATTATCAAAGTCTTCTTGAGTATTAAATTCACCAAAATGAATTTATTAAGGGTCTCTATATTTTTTTTCGCGATTACCGGAATCGGTCTTGGGTCTAATCCTTAAGGTTAAAGGCTACCATTATATTTTAAAATGGTGGGAATAGCAATATCTCGAACTGATGAAAAATTTCTTCCTGTCCGGCTATAACGTAAATAGTTGTGTTATGTAAAAATCCTTATATAGTTATTTAGCAGTGTTGGTTTTGGAGTAGGGGAGAATGAGCAACCCGCCAGTCCGCCTGTGCCGATTTAGTCGGGTACCTTGCCAAAAAAGCTGGGCAAGCGGGAACGACTCTGCAGCTGGTTAATTATAGCTATTGTTAACGGTTCTTTATTTTGTTTGGGAAATAAATTTGGGTACATAATATAGAAAAATGGTAAGATCATAAAAGTTAAAACTTTACACCATTTCGCCCATCTCCTACAAACAAACCAACCTCTTGAAAGTGCCACCATAAATTAAAATAGTAATCCAACCTGGCAAGTTTCACGTATTTGTTTTTACAGTTAGTACCTCAAAATATATATTAATGTTGAAACCTTTTAATAATCTGAGCTCACTGATTTATTTTAGTATTGTCTGTTGGGGTTTGATAATATGCGGTAACATTATAAAAGTATTCTATCCCAATAATCTTCTTCATTTTCTTTTAGTATAGTAAGCAATTCCCTTAAGGCTTTCATGGATACGTTTAAGTAACCACCTCAACACTATGAAAATAAAATGGCAATAGTCCCTTTTCTCTTGCCACTTTTACATAATCAATCAGTTTCTTGCCGTATGACTGTCTACCATACCAATTGGCATAAATTAATGTCGATATTTTCACATAGTGTCTGTATGGGTCCGTCACTTCTGGCTTGCAGAAAATGTTTTTTACCACATTCTACGTAGCGTTGCGCCATCCTGTTACTTTAAAGGTCTTGAGCAAGGATTAGCCGTAAGGGTTCTATGGGTTTTTCCATCAACAGCTTTAAGTAGGCTGTTGCGTATATAGATTCCATTACGGTATCTGTTTCAAAGTATAATTGTTTAGGTCATTATTTCTGTGTAACCCGAATCAAAATTAAGCCACCCATCACATGTATGAAAATAGCGAATGTACCAGTTCATGTCCGTTTTCAACAATCTTTTTCCATTCCAGAAGTACGATTATGTAATTGGATTCTTTATTACCCGGGACAGTAAAAGTGGCTTTCACATTAAAGAGTCCAGCTAAAGGTTATGGCGTTTCCAGATGGGAATCTTGACCATTTCATCCAAACGTATAGACATACAGCAACGGCTTTTTTATGTATCGCCACTGAGTTCTGTATTTATAAGTTTGGATAGGAAAAATTGAGCCTTACCGTTAGGACTAGCAGATTATTTGAATATTTTTTTCATTAATTTTATTTTTATTCTAAAGAATTATTAGGTAAGGGCAATTGAGTGCGGTGTGGAGCAGTAGAATCTTTTTTTTTCGCCGGTCAAGGCATTAATCGTGTTTTCTGCTTTATTTGCTATTAAAGTCCCGTTGTCCAACTTTAAATAAATTCAATACATTCAATGAAATTCAATTGACTTTTTCGCATTCAGTTAAATGTATAACCTCATTTTAGGGTTAATTTCCACATTAATCATTCCTTTTTTGGGCAAATAACAATCCAAGTAACAGGGGTACTTTAGGACCTTGCCCCAATATAGATGCCGGCCGAAAATTCCTGTATACTTTGGGCTACCGCCTGCTTCCCTTATGGCCTTGGATCATGTTTTGTGTTAATGGACCGGTACCGATTTATCCGTCTTACCATGAAATGGCCCAGAGGAATATGGGTCATCCTAGCTGCCAAGCTTGGATCTCCTTCCTCCGCATATAGGTATGGCCGCAGGCAAATTTTTTCTTGGTTTTTACGCCAATAAAATTACCAGGCACCCATGAGCCTCCGGTGGGACATTTTCCTACTACGTTTAGCGTCGTTTGTCATTCCAATATGGTTATCTTTTTCCAGGTTGATCCATGGCCTCGAATACCAGGCCAGGAAAAAACTCCCGGATCATCTGAAATTCCTCCGAAAACCGCTGTTTGTTGAGACTCTGGGGTAAAAAATATAAAAAGCAGGATAATTTCACGATTCTCGCAGTAGACAAATAGTTGGGGCGTGTTGGTGGCATTTTCCAATTGGATCAAGTTGTCCGTTCCTACACCACCTCGATTAGTAAGTTGACTCTAAGGGATTATCGTCTGCTATTCGTAATCTTTTTGGTATAGCAAGCGGTACCGGAGGTATCATTTTTGGCGTTTACATAAGGTTTTGGCTTCAAAAATCCCCAAACCATTAGTTTGGACTGTCCTCTTTTCCCTTCTCCCAAGCATATTCAGAGGAGGCACGTATCAAAACAATGAAAACTGGCCAATATGGACCACAATGCTAAGGGTCCAAACACGTTATACCGGGCAATAAATTGGAGGGTCCTGCCTTAGCTTCGTTTTTCAGTATTGTTCCTTTCCCTTCTTTAAAGTTCAATATATAGAAGATCATGTTGAGATTAATCAGCACCAAGTAGTCCACAGCGAAACTTTGCCTATAAAAGCGGATAGCGCGCATTTTTTCAGTATTCATAGCCCACAACTGTAGTCCTAATAAAATGAGCTCTAAGGGAACCGATAGCTCCTACCCAGAAACAACCACCGTTATGTCTTTCTTTGATGTAAAAAGGGCTTACCGAATAAATAAGTCCAGTGCATAGGAGTTATTACAAATGCCCATGGAACCAACTTTTGTAAACGCTATCCGATAAGGGCCAGGTTACGCAATAGGGTAAAGGCCAATGAGTACGGAAGTGACTAAAAAAAGCTATAAAGGCAATCTTGTAGTTTTTAATCGCAAAATTTCCCAAAGTAGCAGGCACATAACCCCAGTGCGAGACTATTATGAGTAAAATAAATCCACGGTCATTATAAGGGCTAAATAAATAAAAACCGATATCCGGCAGGGTCTACAATTATCAAACTAAAGAAAGACGATTAAGAGCCCAGCAGAAAGTTGGGCGAACTCTATAACTATTTTTGGAATCAAATTAACTTCATGAACGTAGTAAAGATTGATTAAAGGTGGTACTACCACACAGGTCCTATTAGTTCCGGCACCCCCACTTTTTTACAGGAAAGGGTGACCGCAAGTCCTAAAGATAGTTAATTCTCCGAATCCCTTTGGGAAAACCGGTCAATAATTAACGCTACACATGTGCATAATATTACATTTATTTTTTCAGATTCAGCGCTTCAATCAGTCCTTTATTTTTTTCAATGGATTCATAAGCTCCTCGCCAAAAGGATAAGTTCCGAACTCCAATTTGTATGTCCTGCCCCAAATATAATTCGAACTGGCTGTTATTGATAAATCCATCATTATAGGCTTGGGGAATAGATCAGTAAAAAAAGCGTTTTCTTTTATCTACATCACGTCGAGTGGTGGATAAAATCCATTGGTGCCATGCAGCCTCTCTTGTGACAGGAATCCTACTTGGATATCCAAATTCCTTAAGTATAAAAACTCAACTTTTTAAGTTTAGCCTATCTATGGAATCCATCTCGGAATTTGAAACTCAGTACCTCAGGGGAATCAACCCATATTTTAAAATAATTCTGAGCTTTTACCATCTCTATGTCTTGGTCTTGCCTGATATATTTTTTTTCCAATAGTCATTCTTTTGGACTAACGTTTTAATGGCGCTATTCCTCAATTAATTGAAGGGGGTTTTCGAATCTGATCTTGACAGCCAAACGGAGTATAAGCAAAACAAAGAAGTAAACTTTTTATTGTCGAATTATTTTTTATCATTAATGCCCTATGTTCATTTGTTGTGTAGTACGCGCCATATTACCGTTGTCATGATAAAATAAGTTTGTTTATGCTAAGATCATTTTTTTTTTCACCAAAAAATTCCGTAATTACTTAGTAAAATTAGTTTTTTGATCGTCCTTTGTTTGATTGCCGAGTAATTTCCTTTCAAAACAAGGGATTTGCCAAACTTTCAGGGCACATTTTTATTATGTAACGAATTGTATTGATATTACTCTTACCAACCCAATTATTCAATTCTTTCATTGGTAAAGTTGAATATGCCGATGTAAGCAATGTCGTCTACATTGTCTTTGAGCCCACTTTCCAATAACATATAATTGCGTTTCCGTCACCAAGATAGATAATTACGAAACATGCTTAAGAATATCGGCAAATCCAGCTCATCTACTTTAAAGCTTTTTTACATTTGGACATATAATTTCGTTCATGCTTCTGTTTGTTTTTAATGAAAACAAACGTTTTGACTAAAACTGATTTTAATACAGTTTAGGGTTGTCATGCATGTGCCATTTTCTCTAATTTTCCAAAAGTTCGAAACTGTAAATTAGATTTAAAGAAACTCGATGTATTTTTTTTGTAGTAATAAGTGGAAGTTTCTCTTCATTGTGTTGATACGATTAATTGTCTGTCCAGGATTAACTGTAGACTTCTAAATTAATCAATGAATGATAATATATTTATACTATTTCCATGGACTGAATTGGGATCATCAATGAAAATGCTCTATAGGTTCTTTTGTTTTTGAATCGGAAGCTTTAACGCTTTTGCTAGGAAATTTATACTTAAGCTCAAAAGTTAATTTGGGCAGACTAAAGATATAATGAAGGAACTGATTTCTTATTTTCGAAAACTGACGTGTTAAATCTGAAAGCCTTTGGATTATTTGTCTATTGAAATCACAATCGAATTCAATTTTATAATTTATCAGTACTTTAGCCCCCAATAATCGGAGTGATATTTTAGAGGTTTCAATAAACCTTTGAGATATGGAAATACAAGAAATGGAGTTTGGAAAGATAGGCCTTAGAGATCCCTAGCATCATCGGAGAAATTGGAACAGTGGAGACCCTGTCGTAAATACAGTGTCAGGTAACGGGCACCTTTTATAGTGGAAGAAGAAATATGACACCCAGGCGAGAAAGCGGGCTTAAAAGTCACCTATGACACTCGCAGCAAAGAGTTAAAGGCAGGCCAGAGGAAGGAAAACAGATACTTCGGTAAGTTGTAAGTAACAAAGGAGATCGAACTGGAAGTTCAACGTGAGCTTTTAAAAAAAAGTTTGGGACGTCCGATCCACAGAAAGATGCTAGTCAACAGTGATTGAATGAACACAAGATCAGCAAAACGAAGATAATGGATTATGGTCGGCATGGTTCCATAGCAGTTATTACCGCACACCAAGTCTGCAAAAAAAGGAAACAGGCCCAGAAATTCACTTATAATGAATCTAGGGGTGGGTAGACCAAGGTGCTTTGTCGAGGTCCATCACGGATATTCTAATCATGAGGTTATAGACTGTGGCTATCGCTTGATGACCTCCTACCTACGCGTGATGGCTATAGGATCACCATAAAAAGCTTACAGATTATGAGCGGAGAAGGCCTTATTGGAAATACTAGAAACCGGATAAACAGAAGTGGTTCGGACGGAAGTTGTTGAGTTCAGGAAAGTAAATACCTCAGCCTTTGGATTGCCCTGAAAATGGATATAAAATGGTCTGGATCCCCAGGTGGCTCGGGCAAAAACGCCTATTTTGCATCTATTATAATGTCCACGACGCGTAGGATACTTAAAGACTATTTTTCTTTTTCTATAAAGCAGGCAAGGGATAATAGAGTTCCTTTCTGATTTGTTTTTTAGGATTACCAATACCCTGAAAGTGTTTGTTATCAGAAGCGAAATGGAAGCCGTTCATTGCTAGGAATGTTCGGAATATCTGGACTGATAGGTGTCCAACAGGAATTTACGCATTGTGGGCCACCACTGAGGAAAACGCGCCATATAGAAGCTTATCATGGCATCCTGAAGAAAGAAGTCTTTAAAGAGTGGGCTATAGAAATTTTGGGGAATTGAGCGATTCTTAAAAAAGATATGTGATTTTCTATTAACGCAATACTAGGCTACATGGTCTGTGGACGCAATTACGCCAAATTGAAAATGGAACCAGGATAAACACCTTGATTTTATGAACAAATTAACCGCATAATTAATCTGTTGAAAATCAATAATAACACTCTTGGTTTAGCGGTCAAAACAATTAGCTCAAATAGTGAAAGTTCATGGTTTACCAAACAAAAGAAACAATTGCTCGATAATAAATCCATATCCTAATCGATATTTCCATTTAATTATGATCATGTTAAAAAAGGGATGGTTTATGGTATGAGGATTTTGAAAAATTGAAGGTTTTTAAAGTTAAAAAGCATTTCTGAATGACGTTAAATGATTTTTAAGTCTATAGTGCCAAAGTTGGCCAAGCAGTGGCGTATTATTCAACCAAATGAATTAAACGTGACACCACCAATATTTTAACCGCTAATCATAATTTATTGAAGAAAAAAATAATGAGTAAGAGGAATAAAAGCAAATTTTGTTATTAAAAACGATTGAATGTTTTATTCCAAAGCATCACGAAATCGAACCCATTAAAAAATAGACCTTACAAATAATGAAAATTACTTCCCTCATATGAGCTGATATTGCAATTCTAAGGATAGACTAATCGAAGGTTATGAAAGCATATTCACAAACTCCTCTTATAACAACACTGAGTGATTCTTTTGTCTTGTGGTTTTCCAACCTACAAAAAGAAAATAAGCGATAGAAAACAAAATTTACAAGTTTATGAACTACGGAAGATACATTGATGAAACGGTCTTTTTCTGTTAAAGCCACAATTAAACTAGTGAAACAAAGAACAATCGAAAAATAGGCGGACTTCTGGGGGAGGTATAATGAGAATTGAAGCTGACGTAATTTCTTTAATTGGAATTCCCAAAGTGAAGTTTCCATTCTCAAGTTCCTAATGACAATAGAATTTGCCAATTTAGGTGCTTTCGATGCATATTTATTAATTACTCTTGAAAATGAAAGGTAAGTTAAGCTTTCTATGCCTCCGTAATATGGGGCTTTACTTATTTAGTTGATGAGATAATTAAACTTGAAGAGGCAATTAATCCTTCTTTAGGGGTGGTAAAATTAAGTCATGCCTTTAAGAGCAAATAAAATTATTGGCTTAACTCCACTCAATTTACAAATCTAAATTTAGTCAAAAGTTATTAGTGATTTGAGTTCGTCCCCTTATCAAAAAAATTAGGTTTCATGCGTTAGAATATTTAACTATTTTAAGTTTTTATTGGACAATAAGGAAATAAATATTGGAAAACGTTGAAGAATTGTTTAATCATAAAAAGATTGGTACATTCTGATAACTGAATCTTAGTTGGCTTGAAAAATTCCAGAAATACTTAGAAATTGTTGGCTTGATATAGAGGAAAACGCTAGTTCTTATAATAAGCACCAATCATAGCCCATCTAACAAGCGTAGGTTTAAAAATGATGAATTCCAAAAGATTTGCAGGGACCACAAGAAGTTTTAGGTTTATTACCAAATTGATCAAGCTAATAGAATCAGGTCACTTAAGGAAATAATTCATATAAAGGCCTTTGGAAATGATTGTATATTAGAATCCCCAATTCCTCATTTGATGAATATCAGAATTTAGAAACATTCAGGATATAATTGATGAATTAAAAAGTTAAAATAAATGAATTTTCGAAAGTTGAAATTTGCAGTGAATTGACAGAATTATATGAAAAATTCTACTCATTAATCGTAAATGATGATTCATTTGGGTCTAGTTAATGTAATCTTTTTTCATTCAAATTTTGGATTGACTTGAATAAAAAATGTGAGAAGGGTCTCAAGTGCGGTGTCAATGTGCTATCCAAGCGATATAGAAACCAAAATTGAATTTCAAAAAATGGAACCTGTACCATCATATATTCAATGTAAGAGAAAGTGGATAAGAATTAAAGGCTCTAATTGAAAACGATTTAAATTCTCAAGTAGAAAAATTGTATGAAAGACAACCAATTTCGAGAACTCTTCTTGAGAAATAGCAAACAATTCTTATTGTCAAAACATATCACAAACACAGATTTAATAGAACTTGTAAAATAGCCTCAGGAGATCACTGAAAGGACTTACACTCCAAAAAAAGAAAAAAATCTGGAAAGCTAATCAATAGGATCGACCATCCTTGGAATAAGTAATTACAAAAAACGACATTATCGGGAAAAAAAAAAAGGGGCTTTTTAAAAAACTTAAATCATGAAAATTAAAAAAAGTTGAAATTTCAGCATTTAGAGCTTTTGAAGATTAGAAGATTCTACTTTCGACTTTTTCTAAGATAAGGATTACAACTGCTATTTTATTTCGATTTTATGCACCTAACGGAAATGCAAAACATCCATTTTTATGATGCCAGTAGAGTTGGTATTACTGGACAAATTTCTCGAGTTCAAAAAAAAATGCTCAGAAAATGTAAAGTTGGAAGGAAAACCAGAAAAAAAAACATAAAAATCAGATTTCCTGCCAGCACAACAGGCAAAAGGAAACTTGGGTTGTTTCAGGTTTTTACGATAATATAAAAATCATTCTTTTCCGAAAAAAAAACATGTCAATACCAAAAACATATGATTTAAAAGAGCACCAAATAATGGCATTTCAGAGACGTTGTACTATCTCAAGATCTTATTGATACATTTATTAAAGAAGGAAAAAAGCAGAAGAGAGATAATAAAAAGTTCATTCAAAATACCTTTACCTAACGATTTACCAACACCTCTTTTACAAAATGCAATTAAATTAATGAAAATTGTGAGGAAATCGAAAAAAAATTAACCAAAACTAAAACTGAGTTAGGAAAAACAGGCAACTTCATTGACTTGAAGAAGTCAAGTTTTAGAAGAAATAAATTAAATCATTTGGTGTTTTGACCCCTATTAAACAAGGAGTGTTTATTTCGAATTTCAACAGATTAATTATTCGGTTATTTTGTTCATTAAAAAAAAAAAAAAAAAAAATCAAGTGTTTATCCTGTTCCATTTTCCATTGGGCGTAATGCGTCCCAACAGACCATGTAGCCTAGTATTTTATAGAAAATCACATATTTTTTTTTTTTTTTTTTTTTTTTGTTGTTTTTTTTAAGATCTGCTCAATTTCCCCAAAATTTCTATAGTCCACTCCTTTTAAAGACTTCTTTCTGCAGGATGCCATGATAAGCTTCTATAGCGCGTTTTCCTAGGTGTGGCCACTGCGTAAAATCCTGTTGGACACCTATCAGTCCAAAAGATATTCCCGAAACATTCCTAGAATGAACTGGCTTCCAATTATCGCTTCGATAAAAACACTTTCAGGTATTGGTAATCTAAAAAACAAATCAGAAAGGAACTCTATTATCCTTTGCCTCTTTATAGAAAAGAAAATAGTCTTTAAAAGTATCCTACGCGTGTGGGAACATCTATAATAGATAGCAAATAGGCGTTTTGCCGGCACTGGGGATCCAGACCATTTTTATATCCATTTTCCAGGCAATCAAAAGGCTTCGATGGTATTTACTTTCCGAACTTCACAAACTTTCCGTCCGAAACCACTCTGTTTATTTCCCGTTTTCTTAGTTTCAATAGGCCTTCTCGCTCATAATTCCTGTACAAGCTTTTTGGTGATCCTATAGCCATCACGCTGTAGGTACCAGAAGGTCATCGAAGCGATCAGCCACGCTATGAAACTCATGACTTAGAATATTCCGTGATGGACTCACAAAGCACCTTGGTCTACCCACCCCCTAGATCAGATAAGTGAATTTTACTGGGCCTGTTCCCTTTTTGCAAGAACTTGCGTGTGCGGTTAATAACTGCTATGGAACCATGCCGGACCATATCCATTATGGTCTTCGTTTTGCTTGATCTTGGTTCATTAAAAAACTGTTACTAGATCTTCTTGAATCGGGACGTCCCAAACTTTTTTTAAAAAAGCTTCACGTTGAATTCCAGTTCGATCTCTTTGTTACTTAAACAAACTTACGAAGTATCCTGTTTTCTTCCTCTGCCTGCTTTAACTTCTTTGCTGCGAGTGTCATAGGTGACTTTTAAGCCCGCTTTCTCCCTGGGTGTTATATTTCTTCTTCCAAAACTATAAAAGGTGCCCGTTACTGACACTGTATTTACGGACAGGTCTCCACTGTTCCAATTTCTTTCCGATGAGCTAGGATCTCTACTTATCTTCAAAACTCCATTTCTTAGTATTTCATATCTCAAAGGTATTATTTGGAATCTAAAATATCTACTCCTATATTCTTATTGGGGGCTAAAGTATGGTTTAAGATGGTTTGATTTTTCTGACATTTAACATAGGGGGGCTCAAGTAGCAACGCTATATTGATAATAAAATATTAACCTCTAAAGGGTTTAAGGAATTGGCTCTATGGTTTAATATGATTATGTTGAATTAATGAATATTTTATAAAAAAAATAATGATAATTCGGCAATGTCTTTTTGAAATACCCTAGACAAGTCCATGTCTTATGAAGCGTTCAGGTCATAGCTTAAAGAAAATCGTAAAAAAGTATGTACTATTACTTCAATTATAGTAAATAAAAAGTAGATTGAATTGATCCATACAATAGACCAAGGACGAGTTGGCACTTTAATTGTCCTAATGTATACTTTGTTAATCCAAAAGTTAGATTACACTTTTTGATGGATGGAGTGCTTACAACAAGTTTCATTAAAAATCTTCAAAAAGGTGTAAAGCAGTTCCCTTTATCGTATCTCAAATGTCACTCCCTAAAATACGGCTACAGATAAATATTCAATTTAAAGCGCATATTGGTGCAGGTAATTAGGTGTATTTCTTAAAGATATAGCACTCTTTCAGAGTTTTGTATTAATATAAATTGCATTTTTGGTTGCCTTTTGCGTTGTACTACCCTAATGAAGGTTCTAGTCGAGATAAAAGGCATTTTATCCAATTGTGAGTTACTTTTTTAAATGGGATATTTCGCTACCAAATTTCCTAACCTTGAACTATCCGCTCCATAGTTTTCCTCACAAGTTGAGAACATCCCAATCACCATCGCCATCTAACAGTAGCTCGATCCTACAAATTTTAACACCTTTTGGGCACTGAGTTCCATGCCAATCCCACATTGGTACACTATGTATTCTTATAACGATATCCAATATATTCCTGATTATTAGGACGTTCAATTTGTATTGTGGTATGTACAAGATCAAGATTTCATTCCCCATCATATCTCCAATTTGACTTGCCTTTGGCTCTTCCAGTTTTAGGAATATCCAGATAGTATACTCTTCCATTTCAAACCCATTCTTGTTTAACCGCTTCATATAAACAAATCTTTTGATTGGTATATTCCGTAAAACAATGGCATCTCCAGTCCATCTCCGTCAATTATCAGCCATGTCCATGGACATAACCTCTTAAACCTTACAGCCAATTTAAAATGATCACCCACTCTTGTTTGATTTTCGATTTTGCCAGGATTCTCCAACCATCTAACCCCATGCTTTGCTCCTGGTTTGCGATCGGAGGTAAACTAATATCATTGTTCCCCATCATATCCATAATCTCTGATAAGAATGGACATAGTCCATTGTTGCGGAGCAATAGGATACCATTTCCAGCCGAAAGATTCTAAGAAATTTCTTTGGTGCTTGAAACCAACCGATTTTGGCTTCTTTGTTTTTAGAACCAACCACTAAATCAGTGCCATTTTTTCCATCTATTTGAGCGGGGAATGCAAACAATCCATTGCATTGAGACCATCAGACGCGGGAGAGCCTTGGGTATTCCATGTTGAGGCATCCGAGAAGTCCTTGAGGATTAGTAAGGAGCCCAGTTTGAAATAATTTTTTATTTCCCCCTTCTTGTTTGCTTTTTTGAACTGACCACATCCAAATTCTTCCATCATGTTGATCATGTCAACAAAAACGGCATCTTCAACATCAGGAGTCTTACCTACAATAACTGAGGCCATTTTTGCTTTACTAAATTGTAACCTGGATGAAACATAAACCTTAGTATAACCACCTTCTTTCCAGCCAAGGTTCAAAAGTAGTTTAATATCCATCAAGTATTTCATTATTTACGTCGGCTAAAACTTACTCCGTCAGCCCGCTAAAGAGGAATCAAATCATGCCCTATTCCAAATGTTATTTTGAGCCTGTAGGGGACAAAGCAGTTAAAGTTGCTAATATAAGAAAAAAATAACATAAAAAATGATAGACATAAAAAAAAAACAAAAAAAACAGGTCTGCCCATTTTTTTCATTAAAAGATAATTTCAAAGTGCTATGTTAGCACCTTATAAAAAACGCTACAACTTGATCTCATTTCCAAGCCAAGGGAAATGTCCACATTTTTCAATAAAGGTAACTTGGAGATTCGGTAGTATTCTATTATTTCCATTTAAACAGTAGATTCAACCGATAGGATCTTGTCTGCCTGAATTATTATTGAAACGTTTCCAGTGGTATTTTTCAAATGAATAACCCTGTTCTTTTTGAGTTGAAAAAAAAGTTAGAAAAAAGTAATGCCAATTACTCCAGGTTGACCCATTAAAGAATCAAAATCAAAGTCTCCCTTTTACAGCTAAGGGCTCTATCTCTACATAAAAAATCCTGGGAAAAATTAGCTCTTAAATCTGATTTCCTAAAACTATCCATACCTTCGCTTCCCTGGTATCTTCAGCATGCAGTCTTCATTTGAATATTGTCCGGAAAAATAAGAAAGAAAACTTCATTGTAGGTCCTCCCGGGTTTAGAAAGATTAGGTTTTTTACATTCTTAGGATTTTAGCTACCATATTCCATTGGCGAAGGGCATTCCCCCAAGAAGGCCAATTAATGTAAGCTGTTCCGAATTTAAGTGGTTACCGCAATGCTTCTAAAAAATGCAACCGATGTAATTTTCCCATTAGTTCAAGAAAACAGGGAATCCAACTTTAGGAAGAATGGATTTTAAACCTGTCCCACGTTGATCTTAAAAAACCAAACATCGGTTAATTCTGATTGATAAAATTTCCCCAAATCGGCTTCTAAATAGTGGCATTCACCCTGGGCCTCCCGCAAGAAAAAAATTAATGTTCGGCCACTCCCAAATTTCTTCGAAACATGTATTAGTTTGGTCAGCAACTGTTATAAAAATAACCTTTTCAGATTGACTAAAAAGATATCTGAATTGATAATTAGAATCGAAAGGAAGTAAGAAAATATTTTTCATTTTTTATTTGATTGTAGCCAAAGCTATTCCCGCCCCAACCTCCCTGTTCGGCACGCCCGCCCTTACGATTTCTTGGCGAGCGGGGTTTTGTATATTTTTTTCTTGGTCCAAAGCCTTAATTTTGGAATTATTTTCGCTATCGTGTTATTTCAATTTAGCGACTTAATAAAATTATACACTTAGGTTTTAAATAAACATCGAGAACTCCGCATTACGTTTAGGTTATGTGAGCAATTGCTTTTCCTTTATTCGCCAGGTGAATAATTAATTACTAATTGTTTTTTTTTGATTAGCTAAATTCCAATTAGTATGTTAAGACTTATATAATGGAGTCAATGTTCCATAATTTCCCGTCTCAGAAATTATTACTATTAAAGTTTTAAGGGGATATCCGCAACGAGTTCAGCTTGTAATCCATGAAATTACCGCATTGCCATATTAAGATTATTTCAGTTCATCATCACTTATTTTATTTTGCAGGGCTGATTATGCTATATGATTATTATTCGAAAAAAAAAATTATTCTGGTTATATCTATTTACTTTGGAAACATTAATTTGGGAGAGTTCCATCATAAAAAGATTTAATGTTAGCAGATTCTTTTTCCAAAGTAAATCGTTATTGGGAACTTGCTCTAAACATATGAATATTCGGCATTTTTTCCAAAATCCGGAACGTCCACTAAAAATTTAAAATATTCTTTTTCTACATTTCTCTCAATAAGTTGCCATAGATTCGAAAATTATTAGTTAATGGTTGGTGTGTGAAAACGTAGCGTATGTAAAAGTACGTCTTTCCGGATAAATACAGAAACCGAATTTTTTATGTTTTGCATGGCCCGTAACCTAAACGGGGTCCGTTTCGGGCGGGTTTTTTTTACTTTTTATTTAAAAAGGTCGAAAAAAAATGGAATATTTTCGCTGTCGCGTTAATTTTTCATTTTTTGGCGGGTCTTTGCTAATAAGCACTATCCTTCAGCTGTTAGCCCACTTGTTTGCTATTTGTTTTGGTAAAATTGTTTTCTATTCCCGGTTTTTTTTTTCCTTTCTATCCCAATTCATTTTTTTAATTTTTTTTAAAATATTTCTAAAAGGGGCAAATTTTTATTATGCCTCTTTTAGGAGGATGTTGTTAGGGGTTTATTTTCTTCTTTCCCTTCCCTGTGTGG
>Ga0163217_1037103_pt1 | contig 14709 bp, 16 predicted proteins | sample SynspAceP_FD_185933 | JGI IMG/M metagenome (GOLD analysis project Ga0163217, IMG submission 185933) | Saline lake microbial communities from Ace Lake in Antarctica - Synechococcus sp. Ace-P (PacBio error correction) | ecosystem: Environmental > Aquatic > Non-marine Saline and Alkaline > Saline ... | reverse complement strand
GGGAAGGAAGTCGAACGCAGACAAAAGCACGCCACCGCCCGGAAGCGCCACACTAGCGTTCAGGCAGAGGCCGCGGATGAAGGCCAAGGGGCAAACACGACAAATCCACAAGAGAGAGGAAAGAAAAACGGGTACCAAAGAAACGAAAGAAGACCGGGGGTTCACCAAAAAAACCACAAAGACCAGCAGAGAAGCAACAAGGCAGCCAGCCCCAGCAACAAGCAGGGGAAAAAACCGGAAGATGCTGGGGAAATACCACAGAAGGGAAAACCCACGCAAATTACGCGCGAGGCTGAAAAGCGAGCTTAAAGACGCCCAAGAGTAGATAAAAGAATACCAGAAAACAAACTGAGGGGAAGCACCACGCCAGCGAACGCAGAACCACCGGTCGGAGCTCAGCGTGCCAACAGCCGATGCTTCAGGGGGGAGGGGAGGTCACTCCCCAAAGCAAGCAACGGCGTGGAGCGAGCAGACACACCCGCACGGCGGGGAAGCACGGCCGGACGCCCGCGCGGCGCAGCCAACCGAGAGCGGGCCGCCACGGGAACAAGGGCGAGGCGTACTACGGGAAAGCAAGGAGGCCCCAAGCCGGAAACCCGGCACAGCAAGAAACCAGGCAAAGAACAGCTCGCGGGCCGGCGCCGCCCGGTCGGGCGAACGAAACGGAACAACAAAGGGCAAAGAAAGAGCCTAAGCGGCTTAGCCAGCAGGCGCAGAAAAAACACACCGGACAGAGCACAACCAAGAAGCGGGGTACAAAAAAGCCGTAGCCACCACAAAACAGCGCGAGCGGGGGCCGAAAGCCACGGGCGAGAAAAGAAAGCGCGGCAAGGGGGGAGACAAGAAACCAACCAAGCTCGAAAGAGCCGGATGGCAAGACGAAATGGAGCCGCACGGGAAAGCACCAGGAAGCGCCGCTCCTGCAGAGTGAAGCGCGCACGCAGCGGCAAAACCAAAAGCGACAGCACCAAGACGAAACCCCGGTCTCGAAAGAGGTGACAAGAAGCGCGTTCACCGACCGCCCACAAGCACCGGAGGGCCAAGGCGGAAAAAAAAGCGAATCAAAGGGAACGGCACAAGGGGGGCGGGGACGCAACCGAAGTGCACACGTCGCCGCGCCAGTGCGAGGCAAAATAAACTAACACGTTAGAGCGGAACCCGGCAGAAAGCATGGGAGCCCGCGATAAGAAAGACGCAAAAACCGCAGCATGCGCGCCCCCCAGCGAGAAAACGAATAGAGGGCGGGGGCGGCCGGGGCCAAACCACAGGGAAAGACGGCCGGACAAACGGGTGAAAGGACGGGACCAGCAGACCCCAGCCGCACAGAAAAAGAGAGCAGCAAACGAACAATCGCACAAAGGCAGCAGCAGGCCAAGCCAGACCAAAAACCCGACGCTAACAGAGAACGGCGGAAGGGGGCCACCGCAACTGGGTGGCAGCAAGGGCGAAACCCATGGAAGGGCCCCGGGGCGCGCGCCGGGCCGAGGAGCGGGGAGCGGGGAACAGAACAAAGCGAACGCCAACAAATGAGGCCAAAGATGTAGATGGCGCAAGCTGCACGCCGAGGTCGGTAGGAAGCGGACTGCCCGGGAAACAGCAAACGTAAAGCCGCGGAAGGCGAAGTGTGCCAACAAGCAGACACAGCCAGACAAGCAGGCACCGCTCCAAAAAGGGCGGTGGAAATGAGCAAGCCGCAAACAACACGGAAGGAGCCCGCCAGGGCGGTCGCAAGGGGCGAGAGCGGGTGCAATAAAAATTCGTCGCAAAGAAGAAAAGCCAGGCCGCGCAATGCTCCGTGGCAGGTCGAAGCCAGCGCAACAAAGCCGGCGAGGGGGAAATGCGAAGACATGGAGGCGTCGAAAAATAGCCGAGGGGCCAATCACCCCCGCCAGCGGCAAAGAGAAACCACAGCAGTAAAAGGCACAAAGCGCAGCGAGTCAGAGCAGCAACACCGGAGGAAGAAAAAGAGAATCGCACAGGCAGACATAAGGGGCGCGATGGCTAGTAACGGCCCGGAGGCCGAAAGGACCAAGAGACGAGAAAGGAGGGCCAAAGCAAGCGAATGACCAAGTGCGCACGGGGGGGGCGAAGGGCCGAAGCGAAACGGGGCCGCCGCGGAGCCAGCGGAGGGGCGAAAAGCAAGCTAGCGCCGCAGGGAAAAACGCACAACGAAAGGCCCGGAAAAGGCGAGAAGGTACAAGAACCAAAAGAGTAGCAAACAGCACACGAAAGCTCGCGCTCCTCCGCCTCCGGGTGGAGAGAGAAACAGGAAGATGGCCGCAAACGAAGAGAAGAGCAGGCAAGCCACGGAAAGAGCAAAACCAGACGGGGCCAAGGCAAAAAGCGAGTGAGCAACGACAACAAAGCAGAGCAAAGGAGAGGGCGGAGCAAAAAGACCAAACCGAGAGGAAGAAGGGGGCATACGAAGGCCGGCAACAAACCGACGAAGAATCCCAGGAGCAAAGCCAACAGAAAAGAGGAAACAAAACAGAAGACAAACGCGAAAAGTAGAAAGAAAGGCGCCGCCAGACGCCAAAAAGGAGAAGGCCGGGAGCAGACAGGGAAGGTGCAAGGGCGCCAAGACGGGAGGAAACAAAACCGAAGGAGGACCACGCAAAGCGGCGAATCCACAGCAGACAAATGGCAAGGAAGGAAAACCAAAAAAGAAAGCAAGACAAGCAGGCGCCGAAAGAGGATGAAAACAGAAGCTACCCACAGAAAACCAAGGGAAACAAGGAACAGGAAACGGGAGAGTAGCTCCCAGACAAAGCACCGAGAAACGAGGAGGAGAGGAAAGGGGAAAGCGAAGGACGCACGCAAGGGAAGAGGGTCAACCAGACGAAGGATCAAACGAAGAGAAGAGGAGAGAAAGAAAAGACAAGGCAGCAGGGTCAAGGGGGAGGACACGAGGGCGACGAAAAGAAGCAAAAAAATACGGGAAAAGGCGAGACGAAAAAAACGGAAAGAAAAGCGGCGAAAAACCAGAGGCAACAAAAGGCGCCAAACAAGGAGAGCACGACAGGAAGGGGAAGAGCAGGAGGGAAAAACGAGCGAATGGGTAGCAATGGGTCCAAGAGGTAGCAGTAGACGGAAGAGGAAGGAGGGCACAAGAGCAAGGCAAAAAACGGGGTTCGGGAAAGAAAAGACAGGGAGGGGGAAAACGACAAACGAACAAACAGATAACGGATAGCAAAGCAGGGCAGAGCCCGGAGGAAGCGGGCAGGCACGCGAACAAGGAAAGAAAGAAAGGAACGCGACTCCAAAGCGAAGGCGGAGGCGCAAAGCCGAAGGAGAAAGCAAAGTGGACATTCAGGGCCACGACCAAAAGGAAGAAGGGAAAAAGGGACGAGAGGGCAGAAGGCAAGAAAGGCCGCCGAAAAAAACGGACGAAAAAGCAGAGAAAAGCACAGAAAAAGAGAGCGCGACGGAGGCGCGTAAAGGAGGACAGGCCTGCAGCAAAAACGAAGAAAAGAGAAACGAGGCGGCAAAGCGGGAAAGAAAAAGGAACCGTGAAGCACAGAGCACGCAGGGGAGAAGACAACACGGCGACACAGAAGGAATAAAAAAGGGAGCCGGAAAAACCACGAACCGGCGCAGACCCGAGGAGAAACAGGAGAGGGGGGAAAAACGAGGCGGGGAGACGCGAGAAAAGTGGCGGTAGACGAGCAGCGAGGGCCATGAAGAGCAGTCGCTGGAAAACACGCCGGACCGTGGCGGAGAAAAAAAAAAAAGCAAGAAGACAAAAGCGAACGGAAGGGAAGGAGCGGAAAGAACAGGGAAGAAATGAACTCAGACAATGGGAAAAGACAAGACAGGCCAGGGAAACCAAAAAAGCCAAAGGAAGAGGAGCCAAAAGACGGAGGAAGAAGAATCAAACGAAGAGAAAGTAGGAGGCAAAGGACGCAAGCAAAAGAAAGGGCAGGCGGAAGAAGAGAAAGCACCAAACGAAACGGGAAGCAAGCGAGGCAAAAAAATAAGAGCCACCGAGACAAGGCGGAGGACGAGTGCAGAGCGATGGGCAGGCACAAATAAGGGGGGGGAAGGGAGGAGACGGAAGAAACAGAAAGAAACGACGGAGATGCAGCAAGACGAAAAGAAGAGCATGAAGCAAGGGGAGGGGACACCTCAGGGTGTGTGGTAGGCACCTAAAAGTAGACGCCGGGACCCAGGCGGGGGGGCAGACAGCACGGAGAAGAAATGAGGGGGGTGGGGAAACAACAGAAGCAAGGCCAAGCGGGGAACAAAAAACGGGATGCACAAGACGATAGGTCGGGACGGCGGAGGCAAACATGCCACGAAAAGGAACACAAAAAACGAGCCAGAAAGAAGCAGAGCAGGGAGGGCCAGGGAAGAAGAGCCGTCGCGCCCGCCGCCGGGGGGAGAAAGTACGCAGACAAGCACCCACGCGCCGTAAGCCCACCACGGCAAGCCAGATCCGGGGGCGAAAGTGCAACGGGTGGCAAAAACGACAGACCGCAACAGAGAGAAAGGTAAAAAAAAAGAGCCGGACGAAAGAAGCGGGAAAAAGACCGTGGTACACCAAAAAACCACAAGACCGCATATGGAAGCAAACAAAGGGCACCAGCCCATGCCAAACAAGCAGGAAAAAAACCGGAAGGATCCGGGGAAATACCACGAAAAAAGTGAAACGCCAACGCAAAAGCACGCAGCCGAAAAAGCAGGCCTGAAAGACCCCTCCTAAGAAGAGAGTTGAGAACGATAAGCTCAGAAAAAAACAAACTGATGGGGAAGCACCATTCGCCACGAACTGAGAAGCGACCTGCGAGGCCAGCGGGCGGCGAACAGCCGATGCTCAAGGAGGGGGATGCAGCGGCCGCCAAAGCAGTCAACGCGCTGACTCGGACAGGAAGCAGGCAGCCTCAGTCGTGCGGTGAAGCATTCGCGCAGCGCCGCGGCGCAGCCGCAGCGCAGCCGAGAGGCTGGCGGCGCACGGGAACAAGCGAGGCGACACGGGAGTGGAAGCCAAGGAGCCCCAAGGCCGGAAACCCGGCACAGGCAAAAACGCAGGCAAAAGTAACAGCGCCGCGCGGCCGCCGGCGGCTAAACGAAACGAACAACAGAAAGGGGGCAGAAAAAGAGCCAATCGGCGAGCAAGGGCAGGCGCAGGAAAAAAGACACCGGATCAGAGCAGCAACCAAGAAGCGGGGAACAAAAGAAGCCGGGGGAGCCACCAGCGAAGAGTACAACGGCGAGGGGGCCCGGAAGCCACGGGCGAGGAAAGGAAACGGCGGCAAGGGGAAACAGAAAGCCAACCAACGAAGGAGCCGGATGCAACGGGAAAGGGAGCCGCAGCGGGGAAAAGCACCTAGGAGCGCCGCGCCCAGAGGAAGCCGCACGGCACGCAAACCAAAGCGGACAACCGAAGGAAGACCCCCGCCCGAAGGAGGGACAAGGAGACGCTCACCGAGCCGCGCAGAGCGACCCTGGACCAAGGCGGAAAAAGCGAAGGCAAATGGGGAACGCAAGGCGGGACCGCAACTAAGGCCCCACCACGGCGCGGCGCCAGCGAGTGCAAAAAAGACAACACGGAGACGGAAGCCCGCAGGAGAAGAAGGCAGCGCCGCGGAAATAGAAGGACGCAAAACGCGGCAGCAGGCGCGCCGGCCACGCCAGCGGGAAAACGTAAGAGAGGGTGCGGGCCGCCGTGGGCAAACGGCCACAGGAGAAGATGCGGCACACAAACGGGGGAAGTAGCGGGGCCGCAGGACCCGCAGCGCACGAAAGAGAAGAGCAAGAGCAACAAGGCGACAAAAAGCAGCAGCAGGGGCGGCAAGCCAACGAGAAAAACCGCTGACGCTAACAAGAAACGCGGCAGGGCAACCGCAAACGTGGGCAGCCAAGGGTCAACGAGAATGCCGGGGGCGCGCGCGCCCGTGCCGATGACGAGGCTGGGAAAAAGCAACGTGAACCACCAAAACCAAAGAGAGGATGCGGGCAAGCCCACCGAGGCCGGAGAAGCGCGCCGGAAAACGAGCAAACGAGAACCCGCGGAAGGCGAAGCCAACAATCCAGCACATGCAGCAGCAGGCACCCGCGCCAAAAGGCGGAAAGGACTAAGCCATCAAAAACAGCGAGACCACGCCAGGCGGCTCAAGGGCGGGAACGGCAAGAAAAAGCGCGCCACAAAAAGAAAGCCATTCGCAAGGCTCCTGCAGTCAAGCCAGCGCAACCAAAGCCGGCCATGGGGAAAACCGCGAAGAAGTCGAGGGGAACCGAAAAAGGACGGCGAGTAGCAATCACCCCGCGAGGCGGCGAAAGAGAAAGCGCACCCAATGCAGGAAAGCCAGAAAGGCCAGCGAGCAGGGAGCAGCGAGACACCGGAGGAGAAAATAGGTAAGCTTCGCACAAGGCAAAGAGTGGTGCGAGGCGAGGGAATCGCCCACGGGCCAGAAGAGCAAGGAGACGATAGAGGTCCGAAAAGCAATGCCTGACAAGGATCTCAAATGCGCCACGTGGAGTGGCGCAAGTCGGTGGTTCAATCGCTCGGCCCGCCCGAATGTGCTCTCCAGCGGGAGGGGCGAAAAGCACAGGCCCCAGGGGAAAATTCGCAGCACTATTCCGAAGTTGGGTAGCTGAAAAGGCATAAGAACAATAACCGAAAAAGGTAGGTAACAAATTCTAGCGACAGCAAGCCACGCGCGGCTCCGCCCCCCGCGTTGCGAATTAAATGAGCAGAGAGGGCCGCAGAAACGAGAAGGAAGAGCAAAAGCAGAGCCAGGAAAGAACAAAACCAGTGATTCGTTGCGATTGGGCCAAGGGCAAACGTAGGAGACGTTATGTGTAGCAACATAGAGGAGCAACAAAAAGAAGAGGCGATCAAAAAGTAAACCAACACCGAGAAGAAAGAAAGGGGCAGACGAAGGCCTTCTGAACCAAACAACCCTAGGACGAAGGAACCAGAAAAACCACAGTAAGGAAAGATAAGAAAGCAAGAACTAGATCAAACGGCGAATAAACATGAATATATAACCATAGGGACGCCGCCAGGTGGTCCGAGAAAAAGAGCGCGAGCAGGAAGGAGGGAGGCAGCCCAAGACGGGAGTGGAAGACAAAAAGCCGAAAGGAGGAGCCACTCAAAGCGCGAAGGCCACCAGGCAGACAAAGAGGGGGCAGAGGATGGAAAAGCCGAAAAGAGAAGGCAGACAAGGCAGGGCCGGCGGGGGAAAAGAGGAAAACAGAAGCACCCCACAGAAAAAACAAAATAATAAAAACCAAGAGAAAGCATAAACGGGAGGGAGGGAGCGCCAGGTACAAACACCGGGTTAACGGTACGTAGAGAGGGAAGCCGGGGGAAAGGCGAAGAGCGATCTGCAATGAATAGGGCAAGCAAGACGAATAAACAACGAAGAAAAGGAAGGAAGAAAACAAGCAGCAGGCGAAGAACCACAGTGATCGGACGGAAAAAAGCAAAGAAAAGACGCAAAAAGCGAGGGACGAAAAACGAAATGGAAAAGTCGCTGCGAAACCAGGTGGACCAAAAACAAAAGGCAGCCAGACCTCGAACGAGAGGTGCAATGCTACAGAAGGAGATGCAATGTAGTGATAAAAAAACGGTAGGCTGAATGAGTTGTTGAGCAAGGTTCCATTAGGTGGATGGGACAACAAGTACCGAAGATGTGCAGTGAGGACACAAAAGCAAGCAAAAACGGGGGCGGAAAGAAAGGTATGACAGTGGGCAGGGGAATAAAAGCACAAAACGGAAACAACATAAACGAGAGCAAGAGGGAGGCAGGAGCAGCCAGAGGAACGGGCAGTCACCGGCAGTACGAGAAGAAAGAAGAGATGAACTGCGGAGCGCAAAAGCGAATGGGAGGGGCGGCAAACACGAAAGGAAGCAAAGGGGGACAGCAGGGCCCACGACCAATTTAACAAGAAAGAAGAAAAGAGGGCTGGTAAGGGCAGAAGGCAAAAGGCCGCCTCGAACTATAAGACTGGAAAAAGACAGGAAAAAGCAAATGAAAGGGAAAGGAGCCACTGGAGCGCGAGAGGGGACCGAGCCACACGCGAAAAGACGAAGAGAAGAAACATTGGGGCGCATTAAACGAGTGTGATTAAAGATAAATAAAGAACTTCGTAAGGCAACCCGGTCAGGGGGAGGATTATCCAAAAACCACGGCAGCACAGGTAAGGGAAAGAAAAAAGCCCGAAAAACCAACGACCAGCGGGAGACGCGAGGGGATAAACAATTTTAGGAAAAACGATGCGGGGATGACGCGGAGAAAAACGCGGAAGACGGACAGGCTGAAGAAGCCGAGGTAGAATTCAGAGCGCGGGAAAACACGTCCGGGGACCGGGGCGTGGAATCAAAGAAAATAACCAAGTGAAAAACTCCAGACAAGCAGAGAGAAGGGAAGAAGGCTAGGGCGTGGGGCATAAGGGAAGCTAGGGAGATAGAAAAAGGACGCCAGACTCAGGGAAATGCCAAAACATGGGCCAGAAGACACAAAAAAAACAAAAGGAGAATAGTGGAAAAGAAACTGAGGGAAGTGTGAGCAACGAATGAGGAGGAGGAGTGCAAAGGACCAAAGCAAAAGAAGGAGCTGAGAAGAGGAAGCATCCAAACATAACGTGGGTGGAGCAATCGGAGCAGAAAAAAAAGAAGAGCCAACCGAAGAAAAGGGCCGAAGGTACGGAGCAGAGGCGAGGTGGAGCACAAAAAGAGGGATTATGCAGAGACAACACTGTATTAATTGAACTAAGGTCAGTTGAAAAAGTGCAGCAAGAGCGTGAAGTAAGAAGAGCATGACAAGAGGACATCCCTTAAGATGTAGTGAGAAAAAGAAACGGTCTGGCGGTGTTATCCAGACCGGGGCAGCGACGGTCAGTGGGGAGAAGTTAGGAGCGTAAGCTGAGGGAGGGAGGGGGGAAAACAAACAAGGAGGAGGCACAAGCGAGGATAAGACACAAAAGGCACATTACGCCAGGGACATGAGTAAAGAGCGAAGCAGCTATATATCGCAACACCAAACTCATCGTGATAAAACCAAAAAAAGAACGAGGCCCCAGAAGTTGTAGAGAGACTCAGACAGAGATGCCACTTGGAAGGAGTAGACGCCTGCAGTTCCCCATCCGTCCGCGGGGGGTGATAAAGCACGCAGGACAATGAGCCAACTGCACGGGCGCCGAAGTGCCACAACGGCAAGCAGAGCGCGGCGGAGAATCAAGGGCAAAGCCGACAAGCCGAACAAGAGTAAGAGGAAGAAAAAGAAGGCCGGGGACCGAAAAAAGCGGGGAAATAATACGCGGGGCACCAAAAAACCAAACAAGACCAGCCAATACAACAAAGCATCCAGGCGCAGCAAACAAGCAGGGGGAAAAAACCAAGGATGCCGGGAAATGACCACAGAATGGGGAAACCCAACTGTGCAAAGATCTCTCAGCGTGAAAAAGCATGCGGAAACGGACGCCCGAATGAAGAGACGATCTGAAGAATACGCAGGAAAAAAACAGGGAAGCACAGCCGCCACGAAGCACGTTCAAGACGACTCGTTGCGAGGCCTAGCTATGCGGACAAACGCCGAGCTTCAAGAGGAGTGAGCAGCGGTGCCCCAAAGCAGCAACGCGGGACGCGAGGCAGGTGAAGGCAGCAGCCGCAGCGCGGAAGCAGCGGCCGCACCCGCGGCGCAGCACGCAAGGCCCAAGGAGGGCGGGCGGCTGCCCACGGGAACAAGCAGGCGGACACGAGGAAGCAAAGGGAGCCCCAAGCCGTGAAAACCCGGCACACAAAGAAACGCAGGTCCAAATTAAACAGCTCGGCGGCCGCGCCGGCCGGCCGGCAAGACGAAAACTGAAACAACAGAAGTGGCAGAAGAAAGAGCGACGAAGCGCAGCAGCCTAAGGGGGGCGCCAGAAAGAAAAAGACACCGTGGGAGGCAGAGGCAGCAACCAAAACGGGGACAAAAAACCTGAGCACCCAGCAAGAGACAGCGCAGGGGCCGAAAGCCACCGGCGAGGAAAATAAAAGGCGGGCAAGGGGAGTTAGACATAGAAAAGGCCATTATCCTCAGCCGAAAGTGAGCCGATCTGCAAAACGGTGTAAGAGGGGAGCCGCAGCGTAAGCACCAAAGTCGCTCGGCGTCACGCAGAGATGGAATCGCCAACAGCAGCGGCCAAACCAAGCCGACGAGACACCTTTAAATAAAAGATCGCCCCGCGCTCCGGAAAGCTGTAGGGAACAATAGAGTCGCAGCACCGGAGGCCTGCGCAGAAGGCGACCGGGAGGCCAATGGCGGAAAAAGCGAAGTCAAAGGGCAATTCGAAGTGTCGGGAACAAAATCGGAACGGCACCACTGCGTCGCCAGTCCGAGGCCCAAAAAAATAAGACATCACCGTGAACTGGGAATCCCCTCAGGTAAGTCAAGATTGCTGCTGCCTCCTGCGAAGAAAAGAACCTGGCAAAAGCGCGGAGCAGCAGGCGGCACACGCCACTCAGCGGATAACTATGAGTGATAGGGGGCGGGTCCTGGGCCAAACGCCACAGGAGAAGAGCCGCGACAAACGGGGAAGGGAGCCGGGAATCCAGCAGGACCCAGCGCACGCAAAGAAGATAGCACAAGGCGGAACAATCGCGACAAAAAGGCAGCAAGCGGGCTCACACAAACCAACCGAAAAACCGCTGACGGCGGCAACAGAGAACGGCGGAGGCAACCGCAACGTGGGGCAGCAAGGGGGCGAAACACGTAGATTAATTGTTCCGTGGGCCACGCTGCGTCCTGGCCGATGAGCTGTAGGCGAGTGTAAAAGAACAAGCCGGAAAACAACCAAAAATAGCCAAAAGAGGGAGGGCGCAAGCCAGGCCTGCAGCGCATGGGGGGCGGGGGGATTAGGATTTAATTATTGGAGTGATTGGGGTATCTATTGTGTAGAGGGAGAAGCGCGCCGGAAAAACGATGCAAACGGAGAAGCCGCGAAGCGAAGGCAACAAGCAGGCACAGCAGCAGCAGCACCGCCTGCGCAAAAGGCGGAAAAGGAGCGAAGCCAGCAAAAAACAGCGGAAGAAGCCCCGCCAGGGGCGGGCGGCAAGGCCGGAAGTCGTGTCCAAGAAAAAAGCGGCGCCAAAGAAAGAAAGCCCAGCCCGCTGCAATTTCGCCGGCGGATGGCGAATGCCAGCGCAAACAAAAGCCGTGGCGGCAGCGGGGAAAGTCGAATGATGGGTACGGCGCGCCAGAAAAAGGGACGGGGGCTGCAAGCCACCCCGCTTAGCGGCGAAAGAGAATAGCGCACAATCAGAAATTGCAGAAATGCGCCACTATTCATGTAGCATCGAACACCTAGAAAAGATTAAAGATAACCGCCACATTGAGGCAAAAGTAGGGGCCGACGGTGCTAGTAAGCGCCCCGATCGGCCGGGAGAAGGAATCAATGAAACGAATAGGGGCCGAAAGCAATCGGAGATAGACCACAAAGTTCGGCTGAGTCGGGGCGAAGGGCCGCGAACGCGAACGGCCGCCCCGCGAGCCATCGTGGGAGGGGGCAAGCAGCAAGCTTCCCGCTCCAAGGAGGAAAATCGTTCTACCACACGAGAAAGGTGGTGTCCGGATAAATGCGATGTATAGGAATCAAGGAACGCGAGAAAGAGGAGCCAAACAGCACAGGCTACCGCGCGTTTCGCCGCCGCCGTTATTGGGTTAGAGAAGGACGCAGAACGAGCAGCCTCCAAGAAACGCCTTAGTGAGAGGTTAATCCGTATTGGCAGCTAGACCAGGGTAAAAAACAAAACCAGACGGCGGGCCAGATGGGCAAACGGAGAATTGCGTGGCACAGAGCAAACTTTTACAAACAGTAAGCAAGGCGAAAAGGAGGAGAGTCGAGGGAAATAAAAAGGAGCCCAACCAGAGAAAGGCTTCAGACCGAAGGCCTGATGCGAACCAATAGCACCGTCTGGCGAAGAAAGCCATACCAAGCCAAACATGAAGGGGAAGAGAAAAGCAAAACAGACGAAGACAAGACGGCGAAAGAAGATGAATATGGCGTCCCAGAGCGCCGAGAAAAAAGGCGCGAGCAGGACTGAGGTATGTGAGAGGCTAGCCCGAAGAGCGGGAGAAAGACCTAAGATAGCGTAAAGGTGGAGGAGCCACCAAATGCGCGAAGTCCACCAGCAGACAAAGGAGGGGTGCAAGGAAGAGAATCATCCAAAATGAAAGTAGCAAGAGCAAAGCGTCCCAGGCGCGCTGGAGAAAGGGAGAAAACAGAAGCAAACCAAACAGGATAAACCAAAGTAAACAAGGAGGAAGCAGAGAAAGCTGGATGGGGATTAGTGCACGCCAGCACAAAAGCATTCCCGAGACGGACGTGAGGAAGTGTAAGGGAATCGAGGGGGAAAGGCGAAGTTTAACGGATGCTGGGAGAAGGAGGGTGCGCAAATGGCCAGAACAAGATAAGCAAACGAAGAGAAGAGTGATACGAAAAAACAATTGCATCAGGCGTTAATCGAGAGTACACAAGCTTTACGGGAAAAGAATCAAAGATAAAACGGAAAAAGCCCGAGAGCGAAAAACGGAAACGAAACGGCGAAAACCAAGGCCATACCAGAATAGTGCGGGCCAAGACGAAGTTAAGGCAGACGTTACAGTAAGTCGGATTAGGGTCTTATTGAAAAAACTGGGAGGCGGGGAATTTTATGGTACATTTACGAGGCACATTATTTGAGATAGCTGGTAAGTAACCGTGAAGCGGTGTCTGAGGAAAAGAAAAGGCACAAAGAACCAAGAGTCATAAACAAACGAATTCGGAAGAAAATGATAAACAGGGCAGGGAAATAAATTTACGACAAACGAACAAACAAGAAAAACGATGCAGGAGCAAGATGGAGTCAGGAATCATTCCACGACAGTTGGGCCAGTCATCGAGGACGAGAGAAAAGAAAGAGTAACGCGGATCGCCAAAGGCGAAAGGGAGGGCCCAAATCAAGGAGAAGCAGGAAGGGGCCACAGCAGGGGCGCCCCGAACCCAAAAGAAAGAAGAAAAGGGACGGAAGGGCAAAGGGCAAGAAAGGGCGGCCCCAAAGAAAGACTTGGACGAAGAAAGCAGATGAAAACAAAAAATAGGAAGAGGATTCGTCACGTATAGGCGTTTCGGAAAGGGGGTTGTACAACCGCGGCAGCGAGAAAGAAGAAGAAGGAAAACGAGGGCGGCAAACGAGAAGAAAAGAAACCCGGAAGCAAGCATGAACACGGTCAGGGAGGAAGGTAGCCAACCACCAGCCGACGACGAGGTTGAGACTGTTAAAGGTAAAGGAAGCACAGAACAAACCACCGAGCCCGGGGAGGACGGCGGGGTAGTACACAAGGAGGAGGTGGGAAAACGAGCAATGGGGGTAAGACGCGGAAATAAAGGTGTTGCGGGAGACTGAAGAGCACGCGGAAGTCAAATAGAGAGCAGGCTTGCGTGAAACACCCGTGGACCGCGGGAGAAAAGAAAAAGCCAAATGGAAAACGGAGAAAGCAGATCCCCGAGTGAAGCTTAGGCGTGCTAAAAGGGGAAGCAGGGAATAAAGGCACTGCACAGGGAAAAGCAATAGCACATGGAGCCAAATGTACAAAAGCAAAAGAAATCCAAATTGGAAGAGGAGGCCGGGAAGAAACTGAGGAGAAAATAAAACAAACCCCAAAGAGAGGAGGGGAAGCAAAGACTTCAGAGGCAAAAAAGAGCGAAAAAGAAGGCACCAAACAGAAACGACAACGAGTCAGAAAGAAGAGAACGTAGCAGCCACCGTAAAAGGGCCGGAGAGGTCAAGCAGACGCACGGACTGAGTTCACAAGAGAAGGTTAGGGTTTGGAAGCAAGATAGTGAAGAAGCATAGGAATACAGAGAAGCAGCAGAGCTGTAAAAGGAAGCAGGAAGCAAGGGAGGAAACACCAGTGACACCCCAAAAGAATACGGGGCCGGTACCAGCCGGGGCAGTCGACAGGCAGAGAAAGGAGGGGCGGGGGGGGGTGGGAAACAACAAAACCAAGCGAGTGAACCAAAAGAATCCGGAGAGCAGAAACACTAGATGGTCATACAACGGCTCGACGGAGCAACCAGGCCCCACAAAAAAACACAAAGGAAACCGATGAGAAGGAAGCCAGCGAGCAGGATTGCGAGGGAAAGAACCTGCGCGCGCAGCCCCAGAAAGAAACGACCAACAAACGACACCACGACGCCGAGTAACGTGCCTAACACGCAAACAGACCGCTTTTGTCGATAAGCAAGGGGCAAAACGACAAGCGACAGGAGATAAAAAAAGTGAGAAAGAGCCTACCAAAGAACGGAAAGGAAACCGGTGCCACCCTAAAAGAACCAACAAACCAAGCAGAGAGCAACAAGCACCCAGGGCCGCAGGTCAACAGAGGGCAAGGGGGACAAAACCAACAATCCGGGGTACAAGAACCCCAAAGGTAAACCCCAACGCTAGAATCACCGCAACAAAAGGCAATGCGGAAAACCGAATAAGAGGAAAAGGAATACTCAAGAGAAACAAACGATTAATCCACCATGCGGCCACGTAACGGAGAATTCGGACCGATGCGTGTAGTTGTGACCTACGTCACTGCTGCAAACACCAGAGCCAGATAGGGGGGCATGCTCCCGCCAAAGGGCAGTCAACTTTGCGGGACGAGCAGTGAAGCATCAGTTCTCATGGGCGTGAATTCAGCCCCGACCTCCGCTCTGCAGGACGCAGTCTGCAAGCAATGGTCCGCCCAGGTA
>Ga0163217_1115029_pt1 | contig 14711 bp, 9 predicted proteins | sample SynspAceP_FD_185933 | JGI IMG/M metagenome (GOLD analysis project Ga0163217, IMG submission 185933) | Saline lake microbial communities from Ace Lake in Antarctica - Synechococcus sp. Ace-P (PacBio error correction) | ecosystem: Environmental > Aquatic > Non-marine Saline and Alkaline > Saline ... | reverse complement strand
TAATCTTTTCCATTAATACGCCTGCTTAGAACTTTCATCATAAATACCTTTGTAATCTTGATGACTCTCGCAATTTAGGCTCCAATATGATGTACCAAAGTATTGGTGATTCTACATGTGTTTTTCGCCTTAAAATAGTTAAACCTCCCTTCATCGTTTAGAACTATATATTCTCCGTTCTTGATAAGAAGTTTAAATTATTTACGTGTTAATTTACCCCCAAAACTAAAAGGTATGCATTTTACAACGCTTTTGTCTTTTTTGATTGATGTAGGTGTTGTCAATTAAAAGAAGCTTCTGCAGCTGTTTTGAATTTTGTATAATAATCAAACAATTGGCATTTTTTGCTGCAAAATTTCAGTTTTTACAGAGTTTGTCAAATACCTCGTTTGTGTTAAACTTTGGTGACGTTCCATTAATCTGAACCCTCCGGCATTTTCCTCCACAACAAATTAAAAGTTACGAGGTATGCAACTTCGATAGATGGCTTCGTTTACCCGTTGCGAATGTAAAAAATTTCGAAGGCTTCTTTTGGCATTTTGTTTTTAGGAATATAGGATGTATGACCTCCTTCTTTACAAAGGTGTATTTGCTGTTCGTTAAAGACTCGTCTTTTGAAGCTATTTTTATTAAAATAAACATCGATGATTTGTTTATACATCGGTTTATTTTAAGGCCGAACTCATAAGACAAATATTTTCAACACCATCATGGTGTAGTTTCGATAAGTTTGAACTAAACCCCTCGATAAAAAACATTTTATAGGTAATCTATTTCGTGAATAAATATTTTTTAACGTTCTTTATATTCAAGCGTATTTCACTTGTTTTTTGGAAAAATACTAAAGTCTTGTTTTCTGCAAAGCATTCAACGAGGGTATTATTTCCAAGCTTCTTCTTTTTTTGAAGGAAGCCTTTTTATTTCGAAATTTTTCATTAGCCTCAACACCGCACATCATGAATAGGGTTATCTATATCCACATTGTTCTCAAATGCATGAAAGATGAAAATTAGTTTTGTCTTTTAACATAACCAAAAAGTTTCAGGTTTAAGTCTTTAAGCTTCAGGTTGATCTTCCCTAAACGTTGTTCCTTTAAAATCCTTTTTGTTTTTAAATAATTATTAAGTTTTCTGCCTTTCTGCAGCATTTATATTATTTCTTCAAACATATTTATTTTAGACATTAAAAATTTTGGCAGTTCTACTTTTTAAACTTAACGCTTCGTTCTTAAGCCAATCGTATCCTTTTTCCTCAAGCTCTGGGCTAATTCCTTACCGCCAGATTTTTTACGATTTTTCCCGTCATGGTAAACATGCACAAAATTCAGGGAATAATTATAGTCTAAAAGTCTTTGGTAATGCGTGATTCGTTTACGGCGTTGTCTTTACTTTTTAAATTTATTGGACACCGTTAGGCTACAATTCTTAGCGCATCAATATCTAAACCTGAATCTGTTTCATTCAAGGATGGCTAGTTTTGGTTCTAACATGGCCATTTGAAAAATTTCTTACGTTTTTTTCTCACCGCCAGAAAACCTTCATTTAATGAAAACGTGATAAAAAAATTTTACGATCGATCTCTAGCATTTCTGCCTTTCTCACGATCAATTTCAGCATTTCGTAGCTTTCATATCCCTCTAAAACCACGAAGCTTTTACGCACTTTCGTTAATCGCCGGTTTTCTGAAGTTAGTGTAAACCGAAACTCCAGGAATTTCAAACAGGGATATGAAAAGAAAAGAAAAACTCCTTTGTGAGCGCGTTCTTCTGGTCACTGTCTTTCTAAATTTTCACCTCTAAAAATAACCTCTCCTTTCTGTTTACTCAAAAACTCTTCTTTACCGGCAATAACTGAAGTAAGGTGGCTTTTTATGCCAGAACCGTTTGGTCCCATGATTGCATGTACTTCACCTGCTTTAACTTCCAAGGTTTATTCCTTTTAATATTTCTTTCCGTCTACACTCGCGTGAAGTTGTTTATTTTAAGCATATCTACTTAATTTAATATTTGGGCTTTCTGGATTACGCTCAAAAATTTCCCTTTATCGTGTGAATATAAACTCTTGGCATTTTTTTCTTTTTTCACAAAAGCTTCAAAAGCCCTTAATACTTTTTTCACTCGCTGGGATGTTCATGAAATTGGAACTGCGGTTACAATTCCATTTTTCTCTATCTCTTCGAAATGATAAATGTCTCCTGGACAACATAGTTGGTTCCTTCGTTTCACCAAATTTAAGTATAAGGTCTGATGACCAGCAGTGTGACCAGGGGGTAGTATTAATTAACAACCGTACCGTCACCAAAAAAACATCGTTAATCACCTTCCAAGATTTTTTCTTATCTTTTAATTTTTGCAGAAAGATTCTGGAGCATTAAAAAAAACTATTTTCTTTAATAGCTTCAACTATGATAAAGTTGTCTTCGGTTTTTCTGCAATAACCATTGGGCATTCGGAAAATTATTTTGCCCCACCTGTATGATCAAAAATGAATATGAGAAAAAGCAATCATTTTCTTATATCAGAAGCATCAAGACCTATAGTTTTCAATTGCTGTAAAGTTTACTATCCTTTTTCTTGAAATGGTAAAACCGGCCATCTGGAGTTGTAATAAGGATCATTGGCCACCAACATTCTGGTTAAGCCTGTTGTCCCATAAAAGTGTTCCTTTCGGGATTTCATATAATAAAAAAGGCATCACTTTAATTTTCTTACGCTCTTCCTTTGTAGGTATCACCCTGTGCAATAAATTTAAGTTATTGGCCATGACAGTTCCACCGTCAAAAGGCTATAATTTAACTTCTGTTTTATTTCAGCTTTTTGAATCGGCACCCACTTCGCTCTCCTTTTTTGTTTCTTTACAAGAGAAGATATAAGAAGTGTCAATAATATTAATATTTTCTATCATTTGTAGTATATTGATTATTAAATTAATGCATTTTAATTATTCCTACAGAACCTTCTAAACTTATTTCCAATAATTTCTTGCGCTTCCACGTGCAAACTCCATAGGTAATTTGTTTAACCACCTCTTTGCTAAACCATTTACAATTTAAGGCGATGGCTTTTTCAGTGGGGATACCTCCTTTGGTTCCAATAAACAAATTGGTCTTCTCCAATTTGCTGGTTGTAGCTTCGTGCTCTATTTGAGCCGCCCATTTTTTTTAACTTCGATATATGGAAAGGTATGTGCGCCACATTTCTTACCCATTAAGTGAGTCACACTTGCGAAAAATTACGGCATTGTCAGCTCTACTTGAAATTTGAACTAAAGCCTCTATTAGCTATTTTGTTGATTTGGGCCTGCTGAATTCCTTTAGATATAAATGGTACTTCTTTTCGTATTTTTTCAAGGTGTATTCATTTTTTGTCCCAGTATCTGCCTGCTGATAGTTATTTAGTTACCGCTATCGAAGTAAAAACTCTCCGATTTGAATTATCACCTTTTAAGATACAAGAAGCGGTTAATTTCCATGTTACCGCCAGAAAAACCTGTTTCTACTTGTGTTCCAAGATATTTTAGCATTTTTCTCGCAGATTCCTCTTTTTGGTCAACAATTTATAAACGCACCTTAACCATTTTTTTTCCTTTACCTCCTGGAAAACCAGGTTTTGCACGGTAGGAGTATTTTATTTCGCAATCCATCTAAAGCAATTAATTCTTACAACGGCCGCATTAATTGGTTTATCACGCGCATGGCCGCGGTGCAACCTTCTAAATAACTAAACATAGCTTTGCCCTCATCGCCAATTAATAAAGTACGCTTCAAACTGACCTGTTCCCAGGCCTGATTAATCCTAAATAGGTGGATAATTCCATGGGCAACGAAAACTCTTTAGGAATATAGCCAGAAGAAACTACAATCAGAGTGAAAAACGTGGCAGAAAATTTTTAAGGTCGGGCGTAATAATTGTCGTGTTATTGGGAATCAAACAGAGCCAATAATTTTTTTACTAATTTTGCGTGGATGGCTTTATGGCTTCAGAAATAGAACAAAATATGATCCCTTTTTGATAAGGTCTTCTTAAATGTCGTTGCAACAGAAAAAACGAGTCCATCACAAATCAACAGCAACGTTTTGCAGTTTCTTTGCTCGTCAACAGAAAAATACCCCAAATTCTTTGTACATTCTAAAATTGCGGATAACCATCATCTTAAAGTTTTATTTAGGATCTGCTTTTTTTTTGGTGCTGAATAATAAGATATCGCTGAAAAAAATCTGGTTTTGTAGTGTAACGTTGGGCCATTTTCAGGCTCAGTCATTTCTTTCCAGATTTTAAAGGTTCTAGTCGCCAAAGTGTCATCCACTCAGGCTCTTCTTTCTTTTTTGAAATTGCGATAACAATCTCTTCATTTTAAACCTATTGGAAATGTTCTGATCTATATCTGTATAAAAAACCCAGTATCATACTCTTTGGTCTCTAACTCCTTTTTTTTTCCAAAAAATTCTTCCTCTGTATATGCCATAACCTTAAAATGTTATCAATTTTTTAAATTGCACTACTATATCATGGTCTTATTGGTTTCATTGATTGCATTTATTTACAATTGAAAAAACTCTTCCGGCAACCACAAGTTCTTTGGGCGTTCTTGGATGTTAAAAACAAAAACCTTTACGTTAAAGCCCACCATGAATATTCTAAAACAGTGCCAACTAGTTATAAAAGCTTTTTTTATCCATAAGATGGAAAACCTCGTATTCTTCAAAAATTTTATTGATTCTGTAATTTTTATTGTTCAAATTTTAATTCATAAGATAATCCACTACATCCGCCGCTCTTCACACCCAACCACGTACATAGTCTTTTGATGAATTCAAAACCATCATCTCCATCTGGTGATGACTCTTTTTTTTGCCGTTTCTGATACTGAATCATACTTAATTTTGGATTTAATCTAAATAATTCACAAATATTAAGGTTTATGTCCTCATCTTTCCATATTTCTAACATTATTATAACTAATAACGGTGATAAAGTTTTTCTATTTGTTTGGTCAAAGTCAAAGATTTCGGGATAACTGTATCTGTGATATTAAGTTTTAGCAAGTTTTAGATTCGAGAAATAGGTATAACGCATCTAGAATCTCTTAGCCTATAAAGCCCTAGGGTTTTGCATAAATATATTTTAAAACTTAAAAAAACAAGTTTGAGTATTTTAAATTCTTTCGATGTTATTTTCTGCAGTATGATAGAGATAAAGAACAAAAAAAGGACCAGGCTTAAATGACTTAGGAGGGAATTTGGGGTTAATAGATCATTTAACTAAAAATTTCACCATACAACATGCATCTACCCTAAGGGTATTGTGATGATGCGGCAGTCTTAGAATTAAGACAAAAAAAGGATGGTTGTTTCTTTTACTGATTTATTAGTCGAAGGTGTTCATTTTGATTTGAGCTATATGCCCTGAGGCATTGAGGTATAAACAGTCATGCGTCAATTTATCGGACATCTTGCTATGAATGCTGTAGCTACTTCAAATTTACCCGTATCGGTGGCGGTATTCTAACCGATTTCCTTTAGAAGCTTTTAGAAGATTAACGATGGCATATCGCTAGCCTGTTACAAAAATATTAATATTGATTTAGTAGGGGGTGATTAACAACATCTTCTAAAAACTTGGTTTATTTCATAAGTGGTTACGGGCTATCGGCGAAGTAGATAAAGAAGATATTACCTACAGAAGTGGTGCACAAGCTCAAGATTTATTAGTGGTTTCAGTGAGATTTAGGGTGCTTTTATGGGCTTAAAGTTTTAGAACGCGATGAAAGAGTTTTTAAAGTAAAACCTAACAATCAGCCCGATTTAGAACCCTATACCTCAATATTGTGGAGCGCAATTTAAAGCGGAGGCTTCGCAAAAGATTTGTAGAAAATTTTACAAAATTTTAGGCGTAAAAACCCACGGCGATGATTTGACATTAGCGACGGACTTTCATCTGGAATTTTACAAATCTATGTAAAAGTAGCCAAGTGGGTTGCGACTGCTGTATGAAGATAAGTTACCGCTAGACCCAACCGTAAATTCTTCTTCAGAAGGTTTCAATTGAACAGTACTATTGCCGGCCTTAAGTGGTGGTGAATACGAATTACTTTTTACGATTAATCAGAAAAGATTTTATAATAAAGGAAATCCAAATTTAACGGTTATTGGTTATATTGACCGATGCATCACAGGGCGCTTAATTTTAAGTGGCTAGGGTGTGGCTCAAAAGTTACCTTTTAACCGCCTAATGGATGGAACTCGTTTCGATGTTGAGGATTAAGATAACCTTTAGAATAGGCCGGAGGCCCTGTTAGATTTTAGGGCAAACATATTTCGCAGACAAGATGAAAGGACTTACTGTTGTAATAAAAATTAGTTTCGTTTTCAGGTAGTACTCGGCAACTATAAAAAATAGGGATAAAACTAAAAATTCCTCGAAAAACAAATAGAAATCCTAAACTTTTTTAATCCAAGGGCAAGCGGATAAGAAAAGGGCATAGGGTCTAATATTCTCTAGAATAAATATAGAATTTCTAAATCATTTAGGATCGAAATTTCACTTGCCAAAGCATAATTTACGGCCACTTGTTTGTGACGAACGATGTCTTTTTTTTGATATAAATTTTTGAAGGGTATTATTAATGTCTTGCAGCTCTGGTGTTAGTCTTTGATAAATTACCATTGGCATCGTGGTAACTTCTTTTTGACAATGAATACATTTTGTATTCTTTAATTAATGAGAGTTATTTTCTTAGAAACTTGAATTAATGGTGTTCCGAAAATTGAACAAGCAGGCGCGCATTAAATTAGAGCCACAGTTCAGAAAGTACTTTTTTCATACGTTAAAAATTTTAGTGATGCAAGTAAGGTTTTGGAACCTTAGGTAATGCACTTTTGGTTGGTTGATTTGTTTAACTTTTAAAAAAACCAAAATAGAATTTTTATTATAGAACGCCACTCTGCACCTTTTTAATTGAATTCTTCGTCTATTTTTTCGTTTGAACGGCACGATAAAACCTTATTTTTTTCGACAAATACCAAAATTTCATCGTCAAAAAAAACACATTTATTTACTAGGCTAAAATTCTACATCTTTCCGCTTATTAGCGATGAAGGAACTACAAGAAATACTCGTTACCGCATGTGCCCTTATTTTCTTTATTTTTTGGTGCAGGCAATTTATATTTCCCCCATACTGGCCGCTTTTCAATCCGAAATATGATGGTGGTTGGTGCTTAGGTTTTGTTTATCTGCGTCATTAATTCCTATATTTGGGATTTCTAGCACATGCCAAATTACAAGGCACTATTTCCGATTTTGAAAAAAAGTTATCTCCCACTTTTAGTCTTATCTATTCGTTATTATTTATGTATTTGTATTGCGCTACCTTCGCCAAGAACTGCTTTTCGGGTAAACCCATGAAATTGCCGTTTTACCTTTTTTTGATACACCTTATAATTTCTAACAAGCATCATCTATTTTTGATTTTGGTGTTTATTTTTGTGATGAATCGAGTAAAATTCATAGACTATTAGGTAAGTGTTTTAACACCCACGGATCATTTTACTTATTTCTCACTGCGATTTATTGCCATCACCTTATTTGCTACTGATTTTATTTTGGAAACAACAGTATTTGAGAGTCCATTTACGCATGGTAATTCAAGAAGGGTATCAAACTTTTTGATTGGCATTGCAGCCATAGTTGTTGGCGGTGTTATTATAGTGTCTATTTTAAATTTAAAAAAATAACATGCTACCTACGAAGATAAAAAAACACTGATACGAAAAAGCAGGATGGTTAGCGGGTTTGAGCTTGTTTTTGAATCTATTTGGACTAAATTCCTTACAAGGGCACTTTTTATAATGATTTTTGATGCTATATTCAGAACGGGCTCTTTTAAACGGCATTAGTTTTAAAACACTGGGAGTACCGCCAATTTATTGGTAAGTATTTGGTTAGTTGGCCTGTTTTTACAAACTTGCTGTTGGTTATAGTGACTGGTACGGCAGATTTTGCTTAAATACCTTTTTAAAGGGTCAGATATAAGCCTATTTAATTCACAGCATTTTGGGATGTCTTTTTGGGATTATTATGGGTTCCAGATTAATGTCGATATGATTATTAATATTGCGATTCCTGCTTTTGCATGTTTGATTTACCCTATACCATTATTTCTAATTTCTTGAAATGTAGGTTCCGATAAATTAGCTACAGTTTTGGTGTTTAGAACTGTGGTAATTACCACTATTATATTTAGCGTTCCTTTGACTTTTTTAAACAGTTATTGTAGTAGTCCTCTGCATTCCGAAGGTGGGAATCTGATGGATTCCTTTACAAAAATATAGTGTGGGTGGCGTATTGCTGCTGTATTGAGTGTTCTCGTTGGTCAATGTAATTCAGTAGTTGCCAAGAAAAAAAGAAGCGCATTAATCCTTATTTAATTTTTACTTTTATTCTTTCAGTAATCTTCGCCCTAGTCCTCAAAAAAAGCACGCTAAATTTGAGGCAGGTTTTATTTGTGGATACCACTAAAAAAACATACCCTAAGTTGTAAGGTCAAAAACGCCCTATTAAACCTTAGGCCTACAAAAGCAAATCACTTTAGATTCTTATCAATCGTAAAACCTTTTATTATTTAAGGGATAAAAAATCATTGAGTCATTAAAAAATAAAATAAAAAACGGAAAACCTAGTCATATGAATACCTTCGTAGATAAAGGCATAAACAAATTAAAATACTTCAGATTGAAAACAATTAAAAATTTTTAAAATCGCTAACCCTTGCTATTGCTTTAATAACCATGAGCACTTCTTTTGCACAGATACCATGATGAAAAAGATAAAAGTAAAAGGTATGGACACACAAAATGTAGGTGGTGCCGAAATGTATCCTTCAAAAGATATTATGTGCGAAAACGCAGTCAATTCTAAGATCATTACAACATTAGTTGCAGCAGTAAAAGCAGCGGATTTAGTTACAACACTTCAGGGGTGAAGGGCATTCACTGTGTTTTTGCTCCCAACAACGCCAGCATTTGAAAAATTACCAGGCAGGCACCGTAGCAAATTTGTTTACAGATGCGAAAATAAGGAAAACACGTTCAAGCCGTTCTTTACCTATTCACGTAATTCAGGAAATATAGTGAGCTGATATTGTCAACAGCTATTAAAAAAGGAAGGAAAGGCAGAATTTACTACCGGTAAACGGCGCAAAATTAACCGACTATGCTTAGACGGTACGGTGGTTAAACTAATAGATAGCAGCGGAACGCTTACCTCGGTTACTATTGCCGATGTCAATCAATCTAAATGGCGTTATTCATGTGATTGATTGCGGTAATTCTTCAGCAATGTAAGTTTGTGGATTGAATTTAAAAAATAAAGTCGTTTAAAAAAAGAAGTTTTTTTTATTTCAAACACCTATTTATTGGATGTGAATTTAACTTCTAGATTAAACGATTTTTATGCTTTTGTAAACAATTTAAAAGTTTCTAGTTACACATAGCTCTACTGCTTTTGTGTTTATTAAAAGCCATGTATACTTTCGGATTTTTCCGTTAATTTTGATTGAATTTCCCTTTCAGCACTAATAAAATCCTTCCATTGTTTATCCACGTCAATTCCTTGACCGTATTTTCTGGCAAACCTAAAAACGTAGTGTAATGCCCAGCTTCGCTAATTCATTAACTCTCGGTAAAATTTAGACAATTCTTTCGTCCTTTATATTTTCAGAAAGCACTTTAAAACGCTCACCAGTACGTGCCTTCAATCTTAGCAGAAAATAACAAACGATCTACGAGCGCTGCTGCGATTGCCTTCCTTTTAATTTCGGATTTTAAATATTTTCATTGACGTAACTATCTTTTTCGCTCACGGACCGAGTGTTAAAACCTCGTTTCTTTAATTAATATCTGTACCATCTTGAAAATGTTCTAACTCCTCTTTGTGCTAAACAATAACAAATCAGTCACAAATCGGTGTTAGTTCTGGATTTGTGGGAGCTATAATCGAAATTGCATTTGTGGCTTGCTTTGCTTCGCACCACGCATGCGTCTGTTAGTAATTCTTCAATATTACTTTTTCTTACCAACGTTGCCAACGAGGGTCTGTCACTAATTTTAATCCTAGCATAATTATTTTTTTAAAGCTTTTAGAAACATTCAATTTTATAGAGTTTCAGCTGCATTTTTCCATAAAATTAGTTCTTTTTATCCTTCAGAATATTTTAAGTTTTTCATGTAATTTTAAGTACGATTTCATATTAGGAAAATGGCCAATCGGTACATATAGCAAGTACTTATGATTACCAGCATAGGATAATTCATTTCCTCAATCCCTTTTTTCATATATTTTTTCGAACTTACTAGAAAATCTTGTTCCAACACCAAGCCTGAAATATCGGCATATACACTTTTTATTCTCTGTACAACTACTTTCCATACAATCTTTAATCCACGGATTTTCCCACGTTGGCAAAATCACCAATTTTTAAATCGGGATAATCTACGCTGAAATCATCAAATATGGATGGCGGTGTGAATATTTAATTCGGCCCTGTGGAGCATAGGTGTCTCCAGAATGAAAAAACATGACAGGAAACTTTCATATTCTATGCCATTTCAACACCACTTTTAAATCGAATATCATTAGGTTAAAAAAGGCTCAATAACCCGATAAACTTAAGGCTTTTACGAGTCCAATTTTGTGGTATTCTGCAATTTTCTCGCGTAAGTCATGATGATTGTAATGCAAAATAACTTTAATACCCGCGAACAACGCCCTAGATTAGGTCGTTCCCTTGCGATAGCTTCTACCACTTGTTTAGTTGCTTGGTCTGTGTTCATTTACTTATACGATAAGTCAAGGACCAGAGAATAATCTACTTTATCTCTAGCATGGTATCGTTTAATTTTGTTTAAAACAACTCGTCAGTGAAAATTACCCTGTCTTCCGTGATAGTTATTAATATGCGTGTGTACATCTATTATCATTCGTAAAAAATTAGGTTTTTATAGTAAGTTACTTAAGTATTTGATTAAATTTTATTCACTAGTATAGATTCTTATGACCTTTTCTACACTATGAAATATGCTTCGGACAAGTCAGGCAAGAACATTTTGTTTCTAATAGGCATTTCATTTCATCGAAATTTTAAATTGGAAAATAGGTTTAACCCTTCATCAAACTTTCAATCTCCTCTATTTCAATGGGGAATATTGGCCATCAAATTGAATGGTTGCCTTTTTCTTGGATCACGACATCGTTTCTTAAACGGAATCCCATTTTTTCATTTGGAATATATATTCCCGTTCTACGGTAAACACCATATTGGCCTTCATAGGTGTTTTAGGGGCCCCGTAATCATGGGTATTTAAACCTATATTGATGACTGGTCCGTGCATAAATATTTTTTGTAGGCGGGCCAAATCAGGATCTTCATTTGATATCGGGCTTTGTCGAGCAAACCCTAGTCCTATTACTCCGAAGTCATTAACTTGCCTACTTTTCTTTTGTGATATTCAGCCCAAATAGTGCCCGGTTACTAACATATTTGTAGTTCGTTTTTTACACGAAGTACGCTATACAAACTCTTTTTGGCCCGCGCTGTACTTTCCACTTTACAGGAATTGGTACGGATAAATCGCTCGAATAGGTTGGCGTATTCAGCGCAAAGCATCCATCAGTATTAAATCACCAGATTTACATTCATCTATTATTCTTTCAAACATAATGCAGCACATTGGCATTGTTTCCTGAAGCGAATTATTGGGGTAATAGGCAAAACGCTTTTTGATTGTTTCGAATAAATTCATGTAATAATTCGGCTTCTATTTTCGTGTGTCCCAAACCCCTGGTTGCTACAAAAGAAAAAGGCGTCGGAAGCCTTTTTTCAGTAATAGTGCAGGCTGTTTGCATCAAATCAAGTTCTTCGGGTTTCTTTAAAGACCACGAATTTCTTGTAAAATAGGATTACTTTTAAGGTATTGAATTTGTGCCGAATTGCAATTTACATTTTTGAATTAAATCGATCTTCTCTGGTTTGTGTTTCTACGGCTTGCCTGTTAATTGCTTCGTTGGTATTAAAAAAATAGTATTTGCCTCGTGTATTACATTCAAAAAACACTTTGTCAAATCTCCTAGCCAATAAACAGTCTCGATTTCCTTGAAATTTCTGTGGCTCTAGGAATTTGGTTAACTTCGCCCTTTCCAAACGGCAATTATGAGCATCGTTTCACGTACAAATAAAATTTCTCTATGTTTTTTATTTAGGGCTTCGGGGAACAAAAACCAAAAATCGTTTCTTCTTGTCCGGCACTGATAAATTTAAAAAAATATTCTCTATGCTGTTCAAAAGGCATTGAGTACTATCCGCTCCCAATCGGAATATACATTTCATTTTGAATTAAAAACGGCGATACTTTTAGGCACTTCATTGCGCCATAAACTTCTTTCTGTTTTTTTATTAAATTAAGGGGTATTCGAATTTTACATCTTACTTCCATATTAAACTAACCTTTTTTGTTAAAAATCCATTTTGGATAAATTACTACCAGTAATAGTACATTTTCACCCAAAAATAAGGATTTTAAAAGGACGACCAAATAAAATGTGCCTCCTTATAATTGCTATTTTTTTATCTAAGATTACTAACTTTCCCACACTACTTCAATTTTGCTTTTAAGTATGTATAAGTCATTATATCTTCTGTTTATTTTTTTCTGTTTTTTAGGTTTCTTCCCCCAAATTCGCACCAACGCAGTCAGATTGTGTTTGAAAAAGCACTGAAGAGAAATGAAAAAAATTAGCAAAAATCATCAATCGTTAAAAAATATTTCGTTTTTGAAACATAGGGTCCAACTGTGATGAGTGGCCGTGTGGTAGATGGTAGATGTAAAATTCCTGAAAATCGACCGAATTTATGTGAGGGTATTGGCTTCTGGGGGCCTTTGATATTACCAATAATAACGGAACTACGTTTACGCCGAATTTTAGACAATTAGTCAAACTCAAAATGGTTGAGATAATTGCTGTGGATTGGAAAAATGGCACTATTTTGGGTAGGCACAGGACGAAAATAATAGCTCGCGCTCCAAGTTTATGCGGGTATCGGGAATTTTAAATCTAGTGATCAGGTTAAAAAACTTGGGAACATTTGGTTTGCCAAGATTCTCATCATATAGGACGTTATTCTGATTAAATGAAAATAATCCTGAAGAGTTGTTATTGGCGTTGGGCAGGGTTCATTTGTATTCACCCAACGAAAGAACGTGGCATTTACAAAACTAAGATGGAGGAAAAAACATGGAAAAAAACCTTGTTGTTGATCCTATGAGCGGGCATTATTGATGTGCAAACATTGCACCAAATAAATTTTTGAAGTTATGTTAGCATCATCATGGACAAGAGACCGAAAAGGCATGGGATTTTGTAGGAGTGGTACTATTCAGCGATAATATAAAAGTTATTAATGGTGGTGACACTGGGAAAAAAGTATCCCACTGAAAGAGTGGCTTTCCAACGGTGAAGGTTGTGGCTAGAATTGGTTTGCTATGTTTTTATGAAAAACACGATGTATTGCCCTTTCCATTGATAGCAAATTTCGCCAGAAAGGAAAGAAGCCTAAAAAACACAAAGTTCAGGGGGAACTAACCAAAGAGGGACTTTAAAAACATTTGAGTGTTGATGCCTTTATGGAAGTTTAGAAGAAAAGCACTTAACGATTATCTTAAAAATAATGGGCTTTCAAGAAAAAATATAGAGCACCAAAAACGTTAAAACAATTAATTTAGTAGTGGTTTCTGCTAAAACCAATTGATTTGGCAAGGTATTTAGAGGAATTGCTTAATGCTTGGGTTTGATACGCCAGTAATTGGCTGCTGGAGGTTTAACTTACAGTATCGATGCGTGGTAAATCTTGGAAAAAAAACGCACGAACGATTATATTGATGGTTTATATTCTAGCTACGGCATATTTTTTGGTGAAATAGAGTAGATCTACAAGACAAAAAACCAGATATTTATATTTTAGGGGTTCCCATTTTGGGGAAATCTAAAGAGCTGAGGAAAATCATTTACGCTATAAGTAGAGAAAATGTGCACTCAGATCATCAAGCGGCTTTGGGTTAAATCCAAAAATGCAAGTGCCATTTACCTAAATGAAATTGATGGGTGGGTTTATAAATATGAGTTATTTGATGATGGTGAAATATTGGACCAAAATTAAATTCCCCAGTCTGTTGGGCCCAATTTTTATTGCGATTTCATGTAGATAACCCCAAAAAAACCTTATAATGTTTACGGCGGATTGCAAAGATAATGGTTGTTTGGGGTTTGGTGCAACATAACTGCCAAGAGAAGACAAATTCTTGTGGGCACAGAAAAGCGGGCAATATCCTTTTGGAAAAAATCAATAATGGGGCGGTGACGGTATTGCACAGTACAAGTAGACAATCGCAAATTTTCAAAATATCCGGGTCATAATACAGGTTCTCAATTGGAAAAAATATTTTTTAAGATTTTAAAATCTGGGAAACCGGAGATTCGGAAAAAATACCTTTCAGATAAAAAAACATTACCTTAGGTGAAAAAAAACAAACCGTACCGTTTTTTAATGGGCAAAACTCCTAATTTTTATTTTGTTCGTCAACCCAAACCAAAAAATTCCCCAAGGATTATTTTATTATATTTTTTTTTAAATCTTTCCCTTTTCCTTTTTTTTCTTTTGT
>Ga0163217_1111849_pt1 | contig 14711 bp, 15 predicted proteins | sample SynspAceP_FD_185933 | JGI IMG/M metagenome (GOLD analysis project Ga0163217, IMG submission 185933) | Saline lake microbial communities from Ace Lake in Antarctica - Synechococcus sp. Ace-P (PacBio error correction) | ecosystem: Environmental > Aquatic > Non-marine Saline and Alkaline > Saline ... | reverse complement strand
GAGCGTTGCGGAAGGTGCTGTAGATCGCACACGGTTGAGGGCGGTGGCCATGCCGGCGCATGTCGCATGGTGTCCCCGCCGTTGCCGACGTCGAAGTACTGGCTTTGGCGCGCCTTTCGGTAGGCGGGCAGTGCCCGGTGGCCATCGCGGGCGATCCACACCGTGGTCGTGTCGCAGAGCTTCACCGGGTCTGCGAACCTTGCTGTAGTCGGAGTTCGGCTTGCTCCGACGGAGGCTTGCCCGTTTTGAATTCGAACGCGGATGGGGCGTGATGCCCACCTGGTCGCCTGGCGTAGGGTAGCTTCCCTGGTGGTTAACCACATGAACATTACCGGCCAACGGGTGGGCGCTGGAAGGTGGCACCCTTCCCCGGCGATGTCGTGATCGCCGGGCCCCTATTAGGTGAAGCCGAGTTCTTCAACGCGCCACTTTGGGCACGCCCGCCGCTTCATGTCTCTTTGAGCGTCTTGGCTCAGTCCGGAGATCCCGTGCCAGGAAGCAGTTCTTCACCGCCCCCTCGCGAGCGGAGGGCACTGCAACGCGGGGCTCCTGCGCATGCGGTTGAGGTAGTGGAGGGGCCGCCACGGCCCGTGGATCGACATGTCGTTGTCGTTAGCCCCACAGCAGCGGGCTGGGAGGGTGGACGCATGGTTGATCGCCTCCGAGGGGCCATGCCCCCGGTGAGGCCCCCGTCGGCCAGTTTGAGTCCTTCGCCACGGCGTCCGGGCAGGGCATGCCCAGGGCCGCCGATGGTGGTGAGGCATGCCGCACCGAAATGGTGGCGGCTTCGGCGCGTTTCAGGTAGGCCGACCCCGCTGCTTGCGCAGGGTGTCGAACTGGGTGTAGCGGCCCGTGATCGTTGTGGGATAGGGGCTGATGGCCACATCCAGGGCACCCCCCGGTCGATGTGGGATCGAGGGTCTGGTAGAGGCAAGGGTGAGTTCCACCACCCAGGCCTGTCCGAGGTTGACCCGTGGGGACACCTCAGTGTTTCTCCGGATCTGGCCTTTGGCAGGGCTTCGAGTTCCAATGGTCACCGTGCAGTATTGGATGGCTAGCTCCTGAGAGATGGCCCCGCCTGTTCTGTATCAGTAATTACGGGTTGCTTCGGGGTCGGGTCTCCTGGTCCTTTTCCTGACGGCGGTTGCAACTGGGCCCATGGCGACTATCTGCAGCGCCCTGGGGGCCGGGCACCGAGTGGCCATCCCGAGTGCCTCGACGGCCCGCCTTTCGGTGTCGGTGGGCACCCGTGTGCTTCAGCGGGAGGCTCCAGCGGTCTTTTCGTTCAAGCTGCGCGGCCGCTCAAACGGCATGGTCCCCTCCTTGCATAGCTGGGGGTGGTGATCCCGCGCCAGTGCGGCAACCCTGCCAGGGGGTCGTGGGCCGGCAAATGGGTTGCCGGCGGTGATGTGTGCCCGTCACCCGGAGATGGAAAGTGCGCGCCGTGACGGCCGCGCGCGACGGTGGTTCTGCATGGCGACACTATGACGAGGCCTACTGGAAGGCCGGCGGCTGGGGCAGCGGGCAGCTCAGTTCATCACCTTGATGATCCGGTGATCGCGGCCGGACCGTTTGGCTTGGACATACTGGGAGGCCTCGCTTCCCCCTGACGCGATCTTACGTTGGCGTCGGGCGGGGGGGCTTTGATCGGCGCATTGCCGCTATGTCAAGGCGTTCTGGCCAAGGTGGGTCAGCGGGGTGGGCCGGTGGTGCCGACGCATGACGATCGTGGCCCGCGGCAGCGGGTGTTGCTTAGAGCGGTGGCTTGTTCGCCGGACGGCGTGGCGTCGCGAGGGCGTTCACCTTTGGCTGCCCGCGCTACGTGGACGCCTGGTGGCGGGGAAACACCCCGATGCGATCTGTGCGGCGATCAAGGGACGTTGTTCGAGGACACCCCCGCTCGATCCTTGGCCCGCCGGTCCTGCGTGGCGGCTGAAGGCCCGATTGCCCGCGGTGACTGCAAGGGGCCTTGGTGGCGGTGGTGCCGGCGCCACATGTTTCGATCGCCTGCGCTTCGTGCCGGCGGGCGAGTTGGGCGAAGAAGCCAGCGTGCTGTCGGTTGGGGATCCCGAGCGCCGCGTCTTCGCGGCTCTGTGAGCAACTCGGCCGCGCGTGCTGGATTCAGCTACCGGATGGCGGTCCCGACGTGGCCCAGATCTTTTGGGGTTGGTAGCCGGCAGAAGCGGACACAGCAATGATCGAACAGCTGCGCGGGGTTCGCTGCCTGGATCTGAGCCGCACGAGCTGGCCAGCTGACCTGGGTACTGGTGGCGGCGCTTGCCGCAAGGGTGGCCCACTCCCCGATACAGTGAGGAGCTGCCCTGTATCCGCTTCGAATTTCGAGCGGCCGGGGGCTGATGGCCTTCGTAGCGCCTCCACCCATGGACGATCGTTTTCCATTAAGGAACCAGGCGCGACGTCGCCGGTTCGTGGTGGGGTTCAGGTGGCGATGGCGAACGCGGCTGGCAGGCGTTTCTCTCTGGTGGGCTGCCGCATGGGAGGAACCGGGCAATCCGCCTATGCTTGGTTTTCTCGGGGCCCCCACCGCCCTATTCCGTGTTGGCCTGGCGGAGCATGCCGGTCCGTTGCCGGCAGAGCTCTGGGGTTGAAGGCCGGTGTCGGCGGCCAGCCGAGGACCAATCAGGCGTCCCAAGCGCCTGGTGCTTTACGGTGGGCGCCCCATCAGCGGGTCAGCGGCCAGTCCCATCTTCCTGGCCGCCCGTTGAGGCGACCTCTACCTCAAAGGCAGCGATGGCATCAGCGAGTGCTGAGATTCGCAGCCGCGAAGGCAGAGTGGTGCGCGAGTGGAGTGGCCTTGATCACCTGTGGCCGCTACCGCACCGCCGACAGGCCTGGAGATCCCAGGAGGGCCGCGTACAGCCTTGCAGTGCGCGAGACCTTGGGGGGGGGCGAAATTTTTTTTTCCTGGGGTTTCCCCCGGCAAAAAGATTTTTCCTGGCGCTTTTTTTTTTTTCCACCCAACAAGTCGACTGAGCAGCCCTGCGCACTGGCCACCATCGCCCTGAAAGCGCATCTTCAAGTCCGACCTGGTGGAAACTGAGGGGGTCGGGGGCTACGACACATCAAGGAACTGATGCCAAGGAACTCATCGACGCGCCCAGAGTGAGGGCGTTCCTACGGGTCGCTCGGAAAATTACATCGCACCTCGCTGTCAAAGACGAATCAGAAGTTGGCCGCGAAGCCTGTGGCCTCTCCATCAGCTCCTGCATGGCTGAATCGCTCGGTTGCGAAGGGATGGGGACAAAGCTGCATAGAGTCGGAGCCTGAACTTTGTTTGACGGGAACCGTGTCCTTCTCACTCGATCTTTGCCGTCCTGGCGACCCTGTCTTCTACAGCCTGGTGCTCCTGGTCGGGTTGCTGTTGAGTGGTTCCCATCTTGACTGAAGCCAATCCGGTGCTGGCACGTCAGCTCGGTCACCGATCCTTACTCAATGGATTCCGCGGTCTGTTCCGCCCTTGGGCGGCATTGACCTCTCCGCGATCATCGCCTTCTCACTCGCCTGGCCGGATTTGCTCGGTAGCTCACGCTCGCTGCCATCTTGTGTCTTGCTTCTGGCCCAGAGCTGAACTCGAGCTCACGGCAGCAGGCTCCTCCCGCTTGGCCCGCACCGAGACGGCTTTTGAAGCCCGGGCCTTGGCTTTGCTCCTGCAACGAGCCTGGAGTCGCCCTCCTGCCGGCACGCAGGGCGAAAGCGAACGACATTGGCCCTGGTGGCACATCCCGATCGATTCCACCCTGCTGCGGTTCTGCAGCACGGGCTCGCACTGGGGCATCGAGGATCTGGCGAAACAAGTCGGTGTTCACCACGGCTTGACTGGGTTAGTCACCCCCCGCAGTGATAACACTGCACACCGGCGCCGCAGGCTCGGGCTGGGCCGCATTCCTCGCAGACAAGGCTCAAGGTGATTCAGTGAGCGGCAGATCGCGGCAGCGCCGTGCAATCGGCATTTCCGAGCAGAAAGCGCAACAAACGTACAAAGCGCTGAACGGGTGGGGAAGCCAAGGGACGTGATTTGGGGTGGCTTTGAGCGGCATCGGAAATCGGGCAAAGGGTTCGGCCAGCGAAGATCAAGGCAGGTGGCCCACTCAGCAATCTTCGCGGATCAGGCTTGCGTGGTTGTCTGCAGTGGTTGGTTCAGCCTGTGCCGCTGCAGCGATCACGCGCGTCGGCCCGCTGGCCTTTGAGCAAATTGGCGCTGCCACCTCGGCAAGGTCGAAGCGAATTTCCTGGGAGGCTGGGCGACGTTCAGAGCTCGCCAAGCTCCACTTGATATCTCGAGGGCCGCGCTGTCGAAGACGCGCTTGGTCGGGAGGACTTCTGACCTGTCAGCGACTTCCCGGCTCACCGCACAGACCAGGGTGGGATTAAAATAGGGATTGCCCCCCACTGGCGGTACGGGCGTTGCACGGGCTGGACTTGTAATGGTTGAGCTCCATCGGTTCGTTGTTGCGGCGCACGGGCAGGACGGATGGTAGTGTCCGCTTAAACATTTGGCCCCCGATGGCCAACCGATCTGTCGCGACGACCAAAGATCGTGGCCACCATGTCCGCACGGAATCCCGAGGACTCGCAGTTGATCCATGCGGCGCGACACCTTCCGGCTGACTTTTCCCACGGCGACACGCCGAGCTTTGCCTGCGCATCGCCACCATCCGCCAGGTGGCCCTGAGCTGGGCATTCGACGTCGGCATTCTCCAGGATCTTAGGGCCAAGATCCGTCTGGGTCGCTTATCGGCGGGCAATCACCCTGGCCAATGGCGTCAGTTTCGACTCACCTCACGATGTGCCTGCACCAGGAGATCGACACCGTCACTACAACAAATCTCTCGCTTGAGGTGATGGAGGGCAGCGCATCTTGCGCGACGACGGCGGTCGAGATGGTCGTCGACCGGGTCGAACAAGCTCCAGCCAAAACCTGCATTGCCCAGTGGTGGTGGGCGGGGTGCTTCATAACAGGTGTGAATTCCGATGTCAGCTCTCTCCGTGCCCTGGACCCCAGACCGCCGATTGGCTTGGCTTGCACAGGGTGTCGACTGGGTGGGCGCTCAGTTCTGTCGCAACCCTCGACTGCGGAGATCGCGACCTGATCAACAGCACGGCCACACCACCCGGTTGATCGCCAAGATCGAAGAAGTTCGAGCGATTCGATCGATCGATCAATTCTTGCCTCTGTGACGGCGTCATGGTGGCGGGGGCGATCTGGGCGTTAGAGATTGCCGCGGAGGAAGTGCCCCGCTTGTTTGCAGAAGGAATTATCGCAGGCAATCGCTGGCATTTCCGATGTCGACGGCACCAGATGCTCGAGCATGGCCAGGTGCCCCCGCCCCCCGCGCCGAGGTGAGTGACGTGGCCACGCCTTCTCGACGGCTGACGCTGTGATGCTCAGACGAACGCGTGGCGATACCCGGTGGAGGCGGTCGGACGATGGCGCGGATCGCCTGCGGATCGAGCGTGACGATCCAGCGCCCCGTGGAAGCCCGGCCAGCACCTTCCCAACGCGACAGCGCAAGCGTGGCACGAATTGCGGCCAGTTGAGGGCCGCAGCGATCCTGCCCCCACCAGAGCGCGCCCCGCCAGTAAAGCGTCAGCAAGTTCGGCCCTTGCACCACCATCCTGGCGATCCACCAGCGAGTGAATGGGCGCGCTCAGATGGTCTGGGCGTGAACCCCCTGTGTCGACACAGGAGTCCACTCCAGACCTCCCCTGGCGATGGGCATCGCCAGGAGCAGGGGCTGCCTTCAAGGACGGGATCTGGTTGGTTCAGCCGCCGGACCTTTCAGGGGAGCGGCTCACGGTTGGTCAGGTGGGCATCGTTTGGCGGTGCTGGGCAGGGGGCTAGGGAATCGCCTGGCTCGTCAGCGAAGGGTTTGGCGGTGGCCCCAGCCAGAGGCCGCCGCCCGCCTGTCGCGGCGAGTTCTGGTGTGCGCCGAAAACACGCGACTACCTCAGCGGATCCGCGTTAGTCCAGGCGGTGAGCCGAGGCGCGGGCCCCAGTGAAAGGCCACGCGGCCGTGATCGCAGAGGTGGGAGTGCGTGATCGTCGGTGTCAGCAACGCACCACGACCTGCCCATGGCGGTTGGTGTGGTCGGTGGAGCTGCGCGAGGGCTGGTGCACGAGGCGCACGGCTACAACACGATACGACGGACGGCAGGATCTTGATCTTGGCCATGTGGCGGCCGGAGCCTTGCTTGGCGATTGTGGCTGAAAACTTCCCCTCTCCGACCGTGGGGATGGCCTAACACTCAGGGCCACCGCCTGCGGCCTGCTCCATGTAGGCTCGTTATCGGCAAACGCCTCCGGTGACATTGGTGGGGTCGGCGGGCGCCAGAACGGCGCAATCCAGTCACCCTCGGCCCAATGTTCTGTTCATCGTGCGGGCAGCACGATACCCGAGGGCGGAATCCGCCCCACGGACCTGGTGCTCCGACGGGTGCGACGCCTTGCTGGAACACAGTCCCAGCGTCAGGCGCGTGGCCCCCAGATTCACCTGAAACGAGGTGGTCAGGCGGCTCGAACAGCGTCAATTTCGCGGTATCGGGGATCAACGGGCCGAATTCTGCCGTGCGCGCTTGAGTGGCCAGGAGGCCGTTTCTTCAGCCGGATGAATGTCATCCGCCCGCAATGTGGCGTGATCGGCCCCGAACCTTGCCGCAAGTTTATGCCGGTCGGAGCCCCGGTTCGGCCAGACCTGCGAATTCGTGATCAGTCGTTCGAGGTGTCGGCGTGATGGCGCAAGGCGCCCAGCTGTTTGCAGCAATAGGACGAGGCGGCCTACATCCGCTGGCCCATGGTTCAAACAGTTGGGGCGCACCCGCTTTGGGGTGAGCTCACCTTCAATCAGCGTCGAGGCGCTCAATGAGGCCGTACCGGAGCGGCCAAGTTCCAGATCACCAAACTGCTTGCGCCAGCGCACGCTCCTGCGGGAGGACGATTTTCGCCGTGCGCTCCCCAACAGATTGCGCTTCGATGTGGCTCGATCACCGCGGCTTGACACTGATGCTGGAGCAATCGGCGGGGTTCTCTCCTCTGGTGGGTGGCATCGGCGCATCATGAATATCATGTTGGTTCGGTGAGTGAGCGCACCCAGATCCGACGTCCCGCTTGCGCAAGCATCGGGTGCCCGCTGCGATGTGTTTAGTTCCATTTTTGGTCGTATCGCTTGTGCTCGCGCCTTGGTGGCCTATCGGCAGTGCGTGGACTGGCCATACTGATTGGGCAGGCAGCCCGCTTCAGCCTTTACCGCAGCGATCCCATGAACAAGGCGTTTTGTTCACGTTGCCTTCGGGAATCGGGCTGTTCCGGGTGGTTGCCAGCCGCGCGCCGCCGATTCATCCCAGGCTGGCGAGCACAGGCGATTCCGACAGAACTGGAGGAAGCCATCGGCCAACTGGCGGGCCCCGAGTGCTTGCGCAAGCCGATCTCTGGGTGCGCTCACTCACCGGAGACTCAATGATATTCATTGATGCCCGATTTTGCCACCACCAAGCAGGGGGACCCCCGATGGCTCCAGCATCAGGGTCGGGCGCCGGTGATCGAGCCACGATCGAGAGCGAATCCTTGTTGGCGGAGCGCACGGCGAAAATCGTCTCCGCAGGATGCGTGGCGCTTGCGCAGCGGTTGTGATCTGACTTCCCGCCCCCCCCCTCGGTAGTGGCCTCATTGAGCGCCTCGACGCTGATGAGTGAGGCTTCACCCAAGCGGGGCGTCCCCCAACTTGTTGACCATGGTGCCCGCGGGATGTAGGCAGCTCGTCCTGATTTGCCAAACGCTGCGCCTTGCGGAGCCATCACGGCGATCACCTCGAACGACTGTTCACGGGATTCGCAGGGGTCTGCGACGGCGGCTCCGGCGGCGTAACTTGTGCGAGGTCGGGCGATCACGGCACATTGCGGCGGATGAATGTATCCCTAGGCTGAAGAAACGCCCCTGGGCACCTAAAGGCGGCGCCGGGCAGGAATTCGGGCGTGATTTCCCGCGATACGACGGAATTGACGCTGTTCGAGGGCCTTGGACACCTCGTAGGGTGATCTTTGGGCCACGCGGCTGGACGCTGGGGACTGTTCGCATTGGCGTCGGCATGTCGAGCACCAGGGGTCCGTGGGGGTGCGATTCTTGCCTGCGGGTTCGGTTTGCCGGCACGTGAACGAACTTGGGCCGAGGGTGTTGAGCTGTTTCCGCCAGGTTATGGGCGCCGCCTGTCGACCCCACCCAGGAGGGATCAGAGGGCGGTTGCCGATACGATGCTAGCATGGTGAGCAGGCTGCGCCGGCGGTTGGCCTTGAGGGTGTAGGGCCATCACCGGTTTCGGAGAGGGGAGTTTTGCAGCCATCAATCGCCAAGCAAGCTCCGGCCGCCATCATTGGCCAAGATCGATCCTGCGTTCCTGTCCGGATGCGGTGTTTGAGCTGGTGCGCTCTGTCACAGGCCCTCGCGCAGCTCCATTGTGTTACGGAATCGCGCATGGCGCGGTCGGTGGTGGCGTGGCTGACACCGATCCCGCACTCAAGCCCTGGCGATCACTTAGCGGTGGCTTTCATTTGCCCGCGGCTCGCAATTCACCGCCTTGGCTTTTGGCGGATCGCGCTGAGGTAGTCGGCCGTTGGTTTCGCGCACACCGGATTCTCGCGTCGACCGGCGGGCGGCGGCTTAGGGCTGGTGGCACCGCCCTGCGCTGACGGAGCCATGGGCGTTCCTTGCCCCGCACAGCACGCAGACGATGCCCACCGTTGACCAGATCCGTGGAGCCGCTACCCCTGACAAGGTTTCCGGCGGTCTGAACCACCAATTCCCTTCCTTGAGCAGCCCTTGCTCTTGGCGATGCCCATCGCGGGTGAAGGGCTGGAGTGGACTCCGTGTTGTCATCAGCAGGGGGTTACGCCCCAGGCATTGACTGCGGGCCACATCAAATCGCTGGTGACGCCAGGATGGGTTGAGGGCCGGAACTTGCTGGACGTTTCTGGCGGTGGGCGCCGTCTTGATTTGAGGGCAGGATCGCTGCGGCCTCAATGCGGGCATCGGGCTCACCGTTGGTGATGCGTGGGAATGGTGCTGGAGTGGTCACGGGGGGCTGGTATCACGCTACGATCGGCAGGCGTCGCGCCATCGTGGCAGCGCTCGGGTATCGCCGGCGTTCTCCGTTCGAGAGCATCAGCGTTCGTCGCGTCGAGACTGGCGGTTGGCACGTCCTACTCGGCGCGGGTGGGGCGGGGGCAAGTGGCCATGCTGCGAGGGATTCTGGGTGCACGTGTGATTCGGGATGCCGAGCGGTTGGCCTTGCGGATCATTTTCTGCAACAGCGGCATCTCCGGCTGCCTTCTCAAGCCAATTCGCCCCGGGCATTGCGCGTTCCGGGCAGATTGATCGATCTTGATTCGATCGCCTCGATTCTCGATCTGGCGATCACCGGAGTGGCTTGGCCGTGGCTGTTGATCAGGTCGCGGATTCTGCTGTCCGAGGGGTTGGCACCGAAGCTGAGCGAAACCGTCCGCCCCCTGTTGCAGCGAAGGGCCAGATTTGGCGGTCTTGTCGGTCGGGCAACGGATTCGAAGCGCTGGAACATCGGGAAGTTCACACTTTGTTATTGGAGAGCACCGCCCACACACGGTGCATGCAGGGTTTGTGGGGCTTGTCGCGGTTCGACGGACATCTCGACCGGCCTCGTCGAGCAGATGCGGCTGCCCTCATCACCTCAGCGGGGTTTGTTGTAGGTGACGGTGGCGATCTTGGGTGCAGGCCACCGCGGTGGGTGAGGTCGAACTGACGCATTTGGCCAGGGTGATTGGCGCCGTGAAGCGAACCAGACGATCTTGGCGTTGGAAGATCCTGGAGAATGCGACGTGATGCCCAGTTTATGGGCACCTGGCGGGATGGTGGCGATGCGCAGGGCATGCTCGGTGTCGCCGTTGGGAAAAGTTCAGCCGGAAGGTGGTCGCAGCCGGCATGGATCAACTGGCGGAGTCGTCGGGTGATCGTGGCGGGCCGATGGTGCCCGATCTTGGTGCCGTCGCGGACAGATCGGTTGGGCCTCGGGGGCCAAATGTTAAGCGCAACGACCATCGGTCCTGCCCGTGCGCCGAACACGGAACCGATGGAGATCAACTTACCAAGTCCAGGCCGTGCAACGGGCCCGTACCCCCCAGGTGGGGGGCACTCTATTTATCCCACCCATGGGTCTGTGCCGGTGTTGAGGCCGGTGAAGTCGCTGACAGGTCAAGAAGGTCCTCCGCGACAGGCGGCGTCTTCGACAGCGCGAACTCGAGAAGTTCAGTTGGAGTTGCGTGTCTCTGGTTACGTCGCCCGCTCTCCAGTGAATTCGGCTTCGCCTTGCCAGGTGGCCAGCGGCCATTTGGCTCAACTGGCCAGCCGGGCGAGGCGACTGTGTCGGCGGCAGCGGGCGCCAGGCTGACAACAACTTGCAGCGAACCACTGCAGAAGCTTCGATTCCCGCGGATGGGCCTGAGTGGGGCCAGCCTGCTCTTGATCTTCGCTTGGCTGACCTTCTTTGGCATTCGAATTGCGCTGCTCAAAGCCACCAATTTTCAAACGTCCCTTTGGGGCTTCCCAGCCGTTTCATTGGTTACCGTTTGTTGCGGCTTCTGGCTGTAGGTATGCCGATTGCACCGGCGCTGGCCGCCGATCTTGCCGTCCTGAGATAGCTTAGCCTTGTCCTGCTGAGAGATGCCGGGGCCAGCCCGAGTGCGGCGCCGGTGGGTGCAGTTTGTATGCCGGCGGGGCGGTGGTGACTAACCCAGGTTCAGGCCTGTGGTGGACACGACTTGTTCGCCCGACCTCATGGCCAGTGGCTGAGCCGTGCTGAGAACCGCAGCAGGTGGGGATCGATCGGGGATTGTTTGACCAGGGCCAATGTCGTTTCGCTTGCGCTGGCGGTCCGGCGCCGATCCAGGTCCGTTGAGGTGAGCAAGCCAAGGCCCGGGCTTCAAGGAGCGGTTCGGGTGCGGGCCAGCGTGAGGAGCCTGCCCTTGGAGCTCGCTGTGTCTTGAGCTCTGAGGCCTCAGAAGAGCCAGACCACCAGAGGGCAGCGAGGCGCTGAGGCTTTACCGAGCATCTGGGCCAGGCTGCAGGGTGGATGAAGGCGATGATCGCGGAGAGGGTCAGGCCGCAGGGGCGATCAGACGCGGAAGGCATTTGAGGTAGTATCGGTGTCGGTGACTGTGGCCAGCACGGATTGCTGCAGTCAAGTTGGGGAACCGCTCACGCCCCCCTGACCAGGGCCGCGTAGATGATCAGGGGTTCTGGGCCAGGACGGCAAAGATTCGAGGGATGACGGTTCTGTCAGAACAAGTTCAGGTCGACTCTATGCAGCTTTGTCCCATCCTTGGCAGCCGAGCTGAGTTCAGCGATTGCAGTTGAGTGATGGAGGAGGCACGGGTTGGCGCCAAGGCTTCTGGGTTCGTTTTGACCAGCGAAGGGCCCGATGAATGTTTGCTGGGGTGGCTGACCCGTAGGACGCCCTCACTTTGGCCCCGGCGCCGTCGATGTTCTGGGCTCAGTTTCCTTGATGTGGTGTAGGCCCCCCGACCTCGTTCCCAGGTCGGATGAAGGAATGCGCTTTTTTCGGGCGATTGGTGGCCGGGTGGCGCAGGGTGGCGGTGCTCAGTTCGACGGAAGGGCAGATTGCGACCAGATCGCCCCAGGCCCTTCCGCGCCAGTGCAGGCTGTAGCGCGGGCCCTCCCGCTGATTCCAGGGCGGTTTGTCGGTGGGCGTTAGTCGGCTCAGGGTGATCAGGGCCAGTCCCCTTTGCTCGGTCACCGTTGGTGGCGCGGTGGATTCGCCAGCTCGCTGATGCTCGCGTGCTTTGAGTAGGCGGATCGCTCCCACGGGCGGCCAGGGGTGGATCGCCGTGGACCCGTTGATGGGCGGCCGCTGTTAGGCAGCCATGGCTGCTTGGACGGGCTGATGGCTCCTCGGTCTTGCTCGTCGACCCGCCTTCACCCCGCAGAGCTCTGCAGGCACGTACCGCGCTGTTCCGGTCGGCCAACGGGATCGCGGCGGTGGGTGCCCCGAGAACAAGGCATAGGCGGATTTGCGGTTTCTCCGTGGCGGTTTAGCCCAGTCAGGGGCGCTGCCAGGCGTCGCGTTCCCATCGCCCCTGAACGCCCCACCGATCCGGCGGACGTGGGCGCCCTGGTTCTGTAATGGGGAATCGCTGATCGTCCAGTTGGGGTGGAGGCCGCTGAAGGCCATCCCCAGGCCCGGGCCGCTCGGAATCGAGCCGATCAGCAGTCTCATGTTATTGGTGGAGTGTGGGCCCCGCTTGGGCGCGCCCGACCACATGTGCGGCGGTGCGCTTGGCCAGTCGTTGCGGCTCAGATCAGGGCAGGGAGCCTCACCGCGGATGTTCGATCAGTTGTTGTGTCGCTATCTTGCGTGATCTGCACCCCGAGATTGGGCCAGTTGGGATCCCGCCATCCCGGTAGGTGATGCTGTTCAGGTGGTGGCCGAGTTGCTAAGGCCGGCGAGCTGCCGGTGCGCTCGGGATCTCCTCGCCAGATCAGCTTCGCGTTTTTCGCCCATGGCCCGTCCGGCTGGCGCTACGAAGCGAGGCGATCCGAAATTCATTGTGGCGCGCAGGGCCCCGCCACCAGAGTGCGCTTGCAGTCCCACGCGTGCACGGCCCTTCAGGCCGGCCAGCCAGGGACGGCGGCTCGGGATCGAGGCGGTGTCTCGAAGGTCCTGTCGCCGCACAGATCGCTCCCGGTGCTTCACCGTACCATGGCGTCCCGTGCGTGGGCCCAGCTTCAAGGTTGTGAACGCCCTTCGCGCACCGCGCGTCGGCGAAGCAAGCGACCTGCTTAAGCCCCGCTTGCGGCGTGCGCGGCGGGTCAGGCGTTCGGCATCACCGGGCTCACCCGATGTCTTCCAATTGGGCCAGACGTCTTGAACATAGGCGGCCGATTGCCGCTCAGCCCCCGCGACGCAGTGATCGCGTCGGGGGAGGCGAGGGGCCTGCCGAGGATTTCCCCAAGCACCCGTGCCCTGGCCGGCGCCTCGGGCCTATCAAGGGTGGTGAGAGCTGAGCTGCGTGGCCTCAGCCGCCGGGCTTCCAGGTAGGCCTCGTCATAGTGTCCGCCTGAGAAATCGCGGCGGGCCCCGTCACGGCAGGCACTTTCATTCCGGGGTAGGTGAGCGCAATCCGATCACGCCGCAAACAGTTGCCGGCGGCCAGCCACCTGGGCATGGTTTCCGGCACTGGCGGCGATCACACCCCGCTCCGCTCACTGGCAGAGAGTGGCCATGCGGTGTAGGCGCCGGAGCTTGAACGAAAGACGGGGAGGCCTCCCGCTTGAGGCAGCCCGTGTTTGCCCAGCGAAGCAAGGTCGGGGCCGGATCGAAGTGGACTCGATCGCACGTCGTGTTGACACGGCCCGCGGATGCGCTGCGATAGATCGTCCATGGGCCCAGTGTGGAACGCCGCTTTCAGGAAAGGTGCCAGGAGACCCGACCTGAGGGCAACCCGTAGTGACTGTTAAACAGGCGGGGCATGATCTCAGGAGCTAGCCTCCCATCACTGCCGGGCTGACCATTGGCGAATCGAAGGCCCTTGCCAGGCAGATCCGGGAGAAACCCTGGAGGTTGTTGTCACAGCGGTGGTCACCATCGGAGCCGGGCCTGGGGGTGGTGGAATCACCTGGCCCCTTACCAGACCCTCGATCTCGACATCGACCGCGTGGCCTTGGGATGTGGGCCATCAGGCCTATCCACAAGTGATCACGGGCCGCTCAGCGTTCCACACCCTGCGCCAGAGGGCGGGGTTCGCGGTGCTGCTTACTGAAGGCGGAGCGCTTCGACCATTTCGTGCTGGTCATTGCCTCCCAGCATTTCGGGGCTGGGCGATGCCTGCCGTGGACCGCCGTGGCGAAGTTCAAATGGTGCCGTATCGGCGATGTGCCCTCACCGTGGCAATGGCCTCGAGGCGATTCAACCTGCAGGCACCTGCGGGCCGGTGCTGTGTGGCTACGCAACGACTGTCGATTTCACGCCGGTGGGCGCTTCACGTACTTCAACGCATTTGGGCTGAGCCGCCGTGTGCAGTTCCTCTCCGCAGCGCTGAGGAGGCGGTTGAAGAACTGCCTTTCTTGCACGGCGAGTTTTGCCAATGAAGCTCAAGACGCTCAAGAAGAGCATTTGAAAGCGGTGGCGGTGCCAAGGGTGGGCGCTGTCTTTGAAAGAACTGGATTCACCTATATGGGCCGTCGATGGCCCCACGACATCGCGAGATGGTGCCGCACCTTCCAGGGGGCCCACGGCTGTGATGGGCCGGGGTAGTGGTTCATGTGGCACACAGGGGAGGGCTACCCTCGCCGAGGCCGCCAGGGGGCTATCCGCCAGTCGGCGTTTTCGATCTCAAACGGGGGCCAGGCCCTTCCCCCCGTCGAGCAAGCGAAGCTCCGAGGGTACAGCAAGGTGTTCGCCAGAACCCTGGTGAGCTCTGCGGCGACCCCCGGGTTGTTGGGGATACGGGCCGCGATGGCACCGGGCATGGGCCTCGGAACCTTACTCGAGAAGGCGCTGCAGCCAAGTACTTCGGACGTCGCATCGCCGAGGCGGCAGCCGTTGGACGATGGCCGCCGGCATGGCCCACTCCGGGCCTCAAGGCGGTTGGTGGCGAATCTACAGGGGCCAGCCCCCTTCCTTGCAAGCCCTTTTCTCTCTTTTGGGTTTTGT
>Ga0163217_1106901_pt1 | contig 14711 bp, 9 predicted proteins | sample SynspAceP_FD_185933 | JGI IMG/M metagenome (GOLD analysis project Ga0163217, IMG submission 185933) | Saline lake microbial communities from Ace Lake in Antarctica - Synechococcus sp. Ace-P (PacBio error correction) | ecosystem: Environmental > Aquatic > Non-marine Saline and Alkaline > Saline ... | reverse complement strand
GCAAACCTAAGCGAAACAACTCTCCAACACCTGGGAAGTCTCCTTCAGAGCTGTTTGTTCAGGAAATTTCTAGTAAAACGCATTCGTCTACATTTTTTCATTGCATAAGGGACGTTTTAACGTATATTCATCGCCGACTTTAGTGATTGGTCCTTATCACTTCCGATAACCCCAAAACTTTTTCTCCATATCAAAGCAGTTCTTGTGCCTTCATTAAAGACACCTGTCCCAGTACCACCTGCGCATGGAAAATAAATATCTACGCCATCATTATTTACATTGTAGCAGCAGCTGGTTGTCCCCATATCTTACAACGGTTAAACACACCAACACTAGTTTACAACAACGGTTGCGTCCTGGGTTAACCGCTTTAACCCCTGCTTCAAAACCTTGCGTTGGAAACGTTGGATGACTGGAATTTCTCCCACAACAAAACCAATTTCATCGTGTTTCAGTCATACTAGCTGCATACAAACTCCTTGCTAAGAATGCCTCCTCGTTTTCTCTGAATTGAAACTGAGACATGTTTTTCAAATTCCTTCTACTTCTGCATCCACCCCAATTCCTAATTTGTTGCATCTGGATTGTTAGTAGCAATCGGGTCACGCATCAGCTACATGGTGGCTGCGTAGCCCAAGTTAAAGATCTGGCTTTAGCTTATTAACAATTGCAATGCATAAGCTTTTGTTCTACTCTCTGAATCCGCTTTAGGTCTTCAAAGGTATTTTTACTTTCATACCCTTCTATCTTTCTTTCTAATTTTGCAATCCCTTCCCATGCACTTTGGTTTAAACTGACTTCAATCATTTTTACACTACCTAAATCGGTTAACTCATTACCTAATATTTAAAATCCTTGATTGGCTCTCTTTATTCTTTCGCCTTCACTGGCGGTTGCTATTTCCACCCAAAAGCGGCTAATAGTCGCATGATACAAGTAACGCGGAACCCCTATAGTTTTAATCGATTTGATTTTTTTCATTTGTACAACTCCTCTCGTAGTTTTTTTAGTTCTTTATTTCCTTAATTTACATCTGATAAGAAGCTTTCGCCATTTCCTACTTGCAGGCAAATCAAAGTTTGCAGCCGATTGTTGCTACCATATCCGCAAAATAGTTTGTGTTTTCAATTCTTTTGGTCTGTCCTTAAATTGTTTGAGGGTAAACAAGGTAAGGAAAACGTCATTCGCGGGTATTGATCTGTTCCTGGAGCAGTTGGATCATTTCATGAGCCTGTAATCCATTAACAAGTCCGTCCTTCTTCAAGTCTCTTCTACAAAATTTCTTGGTAAACGGTTTGGTCAAATCATATTGCATTCGCCGTAACCCTTTGTATTTCTCTCCAGGTGTCATAAAGTAGCATCAAAATCAACTAAGGAGTTATAAAAGATACCCTTCAAAAGGTTTTCTCCTATCACTTTAAAATTGTTAATCGACACCATCCCTATTTGCTTTTTTTCGTTTCGAACCGCTTGCGGGGGTTTAAATCCGTGTCCATTAAAAAATTAACATATCACATATCTTCCAATCTTGCAATAACGTCTTTTCCGTTATTTTTAACTTATCTAACACTGTTGGTCCAAATGGACTTCAAGCGCGTAATCGTGGCGGTTTTAACGGTGCGTTTAAAAGCACCAGGGGTGTTCGCCAAAGGTAAGGCCGTGCGATATGATTCGCCCAATCAGTCATACGGATCTTCTTTTTGTCAAATCTCTATCGACATACCGCCACTAGATATCGCTATAACTCTTCTTAATGCGAATTACTTCTTTCATTGAGCTGCAAATTTGAAGAACGGGATCTTGCTGATGTTGTAAACGAATTAAAGCACACCGGTCTCATTTGTTTCCTCACCATAGTGTCTCTAGAATACCGGTTCCAGAGGGCTGGTTTATGCCAATTAATTTTCTTCCTGAATTACCGCTGTCTGAATCTTTCTAGCAACTCCTTTGGGGAAGCCATTTGGAAAAACTCTAAATGGCTACTATTCGCGTTTGGTCAAATCTGATAGACCGGCATTTCCCAATGTTTCCCCGTCATGGTGTCCTTTTCCGACCACTTTTTTTCAGCTAGTTTTGGTCAATAAAGCTTCACTTGTCGAACTTTTTCCCAATACTCTTTCAAATCTTCAATGTTACCTAATTCCATTTTGCTAGATTGGGTAACACTTAATTCCGATTGACTTCAGCGAGATGTCCTAGCGTATGTGAACCGTATCATTAACGGGATTGCAAGCAATCTAAAGCTTCTCCAATTCCTTACTGAATCTCAAAACACCTAGTGGTATTCGTTTACTTTTCATATTCCTTCCTCCTCATTAGTGTTACAATCCTAGTATTATTTAAAATTTTTGTTGAGGTGAAGATCATGAGTAAAAAGTGATTCGATTGTTTCGATTGGTCTTTCAGATAACAAGTTAAGGATTATTCTTCGAACCTCCATTTCAGGTTAGAAAAATATAAAAAAAACTCACTAATCCTCATTTTTTTGAAGCAAGGACTCCTTATTGGATCCGCAGTCTATATTGATTAAAAAGCGGTTGCGTTTTCAAAAATTCTAATCGAACTTCATTGAAGATAAGAAATCATCCTGACTTTATCAGAAACATGTGAAGTCATAGGGGGAAGTTGAGCTTTTTTCCAAAGTACCTGCCCTTTCTCTGTGGAAGTCACTGAAGATTGCTGAAAGTTTATCATACTTCTCCTCAGGGCTGGGATTTTATTGCTTTAATCTATAAAATAAACTATTCATTTGTAACGAAAATATTTTTCGCGATCCACCATTTCAACGTTTTGACAACATTGAATGAAGCAAATAAGATATTTGGACTTTTATTACTCAGTGTACCGACACTCGCGTTTGCCGTGTTTTGTCTTGATTTTATGAGAAAAATGAAGAACCAATAATTAACGATAAAAAATGATCAATTTCAAAGTACCAATTGCCTAGTATTGCATTTGGTGTAACCCGGCGAATCAGTTTTTTCTTAAAAAGCGATTAAATAAATTTAACAAAGATGGAACAATATCCTTTGCGCTTACAATCCGAAGGACCGACGGCCAAAGTATTAAGTTACGAGGAATATGGAAATTATCCATTAACTTAACGGCTGTTCGTTTATAATAAACCAGAAAGCGCTTTCTGGCGATTGAACTGATCTAACGCATTAGTGTGAACATGATTACCCCTAGATACGCTCTCATAACGCTTATCCCTTTATCAGGGTAGTACCACTTAAGACGGGAGGAACTTTATTTTATGAGTATTCAATTAGTGCCCAAGAGGGTCATAAATTGCTAATTGTTTTAACCAGGAGGATTTTTTCTTGTATTTTTTTTTTTTTTTTTTCCTAGTTCGTTGAGTAAACGCCGTGAAAAATTTTTAGAAGACATCTCTTAAATACCGTTAGGGAAAATATGCTTGGTTATACAGGCACATACAAAGTTGTAAAAAAAGTTCTGTTCAGACGGGATGCCTTCGCTATATTCATGATTAATCATGTTATGGTTGTTAAAACACATTGATACGCGTGGAACATTGTTGGCGCTATTTCAAGAAAGACCGTTTACTAGCGACCAATTGCTTCAAGTGCTCAGGCAAAACAGATCTCTTCAGCTTATCTTAACGACCCCCATTTACTTCACCAATTGGCAATTACAGCTTAATCTTCAGTAACGCTTCTTAATATTGTGGCGGCTGAAAAAAAATATGCACTGTTCATGTTAAATGTTTTTCTTTCGATACGTTCATATCATTGATTACAAAAGATACCATGAACAGCATGACAAAACTGGATGTCTTCTGGTGTCATAGACATGAAACAGCTGGTTCTTTATTACTTATGCTTACTAAATTCCATGTTACGGGTCTCCTTATACCAACGTTAGCTGATCAACTTGAATCACTGGCGAGCATAACAAACAGTGCTTGAAGAACGTCAAACAAGCTTTTAGGTGAATAATGATTTGCTTAAGCAGCCATTAAATAAATTAAATAGAAACAAGGAATTTAAACCGTTATAAAAGTCTTTGTTTAAAAAGACAGTTATAACGGTGGTTTTTTTTGATCCTGGGTTAGAGGTGTGTGGTTAGCTCATTCAATGACACTAGACATATATGTTCAAAAAATTCTATTCTAACTTGGCACCTCGACTAATATATTTACTCTCGAGTTACTATTTTCACCTTTTTTCTTTTCCATCTGATTAAATGTAGCTACTAAAGGTTCACAAATAATGAAAATGGCTATCTGTGCTAAGGCAGACCATTTTCAGTTAAAATTCTCGAGAAAAATCTGGAATGATTCAGGACTACATTATAGGGTGTTTATTAATTATAAAACGCTTAATCTCTACAGGACATCTTCGCCTACAGTTGTGATTGATGATTACCTGACTACTTGTACACAATAAATCACTTGTCACAAAGTAATTTGATTACTATCCTGAAAGCGGATTGATATTTCTCCTCAGCTTGTCTGAGCGCATTATATTTCACGTCTATTCCGATGCGAGTTACCATATGGGATCAGACAACCTACCGATGATCGGCGCTTTGGGATGTGGAAGATGTTTGATCATCTTTCCTTACGAAAACAGGAAAACCTTACAAAAAAAACTATATCTGGTTCAACGCCTCAAGACGTACCGTTGGTTCGTAGGTTCCACAACCCTCCCGAAGTCATTATTATCCACGCTTGTGCTTAATTTCGTCTCCAGGAAACTGTTTCTTACAATTCTTGCGTTATTGCAGCCTCAGAATTAGGAAAACTCCATATGTCGAGTAAAAACACTGGTCCTGCCAGGGAGGATTAAACGGCTATTAGTTGCGCAACAAGCTAAATTTTATTAAACTCTCAATTCCCAAGCGCTACCCCCTGCAAGAAACCTTAGTTCATCGCTTGTGTAGAGATGTCAGAGACCGTGACCTCGTGCTTTCTTCCACCCAATCCCTTCATTATCTAAAGCTGTGGAGGACGAGGTTTCGAAATACTGCTTACCTTCGGGCGCATCTTTTACTAAGACTGCATTCCAACTAATTTAAGAGAGAATGGTATTTAGTCGCTTCTAAAAAATACGTGGGGTCTTATGGCAGCGCTGTTTGAAAAAAAATACTTGTTAAAACTGACAATTACAATATTGACCCAGAAACATTATATTTGGAGGAACCCGTAGAGGACTAAAGGCAATTAGGAGCATTACTTTAAACAAGAACGGTTATGAGAACCTCAATGTCAGCAGGTGCAGTTATCTCTTAGTCATGGCGGTCCTGGAGCTTTTGGAATCATTTGGAATTGAAAAAGAAATAATAATATATTTAGTATGGAATGCAGAATAGAAAAACCATAAAATGTTATCGTTTGTTTAAATACATTAGCTATTCAAAAATAAAAGGATAGTAGCAACTAAAAATTTAAGTGGCCTACTATCTTTTATTTACTCTTAAAAAAACATCCGGAATGTTACCCTGAAAATAAACATCCAAGATTTCGAAGAACAGACTTGGTGTCGTTCATAATAATCAAGTCTTTTATAATATCAGCTAGTTAGACTTTTTATCTGGCTATCTGAAAACTAACGTACTCATATTTAAGCTCTGATTTGCTCAAGATCGATAAATTACAATCGGAATCTCCGTACCCAACAAGATGAACCTATAGATAACGAGCCTAGTGCCGATTACCCCACTATTAGGAACAACCCCTTAAGCTGTAAAATTACTCCAGAAATATATAGCCAAAAAGATTGCGCATTACCGACCAGTCAAATCTTCTTCTTATGGCACCAAAGGATACGATAATAATTCATACTCTGACGGAAATGACTAAATCTATTGAGACATGTCAAGAAGTGACATTCGGTCCAATTAGTGGATAACATCATAAAACTTAAAGGTTATCTCCTATTAATTTGTAACCACTTAATAGTTATAGAAACTATTGGAATTCACACCCATGCTGCTCAGAAACCTTCCTGTTCTAATGTGGGATTCAGCCCTATTTTTTAGCTAATACAGGGCCAAAAAGTGCGTCTAAATCTCCTCTATTTAACAAAATAATCTCCAATAGCAATTAAAGAGCGGCTGCTCGTATGCTTAGCAGAATCTCTCAAAAGATTGAAATAGTATACATAGACTCGTGAGATGCTAATCTGTTCTCCCTCAAATCTCGTTTTCGCCAAGTGGTCCTTCATCCTTACCAACTTACAGGACCCATTTAAAAAAATCAAGGCGCTTTTGTTGATGCTATAATTTTAAATCCCCACCAATTTTTGCACGTATAGATATTGATTCACTTTGAACTTAGACAATGTCCACCATTGGATTGTTACATATGATGCCCCCCCATAAAAGCATCTTTTGGATAAACTGATTCCTTCTTTCTAGATTAGATCGTTTTGCCTCTCTAAAAGCACTCCCATTCGTTTGAGCTTGCACTTTTTCTAGTGTTCGCTCCCATAATTAATAGTTGTTTCAACAGTACCATTGATTCATAATATCTTGTCCTACAAAAACACATTTCCTCTGACGGGTTTCCACTCTTATAGTTTAGCACTTTGACCCGCTATACAAAAAGATCACCCTCAAGTCCCATTTACTTCTATTATATACTAGCAGCGATAAATGTCGTTCCCATTTATATTCCATCGACACGGGAAACATTTGAAGCTGAGAAGAAAAACTCGTTTTTCTTAATGTTCACCTGGACTCTATATAAATATTATCCCTAGAAATGTACTTTTCAGCCAGATACGTGGTTACAGAAGGAACACTATAAACCACCAGAGCAAACGACAGAAGTAAGGCTTTCAGTTTTCTATTAACGTTTAAAACTTTAGCATAATATCCCACTCCAATTGTTTTCGAAAACCTATTAGCTAAAACTACCCATTGCAAGTTAAGTATCTAAAAATTAGTCAACCAATTTATCAAAAAAACCCTTTCGAACGTTCCATTTCAATTTTTTTTAAACTGCTAATCTTCTTATCTTTAAAATTCATTCATTAAGGACACTATCCCATTTTGTACACCCCAACGAAATGGCTAGATTAAATGCTCCTATCCGTTAACAATAAACTAGGACTATCACGAAAAAAGATTGCAAATCCCCTTGTTTCATGCTTATCTCGGCCTATGTTACTTTATGTTATACTACAAGACCCTTAGTAAACGATAGACAAATAGAGTCTAGTTTTATAACAGCTTATTCGGATAGACTTAGTACCCTTACAATTGTAGCAAGTTTAGCTTTCCCACCGTATCAGATAAGCGATAAAGAACACATTTAAAAAATTGATTAACCTATTTATTGAAAAATTTGGTTCTGAACCCACAAAGAAAACATGCAGCGTTCATTTTTAAAGATGGACGCTCCATGTTTATTCTTATTTCTTATTTCTTATTTCTTATTCTATTTAATTACAATAATCACTCCTTAAATCTTGGCGTTACTATATTTCTTCTTCTTTGATCAGCCTCAAAAAAGATTCAATCAAGCTCCTATTTGATATAGCCCCAGGTAATGTAAAAGGAATGAAACACCCTATCCATAATTTCCCCCGGCGACAATTATGATGATCTTCTCATGTGCTCCAACATAAACAATTTTACCGTTTAGCTTTACGGACTCCTTTAGCCTTAACAGGATCCGGGCACCGAACAAATACGCAATAAATTACGCCTATCAAAGGTATCATGCCGCAAAACTCATGTCCTGGCGTCCCATTTCGATTAACCTAATATTCTCTTTTCCTTTTGTTTTTTGGAGATCTCCAAACATTCCCAAAAAACTATACCCAGTTATTCCAATCTTCCGATAGAGACCAAATTTTTCCCTACAACCGAGCCAAAACTTTGCTTTCCTTCAATAGTTGTAAACCTAACCCCCTGTATCATTGTCATAGGCTTCCATCGGTCCTTCTAAAACATCATACAATTTTAGGGAACACGATTATTATAGCGGTTTTAATTTTTAGTTTCATCGCTCATTATGATCGTTCCCCTTTAGTTTAAAAAATCACAGCACTATTTGTTTTAGGACTAAAACTAGAGAAGTTAGCTTACTTGTTTTTATCCAGGGATTAAGATCAACACCTCCTTTTTTTAAAGTTGATTATTTCCCATTTCATTAACACTCTTTGCTATATTCCATGCGTTATTCCTAATTGTCATCACCTCGACCATTAGAATTAGGTGAAACTACCACTAGACCTTACTACCTTGTTTCATTTCTATCCGTTCACTACTGTGCATCGGTAAATTATAAGATTAAACCAATCTTGTTAATTCTTAAGTACAATTTGAATTTTTTTTACACCAATTAACAATTTGGTTAAATTTAACTCCGAGATATGTTTCCATTCAATGATTAAACTTCGTCATAAACAGTTCTAAAGTCGTCTAAACCTCAAATTTTTTTTTGGATTTCAGTTTCTGATTTTTTTTAGTTCCTACGGAAGGAGAACATACGTTAATGAGTTAACAAACAACGACTAGCATTGTTTTTCTAATTAAATAGTACATTGTAGCTTTTGCTTTAGCTTTGCCGTCTTAGCACTATAGAGTCCGAGTCTCTTATAAAATTTGTTTTCTATTTTCCGAATAACAATCTTCAGATGCAAGATTTCTTTCATTTATCTTCTTACCCTAATGACTATTTTTTGGTGCTGTGTGTAATCAGGTTTTATAAGATGGTTGAGTCTCATTTAAGTATGTCCAATCCCCAAAACGTCGTTCAGATAAATTTTTTCACATGGTATGGCTCTATCCTCGATACACGATTGTTAAGAGCCCGATCAAACCAACATTTTGGGTAGATCTTAAATAATAATTATACCAAACCAGTTCTGATCTCTAATCTTCAGTTCAATGCCAACCGAGCTTGATTTTTTGGACTTACGAGGGATATAGCGTCTAAAACCAACTGATTTTTTCATGCGGGAAGTTTTTTCATTTCTTTTCCAATCAGATGGCATTGAATGTCATTTACGACGTCCGGGACTAATATCCCCCTGATAAGAGTTTGAACGGAGAAGGGGACCTTGTTTTTGCCCTTTTCTCCGCTTTCCTTTGATTCGATTTCAGTCTACGTAGTATTTCTCCTGAAGATACAAATTGAAACTCGATTATTTTCTTTGGATCTTTAACTTTCAGCATGGTTCCCTTACCAGAACCCTGGGTGCAGCTATATTGGAATTATAATTCATATCTACACTCCTTTTTTTCAACTCTTATTATACAATAGATAGGTTCGCTTGATAGAAATCACATAGCCCTTCACGATTACAGAAGCTTGCTTGGATGTTATTACATTTTAGTCAGCTCAACTGTGCTATCAAAAGAAAAACACATTACTTTAGTAAACTTCAGGACAAATTTTTTTTAGCTGTATCTTTTCTTGGAAAATTGTCCGCAAGAGTGTCTAACTCTGGGAAAATATTAGTTTGCTTTATAAATGAAAACGAATTAAAATTTAACCCGGGGACGGAAATTCCTCTCAAACACAAATGAATCTTCGTTTCCGGGTTATTTTTTGTACTAAAAATATTAGATAGCATTTTACTAAACTATAAAATTATATTGTTTTGACTATTTTTCATATTACAAGTTTTTTTTAAAATTTGTTCGGTTATTTCTGCTTTATTTATTTCCACCTTGTACTACGCGCCATATTTAGCACTGTATAAGATTCCCCCCTGTTTTGGACCCGATTTCTTTTTTAAAGCTTAATAAGAAAGTCGCGGACATTTACTTTTTTTTACCAATCCTTATTAAATTTGACAAGTCGCCCAGTTCTGACTAGATAATACATGTATTATTATTGAAAGAATTAAGTTTAACACGATTTCATCCCCTCATTATGCTTTTATTATCTTTTTAAAATATATTTGAAATTCTTCATGGGATATTTCACCACGAGCTATAGCGAGGCAATTTTGCGCAACTTCTTCAGCATTATAACTGAAGACGTTTCTTTATTTAAATGATAGTGTTGGTTCTTGTTTTTCTTGTTCCCTTAAAAAGGAAATAAACCATTTAATGCAATTAAGTCCAACATAACGCATTGGTATTAGATTGCTACCTCCCATCTATCAAATGAGTAAAAACTTGCTGCATACCACTATATCCCCATTATAACCCACCATTCGGAAAAGTTACCCATATATCCTTGCCGTTCATCATCCTAATTTCTCCCTTCTTTTTTCATCGTATTATATCTCATAACAAATTGCTTTTTGCTTGTTGTATTCATCTGTTTTAGAAATATTCACCAGACTGCATATCTATAATCGATTTACTCTTTCAGTCATTTGTAGCTATTATTGCATTTTTTTCATTTATTTCCAAGTAACTTTTGTAATTCACCTGGTTTATACCAAGTAAAAACCAAAAATTTAAACATAAGCAATAAAAAACAATACCTTCACTCCTCTATCATTCCTATTTTTTATAGTAGCCCTAAATCCTGATGAATTCGAGACCCTTCCCGGGAATTTTTTAAAAAATCATTTTCACATATTATTCATGATCTCAAAATACTTACTTTGAGATGAACCAACCTGTTCCATGCATTTCCCTTGTAAAATTTTCTTTTTAAATTCGAGTTATTCTAGGTTAGGATGCATTTCACTCAATACGGTTTCATTGCCCAAAAGGGTTCCTATATCTCCTTCATTAAACTTCTGCCATTCATCCAAAATTGAATGGTAGTATGTTCCATGATATAGTTGGCATACTTCTTCTAAATTAGTTGTTTCCATCATTTCTGTCACTTCATTATATCTAACGCCTTGGCTCTTGGATTACCGGTATTTTTAATGTATCATTTCCAGCATAAAACGATAAACCCTGTTTCCGCTTGCACACTAAAGTTGCAGCTAGCATAATACCAAATTAATTATACTCATATTATTCAATCTCCTTTTATCATTTTTATAGCATTCATTATTCTTTTATTGCATTTATATTTTTTATTAGATTTATTGCTCATAAGTGCGTAGACCAAAGATACTTTCTGCCTTTTGTGCAAGGTCTAAACTTCGCGATTTCCGATGCTCTGGGCTCTACCTGATTGGTTTCCCTTATTGTACCAAACGAATTCCGTCCATTTTCATTTCGTAAATTAGACTAGGTTCCCGATGGGCAAAAATATCAATAACATCATAAATAAATCACCTCCAAAACGACCTACTTCCAAAACAACATTCATAATTTCGACATTTGCTTATCTCTCTTTGGCTTAATTTCAATCATTACCTACTTACTCATGGGAGATTTTAGGTAAGTTATGTGTTCAATTTTATTGGAGAATATGACTTCCATAATTATTGACTTTTGAATTCCGATACTGTAGGCCCTGATAGTTTCCATTTTCCAATCCACTCTTAAGCTAGCGTTTATTCTCGCTGTATACCAACAAAACTCCTTCTTCAATTTCCAGGAACTGCAAGATCCTGTAAGAAAAACGGTTTTTTATTGAGAAAACTCTTGGTTTATTCACTAACTAAACTTTGATTCATTTATTAACAATAGAAAACCCTCTTGCATTTGTTTTTATTTTATTCTGATACATTACGTTAAGTTATTATTCGATTTTCAGTCAATCTATTATTCAAGGCTGGAACCTTACAAGATACCTATTTAATTTAGTAGATCTAACCTTTTACTCCCATGATTTGTTGGTTTTTTTTCTGTTTTATTTAAATTTTTCATGGTAAATAAATACCCAAACCTAACTTGTAATTCGATAGTACCACCTTCACTTAGGAAAGCGTTCCCTGTTCTACCAGCTACTGGTAAATTAACTTTACTTTATTGTGCTTACCTTTTTGTTTGTTAATTCTTTTAATTCTATTGCAGCTTCAAAAAAACTATCCTATTTTCCTTTTAATGATTTCTATTCTAAATAATGAACTTAATTTCTGGACTTAATTGCCTTTTACTTAAAACGTCTAACCGGGATACATTTCAACACCTCCTTGCTTTTTTCTCGTAAAGTAGTTTAATTTTCTTTACTTACTCTTATATATAATTAAAAAGTTTATTGTATCTGAGTGGAAGTTATGTGGAAATTATGTTTAGAATTATTAAACATTTACAAGCGATTAAAAATTTCTAAGATTATAGGGTTAGATACTTCATGGGAAAGATTTTTTTTTGTTCTTGTGATGATCTAGAATGAATATTTGACAGACACTGACCGGTTTCGACACCTTTTCAGATGAAATGTAAAACCTCTTCAGAAAACCATCATTTTTTATCAAGATAGGAGAAGAGATATCATCTTGGAAAATACTTTGGGCAGATGATATTTCAATAAAAATAGACACTTGAAAAAGAGAAACTATTTTACTATACAAAGCATGATTCCTTAACGAGAGCTGCCACAAATCAGATTATGATATTACTATACTAAAAAAAGCAACCCCCTCCCCAAAAAGGGTAAAGTTGCCAACGCTGTCTATATGGATAAGCTCCTTAAAATCACATCATTCCATGATGATGGCACCATGCCTACAGATATGTTAATCGGTATCAGAACCATTAATTCTTATTGGTTGGATTATAGAACGAAATCTCTGAAAAAGAAGAGTTTCTATTAGCTTTCCCATAACTTTATTAGTTTGAATTCCTTGTTTAGCCTGGACTATATCAAGGAAAGAAACTCTTATATTGGGCTAGCTTCATCCTTTTATTTCTTACTTCTATACTAGGTTTCATAATTAACTCATTCTCCTCGTATATCATCTATACCGCAAATAAATAGATTTCTTATTCAAAACAATGGGAATGTCCTTATCTTGAATATATTTTTTTGCGCTGAAATTTTAATTCTATCGTGTGTAACGCAACAGTTTAATTGATCTACGATTTTTATTTCTCCTCGATGGTGCTGTCTACAAATGCACTTGGTTGAGCTATACACTACCTAGATACTTCCAATTCCAACCCACCCGTTTTTCTATCACGTGATTTATCCCCTTCTAGTAAAATCTTCTGAAATAATAAAGGAAGATCATCTTCGCTTATCCCTTCCCCTTCGTCTTTTTACGACGAAAATTTATTTGATATCTTTTTCTTCTCCATAAATTAGAAACTTTCTTCCGGGGGTGTATATTGGTAAGCATTGTTAACAACGTTTATTAAAGATCCGTTGAAGTCGATTTTTACCACGATCTCCTAAAAACCATTGTGATTTCCTCTTCTTTACATTGCACCGTCTAAATCTCTCACAACCGCGTTTTTCATAAATAATAGGAGTGTCAGGTAAAACTTGCCTCTCTCCTTATAAAAGTTCAGATATATATATACATAAGATATTATAGATTTCGTTTTATTCTTAATTTTAATTTGAGGATTTCGGCTGTCAATTAATTTTTTCTAAGTCATTCATACTATAGCCTAATAAGCGCATTTAGTGCATCTCAGAATAGATCAATTAATATGAATATATATATTTCAGAGTGTCGTGGACTCATCTCTCTCGCTCGCTCGAAGTTACCTGCCTTCTCTTTAGTGAATGTCTCGCCAAGTGCGCCTCTCAGCTCCATGTGCAAAAATCTGTGAGACTCGTGAACTGCTTTCTCTCTATACGCACTTTCTTCCTTTTTACTAAGGAAGATAGCTCTACGCAGCTCTTGATTCTTAAACGATCATCCCTATAAGTTGGTTTCATCTCTCCAGTAACCAGTTTTTTAAGCGGAATTTCGCGCTGTTTCGGCACTTTCCATGTGGTGCTAATATTGTAGCGATTTATACATCACCGACAGTACATACAATGCGTATCACCCATCGTTCTCGCTCTTATTTAGTTCTTTATACTTTCCTGACCGGGACCGGCGTCCGTGCGTCATCGCTGCGCGTTAACAAGGTCCGTTTTTTCCTGAAAATAGATAGACACGCATCAACTGCGTGATCGTTCCGTCTCCGTAAGAATACACCATGATACCTCAATACTTGCCAGGTATAGATATTCCGTTAATTGGAGATTCAAAACAATTCCATCACCTATTATTGTCTGAATAATAGGACAGTCAAGTCCCCATACTTGATTATTTCTGTTTTTTAATTTGGTTAAGGAATCTGATTGATATCGTTTAGAATTTGATGGAGATGATCGCCATTCTCATCTCCTCATAGATCCACTGATGTTTGAATCAACCCAAATTGCCAGGTATTATTATTAAAGTTTATGTATAAATTCTTCTGTTCATGCATGCTGATGCATCATATTTCCAATGGTGTTCCGTTCAGTATCGGGCCACAGGTAGTCCTTCATAATGGGTTGACATTATTTTCCCGTCTTTTAACGGTTTCGATATTTTACCCCTTCATTTGTTCGTGATATAATTCCGTGAAATTGATTTTCAAACACCAGAAAAATAGTTAAAGGCTGGCAACTTAAAATACCGACTTAAAGAGGGGACCCAAACAAAAAGATAAACATTAAACCCTTAAAAACTCAGGGTGGGTTTTCCACGATCCATCCCCTTTTAATCCTTTTTTTCCAAAAACCTTTATACCCAATTTTCCAAACAAAAAAAACCCAAACCAAGTTAAATGATTTTGGAATTTTAGGGTGGGACGCGTAAATTTCTTGTTTTTTCTTTATTTTTTTTTTTACGCAAAAAAAAATTTTTTTTTTTTTTTAAATTATTTGTGTTTATTTTCCCCCAAATTGGGGGGGTTTTTCCCCTTTTTTTTTTTTTCCCCCCCCC
>Ga0163217_1102475_pt1 | contig 14712 bp, 12 predicted proteins | sample SynspAceP_FD_185933 | JGI IMG/M metagenome (GOLD analysis project Ga0163217, IMG submission 185933) | Saline lake microbial communities from Ace Lake in Antarctica - Synechococcus sp. Ace-P (PacBio error correction) | ecosystem: Environmental > Aquatic > Non-marine Saline and Alkaline > Saline ... | reverse complement strand
GATGGCAAGCCAGACCCACCATAGAAGTAAACTATTATTGATTGAGGTCTCCACGTGATCTGTCGGAATCGCTTAATTGACTAGCGCTCAGTAAAAAAGTTCACTAAGTTTCAATGTTCGGCCCGCGATAGACTTCACCCTGGAACTTTGCGCAAACCAGATCAGTTGTTTTCCGACGCCACACTTTCAGGAAAAATCTTTAAAATTCCCGGATGTCAGCAAAGGGTTAAAAAGGGTTTAAACAATATTGTCTCCATTATCTTGCCCCCAAACAACCTTGTCTTCATCCATGTTGTATATAACCGCTATCTTGACCGATGCCGACGTTAACAGATGCGGCCTTGTTTCATCAGCATGTGTAAACGAGAAAAAAAAACGGTCTGACCACCTTATGGTAAGATTTAGACCGCGGAAGCTTCTCCATGAATTTGTAAAAGCGGGTTTGGCGCGTTTAGCCTGTGATAATCCATTAATCCATTCTGGTTCCGTCAGCCTAGCACCACCACCAAAAGGTAAGGTTTAAAGGGCATTTACCGTTACCGGGCGGCAACCATCTTGGGCCCGTTTAAATTACGTACATTCGGTAGGCACGCCTCTGCCAAATCTGGGATTTTCATCTCGATATACTTCTTGGTGGGTCTGCCATGCCACACTACGCCACTATCTTCAATGGGCGACAATTCAGAGTTCATCTTCGGGTTGCTAATCGAGTTGGTGCGTTGCCATTGTTGCTCGTCTTTAGTTAGCTGAACATAAAACCGCCATTAAGTGGAAACAAAACAGGGGGGTAGGGGATATCTGGTAATGGGAAATCCGGGACACTTAATTTCCTCTTGCCCAACTTCGTCGGCAAGATTTCAACAAAAACCCTCAGTTGGGCGCAATTTAATTGGTATCGTGCAAACACACCACCCACTGCCCGCGCCATAAGAAAATAGCCCATCGTCATTCAATGCATTTCAAAATTAATGTGTTTTACTGAGCACAAGGCTGTCAAACTTGGCTGGTGATAACCCTAGTTAACACCTTGGTGGAAGTCCCCAAATAGATCCATCACCAGCGGCGATTAACTGTTCTATTAGCCAAGGTCAATTTATCAATTAATGGTGGAGTTATCACCTATGTTATAGGTGCTGTAAACATGAGGTGTTGGCGACGAATTTAACAAATGTTAGGAATGCCTGACAGCCAGATATTGCCTGCTTGTCTTCTAATACGAGTACCAACTATTGGCAGTTAAATTATCTTGTTGTTGATAATGGTCTCGAACTAGCTCCAGTTGATTCATAAGAATAAACAACACCATTCATATAAAGACGCTAAATAATAAAAACACAACTGCTTGGATTTGCTGTTGTAAAAATCACACTCTTGGCCTCAAAGAGCTGAGGCATCCACTTTTAACTCTAAGTTTCAGTATTTGCTCAAATACACCGTGTTGTGCAGTGTCGCAGTAACGACACCAATTACCAGCTTGATATAGTAAAAAACCTGCGGACATAGATTTAACCAGCAGGGAAAAATTGCTTGCTTCTAATCTTAAAATCCAGTCCCAGAGGGCAGAAATCTGAATTTTATACAAGCGTGGATCATCAGCCTGTTTAAATAAAAAACGCCATCTGTAAGCAAAATAGTCGGTCGTTTACGCCCGGTATATTTGGCCATAACCTGCAGTTGTTGAGCCATTCAAAAAATACACCTGCTGATTTAACTGATAAAAGCCACACCATGTTTGATTGCTGGTCGACCAAATCTCCAAACTGCGCTGCTCAGAGGGTAAGTTGCTAATAAAAGATTGGTAGTACAAACGGCCTTGTTCATCAGGCAAAAACCGACCAATTTCATCCAATGGTGCCCACGTACAAAGGCGCCATCTTACCCAAGGCGCAAAAATTGAACGGATACGAGTATTATTGGGCGTCGCATTTTATGCCATTGTTCGCCCGTCCCAGTTGAGTTAACCTTCCTGTAACCAACGTAAACGGGGGCCATCATTCAGTTTGGCTGAAGGCCACCAATTTGATCACTTCCTTGGTGTTCTTTAATACCAAACACCGTTGAGACCAGGTAAACCAATATGACGTGTATCATTAGCTTGCCGACCCAAGTTCCAACCAGCACAAAAATAAACATTTTACTCGTGGTCGCTTGATAATCTCATTTAATTTACAAAAAACTATTATTTAAATCATGTTTTACATGAAAAGGATGCTAAACGAAGCGTTGGATATTTATTCCAATTTAAAATTATAAAAATGGGGTCAGGTAAACTTAACCGTTAATCCTCTAGGTTTACCCTGACCCAGATTTCCTATTTGTCTACAGTCACAAAAAAAGGGCTCCCAGAGGAGCCCTTATTAATTTTACTAATCCAACTACAGTTTGACCTGTAAACCCAGTTTGTCACGCGGCGTTCACCATAAACACGACTGTCTATGTTTGACTCCCATTGATGATATTTTCTTGTATTCTTTTCCGTCAGGTTAGTCCCTTTGTAATGAAAGGGTACCTTCTCATTAAGATCGTAAACTCACTTGAAGCAATCCAGATAACTAGTGGCAGCTGTCATAGGCAAAAAAGAATATTGCCCTTCATACTAACCCATTAAACATTTCGCTACGAAATTTATGCGCAATTACGGACTTGCAAACCATCTTTTTCATACCACAGGCTAAATGTTAGTTTGGTGTTAGAATTACCTACACCCGGGCCAAGGAATCACCATAAAAATTCATATCATTACTTTTACTGGGCGAATAGGTGTAGTTAGCAGTAATACCAAACCCACTCCAGGAAGCCATCCAGAAAATCTAAACCTTGCTGATAGCCCACTTCTAGACCGGGTTTCAAAATTCCAGTCTCCGCTTAACATCAAAAGTTATCCGTGGTTTGAATCGGCACAGTTGCCAGTTAAATTCACCGGTGGATTAGAATTTATAACCACGTACCACCCACCATCACTGTCGACTATGTCAGGCACGTAAGACTAAAGATTGTCTGAATTCTGTATTGCCTCGACTCCAAAAATAGGCCAACATTAAACAGCCCGTTTCACTAACGTTTTACCACTCGTATGAGGCTTCCAATTATCAATTTACGGATTAGGTTGCAGCATTATGGTTACATCCTGGACCGCCGCCGGTTGGCACAAAATACTTCTTCTCCATTGCGCGTTTGTTGATGGCGCAATTTTTAACTGCCCGGTTAACCGTTAAAGCCCCCCGCCAACTGATCGGTATTAGGGGTCGATACGGTTTCCAGTGTATGAGAAATCTCAACACTTTGCTCTTGGTCTAAATTTAACGCCATGTTCAGAAGCGGGCAAAAAATCACTATACTCGTAATTAGTATTTATTTTTGTTACCTCAGGCTGCCAAATCCCCGCCGTCCAATCAAAAAATCCTGCCATTAAAATTTTGCTTATGAGCTTTAAACCCTCGCTTGTGTATATTCAAATGGGGTAATATTACTCTCGGTATACGTCATGCCGCAAGTTCGCTCTAAGTTAGTCTGAAAAACACCACTCTGAGTTTCCTTACCTTGTAAAACGTTAGCGGCACTGCGCACCAATACATTAGTACCATAATTTCATCTGTGCCAGCACAGATTCTTTCATGGCTTTTGGATCAAATTAAAGTTACAGCGATAAACCTAGCCATTAGAGCATCCGAAAATCACTGATACCCAGTGTCATGCCTTTGGCATCTAAACTCAGTAAATGACATAGGTGGAATATAGGGAATTTCTTAATGTTTAGTGGTGCTTGCGTGGCAGTATCTTCCAAAACGGGCTAAAAACGCATCGACCATAAGCGTTAGTGCGAGCCACTCCCACCATACCAAGCCATTTTTAGACACTTCCGTTTGACCATAACGCAAAACCAAAGTCCACAGAGCTAGCATATCTAAAGCGTCTTATATCTAACAGATACGAACCATTTCAAACGGGCAATATCAAGATATGCCGTTAGGATATTCACCATAGAGATTACTGGATTATTTGCTGTATCGATTTGGAGGTTACTGCCAAAAACTTCATTGGTAATACTACCGTCAGCTTTCAGTTGATATCGATAGAGCCAAAAATTTCCAGTTTGTTGACACCATGATAACAATGAGACACTGCGAATTTGTGTATAAGCATTACCTCTTGTTACCATCAGGTAGGTGGCCGATATACCATCAATAAGCCCAAAGGATGCATTGCTAATAAACTTCAGGTTTCCCGGACCATGATAGGCGTATCACCCAATTTGTAACCTGAGGTAATAAATGAGTCAATAATACATGCCTATTCATTATTCGCACTCGCCGGGTAACCCAACGCACTTCCCGGTAAAAAAGCCCCACCATTGTCAAAGAGCGAGTTCTAAATTGTGGTTAGTGCTTCTTTTTCTACCGGCCCACGTTTGTTGAATGCGTTTTCACCGGCTCGAGCTTAGGTAGTCTTGCAGCTTGAAATAGTGTAAAACTGCCTCATGGTGGAAACAACCCCCATCCTTGACTGTGTGATATTCGGATATTCAGTGGTTTCAGTAGGAGTTATACCAACCAGTGACCACCCTGCCACGCCTGACTCGCCAACATTACACCGGCAAAATATTGGATATTCCTTGAGCTTGCTTGGATTAAAACAATCACCAGGTTTAAATTTTAATGAGTCTGTCAATTGAATTTGTATGAACTGTACCCCAGTGCAGTCTCGCTCAAATAAATTCGATTACTCGCCTGTGGCCCGGAAAACCGTAATAAACATCGTTAAAAAGTCACCGTCGCCATTACATCTACATCATCTCTGCACAAAGTTAGGCCGCTTTCACTCGGCTGTAAACGACCAACCACATATGGACTGGCCTCACCGCTTGTGAGCCATTGGTATAATCGGCCAAATGACTAGAAGCCTTTGCTAGTTAAGGTAAATCACTTGTCGTCATTGTATAGCAATAAAGGCTGAGACTAAACCATCGTTTTCTTTGCCTAAAGAGCCACGTGTCATTTCGGCCTTACCTAATACTGTCACTCTGCAGTTAACATAAAAGGAACGATTAGTTTTAGGCTATAGTACCGGGGCCTGAAACCACTTACCACATTGCGTGCTTTGTGATGTTTATATCATTAAAAGCCCGACACCATAAGTGGAAAGGAATATCAGCAAATTCGGGCCGTTATTATCGGTCACGTTACCCGGCTTGGATTAACATCTGTCTCACCATTTAAGGTTTTAGTTGACGTGCCGTTACCCCAAATATTCACCAGAGGCCCCTTTCCCCAGAACCGAGTGATTTGAATACCCGGTTTAATACGCTATTGTAAACCAGAATCGGCAATTGGTGCTATCGGGTTAATTTACCAAATCACAGCACTAATAGAGTCGGACGACCACTGCCTGCATTAACGTTTGGGCCATCTATTGTATAAAGGGAGCCACGAAATACCACCGTACGGTAATCACTCTTCTCTTCAACACTTGTTGTGTTCTTCTGCTGGTTGAGCTAACACACTTCATTTGGCAAAAAACAACATCAAAACCTAGGTGAGGTTACACTAACTGACAATTCTCTGTGTTTGAATTTTTCTATTAAAGGCAGTGTTTTTCCTTTTTACTTTTTGTTCAGTTTGAGCACGGTGTCCTGTAAGATAGATACCACTGAGCACGGCCAGATTAGTTTTATTAGGCAATTAAGGGCTTATTCAAAACCACCTTGTCGAGTATAATAATTAGATTCGCTGGTTGCTATTTGGACTGGACTCATAAAAAAACGCACACCAAAGCCGCTATTTCACCCTATCTGCTATATCTAAACTAAGTCGACGCCGTCTACCTCATGGTCACAGCCCCACCATCCGCCATGCTGAATTTTTGTCTTTGGCAAACAATTGAACCTGCACCTTGATCACCTGCATTCTTCACTTGAGCCATTGACCTTTTTAAGTAGTAACGCCACCCAATAACAAACCGCTCTGCGGGATAAACTTGCAAATAACGTTGTCATCGCCATCGACCAACTGGAGTCACACCGGCTTAAAGGCATTTTCGCATCCGCCGCCCCAATCTTGGGTAATTGCACAACCACTGGTTGGGTGATGGTGACCAATACTTGAAATCCAAACTACCCGTGCCTCTCAAAAGTCATTTAAATTATTTTGTTCATCAAAGAAACCGCACGTTATCTTAAATAGAAGCGGGGCATTTCTGTAGCTGTGCATCAACACCTTCATACTGAAACCGTAAACTGCTAAACCATTGGTAGCCCGAGACATCTACTTCTAGCTCCACACCACCCTGTTCAACAATGGGCCACGGCACCGCGTCAGTCCATGCCCAAGTCAGGTCACCATATTTCACGAATAACTCACTGATTAGTGGCCAACCCCTGACCAATGGCATTGCCCGCTGACTTTGGACTTTAGATTTACTTGGCTAACATCGAATTCCCCCTCCGGATACACTTGAAAATCTGGCGCGTGGATCGGTAAAAGGTACTTGAGGTCTTTAATCATGGTTAGAGCGCGATTACCACTGGTTGCCCCAATCATTGGTGACTGTTATCCCGCTACGGGACTCCAAATTAATTTGGGTATTCAAAAAACAGAGGTATCAGGTCAAAATCATAAATTACCGCATATCGAGTTCTGGACATTATCGATGGGTAAAATTCAGCTGCCGGGGCGCTGGGCATCTATGCCTTCATATTGGAAACCAAACCCGGCTAACCAATCATAAGGCAGATACATCCACTTGTAATCAACACCACCATCAAAACAATGGCCACTGCACCACTATCAGCCCCAGGGCCCAATCATCACGTGTTTAGACAAAACAATTTCCGTTCGTGCAGGGGCCTGCATTTATGGCATTGGCACTTACCGTTACTGTGCTGACATCACTGCATTCAGTCCACCGCTGGATAGACTTGGAACATCGCCCTGTTGGGTCTGGTTTCTAGAGGAGATCTTTTAGCTAAGATTAGTGAACGAGAACCACTGGTTTGCCCATTTGTTCAGGACGTTGCATACTGTGGTGGCAGCCCAATTAATTTGTGCTTTCAAAATTAGCTGTACTGACTTCAAAAGTTTTCCCACACAACCGGCTTCCACTTTGCACGCCCGCCGGGGAATATCAGCTAGGTTAAGCACCGCCCATCAAAAGCATACATTTAGCGTCAATAGTGGCGGCTTCAATCTACATCAGGGCCATAGTCAACCACCAAGAGTTCCCACGTAATGAAGAATGACCACCAGCATTTGCTCATGCATTTAAGGCCACATTGGGAATGGTGCAGTTTCCAGTTAAGGCCACTAACTTTTTGCCCATTATGACGGTCTTTTAACGTGGCATACTTGGCCTTTGAGGATTGTTTGGATTGTTACCCGTCATAGGCCGTTCATAACCTACAATATCCACATAATTTATCACCGGGATACCAGTTGGCATTTAAAACTTGTGCATGGTATAAACCCAATTTTTCCCCAAAAAATTTTTAAGCCATGCAAACATGTTTCATGCGGTCAATACATCAGATCCAAAGCGCTGTTGAGTGCTTCCGGTCGCTTGCCCCCACCAAAACACTCACTTCTGCTTCATGTAAGGTCGCCAAAAATAGGAATATCAGCATCGCAAACTTTTTTAAGCTCAGTAGAAAACCGTATCGCCATATCGGCCAACAAGGCGCATTATTCGGGACTGCTTCATCGGCAAGCTGCGCCGCTAAATCAAAAGTGGGTGCCTTACTATAAAAGTCGGCCCACGCCAGCTTGTTTTTACTGCCTGACTCGTCTCCCCCCAAAGCCATCGCCATCAGCATCTAATAATGCATAAGGCGCGATTCCAGTGCCACAAAGGCTGAGAGCATCACATTTTAGTTTGATGTTCCCCTACATTGCTTCCGATAAACACAGAGTCGCTTCCATGGCACCCGAGTGCAGAAAAATCAATAAAATCAAGCCTACTTATGGCTGGTGCATCATCGCCGGTTGCCGCAACCAACTTTATTCAAAAACTCAGTCAGGGAAAGGCGCCTTTATTTTATGCGGGTAATCCGTTTGGCCTGATAAAGTGGCCAATGCCATATTAGCGCTAAAAAATTTCCATCACCGCTAAGGTGAAGCCTGAGCTTAGGATTGACTAAGGTGTGCTAGGCCAAGGCGCAGGTGGTCGGCCGCGGGATCATCAAAAATAGTTACCAAACGATGTAGTCCAGGCCACCACCCACTTCGATAATTACTTTTCCCCGGCACTTAACTTGATAATACCAACGCGAGGATAGTTAGAAAAACTGCCCAGTGGCAGCAAATGGTTAATTCAGTATCAAACCCCATTGGAACTGTCACAACAGCATTTTTACTTGCCATAACCTGACCGCAGGAATACCAAAACGGGCAACCAAGGTAAAAAAGGCGTCTTGCTCTTGATTAATGCGTAAACACCACTTGATGGCGCAGGAAACGATATTCAGCCGTATTGTGAACCAGAAGCACCAGTAAGATAGTTTAGCATCGCCAGAAGATACCATTGCCACTGAAACAAGTTCAGCCACTGAGCACTCTTCGATTTCATAAGTGACCAAATAGCCGGGTTCAAAACACGCGTAATGCTGGTTAAGAACGCTACAAGTGGAATTCATCTGCGTCATTAATAACATGGCCATCGCTCATCCAGCGCAGCGATCATTCAAAGTAAAGGTTTCGATACCATCTCCAACTCATCTGGCGTAGCGAAACTCAGGTTTTCCTCTAGTCCAATCAATGTCACCGGTAATAGATTGTACCCAACTGGTTTGGGTCCACATTTACGCATTTAGATAGTAAACTGTTCCGACAATCGGCCCGTAAACGTTATGATTGCCGTTTCACCTAGGGCAGATTCCAGCAGGCTCACCGCAATAACCCTAAAGGTCTTCTCATCGGGTGTATAAAAAACCACCGTATCGTATTTAATTTTTTTGCTTCTTTGATACAACCCGAAGCTGAGTCCCCTCCAGCAAAGCCAATAGCCCACAAATTGGCCAAGCTGTTTATGTGGTTTTAAAATTCATTATTAACCTCTTGAAATGCGTGTCCTACAATTACCAGATTAAAAGTGCACACTCCTTTTTATTCTGGCTGTTTTTTTACAAAAGCTAATTTACTTGCTCCTGTGGTGCGACATTTGCTCTTTGGCACAATTAAAAATCTCCTATATTCCAGCACAAAATGCCCAAAAACCAAATGTTACCGGTTTACACTAAGTTCAAAAAATTTTACTGAATAACATGACGTTACAAAAAGTTTAAAGTACCGGTTACATCTTTACAACTGTAAATTGATATAATATTGTGAAATAATCAGATATCTTAGCTATCCAACTGTATTTAATAGAAAATTATTACATATGTCGATGTCTAAATTAAGCGTTATAAGCTAAAACGTACTTAAAGAATTATTTAATCACAGTTGTGCTTTAGGCAATGTTAGGACAAGAAACGAGCGACTTGCCCTTAAGTGGACCTTTATTTTTTTTAAAAAACTTAACGCAGCAAAAGAGTAGTGTCGTGAGATTGGATAAATCTGTGCAGTATTCCCTGGTTATCAGCAAATACTGGGCCACTCCAAAGATTTTTAATTTCATAAGTGATGGGACTCTGATTTGACGTTGAGATAAAAGCATCACTTACGTGTGCTGTGCCAATCAAAATAAAAAGGACTCTTCCTTAGTCACACTCGATTAAGTATGGCCATGGCCCAATCCCCATCGTTCAGCGGTTTAAACCATACTTGTAGCCTTGTATCGGCAAAAAATCTCCGCATAGATAAACCCCGCACACACCAAGCGGGTCTTGAATCAACGGCATTAACATCTGAGTTGCTGATAAGCCGCTTAGGTCTTGTTCACTCATTAATTACGCAAATTCATGGCGGCATGAGCGGTGCAGCTGAACATTGCCCACATGGCAAAATGACGACGGATCTTCAGCGGCTGACTACCGGTTACCTACCTTCCATCATGTCGGATCGTTCAAGGCCAGTCCAGCATACTTACGCAGGACCTTTTATGCCTATCCAGATTTTATAATATCCCCAATGAAGACCATGTTCCGTGATTATATTCACAATCCAAAAAACAAGGGTATTATCACCGTAGTGCGCCACAAACGCTGCCCCTACATTTTCCTTAGCCCGATTTCCCAAGGGTTTATTGTCGCCCCATTCAATAAACTAAAGACCATCGGACGACCTGCTGATATATAGCTTCACGCATAGTGAGAAAGCCCCTTCGGCTTCAGACCCTCAGTGTTGCACCAGTCAAATTTTAATAATCTATCCCCCAACTGGGGCATATTGCTTGGGCATCCTGAAAACGCATATCCTCGGCTACCGGATGGACCACACTAGTTTGCCACCCAGCGTCTGAATACAACTAATTTTAAACCCTTACTATGGCACATAGTCAGGCCAAAGCGCCTTCTTTAAGCCAGAGGGAAAGCGTTGTTGATTCACTTTGAATTATTTCCCTGTTTGCATCTCGCTCCCCATGCCAGCAGTCATCGATATTAATTGTACTTCATAACCCGCAGCCTTGCATTTGCCATTTTAACCATGGTGTCGGCCATTTCTGTTAATCAATTTTCATTCAATTTCACAAGCAAAAGGTGTTCAACTGTTTCCAACCCATAGGGGTCAGGGTTAAACCTTCAAATTTTTTAGCCTCAGCCCAACCGCTAGCCAATGAAACAGAGCAATATTAAGTAGATAGCAACAATAGAAAGTTTTGCCAATTTTGAGTTTAATTTAAAAGCGCTATTGATAGAATCGAAACCCACCAAATAGTTAACCGGTTCATATTTATATTACTCGCTTGTTTAAACCAAAAGTGCTAGGGTATCGAATAAAGAATGATTTGTCACTACGTTAGCCAAATATTCCCGGCCCACTATTTTATTGAAAACGCGCTAATTGTTAAATATATATGTTGAGGTCAAGGCACAACAAACAATGATTTTAAACCTAAGTGTTAGGCAAACTCAAGTCAACTGTAACCGAGTTACCAAGCTATAACTTAGATAAGTTTATTAACAGGAATTATTCAGCCCTGTTTTAAATCCTAAAGAGTAAGTCTGATTATGTTTAATATAATCGATGGGTATTATTGTCTCACTTGCTGGCCTGCTGTTGTGCGCTTGCGGAGTCAACGCCCGCAGACAATAAAAACAGCCAGCAGTTGCAAACTTTGTTTACCGTAAAACATGGGCAGTTTTTATCGGCCGAAAATTCCCTATCTTTTTACTGGGCGAACTTTTGGCAGGCGGATATTAGTTTTAGCGGGTTATCCCAGGCAACAGAGCACAATTGTTGCGGAAACTGCCCCGGATCTACTAAAGTCCCCGTGCATCCCTAATTACGGGTATTGGCCATGGAGAAAGCCAGTACGTTAAAAATGCATTGCCGCCGCCATTCAAACCAAACCTGGCGAATAAAATCAGGACCTTATTATTGGGCCTCGAATTATTTATTAGCCGAAAATGGCAAAACGAGACATGGAAAGCCGTATTATTTCTCAACAACTTTTGGCAGTGTCAGGCGGCCATGTCGGCATACGTATCCTTGGCTCACAGGTGAACGAGGTTTTCATCCTGGATGGTTACGAGAACTGGACGGTTTTATGCAAAACTCCGCGCGTTTTTTGATCATATTGCCAAAGGCCAACGAAGAATACTACCAAACAGGCAATAAACAGGTCATCACAGGGTTAATACGTATAAACGGCGTGCCCTATAACCAAGACCCAACTATTATGAAACTGGGAGCTCGCTATGAGCTAGACCCGGCAGCGATAGATGGAACAAATAAACGTTAATGCTTAGTATCCATTGGATTGATCAAAGCGCAAGGTTTATTCATAAACTGCGCTTCCCCACCAACTTATGACCACGCGGCCAGCGAAGGTATTATGGGCTCTATCCGCGGACCCAAAGTATTTTAGCCGGCACATCAAATAGGCCAGCTATTGATTGACGCGCACCTATTCATTTATGCCTCAAAAACTGGGGTGGATTGATGCTCAAACCCAGACTTACTTTCCAAAATGGTGTAAAAAAGCACAGAGTATATATTGACCAACACTTAGTCTTAGCCAAACCAACTAAATAAACCTATGTACTAGAAGAATTTGGTGTTTAACGTGACAATGCTGATGATCGCCAGGAATCTACACCACAGTGGCGAGATAAAATTATTTAGAAAATTCTATATACCCATTGGTATAAGGCCGCAAAAGCGGCGAACTGGCCTCTGGGCAGTAATTTTTGGGCATGGAGACGCTGAAAGCGAGCCCACCATCAGACCAAAAGGACTGTTATGGGGCCAAAAAACCGTGACGATTTTTTTTGGGTGGAATCCACCGCAAGAAGCCCCAAGGTTTTAAAATTCAGTGTTTCAGTACTTGGATAATCAAACTTTAACTTGAAAGTTGGGGAAATTGGGAAACCAAAAACATGGGAAACAGTTGAGTTCATTGGCACACAAGTAAGGATCATTAAGATGCAAGCTACCTTCTTTTACGTTTTTACATAAGTGTTATTCTTGTCTGCCTACTAATAGCTTGCAACAGTCAACGCGCCCAGTAATCCACAAACGAGTTTAAAGATGCTACGCCCATGCCCTCATTCTCTAGCCCTAGCACCCATTTTTTTCTGACCATATGTCTATTCAGCGCAACAAGGCCCTTGGTATCTGGGGTAAGGGGCCAGAGGGGCGTGAATATTGCGTAAGCCTATTACAAGATCAGCAATTTCTTTGTACGAGCGCACGACAAGTTGATGTAGCCGGTCAGTTGGCGGCTTCACCTTCCATCACCAGACTGCGGGGGGACCATTTCAACTTAATGTGTGCAAGGTAATACAAGACTGTTTGTCGACGATATCTTGGTTGAGACGTTCTGTTGGCTTCTGGGCATCCCAATATGGAATGGAAACTAAGTTGGCAGAAACTGATGAACTGGCAACAAGAAGTAGCCACAGTGAGAATGCCCAAATTCGTTTTTTCGAACTCAATAAAAAAACCTATAAAGCCACACACAAGACAATCTATACTGCCGCTGGCTGGAAAGTCGCCAGTCCCGCAACGAGTGGAGAGTTTCAGGCCATTGCCTGGCATTTTGCCAAAAAACGTTACCAGCAACACACTGGGCATTCCGCTGGCTATTATGATAGTTACGTTGGGGAGGCACGCCAAGCTGAGGCCTGGACCTCTGTAGAGCTTAATCAATTATTAAGGCTTATCAAAAAGACGCACAAGACATGCAGCAAGATGGGCAAAAGTGGCAACAAGAAGTTACCCACAACGACCAACTAGAACAACAAAAATGGCAGTTGATTGATAGTCCCAAGGCCTTTGCTGATGGGAAAAATATTGCCGCAGATCTTATGATTTCAACTTGGTTTCAAAACTGTTGCATTTACCCAACGTGGAAACCCAAGCCATCCAGTGACATTAATTTGTGGCCAGAAAAAACACTTCCCTTTAGCGCCCTGCCTCACTCTGTCGGTTTAGAATAGCGGCGAACTCAATCAAATTGGTCGGGTGTTTACTCAATGGGGCCAACAGGTGTATTCAGAAGGGTGGCAAGACAACCACCAAACTTGTGGGAACCAATTCCCGCTACAAGCCCTAAAATGTTGGCGGGACAATATCATTGTTGGTGCGAGAGCTGCAAGATAGCTGATACAAAGATATTAAATCGGTAAAAAGAACGATTTATATTAGCGGCTAGACGGTAAAAAAAAAGCTACGACTTGAGTGGCCAATGGCAAAATATCCAATTACATCGAAGCGAAAGTCCCCTGATGTAAAGTTTTACAATTTGGAAGCCCGGTTGTCTGTTTTAACGCCATGAATCCATCCCCTTGTCAAATTTTCCAATACTGGGGTTTATTTCGGTATCAAGGTGAACAAAATAAAACGGGGGCGCAAACGCCCTATATTTACAGTGAGGCTATTGAAAGGATTGATCACCGATTGGCGTCAGGCAAGGGGGCAGGAGCCTGAACTGCCATTTATTTGTTTTGCCAATTAGCCAGTTACCTCAAGTCAAAAAGAGCAAGCGACTAAACAGCGATTGGGCGCTTTTGCGCGAAGCTCAAAGCCTTCCGACATCTGACGTTGCCCAATACAGGCATGCTGTCACCATCACGATATTGGGTTTTGATTGCCGGATGATATTTTCCACCCGCGCAAACAAAAAGCTGATGTAGGCGGAACGTTTTTTAGGGGCGGTAGCTCAACACTAGTGGTGCTAAAAAGAAGCCTTTCTTACTTCTTGCGCCCCAAGCCTCAAAGCCAAAAGGGTTAGAGGCCCAAAAACTAGTTTTCGGGTAAAAAAAACCGTATTAAGTTTGGTGTTTCATTTTTAACCGTGCATTGGTTGATGGTGGTTTAAGGGTAAAGGGCCAGGATTATTGGGTTGTTTTTGCGTTAGCTGGCGCTTGATGGTAAATTTTTTAATTGCCCCAAGGGCACCAAATTTGGACGGCCGGACACTAATTCAATTTCGTCAGTTACCACCCAAAAGTTTAAAAAAAAACAAAAAAAGCTTTTAAAAAAAAATGCTAACGTTATTTGCTTTGGCCGATAAAAAACCCCCAAAAGTCCCCGCCCCCCCAAAATTTTTTGTTTTTTGTTTTTTTATAAAAATTTTCTCCTTTTCCCCTCCCTTTTTTTGGGTGTGTGTGGTGTGTGG
>Ga0163217_1074298_pt1 | contig 14714 bp, 13 predicted proteins | sample SynspAceP_FD_185933 | JGI IMG/M metagenome (GOLD analysis project Ga0163217, IMG submission 185933) | Saline lake microbial communities from Ace Lake in Antarctica - Synechococcus sp. Ace-P (PacBio error correction) | ecosystem: Environmental > Aquatic > Non-marine Saline and Alkaline > Saline ... | reverse complement strand
GATCATGTGACCGAGATCAGCGTCAGTTTGACTTAAAGCAATATGTGTTTTGGCTTTTGGCTCACTACAAATCCGCGTGCGGTACCTCCAAAAAGGACCTGTAGATTATCGCAGCAACAGGAGGGGACTAACTGGCAGAAATACTGCTTCCTCGTTTTCAAAAGGTGATTTTCTTTCCGAGCTTGGTCAGAAAGCGAAAAAAGAAGAGTGGGTAAGCTGGGTGGTCAAAGAGATTTTTGGGGGAGATTGAAAAGCCTGAAGATCCTTATTCGCTTGGATCGGGGAAGAATTTCCGCGCAAAAGTCTCCGCATTATTAAAGCAAAAGTCATCTACCAATTCGCTTCGGTATCTTCCCTGCTTTTCAAGTGGGACAAGTGTGTCGCTTCTGGATCTTTCGAGCTTGCTCAAATCTCCAAAAACCAGATTATTGGAAAAATAGGTCAATTTCAATGCGCTAGGATAAGAAGTCTTGTAGGAATCGTATCAACCCTTCGAAATCTATTCCTGGTAGGATTTTCCAAATTTCAACTTTTGGTCTTCGGAAAAGATTCGATTGTATAGACGCCTTTAGCAATCCTTTCGATATTGTTCCCAAATTATGGATCCAATTTCTTGGTGCTGCCTTACTCATTTTTGGTGAGGCCGGAATTTCGTTGGTCAAAGGAAACCGAAAATACCGCCTGTTTTCAAAATTTAGTTACAATGTCATTCATCGCAAATTGATGTTCCCAGCATTTGAAATTTTCGGTTCTCGTCGGTTGTAGTCATCCCCTTTCCAAATCATAGTTACGATATGTTCCTGAAGTGTTTCTATCCAGAATAGCCGCCAATGCGAAGCGATTGACTGGAATCGATTTCTCCATTGAGTCAGGCAGGATGATGATTCTTCATAATAGTCTTTTCTCGATTGGGCCACTCATGTGCTTTACGTCGATCAGGATTCGATAGCCAAATTTTTGAGATCAGGCGCCTAAGTTTTTATTTAGCTAAGCAATTCCCGAACGATCCTTTTCCGTTTTCATGGAAACCAGCATCATATTCCTGACTGATTAAGCAATATTTGCCTTTGTCGGAATAGAATGGGCATGTCGCAAACCGATTATTTGAAGTGATCGCGAAAGTGTATAAGAAACACAGGCACTTCCATTCAGATTTGAGATACTTGGACTCGTCTGAAACTTCAGCTACCGAGCGCGACGCTCCCTAATGCCATTGTGCTCCTTCGATCGTAAAGGAATCATCGTGATTACCGAATCATCTTCAGGATTTTTGCAATTCTGTTTATTTTTAGGGATAAAAAATAGCGTGCTGTTCTCAGCGACGAGTTCATTTTTAAACAGTTTTGATCGCTGTGATTCGCTTTCTAGAAATCTTCGAATTATTCCAGTGCTTGATTTCATTTTATTCAATAGTCTATCCCTGAATCCTTCAAAATGAAGTCTTTTTCCGCTGAAGCTGAGGTCAATAGTCGTACTCATTGGATTGAAATAATCAACACCGCTTTAGGAATTCGCATTAAAAAAGTCTGATTCCAAATCACGTAGCGGAAGATGGTGCAAGTGGTCGTTCCGATAAACATATTGTAGAGATCAACGGTATTGATTATCTAACCACGACGACTGCCGCTCCATCGAGGATATAACGAATGATGAAAGTCAATCTGACATTTCATCCGAAGCGTTCACTAGAGGGTTCACTTTGAGAGTTTAAGAGCTTCCCATTTTACCCTTTGGTAGCCTTTTCGATTTGATGCGATGACAGTTCCAAGGGCTAAATTTATCTTTTCGCCCAACTTTTTTGTTCTCCCGCATGTGAAAATGCTGCGCGCATGTTTGAATTTGTGGCAATGGAGAATCTGAAATTTTCTTAGGCTGACGAATTGATAAAATTGGAAAAATTTGAAAAAAATAGCTTCATCCCTTCTTTAAATTGATTCCAAAATCATTTCTTGAATCGCGCAAATGAGAATACAAAGTAAATAATTTTCAAAATTAAATGATTGAAAACCAAACGACGGAACCAATGTATTTTACTAGAATCTGAAATCATTGGCTGTTATCAAATTAAGAATTTTAAAAAAAGGCAATGCCAAAATCCATCAATCTCATGCATTTTGTTTTAGGAAGCTTTTTATAAAATTAACTCAAACCCAAAAATCAGGATAAAGATGTTTAACCAGAAGAGGGAATTTATTAAAAACAATTGGACTGACCACTTACTGGAAATCGCAGGATTGGTGGAAGTATTTTTTGCCGGCAGAGTCAGGAAAGAGTCAATTTTTCCCTCTGTTTTTAGCCTATTCGGATCAGAGAAGAGTAAACTACTGGGAACTGGATTCATCGGTATAGTGATCTCGGATTGGCAAATCTGTGAACGGACCACAAACTCCTCGGGAGAGTTTGAAAACTCAATTTAAGCACTATTCCGAGATTTTGTCTTTGTTTCACGTACCAGCGGGCTTCGAGTTTAAAAAACGTTGGCAAATGGTTCATCTGTTTTTCCTAAAAATAGATTTATAAGCTAAGCTGAGCAAAAACCTTTATTTCGATTTAAATAAAGGTCCTCTTCTGACAGAAAACAGCATTTTTTGCATACTCGCAGATACTCAGATTCAAAATGAATTCGAGCGAACAAACTCTTAACAGTGGCCGCTCCTGACGTTTAAAACAGACGATTCAGGGCAATCAATGATCCGAATATTTTTGGGAATTGGATGTGGTTGATTTGGTTTTGATCGGCTGGAGGATTATTTTTAAAGGAATACAATCAAATTCTGTTCAGCTATATGATATCCCTTTTTCCAGTTATTGGAAATCATGATATGGATTTTGGAGTCGTTCTGATGAATGGAGTAATCAGACATATTTAAGGGTCATTTTGTCCAAACGTATTATTCTTGGATCGTTTTGGAAGCTGCATTTATGTGGTTTTGGATGATGTGTACTTATTAGGATGCAAATAGAATACATTGCTACATCCGGAAAGAGCAACGGGCTTGGTTAGAACAAGATTTGGCACAAGTCGAAAAGGGTAAAAACTGTCGTTGTTGCCTTGCATATTCCGAACTTTCACCGGAGCGTCAATCGCTTCCAGATCGAGATGTACTTGGAGGACGGTCAGCAATCGGGGAACATTATATATCGGCTTTGGAAGTGCTTATCAACACATGTTGTTCCAGCGTCATACCATTCTCAACGATAATATGATAAACCCGGTATGTCTACGAGCAATGTCATTGGTACGGTATGTGGCGCTTGGTGGTCAGGCCCGATTTGCTTCGATCGGCACCCAAATGGCATATGCTGTTTTATGAGGGCAAAAGGTCTGAGTTTGAATGGCAATACAAAGGAACTGTAATGAGACGTTACTGAGCAGTTTTAGAGTTATGACCAAGGATACTCACAAAAGATTTCCCTGATCAGAATGAAGTCTGAACTTGTTGGAATTATTTGATCCTTGCTTTGGGAAATTTCTTGCGTTTGAAAATTGCATAAAGAAAGGTACTCCGGATAAAGATAGGCTGTTGACCCGCTATAGTGTAGACATTGCATTTGTGGCCACGCTTCCTAAGCGCAGAGAATGTGGGTAGAGCCTCAACTTTGAATGATCATATGTTCTTTAGTAAACCTCAGTCAAAAGAGAAATTGGTAGTGGAAGCCAGGATAGATTGGAATGTGTACACTTAAAAGATCTAAGCAATCTATAATTTTAATGTGTAAAATAGACCAGCGGTTCTTCTTCTGAATTTTCAAATTTTACAGGGCATCTTGGGACGATAATGGTCAAGGTATGAACATGAGAAAGAAAACATCAATTAGTCAGTAGAGGAGTTATACAATACTTTCACAATAGCCTGCCCGATTTATTATGCCAATAGTTCCTCCAGCCAGCCTATCAGTGAGATCGATACTTTTTGCTTGGGAACGAGTTGGGTCCAATGCCTTGCCGCTGTAAGTATTAGTTTTCCTATTTTGTTTTTGTTACTCAGCCTAGGCAAAGCTGACTGACTCTTTTCAGGGACTGTGATCGTTGTCCCAGTTTACAAAGGTGCGAATGACCCCAAACAATGAATTTGATTTCACAGCCTCACAAAGATGTTTTATCGTCTTTTTTTTGATTTGCAATTCTTTTAGCTTTTTTAGGGATCATCTTGCGCATTCGCCATTGAATGAATTTAGTAGGGCAGGGCCTGAGATTTTTTTAAATGACTCGGTCACCTTATTTTCAAGTTTCTTCCTTTGGTTTGTATTTCTCTTTCAGTTTTTTGTTTTCCAATCCTATAATGCGGCGGAATTGGTAATGGCTATTGCCGAGTGTACATAGTTTTGGGTACAGTACGTTTTAAAACTTGTGCTAATCCGTTATTTTTATTTTGGATATGGAAGTATGAAAAGGATTACGGAGTGGCAGGTGCTGCCATAGCAAGTGTCATCACGCAGGGTTTATCGGCAGCAGCTGGGTCTCTTTATTTCTTTTCAGAGGAAAATCAAGGAATCAAAATCAAAATTGAGCTCCCATGAAGCTTGAGTTTCGCTGGGGTGAAGCGAATGGTTTGAATTGGGGAAATTCCGGCCTAGTTTGGAGCAATCTTCAAGAGCGGCGGCTATGACATTGATGTCTTGCTCGTGACGAGCTTACGGGAAGTGAGGTTCGTGGCAGCTTATGGAATAGGAGCGAGATTCTAAGCTGGTAATGTTTTCCATCTATAGGATGGTATGAGCTACGGACCACACTGCGTTAGGTAGGCAAAGCATAGGTGCTGGTCAAATCAAACGGCAGAAAAAAAATCGGTGATGTTGAGTGGCTAAGATTGCCTTTTTGGAACATTACGGCCAATAGGATTAATATATTCTTAATTGCAGAAAGTCTGGAACAGCTTTCTTTGTGCCAAATCGATCCTCAAGTCATTGAAAGACGGAGCAAAGTCATAAGAATTATGAGTTTGAGCTTTTGGGCTGTTGGGAGTACAGGCAAGTGACAAATGGGGTATTTAATTGGAAGCGCTTTACTCAGGCTTCTATGCTTTATTTTCTATCTTTAGCCTTTGGGTTGTACGCTCCCCCTTGCTTTCATTCTTTCACCAAGACAGAACTTACTTTGAGGGTATTTGGTTGGGGCATTCCCAATTTCTAATTTGATCGCAGGCAATTGTTGCATTTTCTCTATTATAAGAACGGTTATTGGAAAAATCCGAACTTCAGAAATAGAATGAGTGGCTACAATCAGGATTAGGATAAACAAACCTAAAGTCAAACTCTAATTCATTGATAGAAAATACACTATTGCACAGATTACTCAAGATGTCGGTCCTGGCGCTTAGAACTTAGTTCATCGTCGAAATTGCAGATCTCACGCCAGGACTTGCTTTTTTTGTGCAAGCAAGTGGGAATTCGCCTGCTGGATTGTATGAGGGATGGCCGAGAAACATCAAAAATGCTCCTTGGCTTTTTTGATTGATGAAAAGTGCAATCAAGCTGGATGAATGGGTTGGACTGGACAGTGAGTCAAACTTCACAGCGAAAATGACAGTTCAGGCGAAAAGCTTGCTCGATAGGCTGGAAATCGAAGATGCATCCGATACACTTTCATTTGAAGTCGAACAGGAAACCCAATTTTGAATGCAAGCGAATCCAGAAGGAACTAGACAAAATCCGATGAATAGACATTTGTATCTTGGGCATTGGAATCAATGGTCATATTGCATAAATGAACCTGCTGAATTCCTGCCAAGCCAAAATTGCCATGTAAGCCAAACTGCATCCCAAGTGACCTTAGCAAGCGGGCATGATTGAGAAAGTAGTGTTCCTTTGACGGAAGGGATGACTTTGGGTATGGAAAATATTATGCTTCGAAAATGGTGGATTCTCTTTATCACGGGGAAAGGTAAAAAATCAGCTTTGGATTTACTTTTGGAAGGAAAATAAGAACAGATTTGCCAGCTTCCACGTTTATGGCTTCATCCAATGCTCACTATTCATAGTGAATAAGAAGTCTCTGGATATGAGCAATGTAAATTAACTGAAAGTGTAAAGGGTGAGAAAGCCGATGAAAAAGTGCCTTTTTATGAATTGTAACATTTCTATTTAACTCAGAACAGTTTTTCGATAATCAGGATTTTCCCGTTCTTTCGCGGTTTAAAATTTCCCCAAACCCATAAATGACCTGGCAATTCAATCAAAAGAGCAAATCCTTGGCAAGGACGCAAAGATTTTCATAGCTTCTCGTTTAAAAACAGCCATTCCCTTATTTTGGCTATTCCCATGATCTTGGAGATGATGATGGAGTCACTCTTTTGCGGTAGTCGATATTTTTTTGTTGCCAAGTTAGGTGAGCCATGCCATTTGCTTAGACGGTAGGTTTGACTGGAATCCGTCGTGGTTCTTGGGCTATGCGGTTGGATCGGGATAAGCATGCTGCAATGCTTTGATCATCTAGGAAGATTTGTTGAAAAAACAATATACTGAAGCAGTTCTGCGGCATTTTCAATGTTGATAGTTAGGAGGAGCCGATTATCAGTAATACTGGGTGTACTCGGATGGATCTTTGCTGGTGATATTCTCGCTTGATGGGGTGCAGAACCTGCTGTTGTGGCCTTCAGGATGATGTATTCACGCAATCATTTTTGCAGGCAAACCGCTATTCATTGTTGTGTTTCTGGATCCAATGGGGCTTTTCGTGGATGGCGGGCAAGCACCATGCATGCAATGCGCTCACTTTGATGCCAACGGCTTGAATATTTTCCTAGATCTTTATTCATTTTTGGCTTTGGAACACCTTGGTCTGGCTGGGACTGAAGGTGCTGCCTGTCGCGACTACATTTGCGTTCTGTTGGGGGTATTTTATCAATTGCTACCATTTATTTAATGCAAAGCAAAAACTTCAAACAAATCCTAAAGAGAAGTAATATTGAAATTCAGCCATGGAGACTCATCAAAAGAAATCATGAGTAAAATTTCCATTGAGAATGCGGGGCAGTTTTTTGCATCGATCGGTTCGCTTGGATTGCCTTAACTCGGCATGAATGCGAGTTTGATCAACGCTATTGCTGGATATACGATCGACCATTCGAATTTGATTTTCACCATTTGCCTGCTTGGGATAATTCCGGTGCTGCGGCAAACTTTCGGTAGTCGAAAAAATTTAGCAGAGCACAACACGCAGCGTGCGGAGGATGCTGTTGATTACCACACCGAGTTATACGGATTTCATGGCTATCGGTGACTGGAATCGATATTCTACTTTTTGCCTCTTCTTTGGCAGGATTTTTACAGATATCCCAGAGAATTCAAGCCATCCAGCACAGAGGATATGCAGAGTATCGCTTGCCGTTACGTTATTTTTTTGCCATTGGAATGGTACTTACTCAGGCATTTTAATGGCGCAGGAGATACCAAAGACGCCCCCGCGTGGATTAATATCGGATGTGCTTTGGTTCATGGAAATTCCACTGGCTTATCTTTTGCTTTTACATTTGATTGGAATATTTAGGACTTTTTATTGCAATGTTTGCTTTCATCACTTCTTTCCATTCCATAGTAACCCTCTTTATTTTCAGAAGAGGAAAATGGAAAACGATGAAGGTGTAAGATTCAGAATCAAGAGATAAATTCTACTATCCAGATTTTAGAAGCCATTGATAGAGCCAATTAATTAATCTAGAAAGATGAATATGAAGATTTAGAGCTTAGGTTGAAAAGGCGCATTTGAGCATAAAAGGCTGGAGTTTAAAGTATAAGGACTGTAAGGCTACAGTGGCAAACTGCGCAGATAAGCATCTTAATAATTTTAACCCAAACTGCACGTTACCGACCGGATTCGTACCAGAATTAGGGTTTTGTTAGGTAGAAAACAATCATTTGAATCCGATCTTTATTTATGTTCATGAAAGTAAAGGAGCAAAGTTGATACGAAGATTGAGATTTTTATGAACACGAATTTTAAATTCTGCCCTCTTTAAATTAATCTCATGGAAAAACCGCGTAAGCACCCCCAAAATTCAATTTTCAATACAACCAAACCTATATTTGGCTGATTAGTCTCACGGCAGACATTGGAGGCTTTCTTTTTGGTTTTGACTGGGTTAGTTTATCGGTGGACCCAAACCATTTACGAGCCCCTGTTTGTGTCAATATCACTTCACCGCTGATCAAGCTGGGACGAGTTCCGCCGCTGATTGGGTTGCATGCTTGGTGCGATCCTTTGTATTTGCTGAGCGATAAGTTGGGTTAGGAAAGAGACTTTTGATTTTCTTCAAGGATTCTATTTTCGCTTTCAGCTTTAGGAACTGCCTTGCTGGAAACTTTTTTGGTTCTTTTAATCCTTACCGATTATCGGTGGAGTGGCTATGGGAATTGCTTTAAATCTTCAACCACTCTACATCGCAGAGATCATCCGCCAGAAAAGCGGGAATGTCTATTGACGAATTACATCAGCTTTTGGTGATGATTGGAGTGCTTTTAGCCCCAACTGACCATTGGCAAAATTTTCCCTTTTGGATACGGAATTGGCTGGACATGCAAGTTTTGAAATGAAGCTGCGAGCTGTCTGCCCAGTTTGGTTGGCGATGGATGTTTGGAAGCAGAGATTGTCCCTGCCTTCATTATTTTTGTTTGATGTTTTTGGTGCTGAAAGCTGCACGATGGCTTGTGAAAAAATAGAGAGGAAGAAAAGCGCGGAAACGGTCCTTGCAGCGAAATTGAGGAAGAGCTATGCGATAGCTCCAATAGCTGAGACAATACGACTTTGGCGTCAGGCAGACTTGTAAAAGTAAATTTCAAAGATCTGATTAGAAAGCCTTGTCCGAAGTGATTTGGAATCCGGATTTTCTTTGGCTTTTTTGCAGCAGTGTCAGGCTTGAACGTCAGTGATTTATTACCTGCAGATATTTTCAGGCTGCCGAGATACAAGTCTCAAGCAGATGATGCTGAATATTGTTGTTGCTTGATAGAAGGTGCTGGTACTTTCGGTCTCATCACTTATCACAATAGCATACGCTTGAAGAAAGAAGTTACTATTGATTAGAAACTGGCGATGACCAATTTATAGTCCTGATCGGCATATTCGTTCAAAGTAGATCAAGGCGGTTGGGTCATTTGTTATTATTATCTTGACGGAATGTGATGTTACTATTCTTTCACTCTTGCGCCCCTTACTTGGTGTTTTATCTCCAGAGATTTTCCCCACTCGGATTACGGGTGCCGAATTTCCGATTGGAGCGTTTAGCGCATTGGGTGGGTAATTTTACTTTGACATATTTCAATTTCCAACGATCAAGGCAAATTTGGCGATGGCAAATAACTTTTGCTTTAATGGGTTAATTTGTTTTGTGGGTTTTGTGGTCATCCTATTTATATGCCTACCGAGACGAAGGCAATCAATTGGAGAATTAGGAAAAAGAAGTTAGGGAAATCGATTGTCTTCCTCCCTTTAAAAAAAAGCATTCTTGAAAGTATAATAAGTTTCGCTGTTCCCTTTGCTAAAGATATTCATCTAGTTTTGTTGAAAGCCTTTTTAAAAAATAGTTACAAAAAAAAGACCGCCGAAGCGGTCTTAAATTTTTTGTTAAGAATAAATACTTATTGGCAATAATTACTTTGTCGATCACGTTGAACAACTCCGTTAGAACCAGCAAGATCTGCTGCAGTAACAGATTAGCTAGCTCCACCCAATCATTACTGTACCATCCTTAATGGTTTCACTTTCAACTGCTTTCCGTTCAAGTTGTTTACCATTTGACCGTCAGATAGCGTCATCCAACATTACAATACCAGCTACAACATGGTAAGTAAGGATTGAAGTCAAATCAAGCCTTTCGCCTCAGGCTTCAACAAACCTTCTACTGTTCCAGCAGGAAGTGCAGCGAAAAGCTGCCGTTAGTCGCGAGCAAATACTGTGCATGGTCCTTCACCCATCAATGTTTCTACTTAAACCTGCAGCCTGAACCAGCAGCAACTAAAGTAGTGTGATCAGGGGATCCGATTGCAATGTCTTACTACAGTATTTAGGAAACCTCCATATAACTGGAGCTACTTCTACTACTTCTGTCATAATGTCTCATTCAAACTTCTTCAGCTGCTTGCTTCCCGCAGCTCATAGCAAATGCTTGAAAACTGCCAGCAGCAGCTTACAATGATAATATCTTAAATTTTTTCATTTTAAAATGTTAGGTTGTTTTTAACAGGATTAAAACAGATAAGTCGTCAATAAGTTTTTTTTTACAAAAAACTTTTTTGCTCGGCTGATAAATATCTGCGAAGTAAGTTTTCTACTTAGGGAAAACAATGAAAAGTGATAGATGTGTCAATTAACGTTTTTCTTTTAGAGAAAGCCGGACCAATCAAAATCCCAATTCTCTGATCATGCTTGACCTTTGTATCAATTACGCTGTAGCATTTCATGGATAACTCAGACCATTCTACGAACCATCCGATACACTATTTAAATTTCAAGGACCCGAAATGGGTTCACTATGTTTAAATCCAGGAGGATTAGATCTGAAGCGAGAAGAAGTTGCGCAATTATTCTAAACTACGAATGTGAGACGAGCCATTCTTAGCGATGCTAATCGTAGATATTGATTATTGGCAGCTTTTGTTGAATTGCTTTATTTAATGAAAAAAAGAGAGTTAAAAAAAGTCAGGGTGGTAGCCCTCATAAACCCCCGGAATGCTGATATAATGGGGATATTTATGAAGTTGGAAACCCTACAGTCTCATATAGGTGCACAAGTGATGGACTTCTGGACCACGAGTTTAGATTTATTATGAAAGATAAGTATCGTGCAGGTGTGTCATAAGGGTATCCCATTCTTTAATGTGCTACTAGTTTGTTAGATAGTCGAGAATCATCATCCAGCTGCAGCTCGTTGTATCGTCACAACTGTCCGCTTCGACGGTCTTGACATAGCGCGCACCACTCGAAGCTACAGTTTTACGACCACTTTTGTATAGAAGAGAGATCGAAATCTTTTGTTTATATTTTTCTCAATGCGTCTAGAAAAAAGCGCTACGGAGGTATACGGAGGAGGATTGAGAGTACGAATCCGTAATTAGAGTGTTGAACTTGACATCAGCTTGAATAGGCGGTAAACTGTTAAGTTTGAAGCTTATTTCTCAAATTATCTTCAATTAACTAACGTGCTTATATGAGATCAAACCAAACCATCTGATCTTCTCGTATTCTACCGACTCATCGCCGTCATCAAGTATCCAAAGCATTTACTTTGATTCCATTGCGGTGAGATTTGGTGAAACTAGTGAAGGCATTTTTCTTTACAAACCCTTCCGTCGAATTCACCCGTCGCTGTATGATTTTTTTTGGCATTTACAGTACTGGCGAGCCTATTTGAATATTAGTTCCTGATGGATCCAGTAGAGTTTTATTTTCTATCAATCTTTAAAATTGAATTCCAATAAATTTCCAGTAATTCTGAAGCTATTAAAATCCATATATTAACCATTTCGTTTTTGAGCTGAAGAAAAGGATGTCAAGAAGTGTAAAACTTTCAAAACTTTCGCTCTTCAGCTTTCTGATTTCAACCATAAAGCACCCACAAATTAAAAAAATCTTACAGAGCTTTTTACAACCTTAAAATCTTGGGAAGTTATTCAGCATCTTGTAATTAGTGGCTGAGAGGAATCCAAGAATAAGCAATCAAATTTCCTTTGGACTCTGCACTGCAGCACTAATTTTCTTCTTGGGATATAATATCTGTAGCTGATACTCCAATTCAAAGAGAATTTCAATCCGTTGATAAATATTGGATCTGTTTCAAATTGTATAAATTCGAGTGAGTGATCGATTTTTCGAGTGGTCCAGCAAGGGAGGATTCCGTAGGGTATGGAAAGTACTCTTACAATGGCGTTTATTTTTTTGAGTTAGTAAGGAATTGATTGAGAGCGTTACATCTGTCCTGAGAATTCTTTTGAAGGAACCAAAATGTAGCATTGTACTATGCTATGATTTCTTAACCTGCATAGCGTTAACCATTCTTTTATTATACTTATAAGGTTGGATTGATCATAAATCTCGATTAATACGGTTGCTAACGTAGTAGCTATTCAGTGGATTTGTTATATCGCATATCCATTACGGCGTAGATAACATTTTAAATATTTCTGCTGGCAGTCTCGCTGTCCGTAAATGGGTTTATTAATCTGCTTTGATTAAATTCTCCACAATATTCCACGTACATATATCGTATCTAGCTGTCGCCCTCCTACATTAAGATGAATTTATAATTTACCTCGCCTTTTTGACACCGCTGCTTCCAATAAATCCATTTAGTAGAATACGAGTTGGGTCTTCCCGACTCTTTTTAATTTCATAAAAACCCTGTAAGTATTTATCTCACGGACAAATTAGTGTTTTTCAGTATTATATTTAGACCTAACAGACTTTTTATAAAAACACTCTCATCAGATAATAACCTTATGTCTGATTCTTAGACTTAAATTAGATTCAGTCTTCGGATTTGGAGGGTCCCACCAACAAAAAGAGAAATAAGCGATACGGGAAAAACAGCAGCAGAAGCCGTATGTTCTTCTTGCTCTTCCACTAAGTTCATTCCAATCATCCCGTTCCCTAGACATATCGGGAAGCACAATAGTCCGGAATTGCTGAGTGTTACCATATATTTTAGTCTCTTTTTGCCTGACTTACTCGTGCAACGGCAAACAATCTTCATAACAGCTCAGCGAAGAACTCGCCAACAAAGCTCAAAGATTCACTAGAAATTTTTTAGAGAGTATTTATTGCAGTATCTCAAAATCAGCCGTTTTATATTCACTCGTTTAAGTTTGCTTTTAAAAATTTTAAGTATGTAATAAGGTCAGTTATAATAACATCATACACCACAAATATGAGTTATTGCCACTATTATATAAGCAGCAGTCAAAAAAAACTTTCAACCATATTTCAGGATAAAAGAACTTCGACAGCGAACATCGAAGGCTTATCGGTACCTCTTACTTTTCGTAAAATGCCTCTAATCCTATTCACTTAATATTTCAAGCGTTTAACTGATTTTGCTGTAATGATCGTCTTTCAAAATGGGACATAAGGAGTTTCTTTTTGTTCGTACCGTTGATTGGTGTGCATAGTTATTATTACTAGAGGCCAAAAAGGACTGCGCACAGCACAGATTCGGATAATAGTTAGCGAATAGAAACCGACTTTACTCCAAATAAGCACATACAGATATTATAAATAGCTTGATAAGTATGGCTTCTTTGTCTTAAACCGCGGTCCTGTATAAAAACCAGAGTTTCGGGATATTTATGGTAATGGATTGGTATAAAAGAAAGAAAATCTAAAGAGATCTGAGTAACTACGTCATACAATCACGAATCAATATCAGTTAGAACAATACTGACTCAAAAGGAAATATGATTGTTTATACTGTCCTAAAAAAGATAGGTGGATTTCTCTCATACGAAAATGAAATTCGACAATCCGTAGGACCAATATAATGAGCGTGTATACGTATTCGCCATAACAAAAAACAGAGGTACTAAAAACCAGCAGAATCCAATTTTTCTTGCTTACAAAATTCTCGATACGAGAATTTCTCCTGATATTATTAATATCTGCAATTTTCTGCACTTTCCTTGTTGCTGGAAAAGGAATATCAAATAGACAAAGTAGTAACTTGATGCTAAAATATCATATGTAATTGAAGATCTCCTTTTATTCAAACCAATTCGCAAGAAAGTTCTGAACCTGATAAATCATTAAATAATTTTCCGGAATCTATTATAAGCGTAATAATCTCGTATTGCTTAATTATATATAGCGGTAGAGTGAAAGATTATTGGTTAAGGTAGTAAATGAGAAGACGGTACCACTCTTTCATGAACACTTAGCTAGATGAAAACAAAGGCCTCGTAATGCTGGCTGAGCAGTTGGGCTTTTCACTGAAATCTGGAATCTTAGTGTATAAATCTATGATATTGAAATTTCAAATTTTCAAAATCCACTGCCCAAATATTGTAAAAAAATCCGTTAGTGCGATGTGTTACATTTGATATACCCCTCTGGTCTGTTCTCGTGTTCTCTCTCTCTCCGCATCCTCCGTCACGGAAAAAAATTTTAGTTATATGAGGTAGTTTCGTGAGTACGTTATTTTTTGTTTAGTCATTGAGATCGTTTTGTCAATGGTTTACACGTGAGTTTTAGAAATCTAATAAACGGATTAAATACTATCTGTCTATCCGACAAAGTTTACAACAAGCGGTAGAGGTCCTGTATTAGGATGTTTTGACTATATTTAAAAGGATCAATAATTTCAATGGCCCAAGTCCCGATAAGTGCATCTCAGAAAAATTTCAAGATCAGTCTATGATTAGTATTTCAAATCAAAATTGATTAAACTTAGAAAGAGTATGCCACCTAGCTTAAATGGTCGGATTTAAACCTAGTTGATCAGGACTCAGCAGTTTTTATTTATGAATGTAATACGCACTTACACACCTCAGAGTATTTTTATAACAACTCGCGTTTACTTTTTAGTCTTTATTCTTCCTTCTGAGAGTTCTAATAATTGCGTAAAAAAACACACCCACAAGCTTTTCAAGCTTTTCAAGCCAAACACCGTTATCGGATTACAATCAAAAAAAGGAATGAGTGATTCTGGGGAGTTGTGCTGTTTTGAAATATGGTTTTTGGCTGGTGGTGTTCGCGGCAGAGTAACATCAGGATGCAGCGGGAGGCAGGA
>Ga0163217_1005805_pt1 | contig 14714 bp, 6 predicted proteins | sample SynspAceP_FD_185933 | JGI IMG/M metagenome (GOLD analysis project Ga0163217, IMG submission 185933) | Saline lake microbial communities from Ace Lake in Antarctica - Synechococcus sp. Ace-P (PacBio error correction) | ecosystem: Environmental > Aquatic > Non-marine Saline and Alkaline > Saline ... | reverse complement strand
TGGATTCTTATGAAAGGTGATGAAGGGGATTGATAAATTGCGATGAACAAAATGAAGACAAAAGTGGAAGCATTTATTGAATGGTTTTTAAGGAGAATGGACTTGAGATTAACTAAATCTCAATTTGTTTCTTTTTATTTCTGAAATAAACGCTTCATATGAACCACATAATCATCGACCACGACGAATTCAACACTACTAAATTTGGATTTTCGATTTTGCGGGTTTATATTTTCTGTGCTCTTTTTATTGGCCATTTTTTTGGTTTGGTATCCCTATCGGTACTTACTATTACATCATCTCTTGAAAGGTTGGTATGAGATTGACGCCGATTAATAGAAATTACCGTTACTTCCAATTTCATTCTTTGGCGTTAAGGTCTGGGAAGTTGGGAAATCCTGGAAAATTCAAAGCCTTAATTATTTTGAAAAAACGCAGAAAAGTGAACGACTTCCCAGTCCAAGGATGGTTATAATACCCATTGAATCAATAAATCCACCTAGTTAACGTATGAAGTCAATTTAGCGAGTGAGTAATCATCGAAATAAGTTCGCTTTAAAAAGTTTAAGGAGATCAGAAGCCGCAAAGAACCTTGCTGACAAACTATTTGGCAAACCCGAACTCAACTTTCCAATACGAAAGTTACGACCTAGTTCTCTCAGAAAAAAACAAGAATGAGACGAGCAAACCCGCCCCAAACCGATAATTTCACCCCCCAAAATTTACAAATCTATTGCTTACTTGCCATAGTCCATTTTGGACGAAAATTTTTACCTTGCATATACGCTTACCCTATATCTTTTACTGAATCCCATTCACTTCCTACAATTGGCAAGCATATGAATCTGAAATTGACTTAGAAAAAATAGCCACAAATTGCCATGAAAAAACAGCAAGGACAATGTTTCTTTTGAAATTATCTAAAGTTCAGGATTCTAAAGAGGTAGATGCAATTGTGCATCGATTGAACAATGAATCACACAAAAATAAAGCTGCTGTCGATTGTGGTAATTGCCTGTTCGAAACCTAAAAGACTGTAGCAACGGGAAGAAGCCTGCCGGACCTTTGTAAAACCCGGAAAACATCGAAAGTATAAAATATGGTAAAAGATTTGAATGTAAAAAAACTTGGATTGCAATATGTGTACTATTTACGAGAGACGGGCCTGAAGATTGTCGGAACAATATCCCTATTTACACGAGATCAATTTTGTAAGACACGAACTTCAGAATTGATTCAGGAACTACGAAGTTTGCCCGGATTATTTCAACGTTTTTGAGCGTTTTGAAAATGAAATGGATTGGGTGAACAATCTAAAAATAAGTAAAATCAGATCCATTGACTCCAATTGGTTTCAAAGTATTTCAAGGAAGAGCACTCGATAATATCCTTATAAATAATTCCAAAGTAGATTTTTAGCCTGGATAAATCATAAATGGCCCCAACCTTTCGAAAGTGAATTCTGCTCCCGGTGGACATACGCTTGTAAGGCTTCCTTTTTAAGGATTCAAACACCATCTAGATCAATAAGAGACGGTTGACGGAGTTGGTCAAATCTGATACAATTCTTTTGCAATTGTTGATTAAGCTTGTACGTCTTTTAAGATTCGTTTCATTCATACTTGATCAAAACCGCCTGATAAAATCCGCTTGCGGAATTGTAAATCCGGATCACTTTGATGGATTTACACGTAATCAGTGATCAATTGACTAATTAATATATGATCAGATGCCATATCCACCTATGCTCATTTCATCTAAAGAAAAAAATCACTGATGTATTATTTTTAGAATAAATTGCGCAATATGACTTTTCGCTTCTTTGTATTGATACAATCTGTCAAAACTGCTCCTTGGAAAAACGCCTCAAGGAATTTCGATGACTCAATATTGTCTCTCAAAACCAATGGTTCGTGGTGTTCCACACCATTTCATCCTTGCAATTTAACCACATGCTTCAAGATACTGCTTTCTAAGTTTTTGTATGTACCTTCTTCCTTCTGGTAAAAACACATTTGTTTCAAACTTCCAACCCCGTGAGCCAGTCTTCAATTAGGAAGATAGTACCTGCCATGACTCACCGCGTCATCATCGTGTGCAGTTATAATTATAGCACGTTTTATTCGTCTCTTGTTTAAAAAAGTATTCCTCAGGATTAAGAATCTGCTGAAAGCCAAAAATAATATAGAAAAACAGATGATGCCCACCAACGGTATTACAAAACTAATATCGCCTACTATTTTAGGAAATTTTTAAAGCTTTTTCATGGCTATAATTTAGACTTTAATAAAAATCAAGATTTGAATATTTAGTTCGCGTTTAATAACCCGTAAAAAGAATCTTGACCAATTGCTAAGTAAAACTAAACCACCCTTTTGCTTTTTATAATCAGATGTTGAGCAACCCCCGTGCTCTCTTTTAAAAAATCGGCCCTAAAATGAGTTGTTCACTAAAACCCAATGAAAGGCTATTTCTTTTGGAAGCAGAGCGGGTTGTTTTCAATAATGATTTAGCTGCCGATGTGTCCCTCTCGAATCAATCGTTGGCTGTTTTTCCACTTCTCTTCATTTTTGAATACCGTATTGAAATAGTTGGGTGCCAAATTAGTTGATGCATAATCTTTAACATTAGTGGAAACGTAAGCTTTGTTTGGGTCAATAACTTTCTTGAATTCAAAATCGAGTAATTCTTAAAATGACCCAAATAGCTTCGAATCATACTATTTTTAAAATTGATCACTCTTCCATGCTTTTTCCTTGCCATTCAAACAACAATGAGAATAAATTAAAATTTGCCAAATTATCTTTTCAGCCAAACTCTGAATCTCTTGAAATTCAGAAAAAATAGTGTCAAGTATTATTCGCTCTAAAGATGCAAACTCATTGTAGGGCAAAGTAGATGGCTTGAATAATTTCAGCTAGAGAAATGGAATTCATCAAAAATTAGTTGCTGGAATATCTCCCCTTAAAAAATTTCAGAAAAAATGTAATTAGGTAGGCGTCCTCGCAAGTGTCGATTCTAAAATGACTTTAAAATGTTCCCGGTTAGATGAAAATAAATCTATTTGGCTCAAACTAAAACTCCTGATCATCTACAGTATAAATACCAGAACCGTTTTTAATGAAGATAAATGAAAAATAATCAGATCTGAAAAAATACCTGATAACAAAGGCCAATTTTTGATGGAATGTAGGCAAATGATCGTAAAATCCATCATTGGTTAATGTAACCTCTAATGACTTGTATAAATCGGAACTGTGTAATGGTTTCAACCCTTCCCATGCTATTCAGCATTAATAAAAAATTAAATTAATACATAATTACACCTAAAAGCAATTATTTTATTCGCATCTTCTTCTTTTTATTTATCCTAAACAAATGACATACTTAAGTCGTACTTGAACCTGTACAGAATTTAGCTTACCCCATCCCTTAACTATGAAAACATCATAAAAGATAGAATCCTAACCATCTCAGATGCTGTTATTTCAAGTATGGAATCAGCCAACCCAAGAATAAAAATCAAATTCATTAGTAATTGTGCGAGCTGTACCTTAGCTGATGAACCCACCGACATTTATTACTGATTCCATTACCGTTCGGGCGCATTCATCTATTCACGAATTTGATAATGCTAAACTGTGATAGTATAAAAAGACAACGTTACTTTCATTTTACACATGCGCATGGAAAGACCCATTACTCTAGCACAAGAATATGAGGTTGTCATCAAAGAACAAAAATGGAAAAAAATATGGCAATGGTAACATTTGAGGAAACTAGAAAAATTTTTATCGAACACCATTCCAGACTTTGAAATAATCGCCTACAAAAACAAACCACCAATTCTCATTTGGCGCATATACTTCCTACTTGAAAAATCACCTGGCCATGGAAAAGAAAATATTTTGTCAGGCGATCATGAAAGTACAGCCCACCATTGAAGAAATAAAGCAAGTGGATTGGGCGTTCTGTACCAGGTTCGGTTCTCTTTCCATTTTAGAAATGAACTAAAAAATAGATACTAAAATGTTTGGGACTATACCTAATCGGCCCCCAAAGATGGAACATTCAAATAGATGATCCTAAAAATTTTAGTTTTTAGACAAAAACTGAGAGAAACGATCCGCATTTTGCGATTCCACCTATGAGCCACCCCCAACCAAAATCTCCCAATGGTTCGATTGTTAATTCATTATTTAATTTATAAATCATGTTGTTCGATACGAATTTCGAATTAAAAACAAATGCAAATTTGATTTGTGCCCTTTGAATTTTGTGTTTTTTTGAAATAAATGCCAATCCTTAAGAAACCGGGAAGCTCAATCTGTGATTGGAGAATCACCGGTATAAACTTTAGGATTTATGAAAATTTGGAAGAAAATAAAAATTCAAAGACGAGCTTTGTTTGTTTTTCGTTTTTTTGGCGGACAAAAAAATGGAAAACATATTTAATCAAAAAAAGTAAGCCCTATTTGACATTAATAAATGGATTTTTTTTATTTTTAATGAATTGATGTATTGATTTACAAGCTAGATATCCATTAATATCTATTTTAATTCGATTATTTCTTTTATTTTTTGTCGGAACAACAATCTGTTTTTGTTGATAAAAATTCAAAAAAAAAACAACCCCCAAGGTCATTAGAACTTCAAGAATTCAATGGATTAAGGGACTCGGAATTCATTTTTTAATTTTATCCTTTAAAAAACTTCAATTTCTAAAACCGTTTGAAAGAAAATTAAAGTGCAATGAAAATCAACAACCTGTATTACCCCGAAACGGAAGATTGATAAGAATGACAAGCTGTGCAAAAGGCATTCGATTCAATTTCTAAGAATTCATTTTTAATCCTAAATAAAAAGGGAATTACCTCAAGAAGTTACCGAAAAAATAAAAATGATTTTGTTAAAAGAAATCAAGATGGTTCGGCAAGTGATTTGTGAAAAGCCAGCTTCGAAAAATCAGGCAAAAGTATGTTCAACTTCGCGGAAAAGGAAATTAAAAAATGGTACCCATAATTCATCAGAAAAACGTCGGTTGGCAATCGGCAATGGCATCCATTGGAATTCCTTATTAGTAGGTTAGTTTTTGCGATTAGTTTAGGCAATTAATTGGCCTTTATCGGAATTGGTGTTGCCTATCGGATGCAATAGGGACTAGGAGTTGGAACGAAAAATGTACAAAGCAGCTAAAGCGAGGCCACCGACAACTTGAAATTGAATTAAGACATTTAGAAATCAAAACTAACCACCTATTATTTATGACCACAACAGGACCGAATTAAATTGCCTTTCACTTTTGATGTAGCTAAAATGCATGAAGAATGCAAAGCGCTACAATGAATCAATTTTGAAATTATGATTGATCCCTTTGCGGTCTCCCAGCACACTTGGTTAGACACTCATTGCCCTTCCCTCCTCCTGCAGATGATTTTGCCGATTGTACATGACGATTGGTTAGATACCAATGAATTAAAAGAAAAGCCTTAATTTGATGAGTATTGTGATGGTTTAGAGAAAACATGACGTTTACTTTATGCGATTGTTGCCGACTCTGCGGAGCAATTGTAAAAAACATACTGACCCACATTGGCCTTAGAAATTGATGAAAAAAATCAGTTATTCCGCCTCACAATCCAATCGTGAAGCATGAATTGCGATGGATTCTATTTGAATGGAGTTATTGTTCCCATAAGCCCGAAGAACTGTTGGCTATTTAGGATTAACTGATCCACATAAAATAGAAAAACAATAGCCCGATTGACGCATAATTTGAACATTGACATGCGACCGAATGATTGGATTCGTTAAAATTATAAAACGAGCACTACTCTACTGCCCAAAACAGAATGAACAAACTTGGATGAGCAGAAATTCAAACCTTTTAAATCCATACTTTTCCAACCAGACTGGTATTTCTGCCTTTTGTAACTTATCTTCGGGTTTGGAAAAAAATAATTAACGAATTGATGGTGAACATTTATCTATGTTTAACGGAAATAACATGTCCACAAAAGATTGAAAACGTTATTTGTCATGATTGATTATAATAAATAGGATTATGACGCCACTGATGCGCATATCCATCCAATATTAGCGCAACCAAAAAAATGGATAGGGAAACCAAAAAAATAGGACATAAAATCGAATGGATAATTATTATTATGTGGTTTAATCTGTTTGAACACAACCACCTGATGATAAGCGAACTCTTTTCATATTGACCTTTTAGTATTATGCTTTTGTCGTAGTTGGATACTTTAGAATGTATCAATTTTTATCGTCTTCGAAAAAAATGCAACTCGTCATGAATTCCATAACTTTCGTGGACTATTCAAAAACAAACAAGGTACTTTATAATGATGGGTTTTGAAAAACATGCCGTTTACCTAAAGGCCTATTTGAAACGACTATCTAATAAAAAGGAAAACAAACTAAGAAATGACATATTAACGTATTGGACGTCTTAGTATATCTCTTTAATTTGAAACTTTACATTTTCATTTCAACCTATTAAAAATAAAAAAAGCCAGCACTGAATAGTGGTGTAAAATTAAATTATAATCAGCAAAGTTACGACACTTTAGTTTCTTTTGAAACCCACAAAATCTGTTTGGAATATTTCTAATAATTAATACCCGGGCCTGCGGCAGCCATGAATTACAAACTGCAAAGCAGTTTTACTATTTCCGGTGATAGCTATCGGATTAGGTAATTGGAAAGTGTTAATTTATCTACCTTAAAACAAATTATTTTGCTCAATTGAATAAAAATGAATACCAAGACATTATAAGTTTGAAATTCTTGCTATAGTATCATTACGTCCTGCAAAAATGAACCTGAACAATCCATAAGTGGGAATGGGCGAGAATTTTCAGATGACGTCGTTTAGAATTCTACTTTGGAGATAGTATAGTATTGTAGAGTCCTTTAATCAACATTAAATTACAGCATGTTTTTCATATGAGTTATAATGACAGCATCGTAATGGATGATGAAATTTCAATTGAGTTATAAACGATCTATTTTAATAATTCGGTCGGTGGTTTGGGGAAATTTTCTTATAGAATTTCAGAAGATCTTTGATAAAGAGATGGTTTCTCCTGAGTGAATTCGTGATCAAAGACGGGAGTGTATAAAAAGAATTGATTGATGAAAGAGTTCCAAAAGAATCTTAAGAAGTTTCTTGATAGCCAATTTTACTATTAGGGAGGCGGAATATTAGAATAGCAATGGACCATCCTCAATAAAGAACCTTACTTGCATTATGGGAAAGTAAAGCCAGTGCTGATATTTCTGAAAAACTCCTATTGAAACTTAAATTAAAAAGAATAAAAACTGAGCAAAAACATGCTGAAGTGCAGTGTGGGCGAAGCGAAGTTTTTTTGCTTTCCATGCTTATCGGAATAGTAAAAAATGAAACCATTATCTTTACCTACCGCCTAATAATCTTTTCACTGACGTTACCTGCAAGCTAAAAAAACGAAGTGGACGATTAAAAATAGAAACACTAAAACTCTTTGAGTTTATGACCTTGACACAGAAGATTCAAAGATTAAGATATTGCGACTTTATTTTTAAAAGCAATGAAGATTGGCCAAAACTAGGAATCAAACTCTAATTTCATTTATAGGAGAAACTTAAAAACTATTTTGGTGAAAACCGTTGACAATGAGAAGTTAGACTCTAATAAATTCAACGGACAAAATCTTGCAATTAAGACAGGAAGTTCAATTGCAGACTTTGATAGACCCATGTCAACAAAATTGCCCATTGAATCCCGGAGTTGATAAAATCATAGATAATATTCCAACTATTATAACAAGAATTTAACAGGTTGACTTTATGCCGAAGTTCAAATATTTTGACGACTGAAACAAAGGCGGCACGAAAAAACACCTGCGAAATCGTTATAACCACAAATAAAAATTTCGATTTTGGATTGAATGAAATGCAGACTTCGTGTCAAACAGTCTTTTATAATAAAGAATTGGTAATCAGAGAGACTGAAAGCGAAAAATAAAAATTTTTATCACACAGTACCCATTTTTGCCAATATACTTTGTCTGAAGGAATGGAGTTTGAATTAGCGTAAGGTGCGACAATAATTGGGAAATGTAAATGAATATATTAGTGAATGAAAAATTAGAAAAAGCCAGCAAAATAACAAAATTTGCGCGCTGATATAAAAAACAAAACCGATTCCTCCTCTTTAAATTGAGATAGAATTACCTAGGCTTTTAAAAGATTCGAAATTCACTTACTTTTTCTTTTCAAACTACTACCCGTAAGAGGATTACTAAAAAAATTTGCAAAAAAAAAATAACGACATTTTACGATTGATTTAATTTAAAACTTAATTAATCGAATCAAACTATTATCACCGTTTTAAAATACGTTACACTTTAATTGCGTTGAATCAGTAAAATAAAATTGGTTATCTAATATGTGTACTTTACTTTCGCCTCACTAATAATACACCACACCTATATCTAGAAAAAGATGAATCAGAAGTAAAGCAATTCCCACCCCGTTTTATTAATCAGCTTTGTTAGCTCTTTTTCCTGGGTGTGCAGAAAGTCAACCCAATCCAATCTGATTCTGCTGAAAATAGATAGTCAATGAAAAAATAATTCGTTGCCTTGGGACAGATAGTTACTTTGTTCCATTAAGAAACGATAAGATGTGCACTTGTCAAGCCAAGCATCTCTGCAACAAAATCGTTTAAGAGAAAATCCAAAATGGGGGCCCCGAATTTGTGTCAAAAAACAAAAAGATTCGTTTTGTGTAGTTGATTTAATATGACATGAGAATATAAAGTACGCGGCTATTAATGGCAAAAAAACATGATGATGCTGCCAGCTACCCCAAAAAATTGCGGTGCTAACTTTGGGCGCTATGGTGCCTTGAAAGAATTGAAATCGAAACACGAAGGAATTAAGAGCTGATTTAAAATTCATGGATCACGTGTTAAAAAAATAATAATGCGGCTACCACTCGTGTTATTGACCTTATTGGTTTGAAAAAGATTGCGGCCAGTATCGCCAAGATCCAGACTATAAAATTATTATGACAATCTAACGTTGGGTGGACATGGTTGGAAAACGTCCTATCCGCTTTTCTGGAAGGGAAAAAAAGAGGAGAAACCCGAACCTTTAAAAGGAGAATCAGCATGCGGCCTACAGTAAGTTATCAAGTATGTCGTTTTTATTATATTAGCTTATCTGGAAGACTATGTCAATAAGGAGCGTTCTATTCCACAATGGTTGTCCTCTATATGGAAAAAACCTGAAATTCACCATAAATTTGTTTAAATGCAATCGAAAAAATTGGCCTAATGAGCGAAAAAATTGTATCGCAAAATTCAGTCTGTCTACTTTTTCATGCAGGGACTCTATTTTGGTTGTCTGTGAAGATGGAAAAACGATATTTAGTGGCATTGATGACGATAAAAAGTGAGAACAAAATTCATCAGACAGTTGGTCAATCCAAATTTTGAAAAAAAAAAAAAGCATTAAAAAAAATTAGCTAGCCACACTGCAGGCACAATAAAGACGAACAAAACGCAGAAATTTAGGTGTTCTAACGAAAGACTGAATTCAAAGGACATTCTTTATTCGAAAAGGGAATTTAAAATTTCCATGCTCCTTCAGGCCTGTATCTTTTTGATCATTGCCACCTTTTACTGATCTGTCAAAACCAATTTAAAATCGCGCTATTCATTTCCAAATCGCTTTGTTTTAAGTAGAAAAGTTTACGCCCAAAGCTTATGTGTTGATTGGCTGTTCGTCCTATTTTAATCTCTACCCGTTACTTCCAATACGTCTTTAAATTCGACTTGAAATTTAATTTCTTTAACTCAGGACAGTTAAAAATTATTTTCGGCCATCGCGCTCATTTCATTGGATCCTCTTTGGATTTACCAAGTAAAATGTGGGTTGTTCATACTTTTTTAAACATCTGGGACTTCCATTTGCCGTCTCAGCGCATCCCAAAATTTGGGATTTTTAGCCAATGTGGTTTTCAACGTTTCGTGTGAAGCCAGCGAATTTTTAGTTCATGGTGCCGGCGCCTTTCTTAGGAGAATTTAATTTTGAGAGTTACCTCACTCTAATTCTGTTGAATTACTGAACAAGAAACCGTGTGTTTTGTAGCTGCATTTCCTACTGATTTTATGTATCCCAAATCAACTTTTAATATTGAAAAAAAAATAGCGCCCGGGAAATACAGCCAATTAAACGGAAAATAAAAAAAAAAAAAAGGACAATCCTTCTTGATGAACAATCCGCAGTTCCGCTCCAATTTTGAAGTCAAGCTTTTGACTTACCCGCGCTTTATTCTTAGAATGAGTATAACTAAGTGGCTTAAATTGTAAAATCAAAATTTCAAGCGAGACATCCCTCTTCCTATTCCATTTCCAAAACCCAAGATTTGGCGCAATTTTTGCTTTTTGGTCGAGTAAACTTCACCTCATTTTCTCTGCTCTTCAAGTATTAGTAACCCTTGGATTGTGGAGCAATTATGCTCACGGAAAATCCTTGTGATTCTGTCCCTTGGAACGCTTTTTGGAGCGCTATTACCTTTAACCTTTCCCCCTGAATGAGGGCGTAGTTTATCTAAAAAGCCATCGACGGAAGTTTAAAACAAACGGTGTGAATAAAAATCGCGTTGAGAGCTACTGGGCTTGGCCAGTTTTCCTTTCGAGATTAAAAACGACCAAACGTTTATCGATTGTGGTGGTGGACAGGTAGTCCCACCAGATAGCAGGATTAACTAATCTTATCAATCCATCAACGTTTGAGTTGGAACCGAAGTCGAAGCGGGGGTCATCTTTATTTTTTTAAGTGCGGAGGTTGGGTTTGGTTCGTTTTCAAGTTCGAAAGGAGTATTGAATTCATTTCAACTCATAACACTGGAAAAAAAGCTGAAAAGCTGCATTGAAATGACTAAGCAAAACACGGTTATTGTAGCTTCAAAAAGATCATTGCCGACAATAAGGTGCCACAAATCTATGTACTATTGGACAATTGAAACAACAGTTACGATCCTCGTTTTTCAAAAATATTTATTGCAATTATTCACCATCGGAATAAAGAAGGGCGCCAAGACCATTCAATGCCTTCGTTTTTTAAAAAGAACCCAAAACAGATTCCCAATCAGGAAACAATTCGTTGCAAAACTCATCCAGAAGAAGGGACATTCTGTGGAGCCTTTTTATATTTGCTTCGTTTACACCAAAAGAAAAGACAAGCAAAATCTGGATGGAGAAATACTTAAACCTGTCAGACCATTAACATCAGTTTCCACTGGCTATTTGGCTTTGTAGGCAAAATTCTCGTCGAAGTAGTTTACTTTAATACAAAGATTTTATCCTTAAAAAGTTAAAATCACACAGTTGAAATTATTGAATCGACTCAGATCAAGATTTTGAACGGCAATTCCTTGAAATCATTAACTATAAAAAAATAGAAGGCCCCTTTACAACAATGAAAAGAACATCGAATTGTAGAAAAAATACTTTTCACATAGAATCCAGTGATCGTATATCAGCCATAGCATCTACGGGCATTACACTAAATGAACGATTTATAGGCCATTACATAGAGTATTGGGAAGCAAAACTTTCATAGAAATGAAGCGAAACATGCACTCTTCAATATGGATTTCAAAATTGAAATTGGGAAAAAGAGTTCGACAGAAAAAGTATCTCAAAATGCTTTGCATCATACAAGTGATTGAAGCAATTCTGAATCTCAAAAAAGCTTGTGCCAGAATTTGTTCGTTTATTGGATCACGAAGATTTAGCCGGTCGCGTTGGAAAGCATTCGTTTCATGAATAATAATTCATGCACACTTCCTTTGTTAATATAAGGAAAGAGTGGACGTTATCGATAATAAAATACTGAATTGTAAGATATACTTACAGACGCTGAAATATGTTCACACACAAGTATTGGTGGGTTTCACAATTAAAGATAAGACAGTTCTCCCAGTATGGGAACTCGTTGAAGCTCGACAAAGGCTTAAGAAATTGTTGGAAAAGCCGCCATGGAAATTCATTGGAGGCCGCATCTTTTTTTTGGAAGTACTAGGACTTACCCTACCCTTCTGCAGAGATCGAGCAATGCGATATAACCAAGACCTCGTAAACAAACCACATGCCGCATCAATGCTCATTGAAATACTTTGATAACTTATTGGAGGGCGACTTAAAAAACGCTTATTGATTCCTATCGTTGAGAATTCTCAAATCTGGATTCCCAATCACGAGAAAAATCTGCCGTGTGAACTCGATTTAAAAAGTAATGGCGAATTTGAATTTTTTAAAATTGATATTTTTTTGAAACGCGAAGTACCAAGTTAAAATGTAGCGGTATTTATCTCCATCAACCAGCACCTTGAAAGAGCTAGATATCACCCAGACGTACTCCCTCAAAGGAATTATTACAGCCAGATAGCAATTTCTAAAGTGCAGGGATTATCTCAGAAAATGCATTGGCTAAATTTCAACTTCATAAATCCGATTCAATGACTCGCTCGGCAATGTTCAAAGTGATCATCTAGGTTGGAGTTTTTCGCAATACATTACCTCATCAAACACACCATACTAAGAATGGCTCCATTGGTTGCTCCACAATTGGCAATGAATTCATAAAATTGTCAAATATTCCCCATTACTGCCGCATTAAACCCTCTTCTGGTCAGGCATTTTAATAACAAGCTCCCAGACTTGAAATACACTGCTTGCATCTTTCAAAGCGGCGAAAAGGCAAATCGGATTCTTTCGGTCTGTTTGATACAAACAATCGCTTGATTTCTAAACTTTGAATTTTGATCGACAATTAGTCCTCTTCCATGGCTACTAAAATACTTCCATCTAACCCTTGAGTCGTGCGAACTGCCGCCTTTACTCGGAATCTATCTCCCTTCCACCTTCGTAAAAAAGCTCCAAACTCCATTCGTCATTCACCAATATTCAATCTCTTAATGTTGATTCCACCACTCCATAGCGAGTGTGCTCAATCTTTTAGGGTTTCGTGCAAAATATTGACGTTCGGCTTCTTCTTGTGTTTAAATGAGGAGTACTTCTCGCCAAAAGCACGCACAACACCACTCTTCCTTCTCCACAAACACTCGGCTCCGTTATTACTCACACTCCACCATATGTCAGCCCATTCAAACAAAGTAAACATTGCCAGGCCAACTGTGTCGCTTTTATTAGAATTCTTTGGTTCTCATTTGTAGTGGGAACTTGTGCTATCCGTCCAATCCCCATGGCCCTGCCTTTTACAATTCAGTGCACAACAAGGTAGCTCGGTCTCGTAAGAATCAGAGATAAAATCTGAGCCAACTCTACCAAACATTCCAGTCAATACAGCCAACTTTCCCCACACTTCCAGCTGAAACCCTATTTCTTGACGTTGATGCCAAAACAATCGGTTTCCCTCGACCAGGTTGTAATGTCAAAATGGTCCACTGAATAACTTCATTCAATCCGGGAATAACCCATTAATCGACTTTGCAATTGAGCATCTGGAGCAGGTAAAAGAGCCCAAGCAAATCACCTCTTTGTCCCAAAACAAAAAATTCAACTGTATAATCGTTGACGATTTCAAAACATTCCTGGTATAAGTTTTCTTCCTTAATTTTTCCTTCCCAATATCAAATTGCAACCTCAATAACCGTCGCATGTACTGTGCTCAAAAACCATCAATCGGCGTAAACCCCAAAAGGTGAAAAAAAACAAGCATAAACTCAATTGTCAATATACTTTTAGCTTGATTTGTTTCATTGTTACAGTTGTTGAAAGTTGGGAATTTGTAAATCGAGAATTCACTTTGGTGATTGTGATGGATCGAGATTAAGCCGAAGCCTGTTGCTTTCTTGTTCTCGCACAAATTGGCGAACCTGAAACAGCCATAATTATTGTCTTAAAATCAATTCCACATTCGTAAGGTCCTTTCTGAGCTATCCCTGGAGTATTGGCAATGTTTTCGAAAGTTTCGGCTGAAAGATTCTGGATTTCTGCTAAATTACCCTCATTCAAAAACTCGGAACGATTAAAAGCAGCCATTGTTTCTCAGAACCAACCTGTTACACGCGTTAATCTATTGTAAGTCATATCCTCTTGATGGAGAAAGAGGCAAGTGTTGCTGGTAGCGGTTAATCAATTCTCGTTTTGCGGCTTGACCATCAACTGCTTCTCCTGCCTCCTCGTACTAAAAAGCTACCGTCCAAGTCTTCCCTTTTCTGTGGTTGATTCCTTTGGTGATCAAATACGCCCCACTGTTAATCCACATCCCACACTAGAATAAATTTCAGGAATACTTCGCGAAAAAAACATTACGTTGATTGACTTCAAGTATTTTCTGGACGCCATTTTAAAACTCCGCTCCCACTTGTATGGGGGGCCGATGCCCCAAAAACTCTCGGAATTCTTTGAAAGAAGATTTCGGCGCTTTTATCACGGCATTGAAAATGGGTTAGATTCAAACCAGCACCAGTAAAAAAATATCTTTTCCAGTTCTTCCCATGTTGTTGTCGGCTTCTTCAAGAAATACTGATCTTTGCCCATTCGTTTTTCCCCAACACAAAATTAAAAAAAAAAATCCAATTTGTTCCCAAAGTTCTTGAATTTTTTTTAAAAAAAACCTTTTCAAGGTTTTAAAAAAAAAAATCTTTCCTTTTTTTCCTCCTTTTTTTGCTGATCG
>Ga0163217_1066815_pt1 | contig 14715 bp, 16 predicted proteins | sample SynspAceP_FD_185933 | JGI IMG/M metagenome (GOLD analysis project Ga0163217, IMG submission 185933) | Saline lake microbial communities from Ace Lake in Antarctica - Synechococcus sp. Ace-P (PacBio error correction) | ecosystem: Environmental > Aquatic > Non-marine Saline and Alkaline > Saline ... | reverse complement strand
CTGACTGTTAACTCGCGGTGGTGTTCTACTTCGTGACCTTGTGTTGCCCTGCGTCAGCTGAGTTCGGATCTGTTCAGCTGGTTCAAAGGAAGATCCAGCGCCTACCCTGCAGTTGCGGCTGGCCGTTGCACGCCGGCGATTCGATCTGGATGGGGGGATCCTCGGCAGGCGCAGCTTCAAGGTTGCCATCGAGCGACGAAGCCAACCGCTGCCATCAGCGACAGGGGCGCGTTTCAATTTCAGCTTCGGGTGTCGCGGTGGGTGCGGTGAGATCAAGTGTTTCTCGGTCAAGGCGAGATCGGGGCCGCGGAGTGATTCCCCAGAGTTGTTCGGCGAGGCTGTCGCCCAGGCTGCGCGGGAGTGGCGAAGGTTTCCACAGGCCACCAGCATGATGGAACTGGCACGAACGATGAAGGATGTTCGAGCTCAACGGCCTTGTCTATCAGGGCCCGATACCTGGGATGGTTCGCTGGAGGTGCACCGACTCCCAATGCACACTGTTCACCACCGTTGGGCCGTAGGCTGACCCTGCATTGACGCCGCAGCAATTGCAGGGCGGTTTGCATGGAGTGAGCTCCAGGTTCTGCACCGGCTTCGCATTGGCTGCCGATTCCAACTTGAAGTCGGCCGCGATGAGTTGGCAGGTCGGGCCCCGTTGGGGGTCCATGGTTGGTTAGCCGTGTCAATTGGTGGACCCAGCGAATGGTTGTGGTTTCGCTGAGTAAGGCACAGGCTTGTCATGAATTTCTCCACTAGGGCTCTGTGGGGGCGCTGCCTCTCCAGCCGGCCAGACCGTTCTCTCGCTTCCGACCTGCATTCGATTTCCAGCTGTGAGGGTTGCCAGTTACCCCCGGCTACTGGCCGATCTTTCCGCGACCGTGCTAGAGCCGTTTCGCCGGCTTGGTGGAACAGGAGGAGCGTTCCTGCTCCCTTTTTGGCCATGGCCCGCTTTGGTTCATGGGGCGGCACTTGATTGGGTTGATCAGATTGGGAGGGTGCGCCCCAGTCTCCGAGCTCCATCACGCGCGCGCAGCAGGGCCATGGCTGCGCTTCCGGCGGCGCAGATTCCCGGTCGTTGGTTCCAAGCACTGCAAGCGGCTGCGATGGCGCGGATGCCGCACCGCGAAAACCAACGTGCGGGCAGCGTTCCGAGCGAATCCGGCAGCCCTGGAGTGGTGATGCAAGCCCGAGGCACCTTGTTCGGCGGCACCTGGTTTCTGGGTCCGCGAACCTGGCGAGGCCGCGGGGCCGGCAGGCGGCCCTCAAAAACACGCCGGTTGTCGAGCAGGGAGGCCAATGGTTCGGGGTCCGGTGAGCCGCCCCGGCGCCAGCAAAGCCAGCGCCGGATCGCTCTTGGTCCTGGGCGGGCCAGTTCCGACCGGCCACGGCAACATGGAGGGCAATACACCAGGCTGGATCGAGGGGCGGCGATAGCCAACATGGCATTCCAAAGATGGGCTAGCAACCCGGCTGGGGGGGATAGGGGATCGCGACGGGGGTGATCCGAACCAAAAGGTCGGGGATGAACCAATGGGCGGCTTCAAAGCGGGGCCAGCCGCTTGAACTCCGCAAGGAGCTTCGAGCCGGTGCAGGAGCAGCGCCCGGTTCTCCTGGCAGACCGTACGGCATGTTGGCCACAGGCAACGTCCACCCCTGACGGTGGCAGTTCGTCCCCAGGGTCTTTGCAGGGATGTTGCTGGCACTCAGCCGTGCCGCCTCCAGGAGGTGAGGGGGGAGGGGTTGGAGAGGTTCAAGGGCGTTCGGTCCCCCCGGTGGAGTGGTTAGTAGGTTCCCGTTCCGGTTGGGCGATGAATGCTTCGGGTGGCTCGGGCGCCGCTCGCAGCCTTCCGTGGTGCACTGACAGGGAGCCACCGAGTGGGGCTGCCGCAAGGGAAAGGTGGTTGTAGGTCGGAGGCGGGTGCAGGCGGAAGGCACTGCTGTGGAGTCTAGGTCACCGGTAGGCCAGGTTTTCCGAGGCAGACGGGAAGCTTAGTTTGCGGAACGGCTGATTCAACTGACCGGGGCTGGGCGGCCAAACCGATTTCATGAGGAGTTTTCAGCCTGGGCTGGCCAACACAAGCCGATTGGGCCATGGGCGCTTGTCGTGGAGGCTCAGCTGGGGTGAGGGCCCGTTGTGGGACAGGGTCGCGCGGCAACCGGTGCGGCAGCTGGACCCCGACGCCGCGATCAGTCCCGGCCCGGTGAGGGCAGAGGTTCCCCCCCGGCGACCCTCACCAGGGCTCGCTTGCGGGGTTATGGAAGCCTCCTCCGCTTCGAGCATTCGTTGATCCCGGCAACCTGCTTGCTGAACGGCTGTTGCACCAATCATTCGGGATGTTGCTGTGTGAGAGTTGTAATTTGCATGCATCAGCGATTCCCGGTGGTCAAGGTGGCCGGTGGCGCCTGGCGCAGGCATGGTCGAGACAGAGATCGGGCCAGCCGATTCCCGGGGTCAGTCACCCCGTCAGCGGCCGCCGGGTTGATAGAGATGGCAGTGGCGTCAACCTGGCGCGGTGCGGGCGTGGTAGGGACTGGTGATGCAAGGCGGCCAGGTGGGCAAGCTTGCCCGGATCAAGACCTTGCGCGCCGACCGCCCGTTCACGCGTCCAATGGCCTCCCCCGGTTGTTGGATTTTGGGTTGAGGCTGGACTTGGCGCTGGTGATCTGTTTGAACGTGGTTGGCTGAGATCGGTTTTACAGCAAATCGAACTGAGCTCTGCTTGCCAGGGGGCGGACCCTGCTTACCAGATCAGCAACAATGATTGGCGAAGGCAGCTGTTAGTCATGGCCAAGCCGAAGGGGTTCGGCAGGAGGCTGGCGATGGCGGGAAGGGCGGTTCGGCGCGTCGCGCGAAGAGGGAAGGTGCCAATCGCGTGTTGGATGGCAGAGTGGTGACGCCCAGCACCAGCGAGTTGGGTTGCGGCGCGACCCGGTTTCCCTTTCGGGAGGTCACATGCTTGTTCGTCGTCGAGTGACGACAGCCGAATCGCTCTTAGGGCCGAGAGGATCTCCGCCGCTGTCTTCGGGGGGCGCATCACGGAACGGCGCAAGGGCCTGCGCGTAATGGGGTTGAACCCTCTACGACCCAGGCGTTCTTGAAGGCGGGGGATGAGAGTTCGATTTGCCTTCTAAGATTGCGGTAAACAACTCCGAGATGATTCCGCGATCTCTTGATCGTCACGGCTGAGTTGACGGGAGACATGATTGCGTGGACCCGGTTTGAGGAATTCAGGGCGGAAGTATTGTTTAGCTTTCTTCACACGAACGAATCCGGTTTATGAGTTTCTCGCGGACGCACCAGAGAATACGAGCGAGCACCACACTTTCTCCCCCGTACTTCGAAAAAAAAAAAAAACGGATGGTTTGAGGGGTTTTTTTTTTTTTTTTTATTTTGGGGAATGATCAAGGTGTTCTTGAATCCCCGTCCGGCCTTGGAATCCGGTCAGACGACGATCTTCAAGCGCTGCCCCCCAGAACGGATTGAACAATTCGGGGTGGGCTTTTCTCCGATTTTTCGTCGAAGAAGCACACGGTGAGGGGCGACGGCGGGACGCTTCGGTGGCTTGGGCATTAGTTGAAGCCACATTAAACCCGGAGGCGAGCCGATCAGCTTGCTGACGTTGTGGGTACCGATGTTTAAATGTCAGCGGGATCATGGGTCTTCGGCTTACGAGAATTAGGCGCCATGATTGGTAGTTCCGTTTTCAACGCCGGTCGGTCGGAGGATTGAAGCTGGGCGATCGGGCCCGGTTCGGGTTCTGAAAGGAAACCGGGCCGGCCGATCGCCTTGGGGACACCGACTGACCCCCGGACTGTCTTGACATAACGGTGGTGGGAGAGTTTCTCCATGTTCCCAGCGTTTTCCCCGATTCGCTTCCGGTGGTTTTCTTGAATGGGAAACCAGTCAGGCGCACGATCTGGGGATATCTTCTCCGCCCGTGACCACGGGTGCCGGTCGCCATCAGGCCGCTAACGGAAAATCAATAGCGCGGCAGTTTTCGGACCGCGACCCCGGCAGGTGACGTTTCCGGTGGTTGCCTCCCCGTTTGCGGAGGGTCTTCCTCGCGGCGGTTCGGAGGTGAGGCGAATTGCTCGCGGCAACTCACTTCTTTTGTCACGCCAGTTTCACGGCTTTTGCCGTATCTTTCCGCCAGACAGATTTTCTTTTTTCCTTTGCAGCCTGAGCTGCTTATACTTCTGGCGGTGGAGGCGCTGGATTTCAGGCGCACGCGGCTGCGGCTTCATCACCAATCCGATCCGCTTTGTGGGCAGAGCGGTCGTTGATGTAGCGATCGCCAAGGTGGTGCGGCCACCCCAAGGCTCATAGCTGATCCTTAGGCGGTGGTGTGCTCATACCGCTCGCGCAGCCCGCGATTCTCAATGGTGTCGGACGACGACGGTCCAATAACGTTGAAAGCGCGCTCTTGGCCGCATTTTTCCGTCATGTTGTTTTGCGGGTATTCGTCGAGGGTGGTGCCGGTGCACTGCCCATTCGCCGGGCCGAGCACCCCGGCTTGAGATGTGGCGGCATCGATGGTCCTTCCGCGGCTCCAGCGCCGATTCAGGGTGTGAACTCATCGATCACCAAGATCACATTGCGGCGTAGGATCCTCTGATCTTCTTAGGCGTTCTCAAATTCTACCGGGTATTGGTGCGGCAAGAGCCCCGATATCGAGTTTAAGACGCGTTTGTCTTCGAGGATGTTTCGGGGATCTCACGACCGTGATCCGTGGCAAGGCTTCCGGCGATGCCCCGGTTTTGCCGAGCCAGGTCGCGATCAGCCGGGGTTGTTTTTGGTGGCCCCGACCCAGGATCTGAATGACCGATCCAATCTCCGGTTGTGGGGTTCCAACGGGGTCAAGCTGCTTCGCAGCCACTGGGTTGAGGTTGCTGCCGAATTCATCGAGGTGTTGGCAGTTTTGTCGAGCCTGGCTGCCGGCTGCCCCGCTGCACTCTCGGCGGTTTCGCGAGATCCGATCACTGGTTGTGCGCCTTTGCAAGGTAACGCCCAAGTTTTCGACCCGTGCCGGCGACGCCCTATCGCTTCACGATCAGGACAAGCAGAGGTGTCGGTGCGATTATTGTGCAAGGCTTGCGTGACTTCTTCCCGAGCGAGAGTTAGGCTCGCTTGGCCCGCGGCCGGTAACAGGGGGATTTCGACGGACACAAGCGGAGCCCTGCGTGATTTTTCGATTCAACCGGGGCGTTCTTGAGATTTGATCCCCTGGATTTTCAAACCTTGGCGGCACACCGTGCCTCGCCGATTCAGGCCCGAGGATTGTCGGTGCCAACGAAGTTGTGGCCGGACGGCGAGCTCTTTCCTGGGAAACATGAGACCTTGATGGCCTTTCGGTTAAACCGCTCGAATTGGCGGTGGCCTGTGCAAGTCCTAATAACTTTATCAGGGGTCAGGGGTGCCGGTGGAAGTTTCGCGGCAGAATCGCCAAAGTTCTTGCCAGAACAGGCACCTGGTGTTGATATTCATAGCTTGCACTTTCCAAATTTGCCGGTTTCCGCATATTGTTAAGGTCGGCAATCCGACCTTTAGGCGATCATTTGGCGACTGTCCCGGGCATTTCCCAGTAATGGTCTGCCTGTCAGGCTGCTGGCTTCAATCCCCTGGTTCCAGTGAGCATTGGATTCAGAGGCGTTCGCCGACTGCGGTTAGTAAACAGCGACGCGTCTGGGTGCAAAGCCAGGTGCCGTTACAGGGTAGGGTTTGGCCGTATGCTACGCTACTCCGGGTGGCGCGTGCAGCCCATGGCTGTCCTTTCAGCAGGCAGCGGCTCCCAAGAACGCGACGGAGGCCGCGCTGTCATGGGATCAACTGCACCGCGAGAATGGCAGTCATAGAAGATCACCCAGCCGCCCGCGATGCCACAAGCGTGGGGTCAGCACCCCGAGGCCCCCAGGCAGGGTCGATCCGGTTCAGCCAGCTCCCGCTCCATGCGTCTTCATCAAGACGGCCCCGAGGGCACTGGTGAGGGGCGGACAGGCTGGAGATCGTTGGTCATGTGGTGGGCTGCGGCGTGGCTGCGTTACCAGGTTTCAGCAGAGTGCGCCACGGTCCTTACGATTGGCCAGGGTCTAGGCAATACAATGACCTCCTTCAAACGTGCTCAGTCCACTCGATCGTGGGCCGCCGCGGAGCCGGGTCTGCAGCGCGCTGGGAGCTATCAGGAACGCTCAGCCCAACCGCAACTTCGGCCCCCCTCAGGCGGGACTGATGCGTTTCGGGCGGTGGAAGTGGGCGGTTGTGGCTTGAGGAGTTGGGGGACGCCGCTTACGGCAACCCTCTATTGCTCGATTGAGGAACCCTCGCGCAGTGCCGCGCCTATTCGCGAGCCCTGGCCCTCCATTACCGGACTTTCCCTGGCGCTTATGTCCAAGCACAGCGCCTGGTTCACCAGTGCTTAGTGGACCTCGGAAGCTGGGACTTGCGCGTTTTCAGCGGCGAACTGCTACCTGCCTGCGGGCCCCCGGTATTGCCAGCCGTCGGAATCGTGCTGCATGGCACATACACGTCGAGCCCGAAGACTGGAACTGGCCGGTGGGGATGGGGTTGACCGTGGTGGTGACAAATGGCTCGACTTGGTGCTTGAAGAGCCTCGGCGGCAGGCCGCCTGAACCCGTGCGGGTGTGTGCGTTTCACGCGGGGAAGTCGAGTGCCACACGAGTACTCGCACCGGGCACTCGGCAGGCAAGTTCGGCTTTGATCCGCAGCTCGAGCCGTGCTGCAACTTCTGGTCGGCTTGCAGTGGCCCGCTCGAAGGGATCACGCCCACATTGGCTCCAGATCTTCGAACTCAGCCCACCACGATTGCCGGGTGATGCTGAGGCCCTCGCCTCGCCGTTCGCTTGGCTTCCATGCCAGTGATCTCAAGTGGGCGGAGGGTCGGTATTCGTTTATGTTCGGTAGTGATCCCGCCCGTCGATTTCAGGCATGGGTGCAGGCGTGGCTGAAGCAGTGATGCGCTGCAGTGAGCGAGGTTAGCTGCCCGCCTGCTCTGTGGAGGTCGCTCTGGTGGGCCGAGCTGGTCTACCTTTTGCTCCGGGCCCCCAGTCGTAAAGAGGATCCCGGCCTGCGCACTATTCTCTGTGGATGGCGGCATGAGCGACACCCACGGCGATCAACTATTCAGTCGCCAGTACACGTGTTCTGGCCACCAGCCCCACGCCCTGCCAGCGAAACCCCGTGACCACTGGTGGGCAGCATGCGATCGGTTGATGTGCTTCTCCAGATCGCCTGCGGACCAGCGCGGGGTGATCCTGAATGTCGTTTTCGCCACGGGGCTACACGCCTCCCCGATGGCCTCCAACTACAACCGGCATCCCCGCGGCCGGCGCCGTTGCTGGTGCAGGGGGGCGTGGCCGAGTGTGCAGGCCGGGAGCAGCGGACGAACTGCTGCGCCGACTCTTTCCCGGAGCCGGGTTCTGCGGTACCTGAGCACGGGCAACGAACCCAGGACCTGGTTGTGGGTGGCTGGGTTTGTGGGACATTCGCTGGTTTCGACCTTGTTTGCTTTGCCTCGGAGTGGTCCTGCTGGCGAGGGTGCGGGGCCTGGCATCTTGGGCTGCTGCGGGTGGGTGTTTTGGTCGCCCTGGTCTGGGTGTCAGCGTTTGCCAACCTGCCCTCACACCGCTGCTCCCCGAAGCGGTGGTGCGGCTTGCGGGCTGGGCCCTGGCCATCCTTGGCAGGGGGAACTAGGGCTTGATGAGTGCTCGGCACTGGCGAGTGGGTGTGTTATCCCCCCGGCAGCAACCGCGCTGATGCGGCTTCTCCGGTTCGGTATGCCTGTGAATGAGCAGCGTGACGCCTTTTACCCAGAACCCGCCGCCCCGGTGCCCTGATCTTCTGGATTCGGGCAGTGATCTGGTCTGGGATTTTTTCTCAATCCCCGGCATCGAGTCGACGTGGGTCTCGTCGAACCTGCTGCTCAAATCCTGTTGCCGCGACAGCTCTGCACGACCGGGGCGTGCTGGTTCAAGGGAACACGCATCTCTCGGCGGGTGATTCTTCCCTGTCGCGCAGGGGATTGCCCGTTATTTGGCACCCGCACTTGGCGGCGATGGGCATCAGAGCGCTTGACCGCGCCTGTGCATGTTCTTTCCGAAAGAGGACCCGGCCCGTCGCTGGCCCGTCAGGGGGCGCTGGAGGACCGATTCACAGCAGCGGCTGCGTGATTAGCTCAGGAAGCCTGGCGATTTGCCCAGCTCCGAACACTGCCCAGCAGCCATGGATCGGTGCCCTTCCCACCGGGTAGCGTGGGAGACGCAGGACAGCCCCGATCCCGGCATGAGTCGTCCCTGGCGAACATGACTGTCCAAGAGCCGTTCCCCCGGAAGGCAATCGCGCCCGTTACCGGCCCTTGATGGACCCGGCCGCCCTTGCGCCCTGTGGACGGTTGGATCCATGGATGGCAAGGGCGCTGGGCGCGCGCACTGCCCAGGGTGTGGGAGCCCCGAAGGGTGGAGGCGTTTGAAACGCACCTGGGCCCTGCCGGTGATGGGGGATCGAGCTGCCACCTATGCTTTCCCCGAGAATGGAATCGGCCGGGGAGGGAGGTGAGTTTTTGAATTGACCTTGTTTGGCGGGTTCTGGGCCCGGGGCTGGACGAGGGGTTGGAGCGCGAGCAGGTCGCGGATCGTTCTCGGCCCCGATTCGAGAGCTTCCGAGGGCCCTTGCGGCAATGTCACTGCGCACGGCCCGACCCCGCCCGCAACAGGGGGATTTCACTTCAAGTTCTGCACAAAACTACGGCCGGTCCGGCGGGAGATGGTCCAGGCGGGTCCCCGGGGATGGCCGAAAGCGGTGGGCGGAGGTTGAGATCGATCCGGCGCCCGGATTGATGGCAGCGCTTGCGAGCCGCTGCAGACGGTCGGGGAGGTGGATCCGGATCTGATTGATCGCCCAGTGTGAATTACGGATCAGCAATTCCTGCTTTGGCAGCTGGCCCTACGCCGAATCACTTCACCGATGTTTGCTTGGCCGGATTTCAACGAGGCAGGCCTGGTGGGCAGGCCTTGCTCGATTGTTCAGAACGCCAGCGTCGCTATCGGCAGGTTGTCCGCCACGGCCCTGCGCCCGGTCGCTCCACCACTCCCCTTTCAGTCCCGTTTTTTGTCGCCCCCTCCGGCCCCTCACCCGCCGCTGTCGCTCCGTAAGGCGATAGACCCTTGCCGGTTCCCGTGCGTCACAATGGCCGCAGAATCGGAAGATCTCCTTGCAGCAAACATGCTGGAGTTGCTTGGCAGGCAGCGGTGACGTGGGCCGCCATCTGGCTAATCGGGTCCAGGTGGCTTTCCTGTGTGCGTCCAAGACGGGGCTGGAAGAGGACTTGCGGCGATGCCCCAATTCGTTGCACCACAGCGCCGATGTCAGCGGTCCAAGCCCCGGGCTGGCGGTGGAGCCGTGCTGGAGCGGGCCCGCCCCCCCGGCTGCAGGCGCAGGGCGCCCATCGCTTTTTTGCATTGGGTGGGCTTGGCGGGCATTGCGATGGTGCCCCCTTCGACGCATTTGTAGCATGGGGCCGGGGTGGGGCCCTGGGCTTGGACGGGCCTGCGTCACCGCCGGCATTGATCACGACAGCAGGCGAACGGGCTGTGCGCTTGGCCTTACGCCTTAACACACATCGACAACCAGCCGAGTTTGCGGATCACCACAGCCGACTATCAGGAGGCCACGGCCTTGAAAACTCCGCCAGGGTTTGCGCGGCGGGTTTGACCGTCTGTGCGGCGGATCATCGCATGGCGAGAGCGGACACGACCGGGCCCGGGTTTTCTGAGGTGCCTCGCCACCTCCCCGTTCCCCACCGAAGAGCGTGACGATCAATGCCTGGTGGCGGTGGGGGCCACTGGAGCACAGAACCCCCCCCCCCCGACTCGATCGCTGGAGCTGGTCGGATGGTGGCACCGGCTCGGCATGTTGATGCCCTTCGCGGGTTGCGCCTGAGGCGCGGCCGACAGTCAGGCCGTTGAGCCAACTCTGTGAGCGGGCGCGATTCGATCTTTTACCCCCGGCCCGACACCTGCTCAACACGAGGACCCGATTGTGGCGGTGATCGTGCCCTGTTGGCGGCGGCTGGGTAGCGGTGAGCGTGGAAGTACCCAGCTCAACCCACGGTGTTGGCGGATCCGGCGATACCCTGGTTGGTGGCGGCGTTCTATGCGTTCGTGAGTTCCCGAGCCCGGCGAGTCCGCCCAGCGGCGCGCCGATGGTGCGCTGCCGGGGCCGCTGGCCTGAAGGCACCTGTGTGGCGAGGAAGTTTTGAACGGGAACGCTCTGCGGGCGTGAGACTGGCTTGCGTGGCTTTTCTCCACCGATTCAGCTGAGCCTTGATCCGCCTGGCCGATTTGAGCCCAATTCGCTGGAGTGAGCGGAGGGTGTTCACCGTTGGAGCTGAGGATCAAGGTTGAATGTTCACCATAGGGCGCGGGATCCAGGCCGGCGCACGGCAGCACGACCGTTCCGCGCACGTGTGGACGACTTGATCGCGGACCAGACACCATGGTGATCGACACCGCAACACTATGAGGTGGGACGTGGGCAGCTTCACCGGTGCGATGATCCGGCCACCGCCCAGCTTCCCCGCGGAATTTCCAGCTTGGGTTGGAGCGCGATCTCCACGCTCTGGTGGGGCGCGCCAGCCCCACCGCGGCTGGGGCCTGTTCTGACGGACGGATCCGTTGTGGAGGCACCGGCTATCTCCAAGAGCAGGGATTTCGAGGGGGAAGCACAGTTTGAAGGGGGATTTCGCTATTCGAGGAGGTGCCGGAGCGAGCGTGGCGGGGCGGAGTGTTTGTCTTTTGCAGGCGTCCGCGCGCTGAATACGGCTCCCGGCCGGCCAGCCCAGATTTTGCATGGCCTGCCCGGGCTGCCCTATCGCTTGGCGATGCCAGAGCCGCTTAGTGGAAGGGGTGAGCTGCACCCTGCATCGGCAATCCAGCACGCAGATGTGCTCCGCTTGCGGGCCTTCAGCCAGATTCCCTGGGCGGGGGGGGGGTGGAACACTCCCGGTTCTGCCAGTTGGGCGGTGGATCCCGCAGTCCAGCTACGTATGGCCTTTTGCTGCGATCCGCCTCCCGATGACATTTTTGGACCCGCTTGTGAGCTCAAGGTTCTGGTGGATTCCCTCCGATGGCAGGGCACTGGGAACAAGGTCGATCGGAAAATGGTATTTCGGTGGGCCAAGATTACATCTTTCGCTCATGTGGCCCCGAAGTCCGGCGAGCTAACGCTTGTTTGGAGATCCCGGCCGGAGTGTTCGGCGTCTCTGGTCGTTGCACGTCCTGGGCCGCCCGTGTTTGAGTGGCCAGGCTCCCGGTGCTGTGGAAGTTTTTCCCGCGTGCTACCGCGATCCGGCCCGGTGGCTGGGAGCCCCCGGACTGGCTGGCGGTGAGCTGCGCGGGTGAGCCTCCAGGCAAGCCGGCCGAGCTGTTTGCTGTTGGCACCGAGGGACGGTGCGGTGCTGGAAGGCCAGCGAGCAGCGGCGGCCGGTACTGGTGATTGAGGAGAGCTGGAGGTGATGGATGGGCGCTGGGGCAGTCCGATCCCAGCGATTGTTGCGACGGCCCGCGAGCCCGAGCGGCCGCGAAGCGACGAACTGGTGCGATCAATGACGGAAGTTCAAGGGCATCTCCCGATCGCTTCCAAATACGCCCAGTCGCTATCGGGGCGCGATGCGACGGCCCTCGCCCAGGCGCGTTGGGGTTCTGATCGTGGAGCAGGATTTGGGCCGCCGGGATTTCGGTGGGGCGGCGGCTGGTGTGGGCTCGGGCTGCTTGCGATTGGCTGTTGCCGTTCGTGCTTCAGTTCGCTGGCGACCGGCCGGCTTCCGACAACGAGCCGGGTTGGAGCCCCTGCAGCACTGGCTCGAGCGTTTTTCTGGCAAGGAAAGTTTCGGCAGGTGATGGCAGCACTGCCGCTGGCGCTCTCCCCCCGTTTCCTTTCCCCTGGCACTGGCCGTGAATGGGACGAGGCAGAGGCGGCAGGGTTGTATTTCTCCCGTCGACCCGGGGCCAGGCCTGGAGGCAGGTGGGATCATCCAGGCCAGTGGGCTCACCAGTGGCGCCACCTTACCAGCGTTTCTACGCCGTGCCGGGGCGGTCGGTTGCTCACTTTGGATCCCGACCGGCCAAGGCTCCCTGAAGCTGGAAGGACGGTGAGCTGGCGGTGAACCGCTTCCCCATCTCTGCGGTCCCCTGCCCTCGCGCGGTGCTTGCGGTTGGAGCGGTACGATGAGCGACCTGCCCAGGCATGCCAGCTCGGCCGCCGAATCGAGTGTTTGGCGCGGAGCGGTTGCGCTTCGCTCCAGGTTTGGCGGCGCTGGGGGTTGCGGGCCTGGGGTCGGGTGGCCGTGCCGGCGGGGGAGCGGCGGGTTATCGGTGAGCTCAAGGTGGGCCGTGCGCTCCTTGGCTCATCTCGGCACCTGCGGGTGCGTCCGACGACGATTTTGTCGGGGTGCTGATTGGGCCGCACCTTTGCCTGGGCCCTGGAAGCCAACGCCTGCCGCCGAGCCCAGTGTGGCGCGATTCGGGTGAACCCAGCGACAAACATCAGGCTTGGTGCGCTATTCCGGCGTTTTGGATTTTCGTGCCTGGCGGGCGGTGGCAGTGGGCTTCGACTTTGTTCTGCGGGTGTTTCTTGGGGGCGGGGAGGTATTGTGATGCGGCAGATTGCAGGAAGGTTGCCCGGCCGATGACGTGCATCTGACCCAGCTTCCAGATCAGTACTTCAGATTCTGCGCTAGGGGTTAGCTTCGGCCCCTCTTTTTGGCGAGGGATGGCGACAGTTTGCGGGTCGCGGATTGCACCTGGTGCGCTGGTTTTGACTGCGGCTGGCTTCTGCATATCGCTCGGTTCTATGGACTGGCGGCGGACACTGACGGACACCATCCCTGGGCCTTGCGTTGTCTGGGGCCTCGTTGAGGTTAGGGTGTCTGCCGTGGTCGTTCGGCCCTATCCCTGGGCACCACGCTGTTCTGGGGCGATCGTTCCTTCGGGGCTTGTCTTCATTTGTTGGTCTTCCCCCCGGCACCGAGTTTCTGGCGGCAGTATTGGCCCGTCTCTTCTCTCCAGATCCCCGGGCGTGCTTTACAACGCAATATCGAGGGCAATCAACGCAAGGCGGCCAAGAACGGATGGAGCTGGCCAAGTGCTCCCGATTCTGGTTGGGCCGTCATACGGGCCGGTGCATTCGGTGGTTGTTGTCGGTCCTTGCGGCCGGTGCTGTTTTTCCAATGCCGATGATGGTTGCTGTGGTTGGTTGTGTTCGATGCTGTGCACGATCACGGTGGGTCTTCTGCGGCGCAAGGCCTGGTGCTACTTTCTGTTCCGATGGCCAGTGAGCGGTTTATCACACCAGCGGATTGCTGGGCAGCAAAGGCACACCGCGAGCAGTGATCACCAGTGCGGGATGTGCCGCACCGTGTGCGGATGGTTCGGCAGGAGCAGCTGGCGTGGTGCCCGAACTGCATCGGATCCCCGATGCGAGCGGGATGTTATTTGGGCCCAGATGGTCAACAGCCGGTTTGATCGTTTGGCTTAGTGGGCCTGTGTGATCGGTTTTTCCTTTATATCTATGCGCAATGGGTTTTTTTTTCAGGGGATGTCCCGCAGAGTGTACTCGCCACTGCTCAGTGGCTTTTCTGTTTGGTCGCCGATAACCTGACGCTGCCCCCCTGGCCGTGTTGGCCATTGGTGTGGGGGATTGACCTGGGTGGGGATCGGATTGGTAACTGGGTAGAACGTTGCGCCCGAAAAACCAACCCGTGAGCCAGGTTCTTTTCCGATTTTCCTGCATCTGATTCAGCTTGGTTGACCGGGCTGAGGTTCCCCGGGCATGATTGTCTGTCTTGCACTTCGGGTCTTAATGTTTTTTTATCTTTTTTCGGGTCGGCTGATTTGCTGTGCCCTGCCTCTGCAAGGTATTGGGGGGGGAAAAAAGGCCCCGTGCTGGTGATGCTTGGCACGCTGTGGTTATACGGGGCTGGATGTGATCCGTTTTATGGGCGGAATCTGGCCACCGCTTTCGCAAGAATTCGGCGGTGCAGGTAACGTTGGGCGTTCTTGATGAGCACCTTGGGGATTGAACCATGAGTTATGTGCTCCGCCAAGTGTGTGGATTACCGTGAGAAGGGCAGGAGGCCTACCAGGGGTGTTTGGAGACGCCTGGCTGGGGGCTAACCTTTGAGTTGTCCTAGCAGCTGGTGTTGTAGGCAAATGGGCGGGAGTCCGGCCATTGCCGGATTGGCGACTTGAGCAAATTTGGAGGAATCGGGGGTGGAGGGGGATTCGGCCTGTCGTTCGAAAGAGGCGAGGCCTTGAAGGGATAGGTTACGGCCTGAGTTGGCTAGGAAAGTCTTGGCGGTGGTTCTGTGCGGGGCCGCAGGCCAGGGGCGGGATCCTTGTGACGAGTTCCTGAAGCGATGGTTTTTCCCGTCAGGACAGAGCAGGAAAGCGATCTTGGCTGCTCAAGCCACGAGGGTGTGGGCCCCAACAGGGCGGGGACGTGCTTGCTTGCAGACGATTGCCCGCTGATAGCGCCGTTTCCGCGGCTTGCACCAAGGCCTCGGGCTGGGCACAGAGCTTTTGGTTCGTTGGGCGCACCCTGCTTGGCCGATCAAAATTCCCGCCCGGCGGATTTGGGTTGGGCCAACCCGATTTTGGGGGGCTTCCATTTTTCAGGCTGGGGCAGGGGGGGATTTTTCTCTCGGC
>Ga0163217_1038744_pt1 | contig 14716 bp, 18 predicted proteins | sample SynspAceP_FD_185933 | JGI IMG/M metagenome (GOLD analysis project Ga0163217, IMG submission 185933) | Saline lake microbial communities from Ace Lake in Antarctica - Synechococcus sp. Ace-P (PacBio error correction) | ecosystem: Environmental > Aquatic > Non-marine Saline and Alkaline > Saline ... | reverse complement strand
AGCCGTTGGCTATCGGAGTGAGAGTCAAGCGCTGTCCACGGGTCTCTCCGAGGCGAGTTGATCTGTCCGTGGAAGCGGTGCGAAAATTAAGCTCATCGGGGTCGTTACATCCCCAGAACGCGTGCCGGCGTCGCCAGAGGTCGATGACGATGATGGAGCAAAGCGCATCGGACCACGACGTTCGTCAATGTGGCGCGGCTTCTTTGCAGCCACCGGGGTCTTCCAGCAGAAGATTCTGCGGGCCTATCAGGAGTGATCAAAAAGATGGTATGACACCGAAGAATGGGAGCCGTGCGCGCCGCAAACGGCGTTGGTCAACATCCACAACCCCGGCGACGCAGTTCCGGACATTGGCCTTGATAACCAAGAGGCAGGTTATCGGTGATCTGATGCGCCAACTGGGCTTCTTGTAAGCCTATAGCGGGCGGCGCATAGGCTTGCGCGCCCGCTGTTAACTTTTTAAATTTGGGGGGATTTTGGTCGCAGCCTTGGACGTTTGAGAATCGCTCTTGTTCTGTTGAGCACTGTTTACTTTATGGCTACGTCGCGTGCGTTCACGAGGACCGCCAATTGCTGCGCCTTTTATGCAGCCGCAAACCAGTTTGGCCCAGCTCGTTCCCGAAATCCTGTCGATACTCGCACGTGCTGTCGCTTCGTCTTTCTGCTTGGCCTTGAAAAGGGAGAGCAAGTGACGCGAGATCGATTCACGCCGTTCTGACGGATTACAAGCTCGGGCAGGCGCGTCTTTGATGCTGGCGTTGATGGTGGCCTATGCGCTTGGCCTTGCGCCCGTTGGGGTTTCTTGGATCAACCACCGTCTTTCTGGTCGCGGATCGTCATCTTGGTGAACCGCAGATGCATGTGATGATCCCTGTGTCGCTGCTGACGGCGGGACCATCTGGTATCTAGTGCAGAAATCCTCGGGATTTTTCTGCGCCCATTGCCATTCTCTTGGGGAAACTGATCCGCATGCTCGAAGAATTACTGATTGGCCTGCAAACGCCCTGTCCTGCCAAAACCTTGCGGATGGTCATTGGCGGCTGTCTGATCGGCACGTTCATTGAGGATTGCTGCCGGGTCTTCGGGCCGAATGTCGATCCATCGGCGATTTGCATGATCCCGATTGCCATTTCACTGGGTGATCCATCCGGCTGCGCTGATCCTGCTCGCAGCGGGTTTATTACGGCGCGATCTTTCGCGGCGTCGACATCGTCAATCCTGCTTTAATTGGCGCCCGTGTCGCAGGGGACCGTTGCCTCCAGCTTTGACGGCTATCGGATGGCGATGCAGGGCAAAGCGGGCAAAGGCGCTGACGGATCGCGGCCATCGCCAGTTCGCGGCGGCACGTCGGGTGCTATATTGCTGATCGATTTTTGCCCCCGATGCTAAGCTCGTCGCGCTGCTGTTCCACTCTTGCCGGAATTACTTCGACTGATGGTCGTCGGACTGTCGCCATCGCGCTTTGCAGGAAACGGTCAGGTCCCAAAGCGTTGTGATGGACGGTGCTGGGTCTGATGATGGCAACCGTCGTCTTGGTCGTTGTTCAAACAGGCCCGCTTACCGGCGTCATGATGGAGCGTCAGTCGGTGTTCGGATTTGTCACGTGGCATGGCGATGTTGCTCTGCCAGAAGCCTATAATTTCTTGTACTCAAGCCTAAGAACATGGGCGACAGCGTGGCGAGAAATCAAAGATTTGCCGCATACCCGCGCAGAGGCTCGCGCCCATAGCACCTTGTCATCGGTCGCCAATCAACGTTCGAGGGGTGGTTTCATCGGTGTTCTGCCAGGGCTGGGGCGACGATCCGCTTCGTTCTTGGCTACGCCGTCGAGCGTAATAGCGGCCGCCAAACACGAGCAGGACGAATGTTGGCAAAGGGTCCATCAAAAGGTCTTGCCTGCCACCCGAAAAACCGCCAACAAGGCCGCGTGTACCGGATCTTCGGCCATTGCTTACGCTTGTATCCCGGGGTCTGGCACGGACGGCCCATTCTATGGTGCTTGATCGCGCTGAACGTCACACCGGCCACGCCTTATGATCGAGCGAGCCGCAGATTTTCTGGCTGTCATCATGGTCCATGTTCATCGGTTAATTTCGTCTTGTTATCCGACCTGCCGCTGATCCCTGATAGTCGCCAAGGGTCCTCGCAATCCCGCGCAGATTATTCTGATTCCCGTCATTTTGTTTTTCACTTTGATGGGGCGCCGTATATAGTCTCAAAACGAACGCTACGAATTGCTTTTGCTGCTGGTCGCCTTTGGGGTCTTGCGGCATTGCGCTGAAATTCCGAATTTTCCGCTGCCACCCTTGCTCATCGGCATTTATTCCGGGCGGCATGATGGGAAGTAATTTTTGCGCCCGTTCAATGCCAGCTTGTATGGCGGGCTATCTTTCATTTGCGGAGCGGTCCGATTGACATTGGGGCTTTTTGATCGTTGCGGTCTTGCTGGGTTCTGTTTTGCCGGTATTCGCGCGCTGCGCCGCGGGCGAAGGGCGTCTGAAAAGAAGTAGAACAGGCGCCTGCTCTGCCTGGTTCTACGTGGATTTCGCAACAGCCAAAATAGAAACAGAGAATGGGTTCCCCCATCTCATAGTTCAAAGCACCCTTCGTAGTAGCGAGTTAAAACCTACCGAAGGTCTAGCCTGGTCTTAGAAAGCCAGGACCCAAGGGGAAACGCCCAAGGTATTGTCGTCGATTTCAGACGCAGACGGTCGGTGTTGTAGTCTGTTCGATAAGCTCACGCGTGTCGACAGATTGTCGACATCTTGTAGTTGATGCCTGCATCGTTCGAGAAGATCTGTTTGGCATCCGATCAAGAAATGTGGTGTCATTGTTGAAAGAAAACCGTATCTGTCCAAAGCGTAGAAATAGCGCGAAGACAAAATAGAATCCGAATTCAGTATCAGATACGCCAGCTGCGTCTTTGTTAGTAAACGCGCACCGGGCCTGCATTGACTCGCCATGTGTGGTCAGGTTCGTTCATAGAACCCGGTAGCCGGGGCCAAAGCAAGGAAGGCATCGGTTTTCTGTGCGGGAATCGCCGCCGGTGTTGTCTGTGAGCAGGCATCATACTGAAAGCGCCAATCCGAACATGTAGAATTCCGGTGTGAAGTTTTAAACGGGGCTGGGGGCTTTTTTTTTTTTTTTTTCCCAAAAATTAATTTTTTTGTTTGGGCCAAAAAAGAAAACTTTTCTTCGTTCTTAATGCCATTGGCTTTCCCGTATTCCACCGCGAAACCCGGACAAGGTGGTTCCATCCGCCAATACCGTAGTCAGCCGGCCAGCGCCGCCAATCACCCGTTGTCGTGTTGCCGGATGTCCGGACGCAGAGAGCGCACGAACCGCGCCAGCCTTGGCCACGCCATTTGCGGCCCAAAGCGATCTGCGGTCTTGACCGCGACGCTGTCGCGCTCGACTTCGGTTGTTATGTCGTCGATTTGGTCATTCAACCGGTTACGCCGGTCAATGTGCTTTGGGGCTGATACAGGTGCAAAGCAATGATCAGCGCCAGAGGGGAAACTGTTGGGCCAAATTTTGCGAGAGTTGTTCATCGTCAATCCTTCCCCAAAAAGAAGTGATCCAACCGGAATGGTCCGAAAAGCAAATCTCTGCTGATCAGGTTTAAACGCCACCAGTTAAGGGTGAGGATAATTCAATTTAGTTATACATAAAACGATAATTAGTCGTTTGTGAATTTGGGGAGGTAGCACGGTTCATTAATCCTTCCATGGCGGATAATTCGTCTACGAGATATTCCTGATCCTTTTTCAGCCGCATGCACGACGGCCTTCAATGTCGTGCGGCCAACTCGGCTAAGATCAGCATTTTTTTTCAATGTCCTCGCGCCCAACGATCCAAGAAGGGTAATGAAAACCGTGGGCGCGTTCCGCCACAATGGTAAAGCTTTTTCTTCGTTCAAATTTAGCGCCTTTACCGATCTGGCGGGCAAGAAACCGAGGGGCCGCATGCCGAGTTGACGATATACTCCATCGCCAAGGCCACCCAACGCCAGTGGACTGGCCAGAAAATCCTTAAGATGAGGAAGAGCAATCGCAAGCGCGTTGGTGAACTCTGGTCCCCAATCCACGCAACCATACCCTCAAGGTTTTCCAGCTGTCGCGTTGGGATAAGCAACAAAGGATTCAAACTCATCGTGCAATGGCCCGGTTTCAACGATCAGGCCGGGCCGAAGCTGGGGGCGTGTATAAAGAGTGCTGCCTGAACCACGCCCTCAAACAAGAAATCGCTGTGATGCGGTCTGCATGCAACCTTCGCCATGCACCACTAAGCCGGGCATCCTCGTTGTGTAGCGCATCGAGCCAGCGAAAGCCCAATCCCGGCCAAAGCGAATATTGCGCGCGATACTGAGATCGCGCCGCGAATACCATGCGGTATGGAGATTTTGCCGGCGCTTCCTCCAGATTTTACAAAAAGGCTCCAGCCGGCGTTAGGGCTCCGAACTGTTGACCCTCGCCGTTCCAAGACTGCACCCGCCTTGGATCGAAACAGCTGGGCCCCCAAACATCCTCGAGGACGCTGAATGCGCAGGCTGATTGGCCGATTGCGTACAAAAAGCGATCTCTCGCGGCAAACGAACGAACCTGTGTTGGCAACCTCAAGGAACTTTGATTCAGGGTAATATCCATCCGTCAATCCATTAAGCTAAACCTTGCCTCAAGCATTCATTTTCTTATCGTTATGGAAGGGCATATAAAGTCCTATGATAGATGTCAGCACGGCGAAGAACCGGAGATTCGGGTATTCGAGCCCAAAGGGTAGCTGCTGCTGCCGCTTCCTTTCCGGGGGTCGCTTTGAAAGGATAGCCAATGCCTGATGCACAAAGGAAAACTGAGTATGTTGAAGTGCAAAAGTAGTACTTATCGCCGCAATGATCGGCGCACTGGCAAGCCTCTCGGCCCTGTTCCACCGAACAAGTCGTGGCAACACCCGTGGGGGCAAACTGGTTTCGTCGCTAAAACTGCGGTTTAAGGCACTTTTGCGACGGGCCGATGGCCCGTCAAAGGTAGCATGTTCAAAAGGTCCGGGCACCGAATAGAGCTGCTCTCAATACTGATAAACGACGTTCTGAATGGCGCGCTGAAAGGTAGCCATTTTTGATTTCTGAGACGCATGACTTTCAATTCTGAGCGCAACGTCAGTGGTTGCACGCATGGATTTATAACGATTAATTACGGTATATTGGCATAAGATTACATCAAATGAAACCGCCGCATCCGCAGGATGGGGTGGTATTGAAAGACAGGGCTTGTCGGATTGCGGCTTTACGGCGAGTGGACTGTTGCATCGAGGCTACGGAAGGTGACCCATGAAGCCCTTGGCAGGAACCCCGCGCGTTATTGCCGCCGCTATTGTTGACCTCGCCGCAGCGCGAAGGCGCGGATAAGACGATTTGGCCCCTCCGAAGTTGCCCGCCATCTTGGAGGCAGGACAGCGGCGTGGGCGGGCCTTTGATGGATCCTATACCAGGCAGGCGACCAAGCTGGCCGACGAGGGTTGCAATATTGATCAAGCAAGGTGCACGCCGGTCGGACACCAGGACTGCGGAAATCTACCGCATCGCCATCGTTAAGGACACGCGTTAGTCGCTCGGAAGCTGCGCCACCAATCAGCATAGGGCGTATTTTTGGGGTGGTGGACGGTTCACGTCCGGCCCCGTCGTCCCACCCAGACCGGGCCCCCGTTCGCCGAGCGCAACCTTTTTGCCGCCTGCACCTTGCTTGCGCGCCTCTCTCAATGTTCATCATCGGATTTTGCTGTTTTTACAAAGACCGCGCCTGCATAAGCCGCTTTACCTGCGCATGCGTCCGCCTCGGAAAGGCGGGTTCGGTGCAAGCGCCACAAGCGGTCCTTCACCAGAAAATAAACGACCCGTCCGGGTTCACGGGATAGCTTTACCGGCATTCAGAAAACTGCAAAAAATGTGTGTGTCCGTTGGTTCCGAAACGCGGCGCATCGCCAAAACAGCTTGATCCGTAAATCCGACAAAGGCCCCGATTGGCACCCAGATAGCCCGCCCGCACGTGCTGCGCGGCCGAGTGAAATCGATCCGGCCCATGGGTCGCACGCAATTTTTTTTTCCCCCCTTGGGGGGTTCATGACACGCTCACGTCCTACCAGCCGGTTTTGTTCATCACGCATTGTGCCATTGCCGGGTCGTGGTCGCTGAAAAAGATCCTCGGTCATGTTCTCATCGCTTACCAAAACCCATGCAACATCCACACTGACGATCTTGGCCGAAGGATAGGGGCCGGGTCACGCGCAGCGGTCAGCCTTCCGTAAGCGCAGTTGAGAAAACCGGTGATTCGTCCCGCGCCAGGGAGAAAATTGCGCTTCCACCCCCAACGAAGGTCGCTTTGCCTGTGCGTGACCATCGCTCGTGCACCGCCGCGAAAAAACCCAGCGACAGCTTGGTTGCTCGCCAGATCAGCGCGGCCGCAGGCCGACGGCCTTGCCTGATCGTGAGTTGCTGCGCACATTCGCGCAGCTTATCGGGTTACGCCAATCTGCCCGGCAAACATCCGGCTGTGCCCCAAACATGCGCTTAAACCGTGCGGGCTTCCGCATGCGTGCCATGAAAGCTCGCACAAACCCGCTCTCCCTCGACGGCTGCCCCAAATCGCACGCGCCTGTTTCGGGGCAAGACGCCAAAGCCCTCAAAATCCGGAAATACCGGCGGCGTTCAGACGTTTGCCTCCATGCCCTGTGAAATTCCTGGCAAACTTTCCCGGGCAGTGCCAAATGCGCCAAACTGATCCCGGTTAGCGCAGTGGCTTCGATCAGGGCGAAACCATCCGGCTTGTTCATTTCGCCCCGATCTTAGCCAGCGTTCAGTGGGCGCCATCCCGAAGGAGCACGTCAGCAAATCGCTGAAATTCTTCGCCAGGCCGTTTGATGCGGCGCCGCCGAGCTTCGCCCTCGCGTGCCTCACTGGCAGCAGATGCAGACCACCTCGTCAATCGCACCGGACCTTGGCCACGGGCAGCAGGTCTCTAGACCTCCAAATGCGATTGTGCAGCGCGTACATAACATCATGGCCGCGCGTGACGACAAAAATCATGTCAGGGATCAATGCCCGCGCCTCTGGACATTTTGCCACTAGACTTTAGCCGAGCCCTTTGCGCTCGCGGCTGATTGCAATGCAAGCCCGTAGAGGCGAATCGAGGCGGGATCCCCCCCACAGCTTGCCAGCGCAGGTTCGGATTGAAATGCTGCTCTGCTCGTCGGCAAAAAAAAAGCTATCAGAAAATCAAAGCGTATAGCCGTTCCACTGCGGGTTTGGCCTCGAAAACTTGATACTCATTTATGCTACTCTATAATCACAAGAAACATTATAGGGAAACATATCTTCCGAGCGCCAAAACCCATCGGGTGGCGGACTGAAACCTGATTGAAAGTTCAGGGCCGCCCACCAGCTCGCTCAACAGTATCCACAAGCGGCCAGACCGCCTTCGAAAGGCGATGTGATACGCCGCCTGTTTGAGGGTCTGTTGTCGAATAGCCGCGGTCAGAATGGCGCGGGCACCGAGCGTTATTCCTCCGCGGCGATGGCCAGCACCCTCAAAAAGGCGGGCGCGCCATGCGTGCTCGACGCAGACACGGGCCGTTGCGGCCAACAACGGACGAGACCCAATTCGTCCCAGACCGCGTCATCCCGGCGTAATCGGCCATATCAGCAAGCCAAATTTGCACCGAAATGAGGTTCTCGCGGCGGTGCCAGCCCTGACCAAGAAGCTCATCATCTTGGCAAAACGTCGCGCGACTGACCCCGATATTCGCCCTCTTCCAACTGTGAAACCTGACGGCAAGATCACTGGCCGTTGTGAATGGAAATGCCGAAAAGCGAGCCAGCCCCGAGTTTTTCTTGAGGCTGTTTGTCATGAAGTGTCCTTGCAACTATCTGACGCATGTAGACCAGAGAGTATGTTCAGGCCAAAGTTTCATTATCTGAAATCTTACTTCAGGAATTTGAAAATTTGGCGATTAAAGATCGAAATCTGCGCTGCTTTTGCGCAGTGGTGGAGCAAGGCAACCTGAAACGATGCCGCATGCAGTGGCGCGCCCCCTTCGCGGTGTCGATGATGCTCAAGCAATTTGAGGAAAACATTGTGGGCGCGGCCCTGTTCCAAGGACGGCCGCGAAAAAGCGCGGCTGACACCTTTGGGGACATGATCTATAGCGAGGGCTCGGCGCGAGATCGACACTCCGGGCGGACTGTTTCGCCATTGAGGGGCTATCGCGGCGGAAGAAAGGACAGGTTCAGCTGGCCGTGACGCCCTCCGGTGGCGACTGGTGCTGCCCGCCTGTGACCGGCGTTCGCCGCGATCACCCCAAAGTTACGCATCGACATGCGCGACATGGACACGCGGCCGTGCAGCGCGAGAGGAGGGCCGAACGCGCCGACATCGGCTGGGCAGCATCGCGGGTTGGGCCAGATTTTGCATCGCAAGCTGCTTTTCTTCTGATCCCCTTCGCCGTTGGTCTGCCGCGCCGGAAGATGCCGGCTTGGCGGCTGCGTGGGAAGCAAAACTGTGATTTGGGACGACTCGCACGCGTGATTTCATTACAACATAGGTGCTGCCATCTCATCGAGGACCCGGAGTTTGCCCCCATTCTCGACGCACGGCAATGTCGGTGCCCAATACTGCGTCATTGCTTGGCGCTGTGCGCGGTGCGTGGGGTTTGGCTTACCTGCTGCCGCGCCGTTGCGGTGCAGAGGACGATCCGAGATTTTGGGATTTCTTGCCGCTCCGCAGAGCAATGCACAATCGTCATCTTTACCTGTCGGTTCCCAAACCCCGCCGCCTCTTGCCGCCAGGCAAGCCACAGGCGTTCTTGCAGCGCTCCGAGCCGAACAGCGGGGCAGTTAAATTCAATTTTTCCTGATAGTAAATTCAATTTAATCGAATGGATTGAATCGTCATATTCAGGCTTACCGTCGCCAAGCATCCGGGAAACCCCGCAGACAGGAGACAGCCCATTGAAACGTCCATGACGGACCCTCAATCGCAATTACATCGCAGGCGCTGTGGTCGCGGGCACCGCAGAGATCGAGAAAAACGAAACCCTTCGGACCTGACGAGAGTTTGGGCCGCTATGCACAGCCAGCGCTGCGCAGCTTGACGAAGGCATTGAGCGCGCCCACGGGCGCAGGCGATTTGGGCAGGTTACGCCCCGAGCCCGGCATGACGTATTGATGGCTATTGGCACACGAACTGATTTCGCCGCGCCCCCGAGCTGGGCGAACTTTTGTCGCGCGAAAGAGGCAAGCCACTGGCCGAAGGCAAGGGCGAAGTCTACCGGCGCCGGACAGTTCTTTACCTACTACGCTGACCGAAATGCCTTGCGCCAGAGGGGACACGGCGACAAGCTCCGCCGCAGGCGTAGAGATCGACGTGCGGCGCGAGCCGGTTGGGTGGTGCTGTTGATCAGCCCTGGAAACTTCCCAACGGCGACCGCGAGCTGGAAAAAATTCGCGCCGCCTTCCTATGGCAACCGCAGGTGGTCTGGAAGCCCGCCAATTGTTCACTCCCGCCCTCAGCCGTGGCGTGACCGAGATCATCAGCCGTCAGGATATTTCCCAAACGGCCTGTTCAACCCGTCATAGGGGCAGGCCACTCGGAGATTGCTGTCAAACGCTGGTGAAAGCCCTGCATTGGATGCGATTTCTTTACCGTTTCGTGCCAAGTGGGCGCGGGATCGCCGCTGCCGTGCAGAATTTTACCCAAGATCCAGATGAGGATGGGCTCGAAAAACGCGTTGCTGTGTGATGGATACGCTGACCTTGACCTCGCCGTCAGTCTCGCGCTGGCGGGGGATGCCTTTGGCGGGTCGGGGCAAGAAATGCACGGCGTAGCTTCGCGTTGGTGGTGCACGCGGCGGCTGCACGACGTCTTTGTCGAAAAAGCTGCTGCGGGGCCAAGGCAGAAGGCGGCCCCGCGCTGGCGGACAGGCACGCAGATCGGTCCGGTGGTCAACGAAGAGCAGCTTCAAAGCAATCTCGGCTATATCGGAACTGGCCAATCCGAAGCGCGGTCTGGAATGTGTGGCGCGGCTGAGCATGGAGACTGAGGGCTACACATGTCCCCGGCGGTCTTTCACAGGCACGACCAAATGACATTGCGCATCAATCGCGAGAAATGTTCGCCCCCATTGCATGCGTCATCAAGGTCGGTAGCTATTGCCGAGGCCGCTGGCCCGTGGTGAATGATACCGAATTTTGGCTCCTGACTTCGGCATTCGCTCACCCCTCCATCGCGCGGGCCCACGCATTTCCGACCGAAATGCCCGTACCGGTGCGTGATGGTCAAATTTGCCCACTGCTGGCACTGACTAATCTGTGCCTTTGGCGGGCGGGGTAACTCGTCTTACGGGCCCGCGCGAGCAAGGCTCCGTATGCCGCGAATTCTACACCACGGTCAAGATCCGCCTATATTCGCCGCCTGGCACGCGGAGGAACTGGCGTGAGCTAACCCATCGACTGTCTGCAATACGCGAATTGTCGGGAGAAAGTCTCCGCCAGATGCGCGAAGCGGCCGTGGGCAGCGGTGCATGTGACCATCGCCACCACTAGAACTTCCGGCGAAACGGTGGCTGAACATCGAAGCCTGAACCGCCGGTTCAGCAGTTTCCGACCTTCATCTTTCAGCCAACGGCGATAGTGTTGCGCCGCGCGAAGAGACGGGCGCACGGCGGTCTTCTTGGCTTCCAAAAACCCCAGCCCCATTGAGGATTGACATCGGCCTTGTCGAGGATCGGTTCCACCCCTCGGCGCGCGCTTCATGCAGTTGAGCTACAACAAAACCAGTCCCACTGGCTGGCGACGGGCTGGCTTACCCGAGGCCGAAGACCCGGGTCGTGACCCGCAGGGCCGTGAAGTGATCCGAAGAGATGAAACCGCGTGGGCCTCTGGTCGATATGGCCATTCGGCGGGACCGCTCCCCTTAGAGGCGATGAGCATTTCCGCACCGCCCGACCGCAATTACACATTGCGAACGGCGCAATGGGCACCGGCACGGCGCAACAAGTCCGCGCGGTCATTCGTGCCACTGAACGGGAAGCGGCGGGCATGATCGGTTTTCGCTTACCCGCATCACTTGAAAACAAAAGAGCGCCTGCACCTTGCCAGAGCTTTGCGAAAATGTGGTGGTAGCGCGACAGCCGAGATGGTCGGGGTGGGCAGCCTCGGGTCGGATCGGGACCTTTGCCAAGCATCACCCTGACAGCGTGGTTGGACTGATCGCGTATGGGACGTTCGACCAAACGGATCGACTACGCGAAGGATCGGCCGCGCACCGGGTTTGCCGAATGCCCGACTGGTTCCGCGACAACCTCGATTTTGAAACGTTGAAACCGGTTCTCGGACCGTGGGTTCGGACGCACAGGAAACGTGGCCCGGGATCATGGGAGAGGAACTGGCTGCGCTTCTTTTGACTGAAGCTTTGCACTGCGCGTAAGACGCAGGCTCGGCGGGCCCGCGAATAATTCCGCAAGCCCGACGGCATAACGACGATTTCCTTCAGAGGATGGGATGACGGATCCAAACACAAAGCCCGGTTGGCGCGAACGGCCAGTGCCGGAACATATCAACCAAACCACTTTTTTGCAATCACGGGGGGGTCATGAACGGTCTTCTGCCTTTCTGCGCTCTTTGACCTCGAAATGTCTCGCCATTGTCCGATAGCAGCTTTGCCTTCTCGGCCAAGTATTTCGGTCTCTATGCAGGTGCTTCTGCTGGCCACTTTCCTGATCGGTTGCTGCTGATCGGTCCTCCGGCCAGTCGCGCGATCATGGCGGCTGCACGACCGGAATTCTCGATCTTCCAAATGGGGGGTCCGATGATCATGTGACCCTTCCTTGCCGGAGGCGTGTCTTTTAGGGCTTGCGTGAGCCGATCGGCGCATTTTCCTGTCTTCGCCGCCGCTTTCGGGCCACGCAGGCACACCCGAGCTGTCGCGCCCGCGCTGGCGCCAAAACTTTATGCATTGGGGCGTTCCTCGCTTGCGGCGATCTTCGTGCGCTGACCACCTGATGCTGATGGCATTACCACTATGACAAGGGCCTACCCGCTCGCGCCCGCACGCTGCTTTATCGCTGTTTGGCGAGCGTGCGAACAAGGGGCCGATTGGCTTGGCTGCAGATGTCCTGCATCATTTGCCGGTTGGTCGCGGCACTGTGGGCCGATTGGCTTTCCTGGGGCTACAGGTCAGCTACGGGTTAAAACACGCTCTTTGGCATCCCCGACAAGCTTTGCACGCAGGCCGTTGGTGATCGCAGCGCTGGTCGGCGCTCGTATACGATTTCGAGCCAGACAGGACTGACTCGCGGCATTCAGCTGCTTAGGCAAGATCAACGTGATCCCTCGCCGCTGCTTGCTGCTCTTCATGCTGGTTTTTCGGCCCGACGTCTTTATTCTTCAAAAAGCTACTTCGCGGGCCTTGGGCTCCTACTTTGGAACTTCTTTGGGCATGCGCTTTATCGCGGCGAGGCAGGCTATTCGGAGAACCGGGCTGGCTGGGCTGGTGTACGTTTTCTCTTGGGGCGTTCATGGCTACGGCCCGCTGATGCGATGTTCATCCGCGCGTGTCTCGCGAGGCGTCGCATCCAGTCGATCAATCCGTGATGCTGTCGCTGTCGCGCCGATCGTTACCACCTTTGGTTCACCACGTCGGTTGGCTCGGGATCCGTTTGAACTTGCAACACCGGCTCGTCTCGACGCCTTTTGAGGGGTTTCAACCTGCCGGCAGCCCTTCTGGCGATCACGCAACAACTGCCTTTGGGCTTCATCGTTTCGCTGCTGTTCCTGATCCTGACCACGATCTTCGTGCCACGACGGGCGACTCGATGACCTATGTGATTTTCGTCGCCATGTCGGACCGAGGACATGTCGTCGATGCCGGTCCGGGTTTCTGGGGCGCGGCATGGGACTGAGGCGGTGATCCTCAATTCTCGCTCGCGCTGGCGGTCGCAAGGCTACAAAGCTTACGGTCGTTTACCGCGGTGCCGTGTCGCTGTGCTTCGCCCTCGCTCTGGGATGCACTTCGCATTCACCTTGGCCAAGGTCGCGGCACGGCTTGAGAACGTCGCCGGCCGGCCCGAAATGGGGTGCCGCATGAGACTATGATATCATGCAAGAGGAGGCGCTGATGAAACATGACCAGCTCAACCCAGACGCGTCGCCCTGCGCCCTCACAGACCGTAATGCGCTGGCGCGGATGGGATCGTATCCACCAATCGCGGCTGTCTTTCAATGCGGGTGCTGCTGCGCGCTCAAGGCCGAAAACTTGGCGCTTTGAACGTCGCGCCCTTCAGTCACGCCAAAGGCGTGGCCATGCGGTATTATACCATGCACGGCCCCGTCCCGACAGCGTACAGCCCTTGTCGCCTTTGCCATGATCTGCACGCACCGAACAACTCCACCGGGATCGCCACCGCTTGGACACTAGCTTTACCCTCTTCGATGGCCTGCCCACTGGACGCCGACATCACCGCCTGTCGCAGATATCCCGCTGCAAGAGCCGGACGGTTCACGACATCCGAGAATTCACGGTTTCCCGCGCGAACCGTTCGTGCGCTGTCGATCATGTTTCGATTGTCTGCAGCCGGGCGAACAGCCGGGAGGCGGCGGGACGTCGATTTTGCGGTGTGCTACCTGAGCGCACCACGGGCGGTTCTACGGCTCCGGCAAGTTGGTGCTTTGCAGACGCAGAGCAGTGCCGACCGGCCGAGTTTGCCGCGCCCTTCCAAGCCGAGATGCTGACGGTTCTTGATTCCGGGCTTCGTGCTTGAGCCTTGCGAGCACCTTGCTGCATGTCGCGGCGGGAGGCGGCCGTCAACTTGATGGCGCTTGCGGCCGCCGCTTTGGCATCGGCAAATTCAAACGGGCTTGCATGACCCTTCCTGCTGAAACACCCCATTCTGCTCAACAACTGGATCCAAAGCCCGCGAGACTGCGCTGGCCCGGTACGCGCTCTCCCCATGTCTCATTCGAAAGAGACCGAGGCTTTTTTGGACCATCGCTGCGTCGGTGGACGGCGCAACGTGATGGACTTGCATTAGAACATCCGCACAATGCGAACAAGATTGGCTGGGCTAAGACAGACCTTTGACCGCTCGATGCGTATTTTGGGAAAGCGGTGCGCTTGATTGCGCCAGCCATGGATAACGGCTCTATCCCGCTGGGCGAAAAGTGCGCTTGAGCTTTGAGGCCAAGAAGCTTCTCGCTGGCGCTGATGAATGGAAACCTTACCGGCGCGCTGGTCGACGACCTGCCCAACCGGATGAAGCGCCGGACGAGGCGCGGGGTTTCCGGCATCGGGACGCGAGCATGGGAACCCACGGCCCAGTTGCGCACACAACCCTTGAGCAGGGACTATGCTTGGCGCTCAAGATCGACTTGGGGGGACCAGGCCGAAGAGGTCAGGGGCCAAGCGTTTGGTATGTCTCCGCCGAGGGGAAACTTTCGAAAAAGCCGGCCGGCTTGCCGAACGGCAATCTGGGAAAACGGGTCCCCGCGGGGCCCTTTAATGGAAAAACAGCCGCTGCCAACCCGGGTCGTTGGATTTGCGGGCGATTGTTTGTTTAACCAAAAAACACTTTTCAAAAGTTGGCGGAATGGGCTTGGAACCAGATTTTTCCGCGTGGCGATTTTTGCTTGCGCATCCCGAAACACCGCACATCCTGGCCGCATCTCTCTCTT
>Ga0163217_1091988_pt1 | contig 14718 bp, 7 predicted proteins | sample SynspAceP_FD_185933 | JGI IMG/M metagenome (GOLD analysis project Ga0163217, IMG submission 185933) | Saline lake microbial communities from Ace Lake in Antarctica - Synechococcus sp. Ace-P (PacBio error correction) | ecosystem: Environmental > Aquatic > Non-marine Saline and Alkaline > Saline ... | reverse complement strand
TAACCTTTTGGAAACTCTAGCTGCACTGATTTGGACCGTATATGCCACCTTTGGTATTTATTTTTTTACAGGTCGTCAAATGGACTTCTAATCTTTTGAAGCTTTTTGGACTCACATGGGTACCTTAGATCTCTGTCGTTTTACTGCGAGTTGTGACTATAATTCCTGAATATACCTAAATCCGTTCCTCGATTCTAGTAGATGGAGTGCATAGTATGGACGTAACCAATGCAATGTTTACAGGCTTCTTGATTTGCCTTTACCAGTGCAGATTTTATACTTTTTGCAACTTCCTATCATGTACCTTTCGCCTGGAGGTTTGGACCTTCAAATAAATACACACTCGGCTTTCTCATACCGTAATACCCCGAAGTAATTCGAGGATTTTTCACTGATAGGATATCATGCGTCCTTATTTTCCTTTACCCTGATTCACTCGAAGGCATTCCTCTGCTTGAGTCGAATATTTGAGGCTTCAAGTTTAGCAGTTCCGAACGTCTCAGTCAACAGCATAGATCAGACTTAGCATGCCGGGTGTTTGATATTCTGATGAGCGAGTAGGATCGCTTTCACGTCTTCTTTGGAAATACATGCGGTAATAGTCTCGGGTTTTTTGGTCGTTCGATTCTAATCGTTCTAGCTGGTTTCGCTTGTAACCTATTTGAAAGTACAGTTTCACCGCATTTTGATTACAAGTGGATTGAAAAGATGCTGTAGTAGTTATTTTTAAGGATGTATCTTTATGAAGTTTTCCAAGTCGCCATTGTGATTTCTGCTGGGTTTTATTCCCGTAACCTCAAAAATAGTCCCAGGCTATGCATATAGTTTCGGATGGGGATTCGGAGAGTAACGTTCTATTGCGCATCCATCGTAAACTTCTCGATTTTTGCAGCTATTCCTGCTCCCTATCTTTGCGTAGACGTTACTTTTTCTTGAGTTGTTTATTGCTACTTTTTTGAACGCCGAATAATCCAGCCAAGCGTTCTATTGACTAGGGAAATTAAGTTGAAATCCTTATCGGGAATAGGGACGACAAGCTTTCAATTTTGGTGCCAATCTGCGCCTGAATGGTCTTGATGAGTCTTTGAGCTCCTTGGATCAAATGAAATTCAGTAGGACAATGGGCTTCCTTTGATTTCTCATTTCGTATAAGAATTGTTTTCATTAGCTCTCACCAAAAGTACCTTAATATAAGTGAAATTAGTTCTCTAAAACAAATCTATTATGGATTCTCTTTCTAAATCTCTCCATTTAAAAGTCCTTACCTGTATGTTTGGCTATATCAGATGAAGTAGTCTGCGCCTGCCTTGCCGGTAGGCATTGTTTCGACACTCTATTAGTAGATTTCCGGTCTTGTGAAGACACAGACCGGGGGAGGCAGCGGCATTCATTCCTTCAAAATCTTGTTGATACATCTCCTCCAGTTTATACAGCAATTACCTGATCGTGTCCTTTTTTGTTGGGCCGTGTTTGTGTCTCACAGACCACTCTCCTCACTCATTCACTTAAAAAAATTCCGCTTTGGTCTGCGGTCTGCTTGCCGGTAGGCAGTGTTTCGGACACTCAATAGTAGATTCCGGTCGTTGAGAGACACAGTCCGGGGCAGGCAGCGCATTTCATTCCTCAAAAAATCCGCTGACTACAGTCTCCTCAGTATTATCACAGCAAATTACTGAATCTTGTCTTTTTAGATCTAAGCCTTTGACGGCATTTATGGAGACAATGATCTTCTTGACCAACTTCTCCGCCTTCAGCAATCCGATTTTCGATTCGAGATTACCGCTCGAATCTCCCCCCAGGGACGATCTCTCCTTGCAAAGCAAAGCTTTCCGAAACTGCGTGTCCTCCGTAGCTGGAACTCAAAGGGCGGCAGACTGCCTAAATCTAAGCGGGAGGTCATCCACACGAATTTCCTGCACGGCCACATTTAAGAAAGACATTTTGCTGTCCCAGTTTCATCCCACCACGCTTTTCAAATTACCGCCAAAAGCAATTGGTCGCTTGGCGTCGTGTCCGGTGGCTTACTGCGCTGTGCGTGCCATAGCTGCCCGGGCTGACTAGGATTGGGACTCGATCAGCAGCGGCGATTACCTTCCATCATCGCGCCGATCGCCACGCCGTTAAGTGCTTCTTCCCGCTGGGGGGAAGTAGGATCTCGGAAGCGATTCCGGCTACTGTCCGAAGCCCCTCCGCCCGCATACTCGTAGATTCCCAGTTCGTGAGGTGGAGCCAAAGCGATTCTTGGAGGGTCCGTAAGATCCGATAAAGTCAGATGCGATCGCCCTCAAATGCAAGAACGGTATCACATGTGCTTCCAGTACTTTTGGGCCAGCGATCGAACATCGTCTTTTGGTGATATGATGGCCAATCAGGAAAATGGCGTACCGGTTTCTTTCGCAAATTCTGGAGTTCGGCGAGGTGCACTCCCGAACCTGCGAAACTGATCCGGCGGAAGATTTACATACTAGACTGGAAGTTGTCTGGATCGAATGATAAGCAGAAGTCAGGCTTAGCACTTCGATCTGTTGACAAAATATGCTTGCGTAGTCGTCTCCGAAAGCACAAGCAATCGGGTTTTTGGCCTTCCATCCGATCTGCCCGATCTTGATTTTGAGCTTCGCTTCCTTTCCCGAAGACATAGGAGAATCGTCTTCCGGTCAAGATCAAGCGATCTGAAGCATTCAGCGTGGACTTTCCGATCAGGTTCGCCCCCGATCAAAACTTAGTGATCCCGGGACAATACCGCCGCCAAGTCCCGATCGAGCTTCTGAGTCTCCGGTGTGAATCCAGCGTGCTTGTTGTTCGTAGTTGACATCCTGAAATTTTTGGCGTGGAGGATTTACTTTTTTTCGGTTCCTGAGTTTGGGGTTTTCCAAACTCCCTTTTCCCAGTTTTTCTTCCTTTTGGATGACTTCTTCGGACTAGGTCATTCCAATTCGCCATGACATAGCTGGACATTTTACGATCCAATTTGCACTTTGAGCCACAGTCTTTTGGCAGAAAAAGAGGGATTGGTTTTAGCCATTTGGAATTGGCAGTTTAAAATATGAACTCGGGGGAAATTCAATTTTTGTATTTTCAATTGATCATTTTTTAAAATTCTTAATGGCGCTTCCAGCCAATCATTCCTGTTCACCTACGTTCCACTTCGACGGGCACGTTCATTTTGATGGCAGTTGGACATCAGTCTGGGGATGTTTGCATTTGAGAAGTTCTACTCCTCCTTATGGCGCATCGAAGGCCAGTTCACATGGACCTGAGAATCATTTTTGATTTCAGCTTCTCGCTTTTTCATCCATTCGATGGGACGTTGCACTTCCATGGGCGACTTTGATCAGATTCCAGCAGCGAATCCTTGGCATGGCTGCGGTTTGATGGCATTTTCGCTCGCGAAGCCCCGATGTTCATATTTCGGGCTGTTGGATCATCGCGTAGGTAGCGGCGGCGACCCGAATGGTCTTCCACGATTTTCGTCTTTTTTGCGCCTTGCGTGATCCTCCATCCATGTATTCTTTGACCGCACGGGAATTCGGTGAAAATAAGCGTCGATGATTTCCTTTGGTCTTCTCCTCTTGGGATGCTCAGTCGCTGCGATAAGTCCGCAAAACTGAAATGCCGATAGGATGATTCCAAAATTAGCTGTTTGCTTTTCTCTCGCATGTCAGTAGTTACGTCTTCGAGTGGCACTTGGAAGTCTTGGCAGCAGGTAGTTGCAATCGTGAATACCCCGGCCAGTCGGAGTTGAGCATCGATTTCATCGCCTGAAAATTCCGCGCCATGATGGCAGCTCGATTTGAGAATAATCACCGCAAGGAGGATGTGATTTTCATCCCGAGGCACAAAGGCTTTTCTGATCTCTCCTCTCTGCCGTCGGAGTTGGGATATTTGAAGGTTTGGCGGTTGGTGGATGAAAAGGCGGTCCTGTTGCAGCCACCAAATTGTTGTAGGTGGTGTGGATTCTTCCGGTCTTGGGACTTGATCAGAGTCGGTAGTGAACGACATAAGTTGATTTCAATACATTTGTCGGTAATCCAAGATGGCCTGAGCATTCTCTGTTCATTGCCAATCTGGCCTCAGACTTCTTTCCCCAGTGGCGCATAACTGACCTGTTTTTGGTCTTTTTGCTTAGCATCAAGTTTGAGCCTTGTCAAAAAGTACTCGCCGAGTTGCCTTTGGTTCGAGCGCTAGATTTGAATCGTACCCAGCGATCTCTAGACACGCCATTTTCGATTTCAGGACTCTCATTTTCTAGCAAAATGGATAATTCGCTTAGACTTCGCGTATTGATTGGATCCCTTCAAACTCCATGTCTGCAAGAACATTAATCAACGGATTTATCCACTTCATTAAATGCATTTTCCATACTGAATTTTCCTTCAGTGGTCGGAATTCAAGCCTGGCTTTCAGGCGAAGTGTGATATCAGGCATCCTCTGGAAGCATAACCGGTGACCTCATCCTTCATCCACGTCTCGCATATTTCCTTGATTTTCCCTTTTTTGCGATTCAGTTCGGGATGGTAAACAGTTTGTAATTAAGTATTTGCTCAGCGAGCCCATCCATGGAATGCTTTCCCTCTGGCTTATTTCAAGTAAATGTGCGCAGGCCATGGTTATCGTAGAGTGCCCTGTGCTGCTGGATCCCGTAGTTTTTGAGACACTAGGTACGTAATTTTGACATTTTTGCCGATTTTTTCAGAATGCTTCATTTTCAACAACAAGGGGACGAAGGATTTCTAAAATCGCTTTGGTCTCTTCCTGATTTTTTTTTTTTCCGGGGGGGGGGGGGGGGCCAGGGGGAGGGGGGAATGTTAATAGGGCTTCGGCTCAGATGACATAGGCAAATGGAAATCCAACCATTTCCGCTTCCATTGCATGAGTGAAGTAGTTCGGTGTTCCAAGCAAGTTCAGTTTGCATTTTGAAGGATTATTTCCAATAATTTCCTTGATTTGGCGTCAGACCTTTGATTTTTTGGTTTTATTGTGAAGGTTGAATGACATCGTATCTCGGGAGCTTTCTCCGGTAATTTCTACACTATCCTCTTCGAGTCGACGACAGTAGGCACGGTGGCAAGTGGCAGCAGGCGAGCCACCAAAAGAGGCAATTGCCTCGATTTTTTGAAACAGTCAGCTTTTTCAACCTGACTTTTTGAATACCGCGTGCAGCTGTGTTCGGGAATATCGAGTTCTGTTAATATTTGTCCGTAGTTTTTCCTCGTCGATTCCGTCATATTTTAGTCATTCATGGTCATAAATCAATTGGCACGTCGAGTTTAATCGTGGCCCAATTCCTTAGATAGGATTCTCCTTGTTGGGCAAGTTTTTCCACAATTTTCCTTTCTGCTTTCCCTGAGGTCCCTGACAGTGTTTTTGGATGAGTTCCTCGACGGTGCCCATTTCCTTGAGGAGCTTTACGCTGTTTTTGACCGATTCTGGGTTCCGGGAATGTTATCCACGATCGCCCATCAGTTCCGCCAGCATATCGCCGCACTTGACCACATTTTCGAGTCCCACTTTTCCCACAGATTTGCTTTGGTCCCAGTCGCACATCAGAACATTTCCCATTAGACATGTCCAGCTTGTAGAGAAATATGATGATCGGGACCAATGCCCAAGTCTTTGTCGGGAGTCATCATGTAGACAGTGAAATATTCTTTTTCAGCTTTTTTGCTAAAGTTTCCCGATTACATCGTCGCCTCAAATCCATCTAGCTCCAGGATAGGAATGTTAAAGCCTCTTGACAATTTCTTGGACCAAGGAAATGGCAATTGGATATTTCTGGTTGAGACGTCTTATCTAGCTTTATAGCTCGTATTGAAACCATGCCGAAAGGTGGGCTTTTGTATCAAAAGCCACCCAATTATGCCGGTAGGTTTTTCCTTCTCGAAGGACTTCCAAAAGTGTGTTTGTAGATCCCATCATTACACCAGCGTATATTAGGACCTTTAGAGTTGATTCTGGGTTTTGCTAAAGCAAAATGGGCGCGATAAATAAGCGCCATAGATCTATAAAAATAGCTACAAAGGCTGATTTTGAGACATCTTTTCAAGATTTTAGAGATATTGACAATTCCAGAGGGCTTTCGAAGGTTAAAAAAATACTGTGAAGAGTCAAATACCCTTGATCGTCGATGTATTGATAGCCTTTTGGCTATCTTATTGTTTATAATTATATTTTCCTTTACCAAATGTCCCTATGAAAAAACACATCTTTATTATTCTCTTCTTGCTGATTCTCAGGCCAGTTGGTCATGGCAGATTCGGGCGCTAAGCTGATGCTAACAAGGACAAACTGAGTTACTGGCGCTCAGCAAGAGCGGTTAGCCCGAATGGAATCTCGTAGTCAGAGGAGATTAAGTCATGGATCTCGGAGATTGTCCAAAGATGAGCGAAAAGATATCCGTGGGAGCTGAAATCTATGAAAGCTGAGCTAGAGCCACAGAAATGGGTTTACCTTTCTGTTTGGTGCGATCATCGTTATCTTATTAATCTTGATTTTGTTGACCTAAACAGATACAGGACTGATTCAATCTCTAAAAAGCCAGTTTTAGCTTGCTTTCATATGTCAAGCCATTTCTTGGCCAAGGAATTTTTTGGGAACGGTAACAATCCTAGTGGTTTTAATCTGAGGGATTCTCCTCTTCAATTGATTCAACAATAAACTTTTACACTTAGCGCTCTAAAGTAGATCAGAAATAGGGAATTATCCAGAGCAATTCATTGAAAATAAGTAGAAACGCACTCCTTTTATTCCAGCAAACTTGTTAAAGAAAAATCCAAACCAACTAGCGAGCAAAAGTTTCCTATAGGTCCCAGGCAAATTAACTTGATCCAACTTACTGGATAAGAAACGAGCTTGGACGAAAATTACAAAGACCAACCAACAGCCCAAAATTCCAACACCAAACTAGGATTTTAGTCCGAGAAAATAGAAAATAAATTTCCATCGCAATCCAATTCATCAAAAGTGCTACCGTACCACTTGAAAAAAGACGGCCAAGCGATTGTATACATTCCCGCCAGAAGAAGAATACCTCTGAAATGCATCGGAAAATTGGGGAAGGAGCTTTTTTGATCATGAATGGTTTGATTATTTAGGCTTTATTGAACACCTTGATGCCCTACTTGTTTGCACACAAAACTATTCAATGATAAACTAATTTACACCCCTCGCTTTGCTGCTTTTCTTTCTTGGGCGCAATTACATTCTTGGCACTTTGGATTACCTTGGGTAAAACAGGCCGGATGAAAATCACCCCAGAGACTATTCAACAGGCTTCTGAGACTTTTGGCTTGAGTTTTTCCCCAGCCGAAAAAAGACAGTATTGATTAGCAACTTAACTAATCAGCCTCGAATTATGAGACCGTTGAGAAAGATCACTTTGCGATAATATTCGATCTCACAGCTCTCGGTTTTAACCCTTTTACCCATTGGGTTTTGAACCTAATTTGGATCAAAAAAACCTTGGATTGAGGGATTACCAAATCAGGGTAACACTTTTCCAGAAGTAGGTAGACATCGCATTAACATTGCCGGTTCATCAGCTTGCCGTTTCTTATTGAAAAATAAGCAACTTCAAGCTCGGAGAGACTACCAAAATCTTACCTCGATCGGATCAAGACCTGTACTCTGTATCCCTTCATGTCTGATTATCTTATGGACAAAGTACTGCTTGGATAAGCCAGAGCAATGGATGCCAGAGCTATGCTGCAGGGAAAGCTAGCCGTGGGCCCCTTCTGGAATTCCCTACGGAATTCAAAGATTTGTTAGGCAGTACAAAGCACAAAAAACTACCTGGGGCGCCAAATGCCAACAGGATCAGAAATAGACGCACAGCTACAGGTGGGTCACAAATTAGACGAAGCTGGAAGCAGTAAGTAGGCAATTTACCCTTGGAGCGCTTCAATGGGGTGATGTTGGTTATGGTGGAGTTGACCAAAAACCCTTGGAACCTGAAAGCAGGGTTCAAGGTTGATCTTCAGAGGTTCGGCCTCTGCGGTCAGTTGCTGGATTGGTGCCTTTTGCTATTGGCACAGGAGACCTTGGGTTCGCGTTACTCCCTCAACTAGAAATAGGTTGTCCCGGACTTCGAACCTACTTATAGTCGCGTGAGCAAACTTTGGTTGCAATGGGTGTGGAGTTGGTCTATGGATGAACAATTGGATCATTTCTCGTTCTTCTTTAGTAATGGAATTGTGCTTCGGTCATTACAATTGGTAGAGACGCAAAGATGCCAGTTTCGATCCAAGCTGCATCTTAAAAACTACGAAAGGGCAAAAAAAAGGACCCGAAGGAAGCTTAAAAGTCGGCTATTTCCAAATCTTTATTTTTGCAGGAGATCGTCCGGTCAAGAAAAATGACCGAACAGGTGTTGGAATTATTGAAAAGTAAGGGGATCAGAATTGCATTCCACTGAATGACACACCTATTCAGTAGAGGCAGGGGGACCAATGGTGATCGATGATTGATGGTCGAAGGAGCAGCGGCTTTGATGGGGTTAGACTACGTCTGGATCTGGATGGATCAGCTAGTAGATTTCCAGGGTTAAGAATGCTTAGGCCGAATGCTTTCGAGCCGCTCGATTCAATTCCCGGCAGTGGAATTGTGCAGCTTGCCCTCAGCGCATCTGTGCTCATCGAAGAGTGAATGCCTTGATGAAGATTACGATGTGATCGTGACGCTAGCTTGGAGGGGCGACAGCTTCAGATCACTAATTTCGACTGGCCATCCAGGCATTTATGGGCTTCCAGAATGAGATTCAATGCTCAAGGCAGCGCCAACTTTCCATTACTTTACTGGGAATTTATTTGAGGAGGGATAACTGATTCTTCTGTGGGAAATTACCTTCAGGCTCATTCGATTGGCAGGCGCAGCGCCCTCCGTTATTTAACCATAAAAAAATCCCCGAAAAGGCTTAATTTTCGGGGGATTTTGATTTTTTTGAATGCTATTGGGCTTTTTTATCACTCCACATGATTTTTGAATATTTTTGCTCACGGCTTGATAACCAGATCTTTTGGGTGTTTCGATACGAGTATGATCCACTTTTTGAGTCAGAGTGTATTCACTTGTATAATTCAGGAAGTATGGTCGAGTAAAAAGAGATTTTTCCCTCAGAGGATTTTAAGGTAGCCGAAACCACCTTATCGTTCGAGTAAGAATCTTGGATTTCTTTCACTCTCCATTCCGCGTTCCTCAAAAGTGATGGTCAGCCATTATTTTTAACCTTAGTAGTCATAGGATAAGTAGAAAGAAGGTTGTTGATTCCGATTGTAATAATGTATCCGAATGCTCAAGCCCACTCGCTCTTCGTCAGAACTTTTCCTCTCGGTTTTCTATACCTTGAACTCGGTGATTAGATTACTCAGATCCATCTAGTTTTTCTGCTTACCATTTTCACAAGCCTTGTTAAATCAAAATAAGGCATTTTTCTCTGTCCGTTTTGGTTGAGTTCACGCATGAGCAAAGGTAATAAAAACAAGAAGGGTAGGAATAAGTCGTAATTGAGATTTTAATTTTCATTAGGCTAATAAAGATTTCTCTTGTATATTTCAGATGGTTTTCGATTTCCCATCAGTTTGAGAATAGTAGGGCTAAAGTCGCCTAGTTTTACCATCTTTTACAGCGATTTTTTTCAGTTTGTCTACTAGAATTAAATGGAACAAGATTGTTGTATGGGCAGTGTTTGGCGGCATTCCTCATTGTCATCCATCGCTATTCCCGTGGTCAGCGATTTACAATGATGTATACCCATTTCAAATGCCGATTATTCAGATTCAGCACATTTGTCTACTGCCTCACAGGCTTACCGCTGCTTCAAAACCCGTATGCCTACCATATCGCATTGCAAAGTTGAGGCAAATGAATCTGCATTCTTTTTCTAATTCAGGGATAACTTAGTACTATTTCCAACGCATCATTTCGGGCTGAGGTCGTAAGTGGCCACTTTTAGGAGAAGACATAACACCTTCTTTTCACCTTGTTAAAATCAGTTCTTCTTCCTTCGGAGAAAAGGAAGGTTACGTTGGTATTTCTCTGTTTCAGCAATGTCGGATCTGCGTCTTCCAGGCTTGTTCGAGCACCTCTTCTAGGGTGTTTTGAGATTATCTCTTGTGTCAAAAAGGATCTGAACTCCTTGAACGGTCACTATCGTAAATTGTGTGAACGGATGCTAATCAGATACTTTTTTCATATTGTATTCTTCGAAGTCATCCCGCTGGGCGTCAAAGCTTGGAGTTAATCCTCTCTACCACGGTCTGTTCGGAATTAAGGCAAATCACCAATCACCTTCTTCAATCTTTTGCTAATGGCTGATTATCGTGCCAACATGGATGATTTGGACGGATTAAATTCATCTGTGACTTTGTTGGTCATAAGATTTTCTGATCGCAGCTAGGATATCTTTTGAGCGTTCACCTTGCCCATGAACTAAGGCATATAAGCGAGCTTCACCCGTTCCAGCGGTCTATCTCGACCATGGCATAATATTCGACCATTACAGAGGCGATTTTTCTGTGGATTTTCGCGAGTGGGTTTGTAATTCCTTGATTGTATTCAAACCTCCCTTGGGATCGGTATCTCCTTCCCTCAGTGAAGGCATGGATGAAATCTGTGACAACCGTTACTTTGCAGAATCGCAGAGGGACTTTCAAAGATTAATATGGGCTATGGACGCCTCCATCCGAATAATCCATTGAAGTGTACTTTTTTTCTTGCTGCTTCGCTTACGCCAAAAAGCATTTCCACAAGTACGGGTGGGTTGTTTATTCACCTTTGAGACAGCCAAATTGATTTTAACCAAATCTGGTAGACTCCTCCGGCACCAATATTCATATGGCACAAACCTCAGAATTACCCATTTGTTCCTCAGTAAGCACGGCCAGCCCTGAAGCTTCTAATTTTGCATCTGAGGATACATTTCTGTTAAGTGAGTCTACAAAAGGATTTTTAGCCTTGTCAATAGCCAAACATTAGGGTTGGTCGCATCGCGCCCAAACCATTCGAGATCATTAAAAGTACTTTTTGTCCATATCACAATATATTTATATTCGCAGCCAAATGGAGATAATTAGAATCAAACGGCCCTTAAGGAAGTCTTGTTTGGTTCTATAGTTTTTGCTGATCGTTGCTTCTTTTTCTGGACTAGTATTTGCCTATGCAGGCATGCCACTTATTTGGGAAGCTGTAATTATTTCTTTGGTTTTTGTTTAAGTCAGCCTAATTTTAAGGCACGCTACGCTGGATGATCTATCGATCCGGCTTATTTTGCCATCGCATCGGCGGTTCAGTGGAGATTTGGCTTAAAAATAATTTTGATTCAGTTCGTTCATTGAATATCATGGTTTCAGCAAGGGGAATACTCTAAAAATCAGGCTGAACTGGTGTTAAAGAGATTTTTTCAAAAGAACCCATCTATGGGTTTTTAGGTGGTTTATCGCAGTGGAAACCAAATCCCAGCCTAAAGCTCTTTATATCGGGACTTATCAAAGTCAGGATGGCTGTTCAAAGTTTTCATAAAGTTGCACAGGAAACAGGGAAGCCTGAAGATTACAGTCTTGGAATTCGTAAAAAGGCTAGGTCATTTTTTTGAAAATACAACCTCAGTTCGAGGGGATTCTGTATTTTTGGGCATGCGACCAGAATAACTAACTTGAGAAGCCCTCGAATGATTTATGAAATCTTGCTTATTGCGGAGGATATTGGTCCTCGGGGATTATTCCTCTTGGCAGCATACTAACAGGCAACGGGCAAAAGCAAAGCTTTTAATAAGGATGAGGGTATCTTGCAGGTTTGGAGTGGCCGCAATGATTTTTAAGGGGCATTTGATCCGATTATGGAAGTTAGAGCTTTGTTAAAAGAGGTGGTGATGCGGTAAAATTTGGAATATAGGCTTGACCGTATTCTTGGGACGGCAGCATCGATTCTTTCTCGCTGAGCGATTTGGTGACTGAATCATGCAAACGGAATGAGTGGATTGCTCCCGATCACCACCCACATCGTTTATCAGGAAAGATCATTCATACCAAAGCCAGCTGATGGAACCCGGAAGCCACTCCCAATTTTAGATTGATGGAAAAGTGGGCTCCATATCGGTGGACGGCCTCAATCTTCGTTTTTGCGCTCTATGGAATATGGTGATGCTAAAGATAATTCATGTTGATTTTGCAGGAGGGTTCGTGCCGCAATCGAGCCTTAACCAGATCTTATCTCAAACGCAAATGAACTCATGCTTAAGATTGGAAATTTGAACTCAATTTGGATGGAAGTCCAAGAAGTTGCTCGAGTGGTGAGAGTTAGACTACATTATGCTAGATATATGGACTATGAGACGATGAAAACAGCCGTATCTATGATTGACGGAACGATTTGGTACTAGAGGCTACGGAGAATCACCGAAGAACCGCTGCGGTGAGATGTTGCACAATGCAGGGGTTGATTTCATTTCTATGGGGGCATTGAGCCCACTCGGTACAAGTATGGATATCAGCTTAAAGGCATTTTAGAGCCACTTTTCCATTCGAATGAAAACGCATTCCGATTGTGGCCGTGGCATACGCCAAATATAGAAGTTAACCGTACCTCCAATGTAGCTCGGGCATTGTGGTTCAAAATTCATCCTTAGGACTCAGCGGACAAACTCATGGAATGAAAATGGTCGAGATGATCGTAAGTACTTTCATGTCACGATATTCATTCTTTGGTTGGAAAGGTATTCATTATAGAGAATCCAACACGCCGGATGACATGTCTCGAAATACTTCCAAGGTTCATTACTGGAATCTATTCTCATACCAAAATCCCGCATTGACAGGCATTAGTTCTGCACTGATTTAGTTTCGGCATTACTTGTCAAAACCGCCTATAACTTCTCGAGTGGATAGAGGTGGTTCTTCGCACGTTCGTGCCATTTCTCTTCAGCTGTCTGTATTAAGCTGTGACGTTTCAGTATTAGGGATTGTTCATTTGCAACTAGCTTTCCAATACATCGATTTTTTCCCCTACATTTTCCAGTACCAAAAAGTAATTGTCGATCACAGCGCATCGAGAAGGCAATAGCCAGTACATAGTTCTCCTGCACGTTTCCTTGAAATATGCCCTTTAAACTCAACCAATCCGCTCTCAGAAACATAGTCGAAACATCCCCTTTTTCTTGAAAAGTGATCAGGCACTCGTCCCATTTAACAAAAAGCTGATTTTGCTCCTCTTCTACAATCAGATATCGGGGTTTGGGCCAATTGGGATCATTTTTATAAACGCCAAAGTATAATCGTCAAACTCTCCATTTTTGGGAAAAGTTGGCTGGACAACTTAAGAATGTCTTCCAAAGTCAATTCGGTGTATCGAAAAATAAGCTCCAATTTTTTCAATTTAAGCTCCACATCATGTAGCCCATCAATATAATCACAAGATTTTCCGCTTTTTGTTTCCAATACTTCAGGAAGTTGCTCTAAGTGCATTATCCATTCTTCAAACCACATCACGTTCTAAGTATCATTCGTTATAATCAACGCTGTCAATCTTTCTTTTTCCCAGTGAAACCTAGGCAGGGAGGTAAGCTAATTTAAACTCTTTCTCAGCTTTATTTTGGCTTGTTTAAATTCTTTCCATTCGGGTTGTGGTTTCTCTTTAAAAGGTAGGGCTTGATTTTTTAGAAATCAAAATAGAGGGAGATTAAACCCTAACCCTATAAAATCTAAATTGCGGTTTAAATCCTGAATTGTGGTGCGCTGGACCGCGGATTTAGCAAACTACTTTGGAAAAGTCGCCCTCAGGGTGATTTCCCATCCCAATCTCCGGGTTGAGAATTTTTTAGTCAGGATGAGGGTTCAAACTTGGGGTTCCTGATTGCGGCTTTGAAAATCGATTTCTAAGGCAGTAGTCTTGGCCAATATCACAGCCACAAAGCCAGTTTTCATTTGGCCTTTGCAACTCCTTGGAATATCTTTCCTTCAACTCCAATCGTGAGATAAGAAATGCTTGCGAGCCCATGACCCACTCCGTGAGCGGGACATTCGGCATTTGTCGGACAGGCGTACAATGCATTTGGTCAAGTTCCACAATAATCTTGGGTGATCGGATTATAGGTGTGACTTCAAGATCAATGATGAGTTCGGCAAGGAAAGAAGAGCTCCCCATAATTTCATTAAGCCAACAGTGCTGTTTTTGCCAACAGCGATTCCGGCTTTCCCCTTTTTTTTTTTTCTTTTCGTGCCCATTGGACCGCTCCATCCAACGGGACGCAGAGGTCACGAAAGCTATCGCGCCCGTTGATTTCCCGATTTTCCTCACGCAGGATTTCTAGAAAACTATTTTAGCTTTTCTCGGACACGAGCATGATATTTCCCCGTTAGGCGTATTTGGCCATTTTGGATTTCTGTGAGAGGATTCAGGAAGTCTTTCGAAGGATATAATTGTAGCTCCGGACACTTACCGTTTTGCAACCACTTACCAGCTTGGTCGGGATCAAGTCCTTGTCAAATGATATCGCCAATACCATTTGCGCCTTTTGGTACGTTTTGATTCAAGCCATTGCTCTACTCTTGGGCCTCTTCCTCTAAAAAATTCCGCTCTTGGCAATTTCCACAAAGGTCAAGCCCAAAGCGTCGGTTAGGCCGGGGATATGATTATCGACGATTGATTTCTCGAGGGGACTCATCCATGAACCTGATAGGAAATAGCGAGTTAGAATTTCTAGGCAAGACTCAAGCCCACATCACTTAT
>Ga0163217_1015893_pt1 | contig 14721 bp, 9 predicted proteins | sample SynspAceP_FD_185933 | JGI IMG/M metagenome (GOLD analysis project Ga0163217, IMG submission 185933) | Saline lake microbial communities from Ace Lake in Antarctica - Synechococcus sp. Ace-P (PacBio error correction) | ecosystem: Environmental > Aquatic > Non-marine Saline and Alkaline > Saline ... | reverse complement strand
CTTTCTAAATTAAAGGTAGATTTGCTCATCTCGTCCACAATTTCCTCATTGAAGTTGCACTTTCAATGATCATTTTATCGATCTCTTAGTATGCAATTTTGATTTGCAGAGTTGGCATTTCGTCGGACGAGGGGGGGTGCTTCAACCTCACTTCCTTAAATCAGCGATTTGACTTGTAAAGTAGCATCCGTATATCTTTTTCCAAACTTCGGTAAAGTCATATATAAAGTTTTATCCCATTCCTTATCACCCACTTATTACTATGATATTTTCCATTTTTTATTTTTAAGTCTTTTGCCAGAACAAGGTTATTTGTTCAAAAAACTTGCTGCATTTACATACTTTTCTAATTTTTTTCCCCGGCTTTTGGCAAAATAATTTTCAATCCGCTCGGGCGACAAAAATCTTTCACCGTTAAAATTGTGGATGCTTAATTCCCCTATTGCTACTTCTTGCTGTGGGATAAGCTAAGATATCTATACTTGTATTAATGTGTCTTTGCACATCACGATAGGCCACATAAACAGCAAAATTCAATTAAAACGTAAATATTGATTCTCTCTCTCATTTAAAATGAGACATGATATCCGTTGGAACAAAAACAAAACTTTCATCTTTCTTATTTGTGATCTTGACAAACTTTAAACTATTTGCAGATTCGTAAACCATCATTCCTGATTCATCAAAATAGCCGTCTTTTCTAAACATATTCGCTTAAAACGTACGAGTAAAAGCAGATTGATGATTTTTGGTTTTCTTTTTATTAATCAGTTAATAATGTTGTTTAGATAAAATTACGAAAATGAATATTGCAACGAGATAAGATTGTTGTAAAGTCGTATGTTAGCTGTCGTCAACGGGCTACCGCTTTATCCATTAGGTTTCTTTTCTAAAAATTTTAATAAGCTAGTAGCCCCTCCAAGCAGTTCATTTTCTCAGCAATCTTCTAGAATAAATACTTTTTTGCTGACTTCAAACACTCCACTTTTTGAAACTCTTGGGCTTTTAATTGGGGGGGTCTAACCTAGTTCTACTTTGATCGAGGTTAAACCATATGGAAGGAATTTCTATTTCAACCATTGGCATGAAACCTGTTTCAAACGACACGCGACGCAAGAGTGCCACTCTTGGCAGACTAAACCATCACTAGATTTGACAAAAAAGCGCAGCTAGGCCACCCATAATGCCTATCTTTTTCCCGTTCCAGAAACTTCCAAAAAGGTAGGGGCATGAGTACAATTGGTTTTTTTCATGTTTTTTGTAGCTGTTATAAATAATAGGTTGAATACTTCTCAAATTATTTTCTATTATTATCACAGACCTATAATTAATTGTTCAAAAGCGTTTAACAGGCTCGAATACAGTTGCACCACCTTACTTGAACTATTACAGGTTAAGGCATATTGTTTCATTCAAACATCTAAACAACAGGTTGGTGTCATGAATTGGCTCTCTGACTTGACAAGTTTCCGGATTAATATACACTTTCATCACAGCGGATCATGCAACGCAAGATAAACGTTGTTTCCAGCTTCTTAAAAGCCACCCAGTCAGTAGAGATTTTTGTCGCTGGTATTCCAGATCAACAAATATCATATGGTAAACGAATTGCTGTCTATTGTTCTTGAATATAGCTATAATTTTAATTTCAATATTGGGTCGACTTCTTTCATTTTTTATAGTTGTTGAATATACTCTAACACAATTCACATAACACTCCTGATTCCTTTATTTTAGATTCTTGATTGCTTATACAAGGCCCCATTTCGAGTTGGGATTTTTTACTAAGTCCAAAAATAGGCTGAGCGAACAGATTGATGAAATGTTAATCTTCTTGATCTAATCCGCCCGGGGGTCCAAATGACGAATATCTTTATTCTTATTTTGATACGTTCTAGTTCTATATGTTGCTTGCTACATCTAATAAAGGGTTAATCGGCGGAAGACTTCTGTGCGATTGATTGATGGGGCAGCAATCTGCTCTTATAACATTCTCTAGCAACCTTGATAACCAAAGACTATAACCAAAGCGATCACAAACCACTATTTTTTCTTCGTTTAAGCAGGAATAATTTCTTTCAACCAAGTGGGTTGCCTTCTAGCTCCGCATATCGAAAGCCTTGTTTTGTAATCCATTCTCAGTTATGTCAGGGATTTAATATTATCCGATTTTTTCGGCGATTTACTAAACCTCCAGGCTCTCTTGTAGCATATTGCTTGAGCTGCTTTCCTTCCTAACTTAGGGCAATTAAAAGATGGGGATAGACAACTTGGGTTTTTCCTGGAAACCCTCTGGGCCTTCGATTGTTTAAATATTTCCCTTCAATGCACAAATCTTTTAATTCTTACTTTTAATCCTTATTATTATTAACGCTATAGAAGAAACAGTCTATCCATTTACATCCCTCTTTTTATGAAATAATAAATTCAACTACTCTATTTGTACCCAAATACTACCAAGAAATTACGTATACATTTGATTAAGATTAATTACAATCCTTTTCTTTTAAACCATTATTAAATGTCAGGAATCAAGTCATCTGAATCAAATAAATGGGTTCGTTGGTTCATTTCGTTCTATCCAGACGATTTAACTCTTTGTTGTAATCTCCCTTTATTTTTCTTTCGTTTTTTGCGTGCCTTCTTGTTAAGATATGATGGTAAGTAGTCATTTGAGCTAGATTGTCTGACGTTACTCTTGTGAGCAGAAGAGCTGGAATGCTCTTGCGTTTTATGTCATATATCATGATATGGTCTCTCTAATTGATCAATGCCTTATTGTCTCTTATGGCGATGAGTGAATCCCTGCGTGTTTATAATACTGGTTGAAGATCAGAACTAGTAATACACCTATTGCTACTGCTTTTTTTATTCGCCAGCTTTAGTTAGGCACATGTTGGAGAAGCGTCTACACGAATAATTTTTTTAATAGTTGTTTGACACTATTTGAGCAATGTAAGCGGCATGATAGAGCAAAATACTAGGGCCTTTTTCTCTTTACTACAGATGTTATACTCTTAAGCTCTACTTTCGCATTGGCAATAGTTAGTCTGCATTGCGTCTCTGCCTGTACAGACTTGATATCTATAGCTACCGCCCGCCATGATTGTGCGACTTCTACTAGTGTTCATCACTAAGTCCATCATACTATTGCAATGATACTGCTAAAGCATACGATAGGGGCGCCTAACGATTGTTACTTACTGGATTTATGGCTCATCCTCGCACTTATTTCTCTAGCGATCGTGTCACAGTATAATCCTGTTGCATGATGCTCGCATTCACTGCATAAGTTGCGAGTGTCAGATAATCGCAAGTAAAAACTACGTCTATCACTAACTCTACCCTCTCGATTGCTTATATCTGATTATAGCAGTAGACTACTCTCGTTCAGGTGTTCGACGTGTGTGTGACTTTCTCGTCTGTGATACACGCTCGGTATTCAAGACTTCTATCAGTTCTCTCATGATGAAAATGGAAAATTACTCACAATCAAGAAAGAGCCAAAAAAATGGATAGCAAACACCATATATTCGCGTCATTCTTTACTAAAAGATATAACGTCTTTAGGGGTCTTCAACACTAATACAATACTTCTGTTCACAGGATATTATTCTTAGAACGAAATAGCAGCAGACCTCATACGTATCAATCTCACTCGAATATAAAATTAGACTGAGCTCCACAAAAGATAGCGATCAATAGTTTAGAGTCAACGTCTTTGAGCAATCATGATAAATAGACCTCTAAAGCATAGACTCAACTCTTCATTTATTCTATTGCATATTGAATGGGTGTTAGAACTCACTCGTCAGAAGCTAGCAATGTGTAGCACCTAAAAATATACGGAAACGCAAGATTCCTAATAACTGTTCCATTAATGGTGCTAGTGGTATCTCTTAGCTGTCAGCCGGATTCAAACTAGCTATAATCCCCATTATTTCTTTTAATACTATAAAAATAGAGCGAGAATTAGTTTGAAAATAAGAAAGAGTGGAACAGAAAAAGCGGGACTTGAATTACATTGTATATAGGCTCGCATTTTTGTTGTTAATTATGCCATATCTGGTCTCATTTAGCTCGAGCTATATCGCTTTTACGTGTACCGTGTTTCATACTACCGGTATCGCTGCCGTGGTTTTCTCTGCAGCGGTATATAATTTCTGCTTCATTGTTGCATTCTCTGTGCTTCTCCAGCTTCTATATTCTGTGCACTAGTCGACAATTACAGTTCAGAAGATCGCGCTTAAAACAATTATGATCATTCGTGAAATGTTTACTAGGTATCGTACATCTGAGTCTATAATTGCGTGTCTTGGTGTGGATTGAATTACCTTGTTCTAGGTATTTACTCTGGGCGCTGCTCCACAGCTTGTTACATATGTTACCACTAAAGCTAAGTCTTTCCACTGGCTTTCTATGAATTCTTTTTCATTCAAAGCTTCTTGCCAGTTTCCCCCATTTCTTTTTGCCATTTTTGGTGCAGTTTGTTTCTCATACCTTCGTGAATACTACGCGTGCGCAATTCCTTGCATGTTGTGTCTCCTTTTCAGTTTCAACCAATCATTAATAAGTCAATTTCTTTACCTATTGTATAAACACTTAGTAACCATCTTTTTAGTGCCACAAGATATCGAGTCATGTGCGCACTCCAGGTTGATATATCCACTTTAGCTCCGATCAAACCACATTGACTGAAGCGTCTTCGAGCGAATTGCATCCGGTCGTCTCAACAGACAATACCGTGTGTAATGATACTTCCTGTATCCATTCTCAGTGGAGTCAGACACTGACAGCCTCTAGTAGTTTGCTTATTTATTACGAGGGTGGATGCATAATGCTTTTTCTCCTTTGTCTGTATCAATTGTTGTTCTTAATCCCGGGTTCCTTGTGATATGAAACTCCAACTAAACGCGTTAGGTACATGAATAAAGTCGATAGTCACTGAGGCTCGATGATTCTCTTAATTTGGAGGGTAATAAAGTTATAGGTTTGGTTTAAGCATTAGTTATAACCAACTGATGTATTAATTGTAGACATACGTGGTAAGTGGAAGGGTATCGACCTTGCAACTTCAAACGCATTAACTCGGGGCATTTGCGTGATTGACGGTATCATGAGTCCTACAGACCGGGAGGTATTTTCTTCCGTCAAAACTGTTCTGCGGGGGTCATTGATGAAACAAATGCTCAAATAAAATTGCAACTGATGTACTATTCGATTTGGGCTTGGATGACGCTTAAGAATAGTATCGTAAAGCTATTGTTAGAATGAATTAAGAAATACCTCGAGCAGGGGCCCGCTGCGAGAGCTAGTTCGCGATAAGCGGAACGCCCGCGCTGTAATATTAAGGAGACACGTAAAATGACAGGCATATTCCACTTCAACAGAAAGCAGTCAGGATCTCGAGATATTGAATTCTAGAACCGATTTAAATTGTATTTAGCTAACCACATGTAATAGTCTGTTGGCAAAAATAGAAGCTTGAAACAGAAAGCAAACAATGGGGAATAGTACTAAAAATATCCCAGCGTTAATGTTAAAACGGAAATTGAAGGGATAATTTGACTAAATACCTGTAATTAAACACTAAAAATGGAAAGATTCACGATGGGTTCCCGTTTTTTTCACTCTTTTATTTAATTCTGCTATTTTTAATAAGAAAGGATGGAGTTTATTTGTATCTGAACCGACTAACTACATTACATGCGACAGTTTTATTGAAACTTACCCGGAATTGGTGCTAGACAGCAGCTCGATTAGCTTTTTTTCACCAGTCAATATGAAAGAAAGATGATGTGACAGATTTTGCTAAGGCATTAATTAGTGCCAACGTGACTTAAACTATTGTTCCATTTGTGGGGCCATTACACCAAGAAAGACCCTTGTCTATCTGTCAAGATAAGTCGTGACAGAAGTATTTGTATTAGTGTTGAAGATACTAAAGACGTTATATTCTTTAGAAGAATGCGGAGAATATGCATGGGTTGTTTACCATGTTGGTTTGCATGGGTATTATCCACCGATTGAAGCGAACTGGACGAGAAGACATTAATATCAGTCTAATTAGACGATACAATCTGAAGAAAGTTTTTAATAAATGAGTTATATATTGCAACGAATTGCACAGCTGAGGGCGAAGCACAGCGATGTATTTTGTCACGATTAATTACGGCGGCTGGAATAAAAGGTAACTCGTTTTGGCTCATGGACTTTCAGTAGGTAGTGAGTTAGATATTCGAATATGCGGATGAAATTACACTTTGTTAAAAGCTGGTTGAAGGAACGGTACGTGAATAGAATGAAATAAGTAAGTAAAAAATCTGATAAAAAAAGGAGTATGCTCGTTGCTGTCAAAAAAAATTAGTTTGCGCAATCAACACGATAAAGAGTTATTATAATCTGATGAAAACAAACCTCAAACGAAGGACTGGGAATATTGCAAAAAAAATTGAACATCTGTATATGAAAAGATGCGATTGCTCTCTTGCTCAATTTCCAAATTAGGCTGAAATTAATATTTCTACTATATTTAAAAGAAGCACGCAACGAAAGATTTAAAGGGAGATTTACAACAAGAGTTAAATCGTCTCGATAGAAAGAATTGAACAAAGCGACCATTTATTTGATTTCAGATGATTGATTTCTGAAATTTAATAAATGGGTTTTAAACAGTAAAGGAGTTGTAATGTAATCGGTTTAATCAAATGTAACGTAATTTCTTTGGGTAGTATTTGGGTAGCAAATAGAGTAGTTGAATTTATTATTCATAAAAGAGTGGATGTAAATGGTTATTAGCTGTTTTTCATTATATGCGATATAATAATAGATAAGATTAAAGTAGAATAAAGGAGTTTTGTGCATTGAAGGGGAATATTTTATTTACATTCAGAAGCCCAGATCGGTTTCAGGGAAAAACACAGTGTCATCCATTCTTTTTTGCCTAAGTTAGAAGAAAGTTAGCTCAAAGCAATGTGGCTACAAGAGAGCTGGAGTAGTAAAATCGCCCAAAAAATTCGGTGAATTAATATTAATCCCTGAACATACTGATACATGGATGTACGAACAGAGCTTTACATTATGCGGCAGCTAGAGGCAAATTTGGTTGAAAAAATCTATTCCTTGCTTTAACGAAGAAAAATTAGTGGTTTGTGATCGCTTTGTTGATAGTTTCTTTGGCTTATCAAGGGGTTGTAGGGAATTGGTATAGAGAGTTGCTGCCATCATCCATTGCAACAGAAGGTCTTTCGCCGGGATTATTACAACCCTTTTTTAGATGTAGAAGCAATATAGACTAGAACGTATCAATAGAATTAAAATTATTCGTTCAATTTGATCGATATAGATCAAGAAGATTTAAACATTTCATCAATCTGTTCGCTCAGCCTTATTTGGACTTAGTGGAAAAAATCCAACTCGAATGGTTGCTTGGTAAATGCGAATCAAGAACTAGAAAAAGTGATAGATATCAGTTTGTTATGTTGATTGTGTTTAGCGTATTTCAGAACACTATTAAAAGGAAGGGTCGACCAATATGAAATTTAATTATAGCTATCTTCAAGACAAGATCTGCAACTCGTTGTATTACAATGGCATTTGGTGATTTGGTCAATACCAGCGACAAAATTCTTCTCTATTGGTGGTTTTTAAGAGCTGGGAATACAAAAAAGTTTATCATTGGACGTTTATGCGGATGAGGTGGTGATGAAGTGTTATATTATTCGCGAAACTTGTCAGTCAGAGAGCCAATTCATGACACACTGTTAGTTTAAGATGTTCGATTTGGAAACGAATATGCCTTACCTTGTAGAAGTTTCAAGTAGGTGGGTTGCAACTGTATTCGTGATGCCTGTTGAACGTTGTTGAACAATTTTAATTATAGGTTCGTGATTAAAATAGAAAATAATTCTGAGAAGTATTAACCTATTATTTATAACAGCTACAAAAAAACGATGGAAAAAGTCCAATTGATCATGCCTACCTTTTGAAGGTGTTTCTGGAACTGGGGCGGAAAAAGATATGGCATTATGGGTGGCAGCCTCGCTTTTTTTGTCAAAATCTAGTGATGGTTTTACCTTGCTAAGAGTGCACTTCTTGCTTGCGTGTGTTGAAACAGGTTCATCCAGAGTGTGATAGAATGCTCCTGATGTTATCGATCAAAGTAGACAGGTAGACCATAAAAGCAGAGTTTTTCAAAAGTTGGAGGTTGAGTTCAGCAAAAGTATTATGTATAGAAGATGCTGAAGAAATGACTGCTGGAGGGCTAATAGATTATTAAAATTTTTTAGGAAGAACCTAATGGAAGCAGGTAGCTTTTTATGACGACAGCTAAGCACGACCTTTACCACAATTGTTAATCTCCGTTGTCCAACTTAATTCATTTTCGTAAATTTATCTAAACAACAATTATACTGAGTTAGATAAAAAAGAACCAAAATTCATTCAATCTGCTTTACTCGTACAGTTAACGAATAGTTAGAGACGGCTATTTTGTTGAATCAGGGATGAATGGGTTAACGAAAGCTGCAGAGAAATGAGGTTTAAATGGTTGTTCAAAATCACAAATAAGAAGATGAAAGTTTTGTTTGTCAAACGGATGTAATCATGTCTCAACTTTTTAAGAGAGAAATCAGTATTTATTTTTATGATTTGCTGATTATTGGCCATCGTGATGTCTAAAGATCACATTATATTAAGTAAATAGATATCTTAGCTGTATCAACAGCATGCAGAGCAAAGTAGGGGAATTAGGCAACAAACAATTTAAACGGTAAGATTTGCTTCCGAGCGATTGAAATTATTTTGCAAGCCGAAAATTGAGTTATGTTAAATGCACAGGTGTTTTTGAACAATTAATACCTTGTTATTGGCAAAAGATTAAAAAATAAAAAAAATGGGACAAATAATCATAGTAAAGAGTGGGTGATTAAGGAATGGATTAAAAAAAACTTTATATTGATAGCTTTTACGAGTTTGGAAAAAGATACGGCATCCGCTACTTTACATCAAATTTCTGATTTCAAGAAGTTGAGGTGATTAGGCACTCGTCGAAGAAAATGCCACTCTGCAAATCAAAAATCGCATCAAGAGATCGATTAAATGATCTGAAAGTTGCCACGTTCAAATGAGGAAAATTGTGGACCGGAAGATGAGCATTCACGTTTGAATTTAGAAAAGTTGTATGGAAGATGGTAATTTCACGTTCTGCATATGTTTTTATGGTTTCACGCGGTGCGGTAATGAACGATGTGAGCCATGTGTTTTTGTTTAGTGTCACTATGGTGAAAGAAGATAAAGATGAGTGTAACGGCACTTTGAATGGACTACAGATTAGAATTGAAATACTATTTATTTATAAAGATGATTTCGGATTCAGTTAATCGAAATTATCTTTTTTTATTTTCCAAAGTATCTAATAAACAATCCGAAGGGAAAAAATTTAATAACTAGCTTGTAAAACAGTAGCCATAGACTAAAAAGAATATCTTCATTTCAACTAGTTCCTGTCTATCGTATATATAGCTGTCATTCTCGTTGGCTTATTTTGCGGTTAAATATTGGAAAACCTTGAAAGCATTAGTTTGTATTCAAGCATTTTATGTAGTAAGCGGAATTGTATTGATGTGTATCCTGTATTTATTGTGTTTGATCAAAAAGCGTTTCTATTAGTTCTGTTAGCCATTCTTAACAAAGGTAAAACAATACAGATAAATTTATGGACTGTTTTAATTAAAACGCAGAACTGTATTACGCTGCCGCCCAGTTCAAATTCAGTTTTAGTATTCAATTTTATACTAGTGAATTTTATACTAGAAATTGATTATGGCATGTATCAATAAATCAATTCTGTGTGGAGTTGTATTATTAGAAATTTTTACTTTGAATTGAGTATATTGAAATTAATAAGAACTTAAATTTTAAGAAAAGGTGGAATTCGTCATGCATCAAATTTAATAAATGACAAGTACTTTGAGGTTACAAGAATCTTTCGAACCCGGCAAAAACATTTCCCACAAAGTTTTTATTTTACTGGATTTCATTCAGATGAAACTGATAGAGGGAAACTTACTCCTTAGGAATGATTCTGAAAATCTGACACGTTTCCGGTTAAAGCTTCATTCAGAAGCAAACATTCGGAATTGAAAAGCAAGCGAACTAATTTAATTTGTAAGATAGTTAAATAAAAGGTTGGTTAAAAAGAGCTCTTTCTTTTTTACACCTTTTATTACAAAGAAGAAGGGGTTAATTCATGATGGAAGTAGTCAGGATTTCGTGCGTCTGCGAGAGCTTCATCTCGAATTAATCGATCGAACAAGAGAAAAAGCCGTATTCAAAAGTCACTTGAATTAATCTGATAGAGGTTAGAGCAGCAGCGTTAAACCGTACAGATTTACTGACACGAGTCCAATACGTTATTAAAAGGCTCCTTAGTCGAATATTAGGGGTTGAAGTTTCTGGGATAGTTGTGGAAAATCAGGAACAGATAAGCGATTTAACAGGAATAGAGTAGCAGGATTAGTTATCAAGGCTGGTTACGCCCATTATGCTGTTTTTAACGGTAGATCGTGCAATACTGCTTACCTGAAAATATTGGTTTCGCATTGTAGGTGCTGCCATTCCTGAAGTATTTTTGACGGACCTTTACCAAACGTTGTTTGGTAGGAGGAACTTTAAGCCAGTCAAGAAACAGTTTTTAATTCATGCAGGTGCTAGTGGGTTTTTTTTTTTTTTTTTTTGTTGGGACTGCTGCTATTCAAATAGCCAAGCATATTATTGGAGCTCGTGTTATTACCAAACAGGCTGGATCGAAAGAGAAACTAACGGTTTTGTGAAACTAGGAGCAAGTGAAACGCATTAATCTCATAAAGAAGAACGATTTTTTAGAAAAAGTTTTAGTCTGCGGGAGACGTGCCTCACTCATGTAAACCCATTACTAAAAGGAGTAGATTGGTGTGTGTGTATTCTCATAGGCTTCGTATTTTGGACAAAAATACTAGAATTTAAAAAAAGACCAGCCGTTGATTTGTGCGACTACCAATACGAAGTGGATCAATTGTTAAAAGAAGTAAATTATTGGAACTATTTAACTAAACGTAGTGACGTGAAAGGAACATTATTCGACGGCCTCGTACGACGGCTTATAAGCTCTACTACTCAAGAGTTCTAAAGGTGGTTCATGCCCTTATCTTAGAATTCGGGTATCGATAAAATACTGTTGCCCCGTTATTGAGATTTACTATATTTTTCTTTACAGTGAAGAAGTTGAAATAGCTCTACCGTTACATTGGCAACTTCTAATGGAAATATATTGGTAAATTCATATCCAGTAACCATTAACTTTATATTCCTGCATATTGAGCTGATAAAATAAGCCAAATAGCTCAGCTGTTGGTTTCATTTTTCATCTATATATATGGAGGATGATAACATTCAAATAAAGGCGAGTGTCATGCTGGATGGAATGGTTATATCAAGAAGACGAGCGGAATAGTATCAAACTCATCCGTCATGGAATTAAAAATTATTCAAAGGTTCCCATCTGTTTTTTTCGTTATCTTTGGAGTGCTGTATTACTAGCGAAGAAATCTTGCCTCAAGCGTACCCCATAAACATAACAGAGCAAGAAATTGACAATAGATCTGTGTGAGCAGGGAACCGGAGTGTCTCGTCCGGTCATTATTGGTGTAAGAAACCCAAAGTTATGTGGGGCAATTGCGATATACATATATAGGGCATGTAGAATATGGCGAACTGAACCGCGCTCACCATACACGGCTCTTACTCATGTGTGTGGTCAAGTTGGCTAGGAAAATATTAAATGAAGCGCTAAAAGTGGGTAAAGAAGCGTTTCTCACTTGATATGTGTTACATGTTACCCGTCCTTATTTTGCTAGTCACCACGCTTATTAACCACACAACCTCTCGGCCTAATTTCTCATTTTGGCGATTGCATAGCATGAATTGGCGATGATACTAATTCTTAGATTGAACTATGAAGTAACGAAGTGGAAGTTGACGATGAATGGGGAAAGCTACTTGTGCATTTTCGTCCTGACCGACTACTTGAGATTACTGGATTGCACATGAAACAGACATCGATTAGGCACCTAAAAAATAAGATTTGTTTACCCATAAAGAGAATCAAGCATAAGCGCACACTACCATTGTTGATAGACGCTCCAAAGATGGAAAGGATCTAATGGCTTTCGTTTTTTGCCACCTTTAATCTGTCTACAGTCAGGGATCAAATCTAAGATTTGCCTGAAGTGGAAGAGATGCTATATGGGAAAATAGTTAGTTATTTTTATGTTTTATAATTTGTAAAGACGGAAAGTTCCTATGGCGGGTTACACAACTTGATTTAGTTCGAAAGAGAAAACAAAGAACACAATACCGGTGAAGGGCTAAATACACGAAGCCAATTCACGCGTCCGGTCCGGTTAAAAATGATTTTATGCAGAAGAAGAGTTTAAAACACGCGCGAAGCCACTAAAGCGAATATGCTTTAAAAAACAGTCTCGCTAAAAAAAGAACCAATTTTACGAGTAAAGGGAATTTAAATTCCCGGTAGATTTAAGTCAATTCTTGTATAATAAACAACAACCTTAATAAACGTAAAGGAGGCCGGAACCAATTGAAAAGCCAAAAGAGTTTTTGAAAAGAGTTAGAGGATACTGTATTTTCATCTCCACACCTATTGGTTTAATCTAGAAGAATATGACTTTCGTGCGGCATTAGATTACTCAAAGAGTTTGGTTTAATCGCTTCCAGAGAGAGATACACACAACACCAGAAATTGTATAAATCATTTTGAAATAAAGGACGCCTCAACTCAGTTTTCACGAACCACAATACAAAAGAACGACATCCAATCAATTGATTGAAAAATTATTAGCAGGAGATGCGTCGCCTTCAAGTTAGTGATGCAGGTATGCCGTCTATTAGTGATCCTGGACATGAGTTAGTTCTTGCTTTGTATCGAGCTGATATTCCAAGTTGTTCCGTTACCAGGAGCAAATTTGCTTGGGATTATACAGCTTTGCATTGCAATTCAGGGAATTGCCACCCACAGCCTTTTTACTTTTATGGTTTCTTGCCGCGGAAGAAAAAAGAGCAAACTTAAATTGAGTTGGGCGGAAGAGTTAAATTTTGCAGACCCGAAACACTAATGTTGTTATGAATTCGCCCCACAGGTTAAAGAAATGTTAAAAACATGTTAAACTGTAATTTGGACCAGAACGGAAGATCGTTTGTTGTTCGCGAATTACACTACAGCCGTTTTAGAGAAATTTATCCGTGGAAACGATAAGAAGAGGGATGGATCGAGTGGGCCGGCGAATTCAGAAATCAGGGGAGAATTTTGCTAATTATCGAAGAGAATAGTGAAGGTTTCTTTAATTGGCGAAACCGAGATTTACTTCGTGGGAAAGTTTATCGGTAATAGAAACGTAAATCTATTTTAATGAAGGAAAAAAACAGAAATTACGAGTAAGGAAGCCATTAAACTCGGCGTAGCTAAAGTGAGAGAGAGTAAAAAGCAAGAAATTTATGCTATTTTTGCGTCAAGTATCTAATAAAGAATGAAACATCGGGTCTTTGTCTGGTAGTTTTTTTAAAACATGACACAAAAGGGTTGCTCAAAAATAGAATAGTCCGCTCTTACTACTACTTAATTACCATAAAATAATGAATGAAGAGATTCATTCGTTTTTTAGGAGGAAAAATAAAAAATATGAACAACAAACGGGCAGACTTGGTATCAAAACCATGTCAGGCTACCCAAAAGAAAGTTTTTTTAGCTTCATCAGCAGTAGGATACGGATTAGAGCAATTGGAATATTTATGTTTCTTTCCTTTTTTCCACTATCTTCTATTACTGCTCAATTGCGCTAACGAAGTGCGCAGCAGGACTGTCTCTACGATAAACAAATCTAGGGATGTTATTAGGGGCGTTTTATTTTGGCAATTGCGCATGTGGCAGATTCAAACATGCCGAGTTAACGATGTTTATAGATTTATTACAGTGCTTATATTTTGCGTTTGCCACTGCAGCGATGTACTTTGCAAATGGACATCTATTTAATCATAATTTTCCGGTTTTGGTTTTAGCGGGTATAGGGCTGGTGGGCGAATATGGTAATTACGAGGATGGCAGCTTTATGGTATTGCTAAGTTTTCTCTAGAAGAAAATGGGCGCCTATGGACTTTGTAAACAATTTCTGGTCAACATGGGTTCAATCTTAGCAGCCATGTCTAGCAGATTAATCTATTCCGACATGTGGGCTGGCCAATAACCTTGTTTTATTTGATGTTTCCTGTCGTTATGGCCTCTTAGTACGTTAAACATCTAGAATGCGCAACAGACATGAATGGGCAAAACCAAACAAAACTAGAAAAAACTGGACCTTCCTATCCTCAATTAAAGAGTTATTCTAAAACCGCACAAATGGCAAAACTGACTATTATCGCTTTAATGTTGGATGGTACTGTTCAAATTGCAGGCTACTTGGACGTAATGAAACTGAGCAGCCATCATATTTTACAAAAAAGTTACTAGGTTCGTATCCGTATCTGGTGCATCTATCTGGATGGATTTCTACGATTATTGGAACATGGAGGTACATTTGGCGATGCGTGTTGTTTGGTAGACTTTAGATAAATTAGCTGCTAGAACGCATACCGGGTTATTACCATTTAGCTTCTGCATGCTCCAGTGTCTTC
>Ga0163217_1009647_pt1 | contig 14721 bp, 11 predicted proteins | sample SynspAceP_FD_185933 | JGI IMG/M metagenome (GOLD analysis project Ga0163217, IMG submission 185933) | Saline lake microbial communities from Ace Lake in Antarctica - Synechococcus sp. Ace-P (PacBio error correction) | ecosystem: Environmental > Aquatic > Non-marine Saline and Alkaline > Saline ... | reverse complement strand
GAATGAACGGTAAGAAGCGTCGCTTCGACACCGCACTTGCTGCTCGGATGGAGTCGACGCGCGGCACGCTTCGGTGAGCCGATTCGCAACTGGAACAGGGCTCATGTTTTCCGCCGTCATGGTTTGGCGCTCGTTGATCCAACTCCGCTAGCCTTGCATTGGGAACACTGGCACCTCGATCGCACACGCAAACGGCACTCGGAGGCTCATTCCCGAGAACTTAGCGAAGTTGTCGCCGAACGCGCGTTTACTGTCGACGATCCTGTATCAAGGCAAGGCGACTGTCCGTACGGCACGGACCGTTCTGTTATGGCGGCGTGCACATAGCGTTCTGTCTTCCGTGTTGGATCAGCTCAACTCGATTGCAGAAGTTTGGCATGACCGCCCGACTCTCTGATCCGTATCGGAGCGTCTTCCTGAAGCCGACGCAACTCTCGCGGGCCGGTCGGACAGGAGTTTATGAGGAAGCCCGTTTGAGTGAGTTAGGGGCTAAGCGCTACTGCTCACGGAACGTTGCTTCTGAGAACACATTTCGCGACGTTGTGTTGCTTGCTGTTTGCGATGTCTGACGATAAACGACCTGGCCCAGCGGCTCACTGACGCTGTCGAACATTGTATTGGCGTCACGACACGGTGTCTGCTTTCCATCGTGACCGCAACTGCCAAGCCCCTGTGTTCGCCTTGACGCACAAGTCACAGCTTGGGGCCTGCCGGGTATAGCTTGCACCTCGTTGCAACGTATCCGGAAAATCCCGCGACGTTACTCGTATGCAACTCGTTATTGAAAAGCGGACGATACAGATCATGCGCCGGCGAGCGGCATCCGCCGCAGCGAAGGCGCGGATGTCGATTGGCTGAATCGACAAAGTGTACATGCATGCAGCCAAGCTGGCGTCGTGAGTGGCGAACAGTCGAGATTGATCGCCCAAAGGATCGCAGAATGACTCGGCAAGCCCGGTTTGCCGAGGTCGCTATTACGACACGTGGTTGCTGATGCCGGGTGGCCTTCCGAAGAGATTTGCCGCACTATTTGACCGAAGCGAGTGGGCTCGCTTCGCAACACAAGGTGATCGAAACCAATGTGCCCAAGCATTGCCCACTGAAACCAGTCCTGATCGCGATCGGCCCCGATTCGATGCTTATCGGACACGCGCGCGCACGTGAATCAGTTTGCAGATGTCTATTCAGACATGGCATGACGCTGAGAACAGCTCTGGGGCAGTCAAACGTTCCATTCACGAATGTGGATGAAGGATTGGCGTTCCGATCACGGTCAACGCCCGAATCGGCTGGTACGCGTGACTTGCCAGCAACGAAATGATCCGGCTACCTCCGTCCGATGCGCAAAAACCGCTTACTGGTCTCCGCGAGCGCAGACCAGGGCACGCTTGTTGTGGAGAGATGACTCTGCTGAATCGTCGTCGCGGTCACTGTTTAGACGATGCCGGGCCAAACGATTGCAAAAACAAAAACCAGCCAATCGTGGCGAATAATAGGATGAATGTATTGAAACGAACAACAATGCAAAATGACGGACTGACCAAAAATCCGCGTCGGTGTTTGATCGTACGGTCGTAAGACTTGTCCTGAAAGTTACTCTCGCCGTATCCGTCCGAACCTAAGGTCGAGTTTTTGCTCAGTCGCTACTGCGCACGGTCGACGAAAAGAGATTGCTGAGGGACTAGCATTTCGAAAAGCATTGCAGAACCCGAACGTAAAAACGCAAGAGAGTCTTCATCAAGCAGGCTCCGACCAAAGGGTCAGTAAGCTGATACGAGTGGTAAAGCTAAGCTCATACATAAGTCTGATGCTACTACGCCGAAATTCTTAGCTGGCAATTCAAGACCGCAACGACTACAAACTGTTCGACGGATCACGAGCAATGCTGACAGGACGGCTTCTACGCAAATCACGCTGGGTTATGGACCGGTGTCGCCAGAGAAAACGCGAGACCGTTCGTTCGCGTCGCTGACGTCCCATTCAATGTTCGAATTCAGACATGTGATTACTGAACTGGGAACGAGCGAGTATTCAACTGGCATGGATCGACTTCATGGTCTATCGATTTATTGGACGACGAGCATCGGATCGGCTAATATGTCGTCTTGTTGCGAATGGTGCCTTTTGTCGAACTCCAATTACAACTTTTCACTAGGACCGTCGTGGGTACGGCAAGAGCAACCTTTTCCAGCAGATTTCGCCGTACTCCCATTGATCTCGGCGCAAAAGCACCGTCGCAAAGATGTTCGTCAACAACGCGCGGACCAACGCGGATTGGTTCAGGTATGACTGGTCTGTTTCGACTAAGTCTCCGGGTGTTCGTTACCAGAAGGTGGCGTAACATCATGAAGGGCTACATGGCGTCCGGCGAATTCACCATAGCAAAGAGAGATTCGAGCCTGAGGCGCATCGTCATGTCGTCAACTTTACGTAACGCTAGAACAGAAAACTATCGGCCAACTTGTTAGGTCCGCTACCACCAGAAAAGCTGACGACACAGCGTTTTTCCATGATGCATTCATCTTTCGCGCCCGGCTGGATTTCCCTAGCTGATCCAAACCACACCTGACAATCACTTGGCTTAGTAAGATTTCTAGTGAGTGCTTGACCAACCTTGCGGAATCCAGCCGAAAGGGTTTTTGTTTCCTTTCTTCGACATGGCAAACCGGAGTGTCTTCGCGGGCAATTAAGCGGCCCGTGACATCTAACTGTCAACAAAAATCGATCAGCGGTCTGTATAAAATATCTTTCCTGATCCGCAAATGGCGGTCCCGACGAAACGGAACTAGCTGGCGCCTAGCGTTGGAATCACGCCGTCGTGCTGAAGAAGCAAAATCAGTGTCTCAAGAGTGAGTTCGCATAACAGCACTTAGCTTCACGATGGGCGTCACTGTCGAACAAGTTTTCGTCGCAACGCCGAGCTACACAGCGACCCCATCGACGACGACACCGCTCCGCCAGGACAAGTCTGGACATCAGCCTTCTACGGACCCGGGTCCGTTGTTATCGACTCGAAGTGCAGTCGACGCATGCACCGATATCCTTAAACACCCCAACCGCCCGGTTTCCGTGAAAACAGTCAAGATCGGCAAACAGAACACCTACGTCCAGAGCTAAGCAACTTGCGCATCGACCGCGAGCGCGCACGAGTTTCTTCCATCCAAATGCGAGCGATGGACAACGCCACAGCGCGTAGGTCTAGAGTTCCGCCCTCCGTTCCTCTTCCAGTTCTCTGCGGAACGCAGCACAAAGCGGATGAATTAGCGTCGGACGCTTGAACCTCGCGCTCCGTTGAGATTGATTCCCAACCCGGTCGCCATCGCAGAAGAAAGTCGCCATCGAAAAGCAACCGCCACATCCTGATGCCGTCTCGCCCCAACTGCTTAACTATCTGGCCAGACGAACTCTTGGGACGAAAATCAGCATCGAGTTTTACAAAGACGCCCAAGACCGTTTTAAGTGCCCTTTTGATTTGATTAGAGCATATTGAATGCCAAGCCCGTGCGAAATCAAAAGATCGAAGAAACGTGAGAAAATTCTCAGCCGGATCGCGCTGCCGTTCTCGTGTTTATGCCAGAGAACATGATCCTAAATATTATTCATTCACAACGATGCCTTGCTTAAACCCACTTTCTCGATTAGGTGCAGAAGACAGCTGACGGTATTACTGAACGATCCAGCGTTATTCAGAGTGGTGCGAAGTTTTTTAGATAGTTCGTTCCAGGGCGATCAGGAGCAAGCGAACCGGTTCTGTTGATGACTTGAACTCCTTAGGGTTGAATAGCAGTCCAAGCACGCAGCGTTAGCATCCCACGAAAACTATGGAGAAGAGTTAAAGCGGACTTGCCCGGGAAAATGAGAGCTCCTTTCCATACAACACGCTGAATTGTCATCAAAGTTAACGCAAGCGCTTATCGGAATTGTCGTCGATTCTCCAGCGGTCAAATAGTTTTGGCAACTGTATCCACTCTACAGATGCGATTGAAGATTGCGAAGAAAAAGCCACTTCATGGTCAAACTAGAAATTACGATGCGCGCAACCGATAAGCAGCACTACCGAATTAGGTAGTTTTTTTGGACCAAGTCCAATGATTGGTTTCGCCGCACTTCTCGGTCAGGTCAGTGTTTCGGGTCTCGCCACCCTGTATATAGCCGAAGCTCAGTAGCCTCACACTGTCTTATCCGGCGTTTGAACGCTGACAGAGCATCGCGCTTTTTCACGGGTTGTGATCACGACCTAATCGCGTACATGCCCTCGGGTCGATAGACGTTGTCAGTGTTGCGATTTTAGCGTTAACAAAATCAGTGCGGGGACTACGAGCCGGACGCAGTCGATTCGACTCAGATGGACTCCCACATCCTACGAATAACAACAGGTTAACAACAAGTCGCGATGGATTTCACACCACGCTTTTCTTCTTGGATTCTTCACGCTCGCTCGACCCAAAGCATTTAGAAGCCAAGCAAATCCTCCGTATTGTCACTGCAACGGTTGCTCAGGTGTACGAACTTGATGAGTGCGGTGAAACTTCGACGTAATTTCAAAAGTATGTACTCGCAGGTCAATACTTTGCCACGCCATTAAACTGACGACCCCTGAACGACTGGAAAACATCCGATTGAAACGGTGGCGTCCGGCACTGCTGGGTTCCACTGTGGCAATCTTCTGGCTTCCACAAAGCGCAAGCCCACGATAGTAAGGTGACATTTGATTAGATTTTGGCGACCCAAACGCAAGCTCGCTCGCAACGACGATTGGCAGCTTTAGCCAATGCCGCTGTTCGATCGACTTCTCGCTTTGATAACGAGATGGATAAAGACCAGCTCGTCCGTTAGTGCGTGCCCATGCTTAGTCTCGATCGGCTGCACTCCCCGGCGTAGCTCACAGCAGATACGACATTTATCTGCCCGTCACGACAGCAAGCAAAACATAAGCCTTTGACAAAAACCCCATTTCCCGTTCCGTTTGCTTCCCTGCGTTTGTATTAGCTCGTGCAGTTGAAGCGAGTGCTCGTCATGATCGTTTAGCAACGGACCAGCGATCAGGTCAACGCGATCGATGCCCACACGGTGAACCGGCGATCGATCGTACAGATTGTAAAGAATCTTTTTGCTTGAATCGAAGTACTTGCGATACCCCTCTCTACCGGCCGCTTTATCATCCCTTGAGAAATGCTTCGCAACGCATGGCGACAATTTGTTAAAACGCTTATCATCCTCGAATAATCGCTAGCCTGGCATCGATTGATGCATCAAGTGCTCGGATATAATTGCAACGAGCCTTCTGCTTGGACGAGGTGCGTCGATGACGAGCATTCGTTGCAAGTTGATTCATAAGACCGCATCACTCGATCAAGTGCCAAGCCATCCCGTTGATTGCCGCGAATAATCACTTCGAAGATCGTGCGTCTGTCTTCAAATCGGATGCACGGCTTGCGGTAAGCGACGATGCAAACGTATTTGACCCGTCGGTCGTATCGAAGCCGGCTTTACGATACGCCGCTTGAACGGCCGATGATACACAACTGCATTTACGGACTGCCGGCGTCGTGTCGGTGATGCCTTCGCGGGCCTGCAAGCTCTGAATCTACGGTCTCGCTTTAGAACCGGCGGTGCTCAAACAGTGTTGGCTCGACATTTGACCACGTCCGTATAATCACATCAGAACCATTTCACCGCTTCTTAAGCGGCCAAGTCACTGCGACGATGCCAACTTCTCCGGCCGAATCTCTGAACCCGCTGTTGGATGACTCCACCGGCTTGCACTATCGTTGCAGGGTTTGGATTTGACGATGGTTTCTGTTTTTCGATTTTGTGAACCATTCGAGTGTCTCATGATAGGTGGCTAGTTTTCAATAAGAGCACCGATAGGTCTTCTCGCTTGATTTAATGATCTACGTACATACCAGGTTTCCCGGTTACCTTCGTTGACCAGGACGTACTTCCTAATTGGTGAAAACCTTCATTTTCGTTGCGGGGTGTTTGAATGGGAAACCCAACGTCGGCGCGGGCGATCATTGCGATCCACATGCTCAACGGGCGAACCTTGGTGCGACCCCAGTTTGAAAGGAGCGGACTCGAAGCGTTCAGGAGATTCTTGACGAGAGCTTTGAACGATCAAGATAAGAACTTTCTCGTACTGTATGATGCCAAATCACTATCACCTGTGTCCCCAGGCGAGCGGTGATGGGCCGCTTCGGCACTACATGCTGCTCACACTCAGCGCATCAGCACATACAAGCGACCGAATGGGCATTGTATCAAGCCGGTTCAAGTCATTCCGTCAAAGCGACGGCACTTTCTAGCGTCGCCGCTTACGTCAGCAAATGCTTTCGCTGCGAACTGTGCATCGCCAGAAGACTGGGTTGTCAGTGCATCACTGCAGCCGCAAGAGAGGAATATTTCAGCGGATATTTTGTGGGCATCCGTCGCCTCAATGATTAACTCGATCGACGACTCAGATAAAACTGGGCGAGACCGATAGACTTGAGTGTTAACGCGGATCCCTTTGGGAATGAAACATGGGGAGCACTGGGGGCCAACCTTCTATTTGGAGTCAACATTGCTCCGAGACGCCCAAGAAAAACCGGATCAAGAAATGAACCTCCAAAACAGAAAACGTTACCGGACCTTTTCTCGTAGGGTTGCCGCGTTGTCGCTGACGTGATTTCAGCACACATCTTCTCGTATTTGCGGTTACTCGAAATGCTTTGCGCCTACATCATAATCCCGCAGGATGATGGCAAATCATAATTTGCAAACAGCGTTGTCTCTGTCGCGCTTCGCCACCAAGGAAATTGAGGGAACGGCCCGCTGTCTCGCGGAATTCGGCAGAGGCGACTATAACCCGTTGGCTGGGAACGCCGAATGTCTGTCATCGGCCCAGCATGCGATCACTAAGACTTTGGTTCAAGTCGGACGTTGGCTTCTCCCACGTGGCGCCAAACGTGAATGTCTGGTGACGACTTCCAGATTATTCTACCCATTTTTATCTCGTGCGAAAACGGGTGGTCTGCAGTGATAATGTGTTTCCCTGAGGGTGCGGGCTACGATTCCACTTGCTCCTCCCAACCCTCCAAGTTGCGATTTCAACCATTTACAGCCGCACCGTCTCCCTTCATCCTTCGGTTTGCCAACGAGTTTCGGATCCGAAGACCACTTCTTTTCGCAGGGGACGAAATTCCAATGGTGTAGGAACGTCCGCCCTCGATCTTCGGTTTCGCAACAATTTTCTAAAGCGGAACCCGCGACCATGGTTCAGCAGTCTCGTCAGAACACGTCACATGGGTCGCACTCATTCAAACATTAGAGCAGAGAACCGCCATGATGAAAACGAGCATCCATCGAACCTAAAACTGAGACTCGGCCAATTGACGGCGCGGGACATGATGAATTGGCCGTCGTTGGAGCTGGAGGTGTGATAAGAAAGGTGAATACACTCGCATGCGTATCTATTGTGAGAATCACTCAATTCTTGCGTGCGTATGATTCGAGTTTTCTGCGTAATCTTCGTGAAGACATGGACGGCGAAGAGGATTCGACTGCGAACGGTTGTGAAGGCTGCTGCCAAATCTTCCACAAGGCTTGTTGATTGACCAGCATCCTGACGTCCTTCACGTAGCGACGAACGTGACGAGGAATTGGCTCGAGAAAGTTGGGAAGCTCCGATCCTGCGTGTCTCGGCGGCAAGTTTTGTGTGCGGTTTCCTGCGTTCATCGCGAAACGGAGAGGAGCGGATTCAAAACTGGCTTGTGAATACGAATCGTACATTCGGCAAGAGTCTCTACGTCGGAGAGATCAGATGCACTCAGTTCACAGCGTTGTAAAGGATTGCGAGTTCGGTTTCGCGTCGCACTTGGCGTTGCTGAAGACCAGACAAAACAAGTCATTGGCAGTTGTTCATCACGATCGCTTTCACGAGCACTACAAGTCTCGGCGATCATTGCGTCAGGGAGAAACTCTTGCCAGGATCCAGAAGAATCAGCTACGGATGAAGGGACCGACGGTTTCTGTGTTCAAGTCTATACATCGAAGCGTCCGCACTTGACAAATCTGCAATGAAATGGTTAGCAACAAGCTCGGTCTGCGGACCTGTTCTGCGAGTTGGCGCTTCTCGGTCGGAGAGTATCGCGAGATGCTGCGTCCGCCGAGAGAAAGCGTGGCTTCAATCGAAAACCGAACGCGAGGGACTGTCTGGTTTACGTAAGCGGCGACGTGTATCTCTTTCAAACGATTCAAACGTATTTCTCGCCAAGCGCCGATACAGAATAAGATTTTGTTCATTTCTAACACGCACAATCGACATCGAGCTGACCGTTTCCCGATGTCGATTTGGGTGATTCATGTCGGGTATGAGTCACGCATGGGAATGCTTGATGAATAATTGGAGGCTCGGCCTCTCTTGATTGGTTTTTCGAGCTAAATGCTGATCAAGTCGTTTGTGCCGCGGGAATCATTCGACGGCAGTGAACAGGGGCTGGTCTGCCGAAGATTATACCGAACGTGCGGTTCTGATTCACAAGAGATGACTGAAGATTTCGGCACCTGTTATACTCCACATTCTTTAATTGGGCGTACATAGTAAGTCTCGCGATGAAATGACATCGTTTGACTCGATTCCCAACGACGTTGGACATTTTATCTCGCACGTACCCTCCCAAAGGATTGCCATCACTCGTACATGAATCGAAGAAAACGTTCATGTGGTTCCAAATCGTGATGCGTCAGCATTTTACCGACGGATCCGATACACTTCACCGCGTTCCCAATACCACGATTGATGGTCATCAAACTATGCAGGTTGGACGCGTGCAGACAAAGTATCAATTGCTCTCTGCGACTTGGCTGCAAGTGCTCAACCCAGGTTTTTGCGGCGAATTGAGGGAGCTCAAGTCGTGAAGTATTCATCGAAACCGATTTGACCCGATTATTGATGTCCTTCGCGTTTCGAGTTGCGAGCGCGCCGGTGCACGAGTTGCTCGGAATTTGCGAAGAGTTGTCGGGCTGCGAACTGATCGTGCGGCACCGGATGAGAGGACACGCCTGTCAGGTTTGTGGCAGGGCGATTTCCTATTTTGCGTACTGCACCTAATCTGTCCGGACTTGGCGGTCATGTTGCTTTCAGGGGAAGGTACTTGGACGGAGCTCTCGACTGATTCACGAGAAGCGGCCTGACACGCGTCGATTTGCTTCGGCCGGCTTCTAAGAGCTTCATATCCCGACGTCGGATGCGAGAAGCATGATTCTTGCTGCATGACCTCCGCGAGGATTAATCCGATCAGATCCAGGCTTTCTTGACCAAAATTCGGATTTATCGACATCGCTCATGCACGTCTATCTAGCAGTGATGTCGTGATCCCGTCGACAAATCGGAAGTCTCACTTTCGACCGCCTTGACACGCCGCCATGAACTATCAAGTCTGATACGCGACGTATCGCCCGACTTTCCAGGACGTGCCGTTGGACCGTCGCGTGCTCCGTCTTCTTCAGCGAAGCGCTATACGTCGCGGTTTACCATTCGTGGGCGCAGTTGGCAACGAGCAATGTCTCTTCGTATATATGAATCGCACGTCCATATGACGCAGTTGGTAGATCGCTCATTAAGGTCGCGGTGATGGATTTTCGGCGAATTGTCGCAGATGACGTGATCTGAGAAAGATTTAAAACAAGAAAAACGCCCAAGAGATTTTCTCTCGCGGCGTTCGTTTATTTTCGACTGGTGTGATTCACCGGTTACAGTCGCTATTCCACTCGCGACGAACGGATGGTCTCCTTTAGGCTGAGACAACGTGAACACGCTTCCACGAGCCCGAGTTGGATGTCACTTCGCTCTGGTCCATGCTGGTTCCGTACGGTTGCAGCTCAATGAGACCAGCTTTGCATCAGCATGCAGCTTTCTGCTGGGTCGTTCTTGAAATGCTCCACGTCATCACACGGATTGAAACCTTTTGGCCGTAGCCACTAATGACTAATGGGGCGTCCCGAGTTGATCCAGCTTTTCTTGTCCGGACCAGCCAACATGCCTGCCGAAAAGCAGTTGCTTCGAGTATCGCTTGTTCCCTCAACGAACGTCAGTGAGGCAGTCCGCTCCTCGCCTCAAAACTTCGACAAGCGTGCTGACATAACAAGATCGAATTCACTTGAATCGAGCTTTTGCTTGTAAGCCTGCTATCGAACGGAATCACGACGCTGTCGTTTACGACGGCAGGATCGCTGCTGCGAACAGTGCAGCAACATCGATGCATCGCTCTTCGACGTTCCGCCTCCCCGCCTTCGACCCCACGGTGCCCGTACGCGCCATCATCGAACCTGACGCTTGTCGAGTCCGATATTGACTGGCCTGCTACTTTGCACGTTCCGCAACGCATCTCGCGCGTAGCAAACGCCGATTTGAATCTGCTAGAACCTCGCCACGTTCAAGTACTGCCCAGTACTGGTACGGACTGACGATGCGACGATCGCTCGGTTCAGCAGTTGGTCCGCACTAGCGATCTCGCTTTGTCTGTTCCGTAGCAAGTAGCATGCGATCGGGCTCCCGATCGAGTCGGCTACTTTAAAAAACGTCGTGACGCCAGTAGCGGTTGAGGTATAAGCGCAGTGGCTTGTGTCCATCTGTCGGCGAATGCCTTTCCAAACGAGCTGACCCTTCGCGTCTCGGCCAGCAAATCCCAACGAACCGTTTTGGAAAGGTCGCCCGCGATCAAACGTCTGTGCCTCCCGTGCGGCCACGCGTACGCGATCAGTACTTAACCGTCTTGCAAGTCGGTTCCGTGCCGACCCATTATCGACTGGACTTATCCGGTCAGCCTCCAATAGCGCACGACGTGCGTCATCCTTGGCGTCGACGTCCATTCGCAGAGTCTCGTCAGTCGATCGTTTCCATCGAACTGAAAGCAAATTCAACGGACGCTCGTCAACCAACGCGGACGCCGCTGCAGCATGAACGCTCGGGCGACCGAAACTTCCCGATCGAGTCATTGAACAACTTGCCAACACGCGTCCGTTGTCCGCACTCGTCGAAAGACTTGGGCTGAGCTTGTATCACGGTCGATAGCACGACCAACAGCGCCGGCATTCCTCAGAAGACGCTCACGAGTAGAAGGCAGTTTTGCCAGGGAAATCGTTGTCGTCGACTTGGTCATCATCTTTCGCATGCATCCATTCCGTTGCGCGTTCGCGTATGAGTACCGACCTCCGTTAGCGCCTACTGGGCAAGCGGATGCTCGGCGCGTTACTTGGTAGCTGGGCCGCCGCTTCTTGACGCGTTGTAGTGGAAGACCTATGTGCTTTGAGAACAGAACTTGTGGCATGTTGACCTCCTCATGTGCAGCCTGTACCTGCTCGGGCATCGCGGTCGGCTGGCAGCCTTGCAATACGACGAAACTTTTGAAGCACTCGACGGAAGCTGGACAGAGATCACGTTGTTTGTTTCAACGCACGCGCGGCGCGGACTTGAAACCCGCTGACCTTCGGTGATCCATGATGCGTACCGGCACGAGTGTGTTTTGGTAGTGATGCACTGTGTATTGAAGAGACAAGCACATCGACAAGTGTGCAGTTTAACGCGCAATCTCACGACTACGCCCTGCGAATCGTTGAAAGCAGTTGGGCGCGGTGGGACTCTAACCACGACATCCGGCTCCTGAAGCAGTGTACTTCCGATCGCAAGTCTATTTGTGCCGCTTTCTATTTCGTTTCTCTTGGCGCCTTTCGGCATTTGCTTCCAAGCGTCGCCGTATATTCCCGTCAAGCCGCACGAATGTGTGTGTCGCGCTGTCAAACGCGATCAGCTTTGCCTTTCGGACGCTGACGTAAACTAACGCAAGCAACTGCGATACTTTGTGCGTATCGCCGGCTCACGAGGCAGGTGGTAGCGATCCCGAACGGGTTCGTCTGTGTACGGAGTCTGGGCGTTCCATAGAGAAGGGATTCGTAATGATCTCGCTGAGGATGTGACTAAGTCCCACCTTTGCGATGTCTCGCAGCGATCCTGCCCGGACGGTGTCGCAGTTTTGGATCTCTTTCGTTGTGTTTTTCATGGTCCGCAATCGGTGAAAGAATGATTGTTATGTGTTTCCTGTTGGCTGCGGAGAATACTCGCCCGTCAATGCGAAACAGGAGGTAGACGCTGCGTCGATCTTCGATACGATGAGCGAAAAACGGCTGACGAAGTTTGTGAATCAGACAAGTCGACTTTACAACTGTGTATCGAAGCGAACACAATGTCACTTCGAGGGATCGAACCCCGGACCATCATTGCATGACGTGCTCTCATGTACTCCAACGAGTCGCCTTGTTGTAAAAGCCAACGAAGTTGTTGCCGAGAAACGCTCTTATCGACAGCAATGCCAACGAAGGCACCGACGCGTTCTCAGGAATTCGCCGACGGCTCACGTGCTTCCGGTCGCCGGACTCTGAACCTTAGGTCCTCATTAGTTAGGATGTTTCCAGAGCAGTTAACTTTTTTGTGACTGATCGGCGAGGAAACGCTCAATGTTCACATTTCAAGATGTATCCGAACGCAGTCGATCAGTCAAAACGCTGGGAGTCGAACCCCATTGTCACGTTGCAGTGGCATCCTAGCCGTTCTGCTTCGCTTCTTGTGCTCGCTACCGGCGTATTGCCGAGTCAGCGAACGTTGATTTCGTCTTTTCTCTAAAAGAGTCTCCCGGTTAAGCCATCAAAGCGCCCCAACCAGCAGCACTTTGGAATTCGCAATCGCTGCCGCAGACAGTCATTGCCGCCAAGTTTCTCTTTCGGTTGCTTATCTCGTGAACGGCATCGCAAATCCCCGTTGACTTGCGTTTCCGATGGAACCCGCGTTCGTGTTTATCACGGCTCGAAAGCAGTATCTTGTCGGTCGCTTTCGGCTATGTTCGTATCGCTTGATTGTCCTATTGTTGGGTCATTGAAGTTATTGAAGTGCTCTACGCAGAATCGAACCTGTCTACGACCTTCGCAAATCGCGTTATGCTATTCCGACACTCCGAACAAATGTGCCTTTTTCAGCGAGTACCTGCCACGGGAGTCAACCCGTCCAAAACGTTTCGAAACCTCTGCTGTCCTTCCACTCGCAAGCTGATTTTCTTCGTCGTGGCTTCGTCATTGATGTTCTTCCGATAACAGATCATTCCAGGTGGGTTCGCACCTTTAGTCGTGAAAAACCTTCGTCTCCAGTATTGGCCAATCCCAAAGCCGACTGATGACGCTGCAGTTCGAGCAACAGAAACAGCTCGCCACTTCGAATGTCAACCCTGGGCGGTCAAGTTCGGTTGAACACGTGAGTACTTCACGAATTTGATCGGCGCGCTTATCGGTAAGTTGTTCGGTCCTCATTCGGCGGCCGCGACAAATGCCAGCGGGACGACCTTGTTTCGACAGCCAAAACTGTGTCTGATCGAATGTAAGTGTCCATTGTTCATCATGTCTCTGTGTAATCAAGTGGTCAAAAGCCGACGACTGGTTCGGCATCAGCATGAGCGCTTTACAAGACGTGCCTTTCTGCATCGAGCACTCGGCATGGTTTCGCAATCGGTAGCCCACAGATGCGAACCAAAACTTTGGTTAGAAGCCAGAATATGTCCGTTTCCACGAGCCGTTTGCAACAAGCGGAAGGCGAGGGGAGTTCGAACCCTTCATACCGAATCGGTGCAAGGTTAGCAGTGCGGCCGCAAACGTTCCGGCGCTTCGAATCATTGATGGATCCGAAGGGATCGAATACCTCTCACGATTTTGCAGGATCAGTCCCCCCTTGGAACATCCAGCCATTTGTCGTTCAAACATCACAGATCCGCGAGCGAATTGAAACCCGGTCTTCGTCACTTACCACGACCTGCTTGCCGCAACACTTACAGACTTCTTTGTGTCAGTGATCCACGGATGATCGAACCATCAGGTCCCTGTTTGTCACGCAGCGTCTTAGCCGCTGGGACACCGATTCAGTTGTATTGAAGTAGTCGACAGGAGCAACCTGCAAATAAAAACATCCTCTCATTGTTTTCCTGTTGCGTTACTCAGACGTGAACGCTCAATTCAAAGTGACGATCCGGGGTCGCACGCGGTCGGCTTATAGTGGTCCTCCTGCGCGCCAGATCGCCCTTGATCCTATCCGCCCAATCTCCAACCCCAGTCAGCCGCGCTCCCGCCCCCCCGTCGCCACCCGCACGGTCCAGCTTCATCGCACGCCAGGATTTTGCACCCGGCCTCACCGCTCCTCCAGTACCCTAAGCGAGTGCAAACGCGCACGCCAAATACTGGCACGGACATTTCTTGAGTGTCCCTGTCTACGATCCACCCAACGGCTGTTTTGAATCAAGTACTCCGAAGGGAGTCGAACCTCAATCACGAAACGTTTAAAAATTCGCGCTTTGGCCCGTTTGCGTACCACAGTGAGTTGATTCAGTACTGAGCGGAACGAACGCAAGCACTTGTTTCCTAAGACAAGCGGCTCGGCCGCTTGGCCCTACCTAGCGTTTTTAAGGAAAGTGAGCCCGAATCGAACCCGATTTTCCCTGCATGCCAAACCAGAAGGACGTTCTTCCGTTGGGACGACGCGCCCCATGTTTTTTTTTCGTTTCAGTTTGCCAGAGGCAGGGAAAATCGAAACCTGCAAATCAACTTTTCGGGCCCCTGTTGTTCCCAAATGGTTACTGGGGTCCCAAATCTCTTTCCTTTTCCTTTTTTTTTAAGATTATTCTCACTGCGCTCTAAATTTTGCGTCCC
>Ga0163217_1048463_pt1 | contig 14723 bp, 7 predicted proteins | sample SynspAceP_FD_185933 | JGI IMG/M metagenome (GOLD analysis project Ga0163217, IMG submission 185933) | Saline lake microbial communities from Ace Lake in Antarctica - Synechococcus sp. Ace-P (PacBio error correction) | ecosystem: Environmental > Aquatic > Non-marine Saline and Alkaline > Saline ... | reverse complement strand
AGCTATCAGCACATAGATTGAAATTATGGATGATAATCCGTCAGCTATGCTTGTCCAGGCTTCCTTTTGATCAGCGTTGTACATGGAATTCAATGCCTGCACCTTGGTCGAGTCCGGTCTTAGGTCGATCTCCTGATCCAAACTGCAATTTTCCGCCAGGCATAAGAAGAACTCATAAGTTGCAAAGAAACTCCCAGCCTTGGTAGTCACCCATCGCTGGATGATGCAAAAGCATTGTACTTGAATAAAATCAGGAATATCCCGCTTGTGCGATGCGTCAAACTGACTCGTAGGACCGGAAAAAGGCTTTGGGCTTCCTCCAAGCACGGGATGGAAGGACTTAAACTCAAAACACCAGCGGCAAACCATTCACATAGAGAAATTCCCATCTGGGGAGGTTCCGTCGCTCGAAACCTTGAATCTCTAATTGATTGACCAATTTTAAGGTATTCTTTCTCAGGTTCCTCATTTTAATTATGAGTTGGATGAAAAATGTCTTTTTTCTGTGATCATCTCGCTTGAGTAGAAACCATCCGCACCCAATTTCATGATCGCCTGTGATTGCTTCGTTAAGAGATCTGTGAGGCAGGAGTTTTCCATTCCGAATTATCCCATGAATTTCCATTCGGAGTGATTTCTGATTGCATAGCGATTCTGCCAAAAAGCCTGCAAATCGGCCCGAATCAGCACTTCTTCCTTTCCCCTCAGGATCTCCTCACCCCGCAATGAGGATATCCCTGCGCTTCCAAAAGCGAGGATAAAGGCTTTTAGTTGAGATTCGGTAACTCATTTTTAATGTTATGGTCAGGGGTTAGGATTATTGTTAATGGTAAATGTAGCACGCTTCATTAACCATTAATACATTAAATCATTTACAATTATTTAAGGGTTATTGTTGGCTTTTTTGATTATTAAAATGGCTGTGATTAGTTGATGATTTCGGGACTGCATTGTATTCATGGTTTCAAATTGTCTTTTGTTTAATTAATAGTGTTCTTATGAAATAATTCATGCCAAGTAGTAGATATGGCAAACAAACTTTTATTCTTTTACACATTGCTCTTCCATCTCATTAACCATTTTACTTCATCATTAACCTTAAAATAGAAGCACAGTACTCCTTTTTTTGTCACAAATATTTACTGGTAAAGCTTAACCACTCTTACCGCAAACCCAAAACTTTTTTTTATCCTTCACCTACATTCTCCCTCATTCCATTAACATTTACAATTAAAGCACTTGACCATTAATTTTGATAGCCCTGCGCTTCCAAAGCGAGGTAAAGGCTTGTTCTAGTTTTTGGGATCGGTGGAATTTATTCAGGTGTTATGCGTTTGGGTTGATCGTTCCAGACAAAGTTTGTAGTCGACTGGCATTCTGCTTATAGTGCAAAATGTCCTTTTTGTCAGTAACTACCATATTTACAAATCGAAAAAGGGCCTCCCAATACGCGCTTTTCAGGCCATTCCAGGTGTCAGTTAGTTTCCTAAATATAATGGCTTCTTTAGGATGAAATGGTAGCCATGGTTGCTTTGATTTTGTTACCCTTCAAACATCATTCTGAGCACTTTCTTTAGCATCACTTCAAAATTTTCTTCCCCTCCAAAAAGCCGATATTCATCCCATCTAGAGCAATTGGTGTTAAATTCATAGCAGTGACGAATTTTTAGCCTCAATCTTCATGGCTGTCTCGTATGTGAAAAACCGAACTAGAGACTCATGATCTTTCGCAGATGGTGCGTTGTGGGTGCTAAACACGAACTTTAAAAAGGCATTAAGTTTATTCTTTCGCCATTTCCTGCTTGACCCGTTTCCAACATCATTTGTGAGATGAAAGAACGATTTCCCTGGCAGAATGTGGCTCGTGGAGCCAACCAAGGTGACTTCTAGCACAATAAAAATCGCGCACCTGTCATAATTCCCTTTAAATAGTTTTTGGGAAAGTATGTTGCTGTTTGCGAATCATCCCAAGTTTATTCGTGATGCCCTGTACCTTCAGTTTCGGGAAGCATGCTTTCTATTGATTTGAAAAGGGCTTCTTAATCTTTCCTTGAGGTGTTTCCTGATTCACCTTCGTTTAGAACGACCATATCTATATCCTCAAGAAAAGCGGCTCAATAAATTTCAAAGCACTTCGATAAAGCTGTTCTCCTTTAAAAACAGCATATTCCGCTGCCCACTGTTAAAAAATTGATACAGGCAAAGGTGATCCAGTATCCTTTCAATATAGATTTCCTTTATCCGCTTTGCTGTGCCCGTAAATCGAACCGATTGGATAAATAGCTTTTCATTTTCGTGTAGCCTCATACAATATGTCCATTTTTTCAGCATATCGGAAGCACAGCATCACCAACACCAATTTTATAGTTACTTATTGTGGTTAAGCTCTTATATAGCGTCTAGTATTCTATGGGCAATTTCTGCCTGATCTTACGAATGCGCCCAAACAACGCTCTTGTTGCGGTGGATATTTCAAGGCAAGTATTAAAAGTGAATTCACCTATCTACGGAAGCTCAGATACGATTGCCAAGAAAACCGTTTTGCAAGAATTGAGCACTGGAGCATCAGGAATTTTTTATGTACTTATCGCATCTAGCAATTGAAAGATTGCAATATTTGTCTTTGGTGATTGTGTTTTTTGCGAATAAAAAACGATTTTGAATTCCTTCGCTTGATGGCTGGTCGGACATTCGTTCCGACCAATTTGTATTGATCTTGGCCACGTGCGTTGCTTAGTAAGTAGCGCTTATAAATAGGATAGCCTGTTAAGTAACGAATTATTTGTTCCATTTTCGAAGAGGATTTTCACAGTTGACCTTCATCGGGCCAAAGCTCGTCCAAAGCGTTTTTGCTCAGGTTTTATAAAATTTTACCCTTTGCCAGTGTTTGTTTGATTCCACCTGCTTGAGCCATACGGGTTCAGGCTTTTATAACGCTTCCTGTTATTCGACTTAGTAATAAAATAGAGTAGGGTGAATACAATATCCTCTGGGGAGGTTTCCTATCTTATTCCACACGTATTCGAACTTTCATTACTAATTTGTTTGAAACAAATATAATCCAAATTGTCCAGTTTTTTAGCAAATAACTGACGGAACAATTTGGCTTTATTCTTCCCTGAAGCTATTTTCTCATCGTTCCAACTAGTTTCATGTTCAAGCGAATATCAATGTTTGATGTTGCCTTCAGTGTTTTGGCTTAGATAAGATTTCGCTGTTTCATAGTGGGCTTACCGTTGTTCTAGTTGGGAATTCGGTGAATTTCATTTTAAAAAAATCTGATATTGATATCGATTAAATTAAGCTTTCCTCAAATTTAACCTGTATTCCTCCTTCTGAATGATTGTTAAGTAAAATGGAGGGGCTGATGGTATATAATAATCTTGAATAATTCTGTCCTAACATTTTCTATATATTCTTTTATAGAGCGAGACATTTGAACCTTCAGTTGACTTTCAAAATATGATCAATTGCAAACAGATATATTATCCAATAATTCTGTCAAAAATCTGTTCTTATTCCCCTTTAAATATTTTAGTAACTTTCAATTTGAATACAAATCAATTCAGAAAGCAAAATTCTATTAAGCCAGATCTAATACTAATAAAAGTAGAAGAAGATTAACTTCACTTTTTGTTTTCCATATAGGAATTTAAAACTTGTGTTAACTCCATCTTTAATTTTCAATTTTAGGATTTTGTTCTTTCCCCTTTGAGCATCAATTTCTTAATTAACAGGAACAAAAAAGTTTTTTTTGTAAATGAGCCGCCCAATGTTTGTTTAAAAAGTCCTCTTTTTTTAGTAAGCCTAGGTTAAAACGTACATTGACTGAGTCGGATGTCTTTCCCGCAGTGAATAGCCAATTTTCTTAAGGTTGAATGTTGAGTCTTTTTTCTGCATCGTTTGAAAGTAAAACAAACATGATCAGTCTCAACACCCTTTTTTCTTTTCAACTGAGAGCCCGAAAAGTTTACTATAAGTTTGAATGAATTCCAGCCTTGTACTGTAGCACATTAACCTAGCCTCATATCCTCCTGGCAAAATGCATAATTAATGGAAACACATTTCATAACCTCCTGTATTAATATTAGACTCCTCCCTCTTGAGTTAGTCCAAATACCATAAAGGCAGGTCTGATTTGAAATTCGGGCCAAATATTGTTTTGAAATAAGATCTTTTATTGGGAATTTTCCATATACCAAACCGAAAGCTACTTAAATTTGAGGCCACTCATTGGTAATATTGAGTTCCAGTCTTCTTCATTATTGCTTTTTCATAGGTGATTTATGCTTATAAAGCTGATAAAAGTAGAATCATCTATTCAATTGAATTCCTAATTCCTCATGCTGGATAGCCCTGCGCTTCCAAAAGCGAGATAAAAGCTTGTTCCCAATTGGGATTCGGTGAATTTCATGGTTAATTGTTATTTGAGAAAAATTATACAGATTACTGCCATCATTTTCACTTGCAAAACTTCTAATATCTTCTTGATTGCTGCTTGTAAAAAAATGCGAATCAGGATTTAGAATAGTCTAAATTCATGAATTTTGTCTTACATCTTCATTCGTGAAGACTTGCTTCAATTTTTTCACTTTAAGTTCCAATGGAGTATCACCTTTTCAGCCAATTCTTTTAAAACTCTCTTATATAGAAATGTGGTAAAACTTGGACTTTCAAGAAATGGTCTTAAATCACTTCTAATTGTTCAGCATCACTTTCCGATTGATTCAAACGCATGAATTTTTTGAGAAAGAACTTTTCGACGTAGTTTCTGTGAGGTTTTTACTTTCGATCCTTCTCAAAAAACTTGTTTGTTTGTTTTGAGCAGATCTCAATGAACGGAAATTGTGATATCATCTTTTCCATTCCTCTTTCCATGAAATTCCTAATGAAATGAGAATAATGAGTCAAGACAACAACTTGACGCATTTCCCTCAAAGGTCTCTTTAATACGCGTAATAGACTTCATATGCGATTTCAGTCAAAAACTTGTAAACAGGATCATCTAAACGATGATCTGATTTTTGTTTTGTTCAGCGTTAAGAATCCTCTTAGCCCAATAATAAGCGATTAGAAGCTAAGGCTCGTTTTATCAGACTTTCACTGAATACTTGGTAATGTTAGAATCATTTATCTCTACGTTTTTAATTTCACTTTTAAGAAATATACAGGTTGATGTCCTCGGTTGTCTGTTCCTCTTTCAAGCTGTAAATTTTTCGCTACCAAACGCTTAAAGTGGAAATCAATCGAGTATGAAAGAACCTATCAAGGATTGTTTGATTTTGAAGATAAGGCCTTGCTCGTTTGCAGCATATTCCTTGTGATCAATAACGTATTTCTTGTTTTTTCTCTATGATATGGAAAAACGCAAGCAATTAATTTTGCTCAACTCTTTGCAAACTTCTCTTTTCTTAAATCTCAATTTTCAAGATTGAATCAAGCAATTCTAGTTCTTATCTGGGATAAAGTTATGATAGGGCTCTTTAAAAAATTGTAATCACACCCCTAATTACTGTCAATGCTGTTCGGAAATTCGCAGATAAATTTGTTTGATATTTGCGTGACTTTCTAATAAGCTAGAAAAATCACTTGATTGAAAACAATTTCGTGAGGCTTTCTTTCTTTGGTTTTATTGAATGCTTGATTTACCTGTTTGAGAACAATTGATTTGATTTAAATTATTAAGACCTGTCTCTTTGACTCTAACAACTCATTTAATCGAGTACTAATTCCCGTTGAATTTCATCTGAATTTATTTAATCGAGGCATATTGTAACAGTAGAGCCTGTTTTACAGTGAACCGCATCATTGAATTGTTAGTTTCAATTGCTCTCCACTGTCTTCTTTAAGCTTTCAATACTTTCTGATATTATCGGTAAATATTCGCGGTCATGCTTCATTAAAAATAGGAGTGGTACGCATTAGAAGTAAATCAGTTGAGTTCTGTAAAGATTGACCACAGAATGAGCAATTTTCAGAATCATTTTTCGAGTGTCTAACCCCTCTTTAATCATTGTTCGGCGTTTTCAGTGATCTCAAAATTATTTTCAATTGCTCTTGAAGTTTAGCCAATTGCAGCAGAAGACTATCTCATGGAATCCCCGCTCTAATTAAACGGGTGTTTGGTTTTAGCCAACTCTTGAACATTTGTCGAAGTAAAAGATTGAACTGGGGGAAAATATCTTCAATTGATAGTATTTCCGCTTGGTCTTTTCTAGTCTTTGTTTGGTTCTGCTATTGCCTTTGTTCCTAAATCAGCTAATTTCTGTTTTTGGTTACATCAAGAATTGATTGAAGCTGGTCAGTAGATAAAAAAGGTATATGCTTTTCTGCTTCTGGCTTATCTCTTAAATATGGTGGTAGTAAATTAGGAACCGCACTTCTTTTTGTCTTAGGAGTCTTTTGGTCGTCAGCGACTTGTGTTGCAATTAACGCCTTGTTGACCAAGAATGAATATTGTAAAGTTTTCCTTGTTTTGACGTTTCAATTGAAAGACCTGTAAATAAATTTCTATGGAATAAAATCAGAACCAAAATGTACAGGTCATCATATTGAGTCAACTGAGTCCCAAGAATATTTGAAAAGTACAAGGAAGCTGGTTTGCGAGCATTTATGAGGTCTTTACTGATATCTTACACTCTGATTTGGAAACTTAACGGCGGAATAAGACTTTCGAGATGTGATTAAGGGTGGTCATTTTTCTTTTTAGTGAAAGAAGTTATCTGTTAACGTTGTCTTTTCCTTTTGTATTTAGTTCCGTAGATAAAAGTCAGTTTCTCAAATTGAATTGAACCTCCATTCGGAAATTCCCGAACAATTGCTCCTACCATTATTGTACTGTTAATTTGCTTTATTCATATTCTTAATTTTCACTGGTCGCCATTCGAAAGAAGGCAAATCTTTCAGTTTGAATAATGATAGCAACTGTTTCCTGTATGGTGAATTTGCTACCAATTACTGTTTCCACAATCTTGATACCTTTTTACAAGCATTAAGTTCATTTTGGAAAGGGCTATTTGTATTCCGAAATTTCTTTGTGTTTAGAATTCCTGTTAACAGAACCACCAAACTGAACCCAAAACATATTCCCTTGCGTAGCCCTTAGAGTTAGAAAGCAATAAAATTAGCCTTTGAAACCTATTAAACCCAATCGTTTGGCTTTAATTATAATAACATTAAGAGCAATTTGCTTCAAAGTTTTCATCAACATATTACAGGCATTCCATTTGAACCATTGCCTACGCTACAAGGTAAATCACCATTATTTAATTGCGACTTTTTGTTCTTCTGATGAAAACTTTCTGGACAACATATTTCAAATCATACGAATGAAAGTCCATTTCATAAGATTTTTGTTCTCAACATTGGTACTCTTGCTTCCCTCTCACAATTTAATCTTTCAAACACAGAAACCTAACAAATGCGACACAAATTTGAGACGTGTTAATTCTCAAGTTTCTCATTCCTCCACCCCTTCGGTATACTCTTTTTGCAATTCCATCCAACCATTTCCCCTCAATTGTTTTTTATAAGGCCTTTCCGTTTTCATCAGGAAATTCAAACTCCAACAAACCACTTCCCTATAAAATCGCTCCTGTGCGGTTCTTCGAGTTTTTGTGAGTTGCTCGTCTGGTTTGATGCGGTTTTTGATAGTGTTGTATTCGGCTATTAATTTCATACGGCTTTCCGATAGGATGGATTGGGATTTCCTGTTCGCACATTTCTTCCCATTCCAAAATTTCTCTGGCCGAACCATGAGACTTAAAAACGAGCATTTACTGTCAATTCAGATCGTCTAAACCACAATCATTAAATATTCAGGTAATAACTCAGAATTGTCAATTACTTCAAAATACGACATAGGCTGGGAAACCATGGCTCTTCATTGATCTTCGAGCAGCGCAACTGAATTTTTATCGCCATTTCTAGAGTTACAGGGCCATAAGCAAATTGCGTTCTTTTGATGATTTTGTAAATTCTTCATTGTCTGTGCCTACTTATGTTTGCAAGAGAGGAATTCCAAAAACTTTCGAATACTTACGCAAAGAAGTGTTTCGACTTTTAACTCAGTATTCCGAATTGTCTATCGGCTTGGATATATTTTCCGAGGGCTTTATAGTTTGATCCATACCCTACTCTTTAAAACATTCAATAAATCCACTTTGGACTTTTCTCTTGTTTTAGCAAGTCCGAGAGACTCAACCTGAAAAGACTTTCCATCTTTTCTTCAAAATGATGCTTCTCATCTTCTGTTTATAAAACTCAATGTATATTTACTAGGCACTAATGAGAAATCTTTGCTTCTTAATTCATCTAGGGTAGCCAGAATAGGAGTATTCAGGCTTTCGTTTTCAAAATCGCCATCAAACTTTTTGCAATTGTGGTATGCTTGGGCAATATCTGAATATGGTCTGTAGAAAAACTGAGTGAATTTCTTGTTCAAACGGTTTCGCCAATTGGCCGCAAATTCTCAAAATTAGTACTTCGCCTTTGCCTTTCGCGATATTGTCTCGTTTCTTTCTGGCAGAAGTTACTGGCGAGCTGATTGTTATTGTTTAATATCCCAAAGTGTCAACTTTATATCGGTGGATAGAACATACTTCGTGGTAGATCACAATTCGCTTCTACCATCCCGTTTTCTACAAGTTTTCTTCGATCTTATTATTCTTCGCCACCACCGAGAGGGCGCCATTGGCCAAAATAAATCCAGCCACACATTTTCTGAAAGTTTGCTCGCCATGTTAAAATCACCCGTAATTGGCATTGCTTTGTTGGCGGGACTTCGTAGCCCTCTCCACCTTGAATCATCAATCAATTCATTTGCAGCACGCCAGTCTTTTGGTTAAATGGAGGGTTAGCCATTATGAAGTCTGCCTTTCAAATCAGCGATGCTGACTTTATTAAAAGTATCCGCAGTACATCACCCAAGGTTGGCAGAATCCACGGATGGCAAGACTTCATCTTTGCCAGTTATAAGTTAGTGGGCAGTGTACTCTTGTCCATAATAGAAACCTCTTTTTTATACCGTGGTGACTTTTCTATGAACTTTTGATAAGGACTGAAACGAACATCCCACCCAGAGCCACAAGCAGGATCATAGATTACACCTTTGTAGGTTTCCAAATCATTTCCGCAATCAGGTGACCATGCTTCTGGGCGTGTAATACTAATTCTCTTTACCCTTTCCCTTCTGCCAAGGCGACAAACTTGCCTAAGAAGTACTATAGAACACGACTAACCAATATCTTGCATCCTTATTCTCTGAGCTATCGGATGTTGTTGATTGTGTCGAAGTAGCGCAGCGAAGTTTACTCACATCCATATTTAGACGCGAGAAGTAATTATCAGGCCAATTGCGCCTTTCAAGGAAGATTATTTTTCTCTACCTTATGAAGAAGCTGATGTCCGATATAATGGCATGTCATTTCTGCTTTTGCATTATCTATAATAGACTCCAGCGGCTTTCAGGAGCAAAAAGAATAGACGTTCTTCATATTGTAGAAACTCCTTCAGTCAAGGTACTTTCCTTTCCTTCGGCGATCAGTTCCGTTTGCGCTTCCTCGAATTTATCCGAAGCAAACTTCAAGAAATTCAGCCGAGTACGACGTGTTTGTATTCCGAAACTGGTCTACCTGATTCCTTCTTAATTTATTTGGCCGAATCCCAGAGGGTTTCTTCCATGGACTTTTGCTTCTTAGTGGGCTTTGGCGTCAGCCAATTTTTATTGGATTATTGATGTTGATTTATGTTTCGATCTGAAATTTCAAACCGAGCCAAAAAACTAAAGCTCTTATACCGATTTAAAAAATTTCAGAATTGATGAACGATTAAAGATATAAAACGTGGTCTACTTGAAAAATAACCGTTCACCAAAAAAAATGGATTTTGATCTATAATGATAAATTTTGTTTTCCGCCCGCATGGCATTTCTACAAAGTTGCTGCCCATCGTGAGTTGTCTTCACTTACAATCCTTAAGCAGTTCTTCAGTTAGTGGAGACACTTAACTGCATGCAACTTTACTAAGCGTAGTTCTCCAAACTACGCTTTCATATCAAGGGAATTATTTCTATTGAAAAAATTACAATTCACTCGTTTTGTGCGATCCCCATTTCCCGATTGACATCAATCCGCCAAAAAACAGACATCCTTTTGAATCTTTGATTTCTCAAAGAATATCGCACCGCTGGTGCTGGGATATTGATCGGGTTGAGTGATTGCCTAAAATTAAAACGCTATGTTTTTTCTAGGAAGACTATGTGGTTAAAAAAATCTTTGCGAAAACCCTTTACGCGCTTTGCGACTTTGCGGTGAAAACACATTCCACCGTTTTGGCGAATCCTTCATTTCCCGGATTGACATTCAATCCGCCAAAACAACAAAAACCTAATGATACCATTTAACCTCGGGCTAAAACCCGAGGCTTACCAACATATCGCACTGCGGCGCTTCTTTTTCCTCTTATCAGTAGGATCACTACTGCCCATGTGAGTGTCTTCACTCACATCCTTAAGCAGTTTTCAGTTAGTGGAAGACACTAACTGATGCAACTTTACATAAGCGTAGTCTCCAACTACGCTTTCAATAAGGGAATTCTGCAATTTCCCACCTAGACCTCTCCTCACTGAAATAATTTAAAATCAACCTGTTTTGGCGAATTCCTTCATTTCTTCGATTGACATCAATCCTGCCAAACAAAAACCTAATGATACCATTTAACTCGGGTTAAAAACGAGGTACCAAACATATCGCCACCTGCGGCGGCTTCTTGTTATATAGTAGGATCATACTGGCCCATGTGAGTGTCTTCACTCACATCCTTAAGCCAGTTTCAGTTAGTGGAGACACTAACTGATGCAACTTTACTAAGCCGTAGTTCTCAACTCGCTTCATTCATCGAGGGAATTGACCAATTTCCACCATAGACCTCGTCCACCACTGAAATAATTACCATCCACCCGTCTTGGGCGAATTACCAATTCCCCCAATTGACATTCCAATCCCGCAAAACAAAAAAACCTAACATTACCATTTAACTCGGGTTAAAACCCGAGGCTACCAACATTATCGCACCTACGGCGCTTACTTTTTATAGTACGATCACTTGCTGCCCATGTGAAGTGTCTTCACTATTCACATCCTTAAGCAGTTTTCAGTAGTGGAGACACTACTGATCTCAACTTTACCAAGCTTAGTTCTCCAAACTACGGCTTTCTATCGAGGGAATTCACCTATTTGAAAAATTACAATTCAACTCGTTTTGGGCGGAATCCCCATTCCCGATTGACCATCATTCGTCCCAAAACATACATCCTTTTGAATCTTGATTATCCTACAAAAGATATCGCACCGATGGTGCTGGGATATTGATTCGCGTGGGTGGATTGGCCTAATCATAAAAACGCTATGTTTCTAGGTAGGACTATTGTGGTTAGAAATAATCTTGCGAACCCTTTCGCGCTTTGCGTCTTTCCGGAAAAAATACATGTCAATCCGCAAAATAGGATCCAATCAGCTATTTCGACATTTGGGCTAGAGAATGATTACAATCACTCCTTGCTCTGCCCTAAAAAACATCTTGAATTCCTTCTCGAATACCCAAACTGTACCAATTCTGGTGATCTCTAGACGGGTAACGCCGGTTGGATAGAAATATAAAAGTGAGCTTCCTTTCGGGATCGGGCCCATATAAAAGTCCCGTAAAACCAGAGTGCCCAAAAACTTTTAGGGCTTGCCGAAAGGGGAAGGATACGTTCCGCCAGGGAAGCTCGGCATTGTTCAAGAGTGTGTTTGTCGAACCCAAGCCCGCGAACGGTTTTCGTTTCGCGAAAAATTGCACCTCTGCAAATTCCTTTCACGGTTCCGGCCGAAATAAGACTGTTCCCGTCCCACATGGCCATAAATTTTGATAAAAGAGCATTCAATTTAGCCAAGTTCACTCTCCTTGCATTACCGGAAACACTCCTTTAAGTGCTGCGTTTTCGTCGTGTACCCAGCCTTCTTACCAAGGTTTTCCGGAAAGAGGGAATCCACTTCGGTAGGCCAATGTCGGTTACATAATTTTTCCCTCAGGTAAATATCCCAAAGTATGTGAAACCTAGCGCGTGATAGAAATTCTCTTGCAAATAGGTCTGATAGTTCGCGTTCCTGTGAGTTGCTCGACTCAACTTAGGAAAATTCAAAAAATGTAGCCCGAATACAGGTATTTTCTTTTACATCCCGAGACTTTAGAATCGGTTAATGATTCGGTTCATTTTCCTGCTCAAAACGCATTGTTGATATAAAGCCGTCGATATACTTTGTCCTTGAAATCGATTAATTAGTGATCTGAATAACCAAATCTTCTTTTGATTTTGCCATTGTTTCCCGGAAACCACTTTTTCGTAGAAATACCAATGTAGGGTACCAAACCTGCCTGATGCGCCCAAAATCTCTCGAGGGTTAGCTCCCTTTTGTCTTTTCGATTTCTCCAAGGTTTCCAATAGTTGCTGAATGGCTTGTCCAGATTCAGCCTTTCCTTCGTCCACCAACTTCATTAAAGCAGGTAAAGGCCCCGCAAATTTTGGTCAACAGAAGCAATCGTATAAAAATCATTCAATAGCGACAGGTTGAGGTGTTTTCGTAGTATTAGGACCCGTAGGCTTGATGGGAAAAAAATAATCGTATCGTTCTTTTGCTACCAAAAAGTTTGGGCTCCTGGAAAAAAGCCAAACTGTCGCACGCCCATTATGCATAATAGAATCCCACTTTGTTGGTTGATGAAATCTTCTGCAAATCCTTAGAATAGCCGGGTTTGGAATGGATTCAGTTCTCGTTGAGCAAATCCAAGTTGATTCACTGAAGAAATAAGAAAAAACGAAAAGGCTAACATTTTTTCAATTTGAGTTGAGGTTTATTCCTAACAATATTGCAAAAATCCCTCGCTAAATAACTGGGGTAAGTATCAAGCGGTCGCCCGAGCCAAAGGATTATTGAAATTGATATCCCTTTCAGATTGCGTTACAGAGATTGAAGAAGCCCATGGTCCCTGTATTACCGCCTACCCTTAGGCAGAATCCATTAATTGAGAATGTTATTGAGCGAGCTTAAGCAAAAAGCTCTTTCTGAATTCTTAGCATAAGGCAGTTTAAGAAGTTAGCGGAATTACCGCAATGGGAAAAAGTGAACCAACACTAAAAGTTGCTGTGACCATTTAAGCCGAAAAACTGGATATTTGAGGCTTCATTCGTTTTTGGGAGTTTAGTGAATCTTCAAGACTCTCACCATGAAAAAGGAATTTCAGTAATCACATTCAAAACAAGATTACGAGCATGAAAAGTCTTCTTACTAACGAAGCCTTCAATGTGAGACCGACTTAAAATTTTCTCCCTCCGTCTTCGATAGTAAGAATAATTCCCAATCACGATTAAAATAATTGCTGATTAAGAATGTTAGGAAATGCCAAAAATACCGGCCAAGGCATTTCCTGCATCCAATTATCCCTAAAAAAATTCGGGAGTCCAAATAGTTACTAATATTGGGGGCATAGGACCAACGATCAAGCATTTGATGATCCCGATCCTTGGGAGGTGAGGTGGAAACTTACTCCAATTTTTCTTCATAATACAGGTTTCCTTGACCTATTAAAACTGATTATTAAATCCTATTTTTATTTATTTTCCCACACACATTATCACCCACTTCCTTTATCGGGAAATCTTCCATGCGGATCAAGCGTGGATTTTCTTGATTTCTTCGATCCCAAAGTCCAAATTACCGCCTCGTAAGTCGCGGCTTCCGCTAAAACCAAACGAATACTGGCCAAGTCAATTTCGGCTGTCGTTCCCCCCCCTCTAGCATTCAACCATTTTAGCGTTGAGAAAGCGATTTTGATCGCAGGGACCTTCTGACTCAAATTCAACTCTGGAGCACACGGTGGAGGGGCATTCTCCCTGCTTGTTTAACGGGTTACTTTGGTAATTCCATTTTTGAGATTGTTACAATCAGCGGATAGATCCATTGACGCGATTCGGTGGTGAATAGGCATTACATACCAAAAAGACCATCAAAGGGCTTTTGACCCAACTCCTGATTCATAAAATAACATATAATCCCAGGCGTATGATGCGTTTGAAAGCCCAGGCGTCGGTATAATTTTTTCATGGCAGCAATCACTGCTGTTCATTCGCCTTTACTATTCCTCCAGCATAGACCAGCATTAAAAGGGCCCGTCTTTGATAGGTTGAAATCCCGTAGCCCCGGTCGGATTCATTGCACTTCCACGATCAGCCGGAGCTTTCCAATCTTCGCTTTCCCCCTGAGATCGTCCATAGCTTTGGGACCCAAAAACACAAGACTTGTAGGCCTTGTCTTGGCTTGCATTGCATTCAAGAATAAGATATTTCATGTTATGATTTAAAAACCCTCATCCCATCCAGCCATAGCGGGTTTTCGTTTAGTCCCCCAGGCAGGCATCGGCCACCACTTTGATTGGGCGTCTCATGGTTCCCGTTGCTCCCTTGATTTGAATTGACTCACCATCGGAATTTTTTATCCATGGCCAGCATTTGGGGCCCATCTTGGAGCGTTTTCCAGTTTGGGAATAAGGGATAAAAGGTGGCCCCAAAGTTTTCAGAATAAAAGAACTTCCCAGTTGGCATGTTTTTTGGGTGTTTTCTTCAAGCCGCAAAAATTTTTTTAAATTCCCTTCCTTCTTTTTTTTTTTTTTTTGTACTCGGACTGATC
>Ga0163217_1089231_pt1 | contig 14727 bp, 17 predicted proteins | sample SynspAceP_FD_185933 | JGI IMG/M metagenome (GOLD analysis project Ga0163217, IMG submission 185933) | Saline lake microbial communities from Ace Lake in Antarctica - Synechococcus sp. Ace-P (PacBio error correction) | ecosystem: Environmental > Aquatic > Non-marine Saline and Alkaline > Saline ... | reverse complement strand
TGGCAATGAATACCTGCACGGTCATCCCGCACTGGGCCCCTGCGTGATTACCATCTTGCTGATCGAAGGTTCCGGGCAGCGTTGGCTCTGCAACTGCTGTTTTAGTGAGATTGGGCATGGGGCAACGCAGAGATCGGATCTGCCATGGGAGCCCCAGCATTCCAGCCACCATGCGGTCCCTGTATTGAATTTTGCCGGTCGGGACCGGCTGACAGTTTTGAAAAACGCCAGCTTGATTTGATCCAACAGGCGATCCACTCGGCCCAACCAACGGGTATTGGATCTCCAGTCCCTAATTTCGTCCCTGGCATGAAAAGCGTGCTCTCGATGCTTCAAGCTTGGCGGCAATCAATGGGAGTGGATGTACGCATTCTAATCCTCAGCGGCCTGACAATCCTCTGCTCTATATGCAGCATATACGTTTCTCGGTCCCTTACTGGAAGCCGGCCGTTAAAGCGTCTACCGTATGAACAGGGCTTTTTGCACGGCAGGTTTTTTAGTTGGATGACGTAGGTGCGGCGTGGGTTTACCGTTAAATCTGGATAATCGCTTCGTTCGACTCAACTTCGGAGGTGACAGCACTGGTTGTCCGATTCAGACCTTTGCTGCCGAGGTAGAGCGCTTATGTTCGAGGCAAGATTTTGCCGGGGCGCGGACAAGATGCAAACTTGCGCCGATCTCGATGAGTTGTTCCTTTGGTCCGCATCGGCGCACGTGCGGCATTACCTTTTTGCACCACTACTGTAACTTATGACAGACAGGGTCATTGTAGTGGCAACTGATTTCCGGACAGGTGGATTAAGGTTTTCTTCTGTCCTGGCAGGTGCCAGACCACGTTGTAGGTATGTGGTTCGCAGCCAGTTGTAACGCGTCATCAAGTAGTAGGCTAATAATTCCCGGCTGTGCTTTCGCTAAACGGGTCGTAGCCGGTGGCTGGTACCCATTCCGACTTCAAGCTTTCTAGGAAAAGGCCGACTCCATGGCGCATTGTCCAGCAGTTACCCCTTCCGGCTCATGCTTTGTCGCATGCATAAGCGCACAGCCGCTGCCTGAATTTCGGCTGGCAACTGGCTGCCTTGATCCGAATGAAACATCACATCCTGGCGGTTGAATCACACCGGGTTTATGGAGGCCAGTTCGTTAAGGTCAGGCGCCATGGCCTGACCGGAATGTTGCTGGTAGAAGTTTGCCTTCAGCTTCTGCCGGGGTATTGCATTCTTGGAGAGGCTTTCCCGCCACTCGATGATCTTCTATGATTTTCAGAGCTCGTTATAACGCGTTTTCTGAGGGCAATGACAGATCTACCTCAGGCCCAGTCCTTCCCGCGTTGTTATCATCGATCACCATGAACAGCGTAGCTGCGGCCCATCCTCTAGCTGGTCGTGCATTGAAAGTCCATGGGACCAAAACTGGTATTGATGGCCGGTGGGCACAGCCAAGTGCGTTCTGCGTTTCCTGCACGTATTAAACCGCTGGCGGCGGCTTGATACGCAGGTTCAAATTCCAGCTCCCGCGGAATCCGGTAAAACGCAGTTTATGCGTTCCAGGGTTTCCCTTCACGTTTGCGCAGATACAGAAAACACAGACCAAAAGCCCCCCAGTTACGCTGTTATGGGTTCAAACGCACCAGCAAATCAGCGATCTCGGGCGTTTTCACTGCTGAGGCTTGGCCCGGTAGCGAAAGCAGCGTCTTTCACTGATTTTTTTAAACCGGGGGAAAAGATCACACCAAGCCTGGCGAATACTTTTACAGCGAGCAGCGGCAACGGCTTTTTGCCGCCATCTCACGGCGGAGGGACGGCTTTACCAACTTTCCCTCAAGGGCCTCCGGGCGTAGCTCGGCCTTGAGCCGTTCTTCGGCATACATTCTTTTTCAGCCGCCGATTCTCGCCTTTCAAGTTCTTTCATTGCCGCTTGATCATGGGAGTAGCCATGCCGCCGAACTTGCGCGCCCACTTGTAAAAACTGGCGCTGCTTCATTGCCGTGCTCACGGCAGAGGTCAGGGCACCGCCATAACACCGTTCTCGGCTTGCTTCAGGATTGCCATGATCTGGTGTCGGAAAAAACGTGATTGTTTTCATTGCAGATCTCCCTGCGCTTAGCTTCGGAAAATTCTACTTCTGCATCACCGCTGTTTTTTGGGGGATTACCCTACGGCATTTCGCGTCGCTGAGACGACAGGGGGGTAGGTAGTGCGTATAGCCTTACCCCGTTGTGCCGTAACATGCTGGTTGGGTGCGACCGCATTGATGGGCCAGTTGCTGGCAATAACCGCGCGGGGCAGGTCCGATGCAATGACGAGGTGTCAAAGGCATCAGATCGCTCCAGCCCGATACTAGGACCTCAGGCAACGGGCCTGGGGACTCAGTACAAGAAGCGCTAGGCGATTTTGCACTAACTGCCATGTCCTTAGTCACGACCATTTGTGCGGGGGCAAATGAGCCGCTCGGCATGGCATCGCACGCACGCTACAATGCATCTAATCTACTGGAACGGGCCCAGTTTGGCGTTCAGGCGATTTGCCTTGGACGTTGGCGTCGTGTGCCGAGAAGTGCGAATGAAGAAATATGGTTGCTGCCCTCGTGGCGATGAGCTTTTGCGGTTTTGGCATGAGCGCAGCGTTCCGCTGTTTCAATGCGACCTGTTCCGGCGAGATTGAGTGAGCATGCGATCAGGCGGGCCGATTTATATCAATGGCAAGGAAGGGGCGTTGACCAAGTCAGGCGATACCTACTACGAGGCCCAAGGGCAGCGCGGTGACGATCTCGCTGATGATCAATCCGGATGGTTCTGCCTGATGTGGTCCTTACACCCGCGTCCAGCATGGGGCCAATGGCGTGTGTGCGGTGAAGCAGGTCTGAGGTGCCACGCAAAGCGGCTTTGTTCCAAAACGAAAAAGGGCACGATTTTCAAGCCTTCAGCGCTTTTTCGCCCAACAGCTCCGAGCGACAATACTTCGCCTCTAGACTCTGGTTTGCGCGGCCCTGAAGAAGCAGCTTACTGCGATGGCGTTATCCAACGCGAAACTGGGGTGCCGGCCTTGGCGCTTGCGTATTGTCTCCATTCCTGCATTCCAGGCGTGCGCCATTGCTTGGCGACATCGCGCCAGCGCGGGTTCGTTTTTCGGATGCTTCAATCACCTCTGCCCAAACTTCTACGGCTGACTGACAGAGTTGCTTCAACCATGGGCTGCGTAGCGTGCTGGGGGATATGCTCAGCCACCGATTTGAAAAAGGTTTCCAGCGAGCGGGCCTGGCGTTCCAGGTTTGCCTGCGCGATGGGAAAGCCCGGGTGGGCTAGCAGCGAATCGAGGGTATAGCCTTGTGTGTGGTCACCAGTCATAGACTTGCGTAAAGCCGACATTTCGGTCTGGGAGGGTAATACAGCGCGATATTTTTTGCGTGGCAATCTGCGTTGCCGCCACCACGTAATGGTCAGCAGTGCCCAGCCCAGGTGCTCGCGCTGTAAGCGGAGTTTGATCTGCGCCTATATTTAAGAACCGGTTGCGTTCCACACCTGTTTCTTTTACTGTGGGGCGTACTTTCGTGTAGCGTGGCAAGCCCAGTTAGTCCGCACGCATCTTCAGACCATAGCGTGGGTTCCTCGCCTCATCAACGTTCAAAAACGGCGGACTTACCAAGAACCCTTCCATCGTCTCAGACATCTTGGCAGGTAGCAACGGCGTACGACATTCAGGCGTTCCAGTAACACGCAGGTGATAGAACTCGTTGAAAACCGAGGAAGGGGTGTGTTGTCATCCGAACCTTCTATGATGTTGAAATCCGGTCGCTCAGCGTTGGCTTAGCCCAGCGGCTGTGGGTTGTGTTGAGGCACTTTTGCGATGAAACTGGCACCACCCCCGGGAATATGGCCACCGGCGTAACTGGCGTCCAGTCGGCAAAGTGTCCGTGGTGTTTTCCGCCTGCGAGCCATTGTGGGTGATTTCGAGAGGTTCCATCTCGATACCGGGATTGAACGCCTTCAGGGCGAATCGCGACTCTGCCGATGCCTGTACCGGCCTACTAAACCCAGGAGGTGATAAGTCGGTGCCATTCCAGCATTGGCGCCGAAACTCTTCACGAATAAACGCCCAGCAAATAACCCTCGGGGAAGGTTCTGTCGGAAAATGCGAAACAGATCCGTGGCCAGCGCCCAAGGGCCTCTTCACGGAAACGGGGCATGGTCAAGCTGACCAAGTCGCCGGTTCGGTGTCTGGAAGGTTATTCATGACGTATTCATCGCGCTCCGATAGAGCTTAGCGCCCACGCGTCTTCGCTAACGTGTACGTCAAGCATCATTGGCCAGTCTCTCCCGGAGCGCTGTTCAATGAGCGATATCCTCAAGGTACGACCGTTGACCGACCTTGGACCAGCTTCAATCATACCTGCAGCCCTCCAGCAAGGCGAACCCAACGCAGGGACGCTCATATTCGCCTTTGGCCATGTTTCCATGCGGCGCTACTGTGGGCGGGGTACGCGGCAAGGCTGGCTATTGCTTCCTGGCCTCAGCTGGGCGCGTCACGTCGCGTCCTGCTTAAAGCATTTCGACACGTCATATAGCGAGGGACATTTGTGGCTCCTGGGCGACAAAAATAGCTGTATTGCCCACATAAGTAGCTTGCAAGGCCACATTACTCGCAAGTGCGCTACCATCAAGCTCGAGAGTTGGATGACCTCAAGTTATTCTTTTTAAAGCGCCAAAAAAAGAGGGCGCAATTGCGCCCTCTGATTAGCCACTTATCGGAGTTTATGGCGTGACGGGGTTTACAACCTGTTCTGGTCGGGACCATTATCCTGGCCCAGGCCGGCGCCAGGTCACCAGGAAGCACAGTGCGCTACCGAAGTACAAGCAGGCCATGATGATCATGGCGTGTTTGCAGGCTTTGCGCCGGTTAAACCTGGCCACAGACTTCCTGCAGGTTTCTGGCTAGCTACCTAGCCACGGCGGGGACACCTGACTGCGCGCCAGTTCGCCAGCCGCGACGCGAAACTCGGCAAACGCCGGAGTTGAAGAAAAAGGAGATGTCGGAGGACCAGCGCCCAATGAACAGCGGGCCGAAGCCGTAGCCAACAGGTTGACGAGCAGCCAGCATCACTTGCCGTGGCCATGGCGCGCAACACCGGCATGCTGACCACACCCTGGCCAATGGTGTACTTGAGCGGGCCAGGTAGCGTACTTCACCGAACCCGGCGATGACCCAGGCGATGGCAGTCGTAGGCAGGGTTGTTCGGTGGTGAAGGCGAAAATATAGAACGGAACCGAGATTGCCAGGCCTATCGCCGTACCCAGCGCGATTAGCGCCAGGGTGCTTCTTGTAAAATTCCTGTTCGCTAGCCAGCAGTGGCGAAGGTGCCGATGGCCGCAGACAAGGCGCACGGGCGTGTTGATCCAGATCGCAGCCTGACCGGCGGTGAATTCGTAAGTTTGCGACCCAGAAAGCAATCGACTGGAACGAAGAATTGCCGTAGCCGCAGAACGCGGCCAATGGTGGCGCCGGCGCGTCAATCAGCCAGAAAAGCAGGCTTTGCCATCGTTCGTGGATAGCCGTCGGGCCCAGACTGCGCGTTCTTTATTTCTCCAAGACCCTGCGGATCGGGTAGCCGCGGGCGGTTCCTTGGACCGTCAAATTTGAACACAGGGCGACCAGCAGACCCAGCCCCAAACCGACGACGAAAAAGGCGCGTGCGCACAATCGAACATGTCGGTAACCCAGCCGCGATCAAGTGGCGGAACATGGTGCCGAGTGTGCGACGCCCATGGCGTTTAAAAAGGCCCAGCGCCTGAGAGCGTTCACGGCGGGTGAAGTAGTCGGCGATCAGGAGTTGCCGGCGGCTGTACAGCCCGCTTCGCCGATACCTACGCCCAACGCGGCACATCAGCAGATCCAGAACGCGCCGATGGTCACGAGCGATGGTTGACTTCCGTGCAGGCCGCACAGCGCCGTCATTCCAGTGACCACAACGCCACGCAGGACGGTTCATGATCCAACACGCGATGGGCGGACTCGGCAAGCGCGAGCGGGATTGCCACGGGCTGTGTAGAGCAGGGCGGAAACCGAAAGCCCGGTGAGAAGCGCGAACTGAGGTCGGAAAATACCTGTCGGTACCAGTCGGGACCGACGACGCAAGCAGCGCGGCGCGGTCGACGAAAATTCAAGATGTAAATCAGTGTCAGCGCGAAGAGCCACATAATTGCGGTTTACGCCTTGGAACCGTAGCCCGACCAAGTGCGCCTTCGCCCCCAGTGATGGCACTTCATGGGACAACCCCTTCTAAGTACGTTGTTATAGGTTACGCGCGGCTGTAATCGCATGTTGTGATCACTCGCTCCAGGTTGTTGCCTGGGCTGCTTGGAGTAGTCGAGATTCCTGGCGGCAGGTCAAAGCACTGGCAAGTTTAGTGAACCATAGTGGGTAGGCCGCCGCACAGATTCGTTTGAGCTGTCGGGAGCCATATTCAGGCGGTGAATATCGGAAAACTCGGGGATTTGTGAACGGCTTTTCAAGGCTCGGACGGGTGAGGTCCGGGCCAGGGCAGATTTACTTCGAATAACATGCAATAGAGGAGTCTTCTGGCCATATGGCTATTAATGAAAAGGCCATCTATGCTTTCGCTACTCCAGACCACGCGGTTCAAGACACATGAAACGGACTTACAATTCGGTGCGGCGCAGCGCCTGTTTGGCTGTTTTATTACTAGCCTCCAGGGCTTTACGGTTGCAAGATTCAGCATCATAGCGATAACGATAAACGCCGAGAATGAAAGCCCTGCCCAGCAAAGACGCGGGGGTATTTGCCTGGCCGAGGGATTTTGATTTCCAGCACGCTTACGTGCTGGTTACTGACGACGCTCCCGTGGAGACTTCCAGCTTCGGCAAGACCATGAGCTTGCGCAGAGCTCAGCCAGTTCAGTCAGTTCGACCCCGCCAGGAGCGTGGACGCCTCAGCAGTCTTCAGGGCAGGCCTATAAACGTACCAGCCTCTCTTAAATGGGAAACCTGCAGGCTAGGGTCAAGCGTGGCGGTGATCACGGCTTACCATTATTCGAGCTGCAGAACGACCTCAATAAGAAATTCGCAGCGCCCCACCAATATAGTCTGCTGGAAACCAAATCACCCTGACATCATCAACCAGGCGGGGAATATTTACCAATACCAGCTGGTCCCTACAGGCAAACCTCTCGGTTCAGATGATCCCAATGCCATAAGCCCGGGGGCGACTGTCTTCCGTTCATCGAGGGCAAAAAACCACGAATCAGCAGCGATATGCTCACGCCAATAAACGACGGCTGTAAATTTAGGGGTAAAATAATCATATTGATGCCTTCGCACTCTGATTACGCGTCGGAAAGGGCTCGCGTGCTTAACCTGTTTCAAAAATTAGTCAAATTGTTCTTCGGTCGCGCTGCGGGCAAAACGGATGGTCAAACTTTTCCGGCCCGCGTCTTCCGGACGTGGGTCGCGGTTGTGCCCACACACAAATTCGGTACAGTCCGTTTGTCGAGATGCGCGTGGGGGGAGGACAGGCCCTGGCATGTCTTGTGTTACGAATCAAATTGCCCAGTTACCAGGTTCAAGCCGTTCCAAGAAAGCAACACTACGCCCGTTTCGGCTTCCGTACCGGGACTTGCGTCTTTAACGTGATCCTAAGCTACGGAGGCCCGCATCTATTCATCGATTGCCGAGGTGGTTGGGTTTGGCGGTCTCGGTATCTTCGACGTTGTTTGCCGTGCGGTTGCCATCGCCAATAGGCCAGGAGAAGAAACGTCCAATGAAGCCGATGTTGTCTTCCTCACACAACTTCGCAAATTTCCGATCCATAAATTCCTCTACCAGCTTGTATCAGGCAAATGCGGTTCTAACATTCCGACGTGTCTGAATTGATGTTGTGGATGGGACACCTCCGGGGCGGTATTTCAACGGGCCCTGGCTACGATTATCGCGGACCGGCCTTCGGGTCGTTGGATGTTGAGAAATTTGCCCTAGTACATGGGCTATCAGTAGCGGAAGCGCCAAGTTAAACTCGCCGGATTGCTTCGTTACCTGGATACCTTTATCCCCCCAAAGAATAAAAAAACGCCCGATGCACAGCACCGGGCTTTCTTGATTGCGTTAGGGCAGGCGGAGAGACAAAGGCTCCAGGCCTGCTTTATTCACTCGAAGGCAGGCAACACTTGACCTTCATACTTTCTCTTCGGATAAAGGCTTTCACTTCCGGCTGCTTTTAGCGCCTGGCCAGCTTCTGGATGCATCGGCTTTCGGCCGTTGTCAGAACGGGCGACCAGAATGTTGACGTTAGGGCGACTCGGCACCTCGATCACCAGCGGCATCTTCAGTCGGGTTCAGACCGGCTTCCAGGGCGTAGTTGGTGGTGATAAGCGCCAGGTCTACCTGGTTGAGTACGCGCGCAGGGTGGGCAGCTTCCAGTTTCGCGGATGCGGGATGTTCTCGCGGTTTTCGGCGATATCACGCGGGGTGGAGAGGATGTTGCCTCGCCTTCCAATGTGATACGCCGGCTTTCTGCAGCAGTGCAGCAGCGCACGGCGCCGTTCGTGCGTCGTTGCGGGAGTGACCACGTTGGCGCCTTCGGGCAGATCATTCAGGCTTTCGATTCTTGCTGGAGTAGGCACCAAAAGGCTCACGTGCACGCGGCAACGCTGACCAGGTCAGGCCCACGGCTTGCTGTTAAAACTCTTCCAGGGTAGGGCAGGTGCTTGGAAGAAGGTTGGCTCGTCCAGGACGCTTTCCCGACTGTACGTTGGGCTGCTACGTAATCGGTGAAGACGCGAATATCCCAAGCTCTACCGCCCGTTTCTTTGGCCAGGGCCGTTTGACGAATTCGAGAATCTCGGCGTGGGGTACGGCGGTAGCCGCGACGGAGATCTTCTTCGGCAGCCAGGGCTGGCAGGCGTGGTCAGAGCCGCAGCAGCGGCCAGGGCAGTGAGTATTTCTTCATTTCAAGCTCCTTGTGGATAACACGCAGGCTTGCGGCGTTATAGCCGCGTGGCCTCCCTGCCTTCTTTCTTGGGATAATGTCTTCACTTGCGTGAAAAATGCACAACCAACCGGTCGCCGATGCTTTTGCAGCACCTGGACCAGTTCAACAACAACCACACGGTAACGACCATGACATTCCGGCTGGTAGCGCTGGTAGCCATAGCGCACGTTTCCAGTCCCGAGGCCCGCCGCCGCCGATCAAGCCGGAACATGGCGGTATAGGACACCAAGCGTAATCGCGGGTAACGGTCACGGCGGCGATGATGCCCGGGCATTGCTTGGCAGCCAGGGCGCTGGGTAAACGATCTGCCGGGGTGTGCGCCGCGGCCTGGGTGCCTCCGATAATGCGCGGGTTCCACTTCACGCCATGCGCGGTTTCCACCAGCCTTGCGAAGAACTGGGGGGCGCCAATCACCAGCGGCTCTGGTAATGGCGCCGGCGACGCCCCCAGCGAGGTGCCGGCGATCACCACGTGAAGGGAATCATCACGATATCAAACAGGATCACGAAGGGCACCGAGCGCAGAATGTTTCACCACCAGCGACCATCGCCTGGTAAGAACCATTTCTGCCTCGAACAATCTGCCGCGGACCGGTCAGAAACAGCAGCCACGCCCAGCCGGCAAGCCGAGCACGATGGAAAGAAGATGACCGCCGAGCATGCTCAGGGTGTCCAGCGTGCCTGCAGAATTTCCGGCCATATGACGTTGGGGAACAGGGCTTCCATCAGCGTAGTACCTCCAACATGAACGTCGGCGCGGTGTAAAGCAGGCCAGCGCCGGCGTCTATGTCCCGGCCGGTCAGGGGCCAGGGTCACTGGCCGTTAGGGCGTGTCCTTGATGCGGTCGATACGCGGCGAGGATGCTGAAATCCAACACCGGTTTCCGCGCGGACACTGGCCGAGCAACGGGCGTGGTGGCGTTCGCCGGTGAAGCGTCAGACGCAGTATGCGCGCCTTCAACATGCGGCGTTAATTCATCACGCTTGTATGCCTCATCGATCTGCTCGTCTTCCATCACGAAACGCCGGGTGGTCGGGTGCTGGGGGGTGCAGAAACACCTACGGTCACCGCGCCCAGCTCGACAATCACCCCGGCATCCACACCGGCAAACGCGATCACAGACGCGGCGTACCACGTCCATTTCATGGGTGATCAGCACGATGGTCAGGTTCAGTTCTCCGCGGTTGATCTTGGGCCAGCAACTGCAATCCGAGGCGGTGGTTAGCGGGTCCAGCGCGCTGTGGCTCGTCGCAGAGGCAGCACCTTGGGGTTGGTCGACAGCGCGCGGCAATGTGCCGACACGCTGCTTTCTGGCCGCCGGACATGCGCGGGCGTACTTGTTTGCGTGCTCGGTCAGGCCAAACGCGCACCAGCAACTCGCTACGCGCGTGTGATTTCGGCTCGCTTCAGCTCGCCGGCCAGCTTCAGGGGGCAAGGCGAGTTGTCGGCCCACGGTCTTGGGACGGCAGCAGATTGAAATGCCTGGAGATCATCCGACCTGGCGGCGAAAACGCGCGCAGGCCTTGGCGTTCCAACTGGGTAACGTCTTCACCGTCGCATAACGATTACTGCCGCCGGAGGGTTCCTCCAAGACGGGTTGATCAGGCCGCAGCAGGGTGCTCTTGCCGGCACCGGAGTGGCCGCGATACCGAAACACTCGCCCGGCGATCTGCAGAATCGGTTCGGTTGCAGCGCAGGCACTGACCGGCCTCCTTACGCGATAGGCTTTGTGCACCGCCTGCTTGCAAAATCAATCACGCATTTACCTTCCATCTGTAAAGCACGGCCCGGACCACTGGGCGCGAAAGCCGGGAGTCTACGCTTGCACGGCTCATGCGGTTAAAATTCTTTATCGGCCTATGGTTATAACTGGAATGGAGTATAGCGGGGATTCTGACGAGCGAAGGCTGTGGGCCAGCGGCTGGCGCGCGTTGGTTTATCGTCTTCGTCTGCGGATGGAATCGTCGCATCCATCTTGGTATGGCGGGTTTGCCATCACGTGAGTATCGAAAAACGATCCCTCGGGCATTGCGGTTCTTCACATCGTCACGCGTCATTCAGGTCACCGGATAGTTAAAAGGCGAGGTATGGGCGGGTGAGGTGTACCGCAGAGGCTTGCCCGCAGCGGGGGCAAGCCTTTGTTGCTGGCAGTGAGCGCCTTAGAGGGCTCTCGGTCTGCTCTCGTTTGTTTCGGCGCTCGGGCTGTCTTCGCCTGGCCAGGTTGGCCCGCACGAATGCTTCCTGGCCTTTCCAAGCTGCAGTACGCGGGGGTATTTTCAGGCGTACTTCGCGCAGCAGCGCGGCGTTTTCAGCCAGCTTCTGGTTCGTAGGAGGGGGATTGATTTCCTGAGCTTGTGCCTTGCATTCAGCGCTGGCACCTGGCTCGGGGAAAAAAACGCGCTTCATCAGGTTCAGCATGCATCGGCGGGGCATGGACGCACCCGGCGAAGCACCAAGCAGAGTCGAACATGCTGCCGTCTTCGGAACCACCGACTTCAGTACCGAACTGCAAGGTTGCACGCCGTCTTCGCGTTTTCTTGATGATCTTGCACGCGCTGACCGGCGTCCACATATCCCAGTCGTCCGGGTTGGCTCAGGGTAATACTCGCGCACGCGGAATCCAGACGATCATCGCGATCCGACGAACACTTCGCCCACCAGTAATTGACCAAACCCAGGTTGCCAACAAGCTAACTTGCCAGCATCGGCCAGACGTTGCTGAAGGTCATGGAGCTGAACAGCTCGGTCCAGGAGCCTTCTTTCAGAAACTGGTAAGAAGCGTCGCAAGGCCCGAAGACAGGGTGGGTTTGCCATCCGTAACGCAGGTCAAGGTGCGGAACGGACCATGGCTGGCGCACCTTCGGCGGGCCCAGCCGTAAAACCTTTGGCGGGTATGGCCGCGCGAACCACTTCAGGCGTTGGTGGTATTACAGGAAGACCCGCCTACCGGAAGCCAGCGTACTGGCTTGGCCTCGGGAATGCCGGATTTCCTGCAGAAACAAGCAACGGCTGCGCCGCCAGCGCCCGTTGAAACACCATAGCGGCTGTTGACCACGCTGGTTTTTCGCGCTGCGTGTTCGCCACGGTGATGCGCAGGTGTTGTCGTCATTGCGTTCCAAGCCCACGTACTTTCCGTGCTGCGTGCGTCAGCTCAACGTTCGGCTGGCTGGCCAGGTGCTCGCCCCGTTGCCGCGTGAGTTGTGCCCCAATCGACTTCGGTGCCGTCCATGCGCGTGTCGCGGCTACGGGCGTTGGGTTGCATCGCGGCCGGCCATGACCAGCGGCATCCATTCGGCAATGGTGCGCGCGTCTTCAGTGAACTGCATGCGACGTACAGCGGGTTCTGTGACATCTGCCGCGTAGCGCTCAGTCAGAAACTCGATATTCTCCTGGCCCCAGGACCACGGCTCATGATGCGGGCACATTCGCGATGAAAGCTGGAAGATCATTCAGCAACGCCCGCGCTCAACCTGGTGGGCCCAGAACTGGCGGGGAAATCTCGAAAAACTGCTCGGTGACGTTGATGGGCGCGGGTCAGGTTCGAGTTTGCCTTCGTTTCATCCTGCCGCGGTGTAAATTCATCTCAACAGAAGCGGCGTGCCCGGATGCCCGCGTTGTTTCCAAGCCCCCCCCATGGGCAGCCTTTCCTGTGCGTGCGTACCATGCGCTCGAATAGCTGATGTTCCACTCGGGCTCCAGTTCGTTAAGGCCAGTGTGCCAGCGTCCCGCTCATGTTGCCGCACCAATCAGAGCCACGTCGGAGAATGTCGTCGGTTGCTTGCGCTCTTCTTCTGCAGGGCAAACCCTTGGCAACAGGCAGAGTTGCAGGCAGAGCGCTGCGGAAAGTGTTTTATTCGATGGTGTCTCGATGGCGGGGGTGGGCGCTATAAGAAGCAATGTAGAGTTCCGCTGTGCGGGAACCAACAAGCGAAAGCGGCCGGTTGGCGCCTTCGTTGCGCGTACAAGGACACGTTTTTTAACCAAAGCCAGGCAGGCCGCGAGAGGGGCGCTGTATGCAAGCAGGAGGCTAATATAGGCGCAAGAAGCTGAGCAACGGCGATCGAGCGCAGCACCAAAGCAGTGCGACTATGTCAATCGTTGCAGCGTGCTGTGCGTTATACAATAGGTCAGCTATTTTTGCATTACCCACGTTACAGAGAGGACACCCATTGATGAAAGAAAGACCGGTCAACGTCTTGCCGTTGCAAGGGCAGATACTGATCCCGCCATTGGTTGATCAGGCCAACTTGACTCAAAAGGCGCAAGCCATCATGAGAAGATTTACCGGCGCGATCAGTGACGCGTGTGATTGAGCATCGGCTCAAAGCCCGCGCGGCGCGCTTGCGTGAAGCATGCGCTGGCTGAGTATTTGGCATTCAAGCCGCACGGGTATTTCGCAAGGATTGCAGCGCCTGGCGGCATGGAGCAGATTGAATTACACTGACGCCGGGCAAGGGCGCATCAGATGGCGCGGCCGTCTGCCGAGAAGCGCGCGGAGATTTTTGCATGCGCGGCGGTGGATCGGAGTGTGCCGCTGGATGGCGCGGCTGGCCAGCCGCATCAGTGCAGCGCAGGTGAACTGAATTACGGCCATGGCTTCAGCAGGAGCAGGGCAAGGCGTTGAAGGGGCCACGAGCAGAGCGCGGCGATCAACGGGCCTCGCGGGCCTTTCAATGGGCGGCGCAGAGTTGGCCGGCAATCAGGACCTGCTGGCCGCAGGTAGTGGCAGGCTGTGTTTCGCCGCTCCTCACTGATTCTGGCGGTATATGGCCATTCCGGGTGATTCGGGCTGTGATTGCGATATCACAATCAGTTGGTCGATGTGCTTGGGCACGCCGCGATTTAGCGATGTTTGCGGCGCCGGCCTTTATGCACAAGCATTTGCAGGCCATTCGAGTCATCCCTGTCGACGACGAGGCAGGAGAAGAAACGCCAGATCTGAGGTGATGTGTTTGCCGGCTATCAGGGGCTGACGTGGCAGGTTCAAAAATGCCCCTGGCTGATCTGGGCGTTTGCCGCAGATCAGCCAGAGGGGAGGCGCTTATTGGCTGAAGCGCTGGCAGGCGTCCCCCAGTGTTTCACAAGCGAAGTAGTTACGTGACCGCCGGGGCAGGTATCAGGGCGGCGTAACCCAGGATACCGAACGAGAAACGTTCAGGGCTACCACTTACCCCCACCACCGTGGCATCAGCGCGGCATTAGTTGGACCCCACTAAGGGGCCCTGGCATTTTATAAATTGCTCCAGATTTCAGCGTGCGGCTTGGGATCAGATAGTAGCACACCAGGAATCGCAAAGATTCGGGCCCAAGGAAGGCTGAAGTAGGTCTGCACCGGAATAACCTTGGCAGGCGGGCCGGCTGGACTCCCGCAGTGACCAGTTTCCACGGGAAAAGTGGCGAAGGGCAGCAGGCCGACCAATAATAGGGTCGCCGGCGGGAAACGGGGGACAGCTGAAAGGGGACATTCCATCCAGGGATATAGGTTTCGCGGGCACCACGTTGTTTCAGGCACCCACGTTGGGGTTTGGTTGGGGGGACCTGGGCAAGGGGCGGGATAAAACAAAGCAGGGCCGTGGTCATTCAAAGCAGCGGGTTGTGGTTGTCGGAATCTTTTTTTTTTTTGCCGTTGTGCGGAAAACAAAACCCCTTTTGAAATCGGGGGTTTCAAGGCTTTACACCGTGGGCTTCCGAAAACCATATACCAATCAGACTCATGAACAATCTCTCTCTTT
>Ga0163217_1016023_pt1 | contig 14727 bp, 8 predicted proteins | sample SynspAceP_FD_185933 | JGI IMG/M metagenome (GOLD analysis project Ga0163217, IMG submission 185933) | Saline lake microbial communities from Ace Lake in Antarctica - Synechococcus sp. Ace-P (PacBio error correction) | ecosystem: Environmental > Aquatic > Non-marine Saline and Alkaline > Saline ... | reverse complement strand
ACTATACACACAACGTCAAACGCATACATGCTGGACACTAATAATATGTTCTAAAAATGCCCTGTTTAAAAACCTTAAGAAGAAAAACATGCAATCCTAAAAGGTACTTCATGTTACGCCAATACCCACTGTTTTTGTCCAATTAATCTTGAGGGCATTATTATAAAAATAGCATATACCAAATCTTCTTCAGAGTGCGGAATACAAATTTGCGCACCCCAAAAATGAAGCTGCCATAAAATAGTGAGGTCCAGATAAGTTGGCCAACCGCCTTTAGCCAAATGTCCCAACCAAAGACGGAAGAGTGAGGTTTCTGCGATCAGGTCTGCTACATGAAATAAATAATCCAACTCTGCCCTCGTAGGTCAGGGGCGGCATAGGTTTGGTGCCTTCTGGAATATCCCAAAAGGTCGGCCGACGGCCCCGTAATGGGCCTTTAGGAGTCAGTATTCATAGCACTTAACGGCCTGTTGTCGGCAAACTTTATAGTCTTTTTTCCCATATTCATTTTACAAAGACAAAATCCCTAAGCCGGGGGTAGTGTGGGAATAAGGAAATCAAAATTATAATCTTTAGGCAAAAGGATTTTTGGGTGCACGGTAGTGAGGCCTGCTTAAAGGAACTGGCCCCAAGGATTTAGGCGAAAAGCCTTGAGACTAATTCATACAATTATACTATCATCGCCATATTTTGGTGGCCTTTTTTTCACTAAAAGTTCAATGATACCTAATGACAATGAAGGTCGACAAAGTGTTAAGTAAATTGAGCTTTCAACTATATATATAAGAGTCGTCAACGTCTTTAAACGATTTCCATCAATTCCTATGTATTTCAATGCGCAAACCGGTCAATGTATAAAATACACCTCGGGTTACCGAAAATCAAATAGATAAGATCGACTGCCTCCGGTGACTCTTTCGGTGGCCACCAACCTGGTATTAAACCGTCATACCACGATATATTGCAGAACATAATATCCATTATTTCCAATTATGCCTCTATTTTACCGTGCCGACACTTCTTGATGCAATGGACTGTACTCGCAATCAATGCTTTTAATCTTATCACGGAAAGTGAGCATATTGGGATAAATCATTTTAACTGAATTTCCTATAGGAGTATAGAGCGACTACAGATATCTGGTTCTCACCATTGGCACAAACAATATGTGTTTCATTCCTCATGGGTTATTATTTAATATCAAGGTTGGCTTAATAAGCTAACACCTCATCTCATACTGAGCTAGTCAAAAATACTATTATTTTACAATGTACCAATACCTAACCCCTTACATAATATTATTCATTATGTGTGGAACCCTGTAAAATCAGGAAGGGCCACAGTTGACCCATACTCTCGGGATCCCCATCCACGCAGAAAATAATGTGTGTGACTTCGCCGGCCCAGTTACCCATTTTATATTCGCCGGACATCTGCCCAGACATAAATCATTGAACAACCGTAAATGAGCCCTGGAGGAACAATATACTCCGACGGCACCTGACTATATATACTCGCGAAATTAGCGGAAACTCTTACATCCGGTAAATTCAGTCAAGCCAGCCATAGGTCTTGTTTTCCCAAAATCTATCAGGTAGTGATTTTCATATCTTGGGCCTCTCCATGTGATACAGGGACGGACCAAACTTTGCTTGCTTGCTTCAGACATAGGCAGTATTTCTCTTTTGGCAGTTGTTACTGACTGTGATCCACTTTGATACATATCCCAAATCAAGCATTTCTTCATCACCCAAAAATCTATGTCCTTTTTGCTCTGGCTGTCTCCAACGGGGTGGCTTAGGTCATTAGGTGCAAACTATCCACTGTTTTCCAATACCCTGTGCCATTGCCCGTATTATTGCATTAATGATTTTCATTTTCGGGTATTCTATCACCCCCCAAGAATCCAAATAATTATTTTGTAGGTAATGAATCGTGTTGGCATTATCTCTCCAGTGTAAACCAAGGGCATTACTAGATAGGGAATTAAAAATCTCCGACCAACCCCCATTTTTTATTAAAAACTTATTCTCCCCAAGTAGGGAAGAAGTCCAATATAGAGACCACCTAAATTCGCTTGGTCTTTTATTCAACGTACTCACGTGCTCAAGTATTTTTTTCTCATTTCACCTCCTTTGTTGGATCGTTATTATTAAACGGTTTTCACCGATATAAGCCTTTGGCGAGTACTCAAAGCCATCAAGCCTTCAGGCAAGAATAACAGTTTTGTTATTACGTTAAATCCTTTTTTTGCCCCTATCGCCCGTAAGGCGTACCTATTGTCAACTTCTTCCCTGTTCTTTAAACGCCAATGTAATGGTTTCCCAGGCCGTTCCACCCAACACCATATAAAACATGGATTCATTCTGTCCTGTGAGTTTACTATATAATTACCGGTCTGCTTATTTTCAACAACGGTAAATTTTCGGGCCGTAAACTCTCTTTTAATAAAAAGCAGCAATATACCTAAATAAACCTAATAAATTTTAAATATGTCATTGGCAATGCAATATTTTAACTTTATGATTGCCTTCATCCAACTTGCTCCTCTAATCCTGTTTTATTAAAGCCATTTTATTATACACCGGTTTCAGAGTGAACATATAAGAAAAAAGGAGCGCCCCCGTTGCTTCAATTAATCATTTAATCCTGTTACTCCGCGCCAAGCATCCGGTGTCTAAACGAGTAGGCCGGGTAAGCCCTTCTGTATTTGAAAAGGCTAGCCTTGACCTTCGCAATTTTTAAAAGGCATATCTAACGGCAACAGGTTGCGATACCTGGCTAGACAAAACACTTAGGCTCTTATTTCCCATTGGATTTTTTGCTTCGGAAACAGTGATGAGAAGACGTTGTCCGCTCCCGCAATCTTCAAAACCTGTTCAAGCGTTCTGACCGTACCTGGTATGAGACCCGTTGTCTGTATTAGTGCAACTACGGTGTATTTTTCCTTCCTTTATTTCATCGATTTCCTTGTTAGACTGGACCCGCTTAAAAGCAATTCCGTCTTACGTAAAATCTTTGATAGTGCCAGAGTGCGCCAATCTATCGGTAACCTACCAATTTTTCTCCCTAGGGTGTGAATTGTAAATCACAATCCCCCAATTGTCCATGGTTACTCAACATGCCCGGTATTTGTCAACATTTCATGGCCTATTTGAATGTCAATTGTGCCCTTCCCGAACAAACCGGCAATTACCATCTTATAACCAATAGGGAGGGCAATTTCGAACAAAGTGTATGGACCCAACCGGAAAACTCGTCCCGCTGCCCGAGTTTGTTTTCCTTCCATGTTTTGATCCCATGGTAGGAAAAAGTCGACTGTATTTCCCTCGCCCTGTTTCTGTTGGATTCCTCCTTGCCGCTACCAAAATAGCCACCTTTTAATTACCACGTAACCTTATTCAAGGGTGTTATATCATTGGCACCCTGTACAGACCAGGGCTTAGGGGCTCTGAGGCTAATCCTTTTATCGGACAGTTTCTTTTTGGTAAATTTCAATGTTTTTAAATTCTGGAAAATTAATGCCTCTTTTTTCCATCCCTATGGCCTCAAAACCATCTTGGATGTCCTCCCCATGAGGTATGGTGATCAACCAATGCGAGAACTTTATAGGGCGTATTCAATTTTTTTCCAAAGAAGTACCTGCAGGTTTAATTAAGGCCAAGAGCGTAAAGTCCCTTACTGTTTGCTGGCGGAGTGGCCTCAAGGCCATAGGGCCTTCCACTTCCTTAAAGGTTTCCAGGACTTGCCGACCCTTTTTACGGTAAACAAAACGTTATCTTGACATAATATCTTAGTGTTTGAAAAAATGGTCCATCGCCACTCATCATCAGTTCGGAATTGGGTATGGTTGTTCCAAACCTTTTACAGGCAAATTCCATGTTAGCGACTTGTCTCCGCTGCAGCACAGCCAACCCACTTACTACCCGATCATTTACATTTTCAGCCGGTAACCTCATTTGCTGCCCTTTATATTACACGTGTATAGGGTCCGCCATAGGAGGGGTATTATCTTAAGTTTCCGAATTGGCACTACTATTAACCGATGCGCGTGGGATCTGCGGCTTCTCCCAACTTCCGTGTTAATTATAATTTTGCCTCCTCGCGTTTATTCGGTCCCCAAAATGGAAAAACATTGTCTTTCTGCTGTAATACCATATGAATCGCCAAAAAAGCTGTATTCAATTTGAGCGTAGGAGGCTGTTGGACAGTACATAAGAGCAGTGCCAAAATAAGGTTTTCAATACCTTTCATAGTTGTTTGTAAAAAATAATTTATAAGCTTGTTATTAAAATTATTCCTCAAAAAAACGCGAGTATTTTCCTTAAGGACATAGCACTCGCATTAAATGTAGCGGATTTTTTTCGTGAGACCCGAATCCAAAAGCAGAAGGCGAATTGAATGCAACGGTTACAACGAATCCCGCCATTTGGCGGGGATTCCGATTGCCAGGCCTTCACTGCACGGTTGGCTGGCTTAAAAGTGGGTAGGCCTTCCCTAGTGCGTGCAGTTCTTTATCGTGAGGACCCGAATTTCAAAAGCAGTAGGGCGAATTGAAATTGCAACGGTCGAACGAATCCCGCCCTTTTGCGGGCTTTTCGTTTGTAGTGATTTTCAGCACGGTTTGGTTACCTAAAGTGGGTTATGGGCCTTCCCTAGTTTCGTGCAAGTTCTTTTATTTCGTGAGACCCGGGAACCTTTCAAAAGGCAGTAGGCGAAATTGAAATGCAAACGGACTCGAACGGAATCCCGCCATCTGAGGCGGGGTTTCCGATGCAGTGATTCTCTGCACGTTTGGCTTACTTAAAGTAGGGGTATGGGCCTATCCCTAGTGCGTGCAAGTTTCTTTATATCAGTGGAGGGACCCATAGAATTTCAAAAGGCAGTACCGAACGGCATTAGAAGAAAAAATGTGACGGTCGAACGAATCACGGATTTCTGGGTGAGAACCGCGTTTTCGGAATGCACAAGTTGTTCTCTGCACGGGAATTGGATTGCTCCTAGGGCGTTAGGGCATGCCCCTTCCTAGGAGGTGTAAAGGTTCTTCCTCGTGTGGACACCAAGAAAGTAAACCGAAAATTGCTTTAACGACTCTTCAATTAAACTATCAATATGAACACCCGACAAAATGAATTCACACGAGTTGTTTGGTTACGGTTGGCCTTTCATATTCTATTTCAAGTCTAAGGTAAGGTTAGGAATAAGGCTGTTGGCCATGTTCTCTTATGGTTGTCAACTGTTCTTTTTTTCCATTTACAATTAGAAACTCATGAAGGGCCTGGCATTTGCGGTCATTTTTAGTCCGCCGTTTTTATATAATACCTGGCTCCTGTTAATTAGATATTTACCAAAATGTTACTACTGCCAACGCTTTTGTGAGAGTAGATGGGAACGTTCATCATTCGCCCATTCATTTGGAACCTCTCTAACCGGGATTTAGGTATATAAAACTCGTAATTAAAAGCAGCAAAATTGGGCATCAATTTGCCCCATTTACCCTACTTGTTATATGACTCAAATTTACTAGACCTATAGGAATTCTCCAAGGATAGGGCGCGTCTGGTATTTAGATGGCTACACAAATCAATAATCAATTCTTATTTGGCGATTGAATGTTTTATTATTTTCATGAAAGATGATAGGCAAATAGGACTTTAATTCAAACAATTAATTTTTACCCAAAGTTTGACCTTTGTATTCACCTTACTAAATCTCTGAAAATTTTAGAAATCGTCCTGAACTCGGCAGTGCAAAATATGAATAATATTACAGACAAAGCCTGATTGTTCCCCTACCATAAAAATAGTCGAATTCCCATCCCCATACATAATGGAACGGAACGCTTGTTTTTCGTTATCCCACCAAAATTCATTCTAAGAATTCCTGTCTTGTGGGGCCCTTTTCGGCATACTTTAAAAGTATTGCCGGGCAAATCGTACTCAATAAGGGCCAACATCTCCGAATAGGCTTATAAGCGGCCTACAGATGGAGCGGTTCATATCCCTTCATACCAGTAAAGTTTCTTTCCTAATAAGCCCACCTTCGTTGAATTATCGACTGCGGAAAATATCCCCCACGTTTTGTTTCAAACGTCTGCCTTTTTTCTTGGATTCTCGGGGAAAGTACTAGAGCGACTTCCGACTTAAAGGTTTCGCTAGAACCCCAAATTCCCATATGGTCCAAAAATATTCATTAAGGCGCAGTCATAAATAATTTAATTAGATCGCAGGGTCATATTTAAGTATTTCCTGTTTCCCAGTAAAAATCCATTTATAAAGACCGGATCCCAGCGGTTTATAGGTTACAATCGTATAGTTGGCAGGCAGATGTATACCAAAAAAATCTTATCATTTTCATAGTCTACTGGCCGCAGTGGTTTATTATATCATTAATTTCCCAATAGCCTACAATAATCCTATTTCCCTTATTTAGTTTTGGGCGGAATTTCAGGAACATATTGTAATTGTGTTCCCCCCAATCCCAAGATTTCTGCCACCGCAATGCCGACCTTGATGCGAAAAACGTCTCGCACAAATGCAATTCACGGTCACATGGTAGTGCAGCTTTCATACCAATAATAAAAACCCAACGGATCGGAGTTGTCGATGAGCATAAGACCAGAGGCTTGATTTTTGGCCCAGCTGAAAGCCTTATCAATTATCTGTGTTAGAAGAATTAAATTACCCAACTCTCCGTTATTTGTTTGCGTTATTTTCTTTTTGCGGTTCCTCATTACAACTAATGAGCATTTATCCCAATTTAGAAGATAAAAGATAATATTTGGTAGTATGTTTATTTCCATAGTAATGGATTTTGGATAAGGATTTTTTGGACAGTGCCTAACTTTTTAGGATTGTATACTTTTTGAATAAAGATTATACCGTTTTTGCCTACTCCGAATTTAATCATTGAATTTAAAAGGAAATAAATCAGCTTTCCTTCAGGTTACGCGCAGTTTTAATGTTTTATTTTTTAATAAGGGCTAAGATTTCGAAGAAATTTAATCCAGCTAAAACCCTTCCCTCAATCCCCTTTCCATCACCTATTTATTTTTATCCAGCGTTTTACTTTATTGCCCATTTAAGAGGGGTTATTATTTTCATTTCAAGGGATTAATCAACAATCATATGGATATAACCGGCCAGCACTAATGGAATAAAATTTACTTTTCCATATGCACCCCATTAAATGACCTTAATATGGCTTTTGGTATACAAAAAAAACCTTCCTTGGATTGAGAATTTCCATGGAAGAAAATCCCAATCATGTGCTAATTTTTAAAACAAGGATATTGCGTGCATTAGACAGCCCATATAGTTTTCGTCCAAAGGAACAAGCCGTTTAAGGGTAATATAATTGGATCTATTTCCTCCTCTTTCCGTTTAGTCCAGGCCGAATTATTTAATGTGCTTCGGGAAGGTCCCTGGTCAAAATTTAAACCGCAACATCTCTAGAGAGCTAATATAAGAAAAACAATATCCGTAGAATTTGCCGTTTTTTAGGGAAAAAAAAACCGTGTTTGACAAACCTATATAAATTATGGGGTGCCCCTTAAAAAATAAGGCTGAATCCGGAAGGTATAAAGATGCTCTTTCCCTCCAGATTTTGGAAAAAATGTTGCTCGGTTGCTCCAATTCTCCAAAAAATCTTTGAAGTTGTTTTCTGTGTGAGAGACCACCAATGAAACTTAAAACCCATTGCATGAGCTTCTAATAGTAACAAACGTTATTGGTTTCATTTGGGGACCAAAACGCAATAATTCTGCCTGAATTCAAATTCATCTAGTACCGAAGCAAGCATCGTGTTTAAATAACAGGAGTTCATTCCTTATATTTTTTAAAAATTTAATTACCAGTCTATGTTGAAAGACCAAAGTAACCAATAGAGGCCATCGTATCCATTGGAATATCCGGACCAAGGCTTTGTATTTATATTGCTGTATCGCGGTTTAAATCCTTAAGCGGTTGAAATTGATGACTAAAGGGGCGGTCGCCGGTAAATATAAAGTTATCAATGCTGTCATTTAAAACGTGTGGCTTCCATCCTTAGCCAAGATAACCAATCTCTAGCCTAATTACACTCTTGGTTTTTCCACCCAGGACTTTCTCGACATAATGACTCCCCTTTCATAAACTTAAATTATCTTCTATCATATATGATTCGGTTTAGGAGGAACTGTCTGTTTAATTAAGTTTGATAATAGGCCATTAGGCGATATTAGTACTGTTTAACTTCTTGGAGAGCATTTAATTGCAACTCCAGAACCCACTACGGATGTCCAATAGATATTCATCTAAAAAACAATTCCCCTTTTATTCCTACGGCCAAAACATCACTGCACTTAATATTTGATTGGAATTAAACTAGGAAGATGGAAATAGCGGGAGGAGTTAATTTTTGTTGTCATATTCACTAACGAAGAATGGTTTTGTTAAACAAAAAAGGTATTGGAATTTCGAAACTAGCTGTTTTATTAGAGCGGTCCTATTTTGTAAGGAAAAACTATGGGCTGCCAAATCAATCTTTTGCGAACAGCGGGTGTTTCTTAAGGTAGCTCCAAAGTTTAATTAATTGATTTTATTACCATTTAAGGGGTATAAAATTTTTTCAAAAAAAAGGATAATATTACGAGCATTTGGAAAATAAATAGACGAACCTCATTTTTAAACATGTACCATGAATTACCTTTAAACCGCTTGTTTTGCCTCGCGACTTTTTTGCGCTGTTATTATCCAATTGGTTGGAAACCGTAAATCGGCTGATATAAGCAGACCAGACTGATGATGTAGCGATTAACAGCTCCCAAGATTGGCGATTGGGAATATCCGCTTCAATGGTGAAAGACTCTAGGACGGGTGAGAAAAAACTTGGACCGGCGATTTGCTACCTTATCATGTTGAAAGGCAGGAGTATGATACTAAGGATGGGTTAAACCTATTCGCTCCGGTAACCGTATGTACGAAGCAGAATGAATACTTTTATTTCGTAACCAATAGAATTCCTATGGATAATTTTATTTTGGAAATACGAAAAGTGCGTCATGAGAATCCCTTGCCAATTACCCAACAATTACCAATAATGATACTGGCAGTGCACGATCAGAAGTAAATAGTCTGCCCGATTTTTATAAGATTTGTTCATGGTATCAGCGTGGAAATAGGATTTTTGGATACTCAACAGCACCGTTAGCGGGCGGTATATACGATGAAGGCTAGGCGTTGGTTGGGTACCACATTTAAGTTGATAATCCTGCGCCCCTAAAAAAGCATTTAAAACTCGTTGGAATGGATTCTTTAAGTAGTGGCCGATGGTCCTTCCAATCCAAAAACTGTTGGGGTCAATTGTTTGTACCCGCTCGGATTATGTAGATCTATGGACTCCTACGGGCTTCATTGGCCTGGCAAGTGCATGCCACGGACAGTGAAAAAAACCACTGCATCTGTTAAATGGAGGAATATTCGCGTTAAGCCTTTGTAGTAGATTGAATTATTTTACTCCCTTCTGTGGAAAGCTAATCCAATCCAGATAGAGTTCTTCATGAATATCCCCACGGTGCTTATCCGTTGGAAGAAAAAATCTCCCGTTAATCCAGAGGTTTCTTTAAATAAGGAATAGTCAGCTTCCATTCAAATTTTTTGGATTCCGGTTTCTTGGTAAACCGAGCCTCTACCAAGACCTCTCCATCCGGGGAACTCGTTTTGATAGTGATAAAAAACATTCCGGGCCCCTTATAACTATACCCAAAGGTAACGGAATCCAACGGCCGTAAATCTATATTTTAAAGGATATATAGGTTCGATGCAAAACCCAGGTACCAGCCCAATTATCACCTACTTTCGCTTAAGGCATCACGCTGAGTGAAAAGTTCTCTGCTTCCAATATTGGCGGTTGGAAGCATTAGGTATAGCCATACCGGCAATGTCGGTTCCATCCCACGAGGCTCCTTAGATCCATATAAATGGCTTTTAAACAAAAGTTCTATCCTCGGTCTTATTGTGCTGAGGAATTTTAATAAGCTACCTTCTATTCCCATCTCCTTTTAGGTTTCTTGTTTTCGGTAGCAAAGATAAAAAATATAGTCGGCCAGTCTACTTGCATTCGGCTTCGGAAAACAAGGATGGGCAGGCCACTTCATACTTATATCCCCCCAAACCCCACTTCCACCCCGAAATTATTTTTTTAGCTATTATAGTCCCGTGGCGTCCAGCCTCCGCTTCTTATATTTTTGGCCACCTCTATAAATGAAGGGGCCTAAGCCCGTTCATTTACCTGTATGGCAGCTTCTACAATCGCTTTCGCCAGATTAATTTTTCACCCTGAACTTTTTAATGTTCCCATTTACCGTGGTGGATGGTTCTTCAAAAGGTGTAGTTTCCGCGTTCATCCATTCCAGGCTCACTTGTTTACTTTGAAGGGTCTATATATCCCATTTTTTTAAGCTGCCATTCCTCTGTGTCCGTTTAAGTAGAGCCTCTATGTAGTTTCATCCTTTCCCAATAAAACTTACCATAGGGTAGGCATAACAATGAAAGCTGTTGGGGCGTCATTGCCTGCTTTTATTGTAATCAGAAGTGTTGTGGGCTCCTTCATTATCCGTTACTGAAGGAAACATTGTAAATACTGGATTTTTTCAAAAAATAAAACTTGGATTTCGAATCTGAGGCATTGAACTTCATTGGAATTAAAGTTTCCACTCGTACTTAAGGCTTAATTCATCCGTGTCATAGTCTACAGTTGGCCTTCGCTGCATTAAAGTGTCTGAATGGATAGGAGAGATGGTGACCCAACTCGGTTTTGGAACTTTGGGCTGTGATTTTTCAACATGTGGCCGGGCACCTATTGCCCGGGATGTATTCAAATTTTAATAAGTCGGGCATCTGGATTGTCGTGCTCCCCAAAGATCCGGGTGCCACAAGGTCCATAACATCATAGAGGAGACCATCTTGGACCAAAACTTGCATGTCTTACGAATACGTGGTTAATAAGGAGAGGCATAAAAATCCTCAAGATTTTTAATAAGTTGTCGCCGTAATTATGATCGGGGTCCTTACTTACTTATATATCCATTCTCACGCACCCAATACGTAAATAAATGAAGGCGCTTATCAAAAAAGCCCGGGAGGAAATTATATCCGAATTATTTTCTGTAATGTGTTAATGATTAACTCGACCTTGCCATTTGGCTCGTTCATACCACAATTCACCCCAACCCTCTCAGGAATTCCTCGGAGGACCGCATTAGGGATGACCAATATAAATGCCAGGCTGGCTGGGGCGGAAGTACCTTTTCTTTCCGGGTATTGTATAGGGCGACTATTTCAGGGTTTATTCACTCAAAAGGGATCACCTGCGCTTCTCTAAATCTATAATCATATCTAGGCATAGGCTTTTATTTATCGCGATGAAATAGCGGCTCAACCGAAAAATCCTCCAGTGGTGGAAATTTATTTCCATATCCTTTGGATGCCCTCTGGAATATCTGCATAGGCATCTTCCGACCACCTCTCCCTATATACCAATGTAGTTTGTTTCTCTTATCACCGAAAATCCTAGAGCGAGAGTGTGTCTACAACCCATAACATAAATTCCGGAGAGGGCTAGGGTATCGGCTTTTTTTTCAAAATAATTCATTCAGTTATGGCAATAAGGTAACCGTCATCTTCTGGGTGGATGCGCAGTATTTTTACCCCGATACTAGATCCTCGATGGTAATTGGCAAGCTGTTCCTCTGAGTGTCATAATTCTTTCTTCCGTGGACGTGTTCAGTCCTAAGGGGGCAATAGGGATTAAGGAAACCAGGATGTGTGTTTTCGCCAAAATCGGATAAATATATTAAATTTCTGTCACATACAAAACGCTAGTGGGAACCACCAAAGTATGTCTACATGTGCCCTGGTTGGGGGCTTTGAGCAAGTACTTTCTCTGAGAGAGGTATCAAGGGTGTCATTGACCACGCGTTGAAAGCGCGATAGTTACTGATAGGAGGGGGTTCTTCAAAACCGAATTCGGTCATATATCTCCCGATTCTGATGTCCATAAAATGGGGACATGGTGCGCGTTTACGTATATCCAAACATAAGTGGATCTTCAAAAATCGGACGTCTAGGGTCATACTCGATCAAGTCCTTCCTCGACCGCAGCTAAATTACTTTTATGCTCTCCAACGATAGACACCGATTTTTGAATTGGGAGTATAAACTTTTATGGAGCCTATGTCCTGCAGAAATACACTTTGCCGTTATAGGCAACCGCTAAGCCGTGGATCCATAGTCTCTTCAGTAAGCCCACAATTTCAACCACAAACCAAGTTTGGGCTATTGCAAAAAGCTAAAGAGTGCAACTCTATAAAACGAGGAATAGAGCCGTTGATTAGATACCATGCCTTTTTTTTGTGGAAATGAAAAAGGGTTTTAGAACAGTGAGAATCACGCATGGGTTCTAGTTTATAAAATTTTTTGAGGGGGTTTAAAAAACCAAATGCTATGTGTAAATGGCCTAAGGCTATTTTATTCTGTTTCTGAGACCATTTTCTTCTTGCGAAAATTAGATCAACCATTCCAAGGGAACAATGAGAATCATAACGCCCCACATGATAATAGCTATTAACTTATAATGAAGTTCTGGAAACTTCATCAAAGTTCTGTGTGGGTTTTTCCCATTAAAAAATTTTTTTCCGGTGGGCAATAAAGGTCAAAACGGGAATAAAATCACTGAAAAACACGGTCAAGAATTTTCATAATAGTCATCGTGCTATCTATGGTGGTGTGATAGATGTTTAACTGGTCAGAAAGGATTTCCCTATAACTGTCTTGAAGAATTCACTAGCATGGTTTATATTTGTCTTGAAGTTTAAAATGGGATTCAGTACTTTTCTGTATATTAATCGATTCCATTTTAGGCAAGGCTCAGAATAACTTCTTTGGCAGGTTTAATACTTTTTCTTCAGGAATAGTTTCAATTCCCGTTATTATGAATTAAGTTCCCCTATGGATCTTCTTGCCTTGGTTAAGAAGAAGATTTTTCTTCAAGGGTTTCAATTTTTTCTCCCAATACGCTAAGTTGATGTAAATGTAATTATCTATAACAATGTCCCCAGCAATGCAATTAACAAGGTAATCCGTGACCAGCCAGTTCTAATTTTTCCTTCTTTTCTGTTTTCTAATGCGCTTGCTGTAGTCTAATATCAGTGCGAAAGTAGCTGCTCCTTTAGCTTCCTGAAAGGAAAATTAGGACGATCGGTCCCAATATTTAGACTAAGGTTTTCAACATTTATAATATCCGAGTTGGGTGTTGCTGCAACATTTTTATAGATATAAAAATTGGAATTGTCGATATTCTTTGATCGTTGCTGCTAGCTCGTATTCATTTACATCGCGCTAAAACAAGTTTGTCAAAGTTGAATTTCATTGGCAATTCTTCAATTATACCTGTATTGGCAGGGCCATCCGATATTTAAACAGTGACCGGTGTCCTTTTCTTGATATTTTATAACCTCCTTTACCGTCTTAATCGTCTCTCAGCTAGACTATTGGCATCAAAACGATTATTCGAAGTTGAACTTCATAATTTCTGTTCCCCTCGAGAAAAGATCGAGATCAATCCGGTGAAACTCAAGTTCTTCTTTTGGATTTTTTCAAAATCTGCCATATTATAATTATTTTTGTTGGATTCAACCTAGCTTTTTGTTGCTATAAGGCCATGATATGGGCAGTCCGTTTTTTATTTAGTGTTTTTTCCGTTCTTAATACTTCATGATTGCCCGACTTAAAGTGGCACGTCACTCCGGGTATGGTCTTATAACGATTTTGTTTTCACACATTGTAACATTTCCGGATAAAATAATTTTTCTTGATGTCAACTTTTACACTTTTTCTCTCTATTCTAAACACTTTTCACTAAAGAACCCAGTACCTCAAATCCAAGTGGAGGAGTTTCCGAAATTCTAATAACCTGTCCCTCTTTTGTTTTTAACATCTTTAAAAATTCGGGTGCTTTCCAATACACTTTACTCTCATATTTATAACCAAGGTCAACATCGCTTCCATAAGGCTACGCCCGCGTTGACTAAAACGAGTCTTTTTTCTGGTGGCTCCAATAAATAACTTTGTTGTGTAATCAATGAGTAGGATAATTATCGAAAGTCGTTTCCTGTTCAATTTCCCCTGAAGTTCGCAAGCCAATTTCTTGAATTTCGACAATATCACCATCTATTTCGAGAATGTCGTTTATTTTTGATCGACTTTTCAGGAAAGCAATATTATACCGATATGATAATATCGTAAAATTGCTGTAAACCCAAACCGACCCCTACCAACAGGGCAGTGCTGAACCCGCTAAATAATAGGTAAACTTAAATGCGACGGATTTCCAAAATTAATCTTATGGCCAATAATCCAATCACATATTTAATATTTGATTAAAGCGCATGCGTATTGCCGTATCAAATTAGCCTCCTTTGTTTTTGCGATATAGCGCTTTTAATTAGACGTTAATATCACCTTGGTGGAAAGGGATATTAAAAAGTATGACCACCAAAGGAGTACACTTTGATCTTATAATCGGGCCAATACTGATTAGATTAAAATCCAATATTTTACTTAGTGTTTCCATTTCAAACTTTTGGACCACCAGATGCCTTTCCATAATGGATGTCCGCTTGCTTGGCAGGGCGAGGGTAGGAGCCTTGGTGTTTTGCATTGAAATATAGTGACCATCCCTTGAACAATG
>Ga0163217_1106282_pt1 | contig 14728 bp, 15 predicted proteins | sample SynspAceP_FD_185933 | JGI IMG/M metagenome (GOLD analysis project Ga0163217, IMG submission 185933) | Saline lake microbial communities from Ace Lake in Antarctica - Synechococcus sp. Ace-P (PacBio error correction) | ecosystem: Environmental > Aquatic > Non-marine Saline and Alkaline > Saline ... | reverse complement strand
TTCATGGATCTGCTCTCCTCTTCAGGACTGCGAAGTGGAGGATTCCAGTGCTCAGTGAGGATGGCGCCTTACTCGGCGAACCTCAACGGCCCGCCAGCCTGGCGGAACTGGAGCTGGGGCGGCGCTCCCGGCGCCATGGTGCTTTGGCCGATTTCGCACCCCCGCCCCCAAGGTCGGAACCCTTACAGCTTACCGCGGTTGCCACCTACCAACCAGGAAGAGTCGAAGCTGCATCCGCCCAACCCCGGCGGCTGAGGTGCGCCTCCGCCCCCGGGCCAGATGCTGGTGGTTGATGGGTAGCCAGGAGCAGCTGGGAGGCTCATCGCCATTCCTCGGCAAGGCCTCTTTGTCGCCGTCGAGCCAATGGCCGGGCTGAGCTCGGCGAGAGCGGCGCATACGATCGCGGGCGCCCAGTGCTTCCCACCGATGTTCCGCTCACGCAGCCATTCCACTGCAGGGTCAGACCGCCCCTGGTCACCGGGGCGAGCCGTGGCATCGGGCCTGCCATCGCCTTGGCCCTGGCGGCCGACGGCGCTGAGGGGGTGGTCAACTCGCCAATTCCGCCAGCGCCGCTGAGGCCGTGGTTCGCCGAATCGAGGCCGCGGCGGCCGGGCCATGCCCTCCAGGCGGACGTGTCCGAGAAGGGCCAGCGGTGGACGGCTGAATCCAGGCGGGTTGCTCGAGCGCTGCGGCCGACTCGACGTGCTGGTCAACAAACGCCGGCATCACCGCGATGGCCTTGCTTCCTGCGCATGAAGACCGCGGACTGGAAGGCGGTGATTCGATCTCAATCTCACCGGCGTTTTTCTCTGCCACCCGGGCTGCGAGCCGCCAGCATGCTCAAGGCCCCGCCCGCGCCGCATCATCAACATCACCTCGGTGGTCGGCCTTGACCGGTAACGCCGGCCAGACGAAACTACAGCGCCGCCAAGGCTTAGTGTGGTCGGCTTTCACCCGCAGCACGGCCGCCGAATTCGCCAAGCCGCGGCATCACCGAATGCCGTGGCGCCGGGCTTCATTGCAACCGAGATGACCAGACCTGAATGGGAGCCCAATTCTCAAGGCGGCATTTCCCCCGGCCGGCTCGGCCAGCCTGAGGATTGGCCGGCGCCGTGCGCTTCTGGCCGCCGGATTCCTGCCGCCGCCTACATCACTGGCAGGTTTGCAGGTGGATGCGGCATTTGGGGTTGATTTGGGAAGAAAAAGCTATCAGCCCTCGATCGGTTGTCCAGTTCTTCGCGCAGGCGGCGAATACGTTGCCCAGGCAACTTTCAGCCGGTCGGCGCGCAACGGTTCATGGTCAGAAAAAACAAGCCCGGGATCGGCACGTAGCACCACGCTCCATGGCCCAGGCGAGGCCCGTGATGCATTCAAGAAGGCCATCGCCACTGGCGACCCGTCCCCGGATCGGCGCTGCCATCGCTTAGAAGCGTCAGCCAGGCCGTGGGATCATTCTCCTTCCATGCAAGACCCCTATCGACGGGGTGTCTGATTCGGCTTTCCCCACTACAACATTCGCTGACATTTTCGCCCGCCCCGCCCGTGGGAGCCTTGAATTCGTTTGACGGTCTATCGCCGGCCAGCCCCACGGTCTTGCCACCCCCACCGATGGCCAAAACTGATCAGTTTCTCGGATGCATCCCGCGCTTCTCTGGAGCGCGGCGTGAATGCCCTTGCCGATGCGGTGAGGGTCCACCAATCGGGACCGCGCGGTTCGCAACTGGTGATCGAAGAAGAAGTTCGTGCTCCGAACATCGTTCAATGACGGCGTCACCACGCCAAGGAAATCGAGCCTTGAAGATCCGTTCGAAAACATCGGCGCCAAAAGCGATGCAGCAGGGTGGCCACCAAAAACCAAGGACAAAGGCCGGCGATGGCACCACGACGGCCACCCTGTTGCCCAGGCCCGGTGGCAGGAAGGTCTGCGCCAACGTGGCGGCGGGTGCCAATCCGGTGGGGTTGCGACGCGGCATGGAAGCGGCGACCGCCGAGATTCGTGACCGGCATCGCCGGCCTGGTCTGAGGCCGTGGCCGGTGGAGCGATCCCGCCAGGCGCCACGGTCATGCCGGTGGCGGACGAGCCAGATCGGCCAGATGCGTTTCTGCACGCCATGGACAAGGGGACACGATGGGGTGATCAACCGTCGCAGGATCCCTCTCTGGCCACCCGAACCTTGAGATCACCGGCGGCATGGCCTTCGACCGGGGCTATTCTTCTCCTTATTCGTCACCCGACGCCGACCGTCAGGTCTCGACTACGAGAACGCCCTGCTGCTCAGTCACCGACCGCAAAAGATCAGTGCGATCGCGATCTCTGCCCGTGCTGGAGATGGTCGCGAGGCCGGCTCTTCGCCCCTGGTGATCCTGCCGCAGGAGGTCGACGGTGAAGCCCTGGCCACCCTTGGTTGGTGAAACAAGGAACCGTGGTGTGCTGCGGTGGCAGCGGTGGCGCGCTTCCGTCCTTCGGTGAGCGCCGTAAGGCCGCCCTTGCAGGACATTCGCCATCCATCACTGGCGCCACCTTGATCAGCCGAGGCCGGGCGATGGCTCTCGACAGCGTCAGCCTGGCCGACCTCGGCAAGGTGGCGTCGGATCACGAATCAGCAAGGACAGCACCACGATCATCGCAGCGAATGAGCATCGCGATGCCGTCGCGAACGCGTCGCCTCGATCAAACGACGAACTGGAGGTCACCGACTCGACTACGACAAGGGAAAAGCTCAATGAGCCGGATCGCCAAATTGGCGGAGGTGTGGCGATCATCAATGGTCGGGGCCCCCACCGAAAACCGTAACGCGCCACGCAAGCTGCGGCATTTGAGGATTGCCCTCAACGCCACCCGCGCGCGCCGTCGAAGAAGGCATTGTCCCCGTGTGGCGGCAGCACCCTGCTGCAAACTGGCTGCCGCGTCTTGATGGTCTGATCGCCCGGCGCTGAACGGCGATTCAGCGCACCGGTGGCCCAGAATCGTCAGCGCGCCCTCTCGGCCTCCCCTGCGCCAGATCGCGATTAACCGCCGGCGCCCCAACGCGCGGGGTTGGGTGGCTGAAGCGCTTGAGCTCCGGCAAAGGTTTCAATGCCCTCACAGGCGAATACGAAAGACCTGAATCGCCGCTGCATTCTCGATGCCGCCAAGGTTGCGGCGCGCTTGGCCCTGCAGGATTGCGGTTTCGATCGCCTGCTTTGTTGATCACCACCGAAGTGGGTGAATCGCGACAAGGCCGAAACCTGAGCCCCACCTTCCCCAGGTTGGAATGGAGAAATGGGCATGCCTGGCATGGGCGGCATGGGGCATGCGGGAATGATTGTGAGCCGACTCGCTCAAACCTGCCAGCGTCTGCGTAGGCGGCCACCTGCAGATCCACGCCGGTTGATGGCGGTTCCCACAAACCACCCGCATCGGCTCCCAGGGCGCGTTGGCCCGCCTGGCGTCGCCGGCCGTGGCGATCCGCCTTCACAGATTCAGAACCGCCCCTTCGGGCAAGGCGGGCCACGCAGGGGCGCCAGCAGAATCCCAGGGCTGGAGGGCCAAACAAGCGCCTCTCTCCTGCGTGTAGCATTACAAGCGTGGTTTCCCACCCAGGCGCAGCAAGGGCCGCCGCCTTTCAGCCCGTTGGCCACGCTTGTTCGACATCCGCCATCAACGTTGGCGCCGAGCTCGGTGTGCGGGCCCGATCGCATCCAGGTTGTGGTTCAGCTCCTCGCCGCCCGGTCGGACGCGGTTCGGTGGCATCGATATGGCGACCACATCGGCGCCGGCGGCCCAGACGGCCTTGATGTCCTCCCCATCCCGAGACGTGATGTAGACGCGAAACTATCGGCAAGCTGCGTTTCCACAGTCCGATTGACAGGCTGCCGGGCAGCGTCTCCGAACCGCTTCCGATGTGCCTCGGGGCTCTCCAGCCGCACGCCGATCGCCCCATTAGGCCAAGGCTGGCCTGCGCCATGGCGGCAATCACCCTCGCATTGCCGCAATCGGCGCGAACCCTCGCGCCTGCACCGAGACGATCAACCCCCCTTGCAGGGAGGCACGGCTTGAAGCCGGTGGGCTTGGCGGACGACTTGGGCAAGAGGGAGGGGCAGAAAAGCGCAGCAATGCATGCCGGCGGTCAGGACGGTTTTCGTCAGGATTTGTCGAATAGCTGCGGTCAAGAAGCCCGGCGCTCTTCGTCGTGTCCCCGTGGATCGGCAACCACAGCGCCAAGGCCGCCCAGATCGGGCGTGGACCGGCGGCGCATGCCGCTGCCCCTGGCGGTCTCGGCGTCGTGGTGAGACGCGGGGGCTGCCGCCTCAGCTGGTGGTTGGCCTGCTGAACGATCTTCTGCTACAGCTGGGCTAGTGGTCGGGCAGACTCTAGCTGTTCGGGCTGGGAGAGGGCAGCGTTGGGGGGAGGAGGCAGCTGGCCGCTGGGTGGCTGGACAGTGGCTCCGGCCGCTCGCTTCAAAGATCGGCGTCCTGTTGAAAGGTTGCTGGCCAACCTCGTCGATGCAGTTAGCCGCACCAAGTCTTGAAGCGCCGGATCCGGGCTGCCGTCGTTGGGGCCTGCGTCGCTGCCGCTGCCCGGGGTGCCCCCTCCTCAGGGATCGCTGCAGGGTTGGTGTTCGGTCTCGGGCGCCTTGGTAGCTGGATCGTTGCGCTGTGACGCTAATAGCTGTTCGCGGTTGGAGCTTCCGGCCAACCGCGCCAAGGGGGCTGGATCAAATGGGTTCGGCCAGGCGTCCAATGGGGCGAACGGTCTGAGGCCAGGCCGGCTTCCGCGGAGATGGTTCTGAAGCAAAGGAACCAGGCATTGAAGGAAATCAGCCGTGAAGGAACCAGGGCAGACCGAGTCGCGCCATTGGTTGGGCGGCAGGCGGATCGGAGGGCGAATGGGATCGCCAATCGACGCTTTGGCCTGGACGGATCCTCGGGTAGACCAGCTCTGGCTTGGACGCCACAGCAGCCAAGGAGCCGGCGTCTCGAATGGGATTGCGCGGTGTCGACGGCCTGACTGTGGCAGGGGGATCGATCGCTTATGATCTCCCATTCAGCAGGGTTGGGCGGGCGGCGTTTCGAGAACAGCGGCCTCGGTTGCCAGCGGTTTTTGCAGGGTGCCTTGCGAGGGAGTTTCAACTCCAGCTGCAGGGCGTTGGCCTGGGTTGCGGGCGCTTCTGCCGGGCCTGCTCACGGGATCAGCTGGTGAAGCGCATCGACGCCATGGCGATGGACCCAGCGCGTTTGAAAGGCCTGGCAATGCTGCCTGGGATCCTGACGGCGCAGGGCCGCGATCAGGTTCCTTGGCGCCAGTGGGTCCCTGTTCCGCAGCAGGCGCGGCGAGGGTCAGGTCGCAGGGGGAAAAAGGGAGGGCACCGGCGGCAACTCAGCTGAGTTTGCGCATTCCAGCAATGGCCGGATTTCAGGAGGAAACAGGCCGCAGCCAGCACTGCAAGAACCAGCAGGCAAGTGGGCGGCCTGTTAAGGCGCCGTAGGGAGCCTGGAGGGGAACAAACGGCTGACAGGAAACTTGGCCGGCGTAGGCGGCCACGAATCGGTTCAATAGCGAAACGTTAAGTGGATTCAGCGGCCGCTAGCCACCCCAACCAGGTGGGCAATGAACGAAATCGGCGGCGAGCGCGGTTTGCTGGCGAACAGCAGCGGCAGGTCACCACGAAGATTCACGGCGATCCAATTCGATGGTTCCCGGCAAGGCAAAAGGCGAGGCCCGGTCCAGTCGGTCACGGCGAAGACGAGCAGCAAGGCAGGGTTGACGAGCGACCAGCACAAGGCCGTAGACCCTCTGGCCAGCCGTATCCGAGCAGGGCCGCCGTTCCCATGATCGCCAGCTCTGGACCAGGCTGAGGCTGGTGCATGTAGAGCACCGAGGCAATCACGATCGAACTTTTCTCGCATCGCAACGGTGCCACCAGCAACGGTTCAGAAAGCCCGGAATTCCCGATCGAACATCACTGGAAGTCCGGCGTTGAGCGCCGCGACTGAAACGCCGTGAACACAATCACCAGCCGAGGAAGCGGCCGTAGCCTTCATGGCCAATCGGGCATGCAGAACCCTCAGGCGCCTTGGCGAACAGGCCGCCGGAACAACACCAGCCAGATCAGGGGCGTGCAAACACGCCCTGCCACAAGCGTGGAGGGCGCCGGCAATTGCAGGAACAGCCGTTTGCGTCAGAAGCGAGATTTCCTGGCCCTGATCCGGCTAGGGACTTGAATTCCGGAGATTTGACGGCCCCAGGCTTGGCAAACGGTGGAGGTCATGGAGGGTGCCACTGGTCATCGCCGGGGTCAGAGGAAGAAAGGGCTCGCAGACATGGATCACGCATTTCGCCTGTTTGCGCTCCGCCTTGGAATCACGGCTACCGGGCCACCTGCCAGCTTCGCATCCATCAGGTGCGGCCGGTGGCCTGGAGTAGACATCATCCAGGCTGGGCGCTTTGGCAGAGAGAGAACACTGCAGATCGGCCGCGGCCAGCTGGCGCCGCAGCGGTTCAATCCACCGTTGCATCTCAACAACGCAGATTTGAGCGGAATGCGCCCCTTGCGGCCAGCAACGTTCACCACCACCTGGCGAAACGCCCGGGCAGCGCTCCAGCAACCTCACGGACCCGTTTCAAGCTTTCAGGCGCGCGTGCTGAATTTTCCCGTACCCGCAGGCGTGACCCGATCGGCCCCAGGGCGGGCTTCTTCAAGCTGCGTGGGCGCTTCCCTCGGCAATCCACCTGTCCACCATCGATGTTCGCCAGCCGATCGGCTGAGCGGCAATCCGATTTCTTCGAGGTAGTGCTGCCTCAAACAGCACCGTGGTGCCCTGATCGCCGGAGCTGGCGCAACACCTGCCAGAATCCGCACGGCTTTCGATGTCAAGGCCGGACGGTGGGTTCATCGAGCACAGCCACAAGCTGGATCGTGAAGTAGGCCGCTGGCCAGGGTCCAGCCGGCGGCGCATTCCGCCGGAGTAGCTGCCACAGCGCCGATCCAGCAGTCCGGTCCATGCCGAGCAGGCCGCTTGAGTTCAAGGATCCGCGCCTGGCAGGCCGCTTGGCGTTGAGGTGGTACAGCGCCCCCTCTGCAACTCAGTAGTTCCCGACCCGTGAGGATCTTGTCCGATCGCACCTCCTGGGCCACATAGCCGAGCAGTTCACGCACGGCCCTGGGCTGGGCCAGGGCATCGAGCCCGCCCACCCGACGCTGCGCTGTCGGGGGCCAGCAGGGTGGCAGGACGATTGCGCAGGGGCGAGTGGTCCTTTGCCCGCACCGTTGGGGCCCAGCAGCCCGTACAGGCAGCCCCTTGCGGCACGGTCAAAGGAGAGGCCGGCCAGGCCTGACCGGGCCGTAGTTTCCTGCGTAGCTTCAATTAGCTCGATCACCGGGCTTCTTCTCCCGTTTGTGACACTCCTGCCAAGGCCGATGGGTTCATTTAATTCTTAGAAAGGAGCAACACTACCAAGGAGAGTGCCAACCCTGGCGCCTCCAAAGGGGGGGGGGGGAAAGCCCCCGCTGCAGCAGGCAGGAACGGGTAGGCAGCACCAGCAGTTCCCAGCTCTGCTGGCTGAACACGTTGCTTCCCGGGTAAGCGGGCCATCAAGCAGCAAAACAGGCAGATGCCGAAAACAGGTAAGGATTCGACCAGCCGAAAACAACCCTTTGCTGCGCCCATGGGGTCTTCCGGGGCCTGGGGCCAAGGAGCGTGACATCTTGCAGCCAGCCTGGAATTGGAATGGCAGCAGCAGGCAGCCCGTAGAGCAGGTCCACCAGTGGGCAAGGCCAGCCACCCCGAAGCCACTGTCAGGCCGTGGGCCCTGTCGTAATGGGGCCGATCGCCCGGGGGTGGCGGCGGCACCCTTGATTCACCGGTCAACATCGAATGCCCACCGAGCGGAATCCTCCGCAAGCAACAGGCCAAGCCCCAGAAATGGGCCGGTGTCCAGAGCATCACCAGGCAACAGCCACCAACACCCAGGACCCACAGCCCACTGGCAGCGCACGCCTCCCCACCAGGGCGGAATCGCACCGGCGACGCTCCACCGATGACGATGTTCTGGGTGAGTGCGGGCGCTTTGAGCAGGGCTGTGTAGATCAGCCACATAGCTGACATAGCCACTGCAGCAAACTGAAAAGAGTAGAACGCCGCCAGAGCTGGCACCCGACGATCAACTAGCTTAGCGATCGACGGCCAGAGCGTGAGTGCGACCGCGCCCATGAAGGCCGTGGGGAAGTAAAGCCGATCCGGAGGCAGGGCACGGGCCACTTGCGTTCGCCCCACCGGCCATCGAAGAAGCATTCATCTCCCAGAGGCAGTTGGAAACGCGCAGCGGCAGCGGCCAGGCGCCACCGCCCAGGGTGCAGCGGCCAGGGTTGGAGGTGGGTAATGGCCAGCCTTCGGAGAGGGCCAGCCGCCGAGGGGTGGCCAGCAGCAGGGGAATCAGGCCGAGTGTTTTGCCGATCGCAAGCCAGGCGGCACGCGTCCTGGCTGGTGAGCGCGCTACCGGCCTGTCCACGCCCAACGGGGGGGCGAGGCGCCTGGTTCGACACTTGCTGCTAACCATTGGGAGGCTGCATACGTAGGGATCGGGCGAGGTAACGGCGCTGGAAGGCGAGATCGCCAAGGTCCTGCATCGCCAGGGCGGCGAGTACGCCCACAAAGCAAAGGCTGGCCGTGATCTGGTCCCCACGTGGGATTCAGGGCACGCCAGGGCGAGCGAAGGGGAACACGCCAAGCAATACTTGCAAGGTCACGTAGCATCTACGGCTGCTGCTGCTGAGCGGCCACGTGTCGCCAAGCGAAACGCTGCAGGCAGGATTGTTACAGGCTCCATGGCGCTAATCACCGCTGTGGCCACAGGCTGGCGAGCTGGCCGACTGGAGGGCAACCATCTGGCAGGCTTCTTCCGCTGGCAAGGCCAACTGCCTGTAAAGCCCATTGGCTGGCCTCATCCAGGGCTCCTGAGATGGCCCTGGAGAAAACACAGCACAAAACCAGCTGAGGCGCTGGGCCAATCCACCAGGCCGCTGGCCAGCCAGCCGAACCCACTGCTGGTTGGTGGCTGGAGCGAAGAGGCTGGTTCGGGACGGAAGCAAAGCCCTGATGGGATTGGCTGAGCAGGCCCACCAGCACCAGGCGTGGCCAGGGACCGTGGACCAGGTGTCGAATCCAGGCGAGGCTGGTTTGGCTGTGTTCATCAGGCCATCCTCAGAAAGCCCCATGATGGCAGCCAATGGGCTTCAGGCCGTTGCGCTGCCAGCGGAGAAGCCTTGCCAGTTGGTTAGCCCTTTCCTATCGCAGCTCGCCCACGCTGTGGCCATCAGCGGTGATTGCGCGATGCCTCTGGTACATCCTGCTGCGCGGTTTCGCCTTCGGCTGCAGTTGGCGCTTCGCAGCAGCAGCCGTGATGCTCGTGACGCTTGCATACGTTCTGCTAGGCGTGTTCACCCTTCGCCTCGCCCTAGCCGATGCCCCTGATCACGGTGGGGCACCAGATTCACGGCAAGCTTTTGCTGTGTTGGCGCGTATACTCGCCGCCCTGGCGCATGACGGACCTTTGGCCGTATCCGCCTCCCAGCGCCGACCCGCCATCCCCTCGTATGCAGACCTCCATAGGTTAGCGCCAGATGTGACCACGGCCCCTTCGCCCCCCCGTGTTGGGCGTTGGACAGGCGTAGCCGCTCCAGCCAAGGCGCGCCCTGCCCGGCCTGGCTGGAATCGCCAAACCTCGGCTGATTCCCCTGCGCTGGCCACCACCCTCGCGCATGGCCCTCTCCGAAGGCTGCCGCCATACCCACCTCAACCCTTGGCCTGCACCCCTGGCCGGATGGCGCCACTGCGCCGCTGCGCTGCCGGCGTTTCAACTGCCTCTGGGAAGAGGAAATCTCGATGGCCGGATGGGGCGCACCAGTGGCCGTGCCCTGCCCCCGGTCGGCTTTCTTCCACCACGCCTTTCTGGGCGGCGGTCGCCCTTCACCCTGGGCCTCGTCGCCTGCTTGGACTCGTCGGGTTGAAACAGCCTAGGCGGGCCGCTCTCTCGTTGCTCGGGCTATGCAGCTATGTGCTGTCTACACAGCCCTGCTCAAACCCCGCACCACCCAGACATCGTCATTCGGTGGCGTCGCCGGTGCGATTTCCGCCCTGGTGGGAGCGGGCCGCTGCCAGTGGGCATGTGGGTCTGGTGCGTTGGTGGCTGTTCAGCCTGGGTGATGCTCTTGGACACCGGCCCATTTCTGGGCCTTGGCCCTTGTTGCTTTGCGGAGGATTACCGCCTCGTGGGCATTCCGATGTTGCCGGTGATCAAAGGTGCCGCCCACACCACCCGTGGCGATCGGCCATTTTACGCCAGGGCCACGGGGCCCTGATCAGGGGCTTCGGAGTGCTGGCCTTTGCCCACGTTGGTGGGACGTGCTCTACGGGACTGGCTGCTGCTGCTCATTCAATCCAGGCTGCTGCAGAGTCACTTGCTCCTTGCCAGCCCGGAAGACCCCATGGCGCCAAAGTGGTTGTATTTCGCTGGTCGCATCTCTATCCTGTTCCGTGCAATCTGCCTTGTTGCTGCTTGATGCCCGCTTACCCGGATGCCAAACGTTGTTCAGCCAAGCAGAGCTGCGGAACTGCTGGGGCTGCCTACCCGTTCCTGCCTGCTTGCAGCGCTCTGAGCGCCAGGGTTAGGGCACTTCTCCTTGGCAGTGTTGCTCCCTTTCTAGAGTATAATGAACCCATCGCCCTGTGCAGGAGTGTCCACAAACGGCGAGAGGAAGCCACGGGATCGAGCTCATTGAGCACGTCTAGGAACTACGGTGGCCCGTCACGGGCCCTGCGACCGGCCTCCCTGACCGCCCAAGGCTGGCCTGTACGTGGGGCTGCTGGGCCCCACAACGTGTGCGGCAAGAGCAACCGCCCTTCGTCATCGTCTGCACCCTGCTGGCCCCCGACAAGCGCAGACGTCAGGGTGGCGGGTCGATTGCCCTGGCCCAGCCCAGGGCCGTGCGGTGAAACTTGCTCGGCTTATGTGGCCAGCGATGGTGGCGATCGACAAGATCCTCACGGCGTTCGGGAAACTACTGGAGTGCAGGGGGCGCTGTACCACCTCAAACGCAAGCCCGCCTGCAGTTGCGCGGATCCTGAACTCAGCGGCCTGCTCGGCATGGACGACTGGCTGTATCGGCGCGTTGGCAGCTACTCGGCGAATGCGCCGCCGGCTGGACCTGGCAGCGGCCTATCTTTCACGATCAGCTGTGCTGGTGCTCGAATGAACCCACCGTCCTGGCGCCTTGACACGAAAGCGCGTGTGCCGCGATCTGGCAGGTGTGCGCCAAAAGCTCCGCAGATCAGGCACCACGGTGCTGCTTTGAGTCATGCCACTTACCCATCGTAAGAAATCGTATGCCCTCGCCCAGATCGTGCTGCGATTCAATCGATGAGTGGGGACAGGTTGATTGCCGATGGGAACGCCCTACCAAGCTTGTAGAGCGCCGCTGTGGGGAGCGAAGTCGCCGGTTGTCATAACCCTGCGCGGTATCTGGGACATTCAGCAAACGCCACCCTGAAGTCTGAACGGGTTCCGTGAGGTGCAATGGAGCGCGCCCGGGCGGTAATCGCCCATGGGTGGTGGTGGAACCGTTGGCCAGGGCCATTCCGCTCAATCTCGTTGTTGATGAATGCAACGGTGGATTGAACCGCTGCGGCGACCAGCTGGGCCGCGGCCGATCTGCCAGTGTCTCTCTCTCCCCTAAAGGCCGCCCCAGCTGCTATGGATGATGTCTATCTCCAGGCCACCGGGCCGCACCCGATGGATTGCGGAGCTGCAGGTGGCCGGTAAGGGCCGTGATCCCAAGGCGGAGCCGCAAATCAGGCGAATGCGTTTAGATCCCATGCTCGACGCCCTTCCTTCCCTCTGACCCGGCGATGAACCAGTGCCACCCTCCATGCCCTCCACCGTTGCCAAGCCTGGGGGCGTCAACTCTCCGGTGAATTCAGCCCTAGCCGATCAGCGGCCAGGAAATCCTCGCTCTGACCAAACGGCTGTTTCCTGCAACTTGGCCCGCGCGCCCTCCACGCTGTCGGAGCAGGGGTGTTGCAGCCCCTGATCTTGGCTCTGGTGTTGTTTCGGCGCCCTGCTTCGCCAAGCGGCCTGAGGGTCTTGCTGCACCGATGGCATCGAGCTACGGCCGCTTCCTCGGGGCGGTGGTGATTGTGTTCACGGCGTTTCAGCGCGGCGCTCAACGCCGGACTTTCAGTATTTCGATCGGGAATTCGGCTTTCTGTAACGGTTGCTGGGGGCCACGTTAGCGTATCGGAGAAGTTCGATCGTGATTGCCCGGGCCTCTTTACACACCAGCCTCAGCCTGCCAGAGCCTGGCCGATATGGCGAACGGCGGCCCTGCTCGGATAACTGGCTGGGCCAGGGGTCTACGGCCTTGTGCTGTCCTGCGTCACCCTTCTGCTCTCGGTCTTCGCCGTGACCGCGACTGAGCCTGTGCCTCGCCTTTGGCCTTGCCTGGGACACATATCGAAGATCGCTCGTGATTCTTTCGTGTCTGTGAACTGCCGCTGCTGTTCGTCCAGCATCCGCGCTCGCGCCGATTTTCGTTCATGCCCACCTGGTGGGTGGCTAGCGGTCCTGAATCCACATTACGTTCGCTATGAACCGATTCGTGCCTGCCTACGCTCGGCCAAGTTTTCCCTGGTTCAGCCGTTGTCCTCCAGGCTCCCTACGGCGCCTTAATCAGTCGCGCCCACTGCCTTGCTGGTTCTGCAGTGCTGGCTGTCGCGGCTCTGTTCCTCCCTGATCGGCCATTGCTGGATCGCAAACTTCAGCGTTGATGCCCGCTGCTCCCTCCCTTTTCCCCCGGGACTGACCTCGCCGCGCCGCTGCGGAACCAGGGAACCACTGCGCCAGGAACTGATCGCGGCCCTGCGCCGTCAGGATCCAGGCAGCATTGGCCAGGCTTTCAACGCGTCTGGTCCATCGCCATCGGCGTCGATGCGCTCGACGCAGCTGATCCACGTAGGCAGGCCCGCAGAAGCCCCCGCAACCCCAGGGCCAACGCCCTGGCACTTGGAGTCTGAAGCTCCCTCGCACACCGGCATAAACCGGCCTGCAAACCGAGGCTCGCTTTCCGAAACGCCGCCCCCCAACCCTGCCTGAATGAGATCAAACGCGATCGTCCCGCTGCCCCATTCAGTCCAGGCCGCTGGTACAGCCGCCAACCCATTCGATAGACGGCACCTCCTTGGCTGCATGTGGGCGTCCAAGCCGAGGCTGCTACCGAGCATCTCCGTTCCAGGCCAAGTCGTCGATTGGCGATCCATTTCGCCTTCCGTATCCGCTGAACGCCAACCAATGGCGTGCGGACTCCGTCGCCTGGATTCCTCTACGCTGATTCCTTTCATTGCCTGGTCCTTTGCTTCAGAACCATTCTTCCGCGGGAAGCGGCCAGGCCTCAGACCCGTTCGCCCCATTGGACCCTGGGCCGAAAACCCATTGATCCAGCCCCCTTGTGCTGGCGGGGCTTCGGAAGCTTTCAACCGACGACAGCTATTAGCGCAACAGCCAACGATCCAGCTCAGGCGCTCGAGTACGCGAAAACCAACCCTTGCAGCGATCCCTGAGTGAGGGGCACCCCGCAGCTGGCAGGCGACGGCAGGCCCAAACGACGCATGGCCCGTCGAGCGCTCCAAGAACTTGGTGCGCTACTGCATCGACGAGTGGCCACGCCACCTCAACAGGACGACCGATCTTGAAGCGAGCATGGCCGGGAGCCACTGTCCAGCCAACCAGCGGCCAGTGGCCTCTCCCCCCAACGCATGCCCTTCCCCCAGCCCGAAGTCCAGCTAGAGGTCTGCCGCCACTAGCCCAGCTGTAGCAGAAGATCCGTCAGCAGCCAACCACCTAGCTGATCGGCGAGCCCGCGTTCTCCACCACGACGCCGGACCCCAGGGCAGCGGTCTGCGCCCCCGTCCACCCGATCTGGCGGCCTTGCGCTCGTGGTTGCCGGACCACGGGACGGACGAAGAGCCGGTCTTCTTGTGACCACAGCTATTACGACCAAAATCCTGAACGAAACCGTCCTGACCGCCGGCTCATTGCTGCGGCTTTTCTGGCCCCCCCTCCTTTGCCCAAGTCGTCCCCAGCCACCGGCTCAGGCTGTGCCTCCCTGCAAGGGGGAGTTGACGTCTCGGTGCAGCGCCGGAGGGTTCGCCGATGCCGGCAGCGAGGGATCCGCCATGCGCGCAGGTCCAGCCTGCCAATGGGCATTCGGCGGCGCTTGGAGGAAGCCCGAGGCACAGTCGAAGGCGGTTCGGAGGACGCTTGCCCGGCAGCCCTATTCATCTGGACTTTGGAAGACGCAAGCTTTGCCGATGAGTTTCCGTCTAACATTCACGCCCGGGATGGGAGGACATCAAGGCCCGTCTCGGGTGCCGCCGGCGCCGATGTCGGTCGCCATCGATGCCACCGACCGCCTGTCCGACCTGGGCCTGGCGTGGAGGAGCTGACCGGCACTGATCGATCGGGCCCACAACCGCAGCATCGCGGCCCACGTATGGCCGATGTCGACAGCGTGGCCAACGCGGCTGAAGGCGGCGGCCCTTGGGCTGCGCCTGGGTGGGAACCACGCTGTAATGCTAACACGCAGGAGACGGCCGCTTGTTGGCCTCCAAGCCTGGATTCTGCTGGCGCGCCCTTGCCGTGCGGCGCCTTGCGTCCGAAGGTGGGCGGTTCTTGATCATTGAAGGCGGATCGCCA
>Ga0163217_1068066_pt1 | contig 14728 bp, 18 predicted proteins | sample SynspAceP_FD_185933 | JGI IMG/M metagenome (GOLD analysis project Ga0163217, IMG submission 185933) | Saline lake microbial communities from Ace Lake in Antarctica - Synechococcus sp. Ace-P (PacBio error correction) | ecosystem: Environmental > Aquatic > Non-marine Saline and Alkaline > Saline ... | reverse complement strand
CGCCCAACACGGCAATGCCCACCCCCATGACCGTGGCGCGGTTGATGGACCGCTTCCATACTTACGAGAGCAAAAACCAGCACAGCAGGGACGCCGTGGCGATGCTGCCACGACGCCGATCGGGCGATCGACAGCAGCAGGGCCAGACCGAAATTCCTGCTTTGGAAGAGGCCGCCATGGGCTCTGCGTTTCAGCTGAGTCAACCCGCCAGCACCGCCGGCACCGCCGGCAACCAGCCTTCGGCCAACCCGCTGGTGGTGCCCTACTTCTCCCAAGAACGACAATGCCAGCGGCACCGGCTACCGCGAGTTGCTTCTCCATCGAGCTGCGCCATGCTCGCGGCCTACTGGGGGCGCAAGGTCACAGCGATGACGGCCTACAACGTCATTCGGCGCCCAGTACGGCGACAGCACCGAGGCCCAGGCCAGCTCTCAGCCTGCGTTGCTCGGCTGGAGGCCAACTTTTCACCAAACGGCGTCACCGCCGACAGATCAAGAGATCGACGCCGCGCCGGCCCGTTCGCCACCGGCTGGCGCACAAAGGCCCCAGCTCCAGCCCATCGCGGCAGCGAGCCACTGGGACCGTGGTCACCGGCTACGAAAGCGGGTGGCGGATCCACAACGAGCCCAACGGCTGAGGCCAACCTCACCGCGGTGGTTAACACAGCCAACCGCAACGGCAAGACCAGCACTACAAGCGCCAAAAACTGGCAATCCCCGCTGGAGGCCCGGCGGCAGCGGGCGGCTGGTTCCTTGGTTTGCAAGGGCTGAGCAGAACCATGGCCGGACCTCAGGCAACCTGCCAGCACTGGCTGTCCTTCTTCTGCACAGGCAACGGTCACCCGGGCCAGCCTGCGGGCTGCCATTTGCGCCCACTACGGAAGAAAAGCGCCGCTTCATGCGGCTGCCCATTGATCGTCGAACAGGCTCAACCTGGATCTCTCCAACCTCGATGTGATCGAGGCGGGGAGCGGCGCCGGCGCGGGCCATGCAGTAACCGGCCTGCGCGACCGCCCTACGGACGCCGCCAGGGAGCAAGCACTGAAGCGAGGGGATCGACCCAACAAGCAATGAGTGGCAGGGCAGATTTACTTCGCCAGGAGTACCCGCGGCCTGCACGATTCCAGCGAAGGTTCCCTGATATCGGCTGGTGCTGGCGTCTTTGAAGGACCGTCCCGGCCGGGCCTGGATCCAGCTGCTGCTGCCGCCCTACTGCGACCGCGTTTCAGCCGAAAAGCGGTGGGGCCTACTTGCAGGGCCCCCCGGGCCCCCCAACCCCCCCAACCCCCCCACAGCGAAACGTCGTCAGGGCAGAAAGCCATTGCGCATTCTGGACTGATCGAAAGCCGGTGCACCTCTCATCCCCAGCGAGCCCAGACCATGGACGGGACCAACTGAAGCCGACGACCACAGCAGATCTCACCACCAGCAAGCCGGCGAGGAGCTGCCAGCAAAACCACGTTCGACCGCGAACCGCTTCTCCTTTGTCCTAGCTCGCAGCGGTGCATCATCAGCGAGTTCTTCGATCTATTCTCCTACGCTGGGACGGTGTGCGCCTGGCGGCTTGGTCTTCCTCGATTGCCAAAGCCTATGCCCAGAGTTTCTGCTGCGGCTGCATACAAGCCACTGAGTCCGCCCTCCAACTTGATCCTCGCCGCTGCTCGGTTGGTGCCGCCATCGGCAGCAAGCGTCAGCCGGGGCAAGCCGTAAACGGCAAAGGAAACGATCCGGCAAGCAGCCCGCGTGATCAAGGGTCCATGGTGGGCCGCCACTCATCCGCTCCCAGCTTGCCCTTTCCCTGCGTTTCGGGCTGGTGATGCGCGTTTTCTCGCACACCGGCCATTGCCCGTACCCTCTCCCGCGCGCGATGCCCCTGATCCTGGAGTTCCTGCCCCTCGCCGGATGCCACCGGCGGCAGCTTCTCTCGCCAATTCGCCGGTCTGATCGAGCGAGAAGATGGCGATCCAGTCGCCAGGTTGGCCCTCACCACCAGCAGTCAGCCGGCTCAGGCAAACCGCAGCACAAGCCCAAGGCCTTTCTCAGGGCCACCCATCCACCCGGGAGCACTGCGTCACCATCTCACGCCGTCGCGTTCCGCCTGGTGCGGGTGTCACGCCGCGAGCATGAGAAAGCCAACCACCCCTTCTCCGGCACGGGAAAGCTTGGATCAGCCGCAGCCAAAACCGGCCTCTATGCCTGCTGGATTTTGAGCCCTGCTGAGGCAGCGCAGAGCAGAGCGAAGAGTCAGGCAAGCTTCGAAGCAATGCTGATTCAACTTCCGGCCAATCAGGCCGCCGTGCTCAAGGCTGCACATTCCTCCAGGGCCTCTCGGATTCGCCAGGCGGCAGAAAGCCATGCGGGTGAGCACCACCAACAGGCCCCACAGGCTGGAGCGCAAGGCACTGGCCAGCCTCAGGGCGAGCTGGCTGAGGGCCATGGCCTGCATCACACCTACGAGTACAGAACCAAGCTCCAGCGCCGCTGTTGCGGCGCAGGTAGCGTCTCAGCTCCAGCTTGCGCGAATCAACCCGCCGCGACTCGTTGTGTGCCTGATCTGAACCTTCTGGCCGCCTCATTGAAAGCCGTCACCCGCCAGGGGCCAGGGCTCGCGGGTCGCGGCGCGGGGGCAGCAACAGCTGGTACCTCAGCCCAAACAATGCCCGCCAGTTCGCTTCGTTCAGCCAGTCATTCAGCACAACGCCAGGCATCAGACCATTGCCACTGAGCAGACGGCCCAGAAACGCTTGAGAAGTCGGCTTGGCGGCGTTGCTTCATGGTCCGCCGGGGCGCCAAGGGCTACGCAAGCGGTTGCCGCTGCGCACCACCGCCCTTGCCCACCCGGCGGGAACGGGAACGCGTCCCGTCACTCCGCCTTTGGCGGCCCGGCCCATGGCTTACGCCCTCGATTCCCTCTCCCGGCAGGATCCCCTCGCTGTCGTGCAGTCCTGCCACTCCACCCTCTGGCGCCTGCTGCGGCGCCAGCAGGGGGCCGCCGATCAAGCGCTCTGGATTCGATCACCCTACGGAGAAGAGGAGCTGGCCTTGCTGGAGGAGAGCTGGCTTGCCGGCCAGTGGAGCAGTTCCTGGTTCGCGTCGGCGAGATCCCGATGCCGCCATCGAACTGGAACAAGCGGATCGAGCCAGCGAGAGTCAGGCAGCGCAGCCTGAAGCCGCTGGTAGATGGCCTGGCGGCCCTTGCTCACGCACCATAAGTGTGGGGCAAGCCGGGGGCCGCCTCGCTCAGGCTTGCCACGCTGCCGTGGCGGTGGCTGTCTTCGGCAGCAAGTGGCCCAGGAGGCCCAAACGAATCTCACAGTGGGTGAGTCGCCAGGTTTTCCGCCTATGGTCTGCGGCGCGCAGGGCTAAACGCAAGCGGCTTCGCCGCCCTTGCCCTCGCCGCAGTTGCCATCGCCGGTCCTGCGCTCGTATTCCACCCATGGCCACCACCACCCGGCCCCGTTCCAAGGCCAAGAAGTTCGAGGCCATCCCCAAGGAAAGGGCTCACCGGGCATCCATCGTTCTCCCTCATGGAGGAAAGGGCGGTCGCACCCTGGCGGCGGCCCTGGGATGACTGGCGGTGGCCCACCACTCAACTTTAGATCTCGGGTTCATCGCTACCGCGGCCGCCAATCCGATCCTGCTTCACCTCGGCCTGCACATGCCGGGGGGATCGGCCCTGCCGTTTCTGCGTGCGGCTTTTGCCGAGGCCAAAGAGGCTCGGGATTCTTCCCCCGCAAGGGCAGCAGGCGGTTCACATCTTGCGGGCCCCAGCTGCACAAACCGCGAGGAGGCAGGCGGATGGCGGTGAAGTCACCTTGAAGAGCTGCGGCCAGCTACCGGCCGGGTTGCCGGTCTTTCAATGCCGCCGATCTCGAGCGGGGCCCGGCCCCTCGCCGGCTTGATGCGAAAGCCGGCAAGCTCGCCGAAAGGCGTGAGTTCAAAGGGCCGGAGGCCGAGCGCCTGGCAGGCCGCCGAAAGGCCGTGCTGGGGGCCTGAGCCGGTGCCGGTCAGCTTTGGGCGGTGATCGCGCCTGTTTATTGTGCCAGCGATCGATCGGATCCAGCTGCCGATCGCGCCAGCTTGTCACTCACCCGCTGCGTTCTGTCCACCTGGGCCCATGAGCAGATCCACTCCACCGCCATGGGTCGCGCCTGAAGCGGGATCTGCGGCGGTGGTTCTTCGGAGGCTCGCTATGCACGCCGAGGAGCTGCCGTCGCTGAGCTGGGCGGCGGTGCTGCTGGGGGATCGGGTTTGAGATCGGCAGCGAGATCGAGAGGCCAATGCGCCTATCTGAGGCCACTGGATCGAGATGCTCAAGGCTGAGCCGACGGTTGCTCTTTTCAGGTGTGAGAGAGGCGCGGCAGGCAGTGGATCTGAATCTATCCGAGGCGCATGGGGAGGCGGAGCTGAGGCCTGAGTGAGCCCCACCGCAAGTGTATGGGTGGGAAACATCCAGGCCAAAATATGTCCATTTCGTCAAGCCTCGGGGATTGGGCTGCGGCAAAATGACTATGCCCGGCCCTCTTGCCAAAGCACCAGGCGCCTTCCACTGAAAGCTTCACTTTTTCGCGGCTAACCCCTAGGGCAAGACCACGTTCTTTTCAGGCCAATCTCGTCTGCCAGCGGAGGCGAGCCCACAGACAGAGGTCCCCGCATCAAACAGCCAGGCCTTTTAAAAGATGACTGCTGCTGGCAGGGGTCTGGTTTTTCGCAGGAAACGCTGACCAAAATCCTTGAGCGCCCATTAGGCTTGCGTGGGCGCTCAACATGGGGGGCTGGGGTTTGTTGGATGGATAGCTGCCCGGCAGTGCCAGGATCAAGGCGCAGAAGTTGGGTGGGACGTTGGCGAAAGACTGCCGTCGGAGCCATGCGGACGGCCTGAGCTCACCGCCGCAAGCCTGAGGCCCGACAACTCGCGTGCGTAATTGCTCAGGTTCACCTCAAGCATCGACTGGCAGGAAGACCAGAACGGCGTGTCCTGACGAGCAAACCGCCCTCCAGGCCAGATTCCGCCAGCCAGTGCCCAAACGGCTGGAGTCGGAACTGCGACAGCGGTTACCAAGGACCCTCCACCCCAGCCCAGCTGGAGCTCCTGGCCACTGGTCGGCGAAGACCGCACAGCTATTGGCCTGGCTGGCATCTCTGAAGCGGATTCAGCTGGCTTTTGACGTGGTGCAGGAGTGCTGGCCGAGAAGCTGGCCGGGATGGATCCGGGTTGCCTGCGCCGTCGAAAACATGGTGGCGTTCTATGAGCTGCAAAGAACTCATCCACCCGGAATGGCGAGGTGGCCTCGTCCTCGCGGCAGAAGATCCGCCCACCTCTCCTGCACATTTGTTCCGCGAAGCAGGATGGCTGGATGGTAAAGCAGGGCAAGGGAGTGTGTTTTAGGAAACGTGCAAACGCCCCCTGCCTCTCCCTATGAAGTTCAAACGGCTGGTCCAGCGGAGGACCCCGCTCTTCTGGTGCGGCTTCCTCGTCTCACCCCCCAGGCAGTCACGGGCTGTGGCGAAGGCGAAAACGTGCTGGCGCCCAGGCGATGAAAGCACCAAAACCACCACCGGCCTGGATTCAGGCGACTGAAAAAGCAAGTTCTGGGCTCAGCCCAGCTTCCTGGCGATGAAGGGTTGGCCAAGGAATCCCAATCTTCATCCAGACCTACGACCCCTCCCCCGAAGGAAAGACGAGCTGCGCCAGATCGTGAAAGGTCTGCTCCAAGGGGGCTCAAGCAGGAAGGACTGCGTGTGATTCATCTGGAACCTGTTGGAGCTGTGTGATCCAGATCCTTTGAGAGAAGCGGGATTTCTCGAGGGACCTTCTCGGACGAGACCACTTATTCGAAAAGGACGTTATTTGAAAAAACACTGCAGAGCACCTGGATCCCACAAAGGCACTTGTACCGAAAACTGATTGGAGGTGATCGGTGCGAATTCCACAAACCACCCTGATCACGGATCAGGGCGGGATCTATCCCTTCCTGCGCACCCCACACATTCATCGAGGCCCATGCAAACCGGAGGATGGTTGAGGGCCAACCGTGGTGATCTTCTTCCCCGGTGAGTATTCACAGGATGCTGACGGTTGCGTTCCTACCTGCGGACTGTTTGCACTACGCCCAACACCAAGGATGTCGAGAACCCCCACTACCGCGCACCAACTCGCGCTACTTCGGACACCCGATCTCATACTGCCGCCACAATCCGCGAAGCTTCTTCGCCAAGCCGCGGGGGGGGGCCCCCCCCTGGTTGACCCGTCCGATCGATGGGGTGATCAAGGCCGACGACGAGCGCAACCTCAAGCGTGGAGGCTCGAATGAGTTATGTGATCACCCGCGATGTGCTTCAAGGTCTGGGATTCCTTCGTGGACTGCTACCTCGACAACCCCACGGCCAATGGGTTATGGATTTCTTGGTTTCTTCGGCTGCGGCAAAATCGCAAACCTGCTGAAGATTCCTCTCGCTTGCTGCCGACAGCGAGCGGGGACTGCGCGTTGGCCAGGAGAACGGAGGCGGCCGGCTGACATCCTGCTGCCGAAGGTGGAAGACGAAATCATCAGGCCCAACCTGCGCAAGGCGATCACCACCGCCCGGCGCGCAGCGTTGCTGTTCAAACATCGATCAGAAGTACGACGGCATTGGCGGGCGAGCACACGCCCCGATCCTGGGAAGTGTTCATGACAGTGCGGAACGAACTTGCAGGGGTATTACGGCGACCAGGGGCTATATCGCCTCGCTTACGAGGCCACGACCTCGACAAGCGCCGGGTGCGTTCCGGTGGGATTTCAAAGACCTATACTTCGCCTCCAATGGCGCAACTGGGAGAACGACCGCCGAGGCGTTGCCACCGTCACCAAGAGCTTCTTTGCTCGGGCCTACGCCGAGCAGTCTTCCACCCAGCTCCGCAGGAGGCAATGAAGGTTGAGCGGTGAGCCAAGGCGCGAGTACCGCCTCTCGATCGAAAGGCCTTTGCTAAACCCGCGTCAAGGAGTACCTCGACAGCCAGCTTCCGGCTGCCGCCATCTTCTTTGGTGGACGAGCGCGGGGCCAGTTCATCCGTCAGGACCGCAGGCCCGCCTGCTCAAACCTGCAACCGTGGTGAAAAGCCTGGGGACAGCACAACGGGCCGTGCACTCCGTATTCGTGACCTCCCAAGCCGGACCTGGAGGAATCCTGGCGAGGAGAAGGGTGCCGCCAGCCGATGATGCTCAGCAAGATCCAAGGGCCGCCTCCGCACCAAGCTCACCCTGGCCAGCGCCGATGTACAGGAGGTGATTCAAGCGGCGGCTGCTGGAAAAGCGATCGTGGAGCCAGAGAGCTGCATCCAGATTCTATGGGGCGGAGAAGGACAAACCTCCAGACCCTGCTATCCGCTTCGCGACAAACTCCCGCAGCTTCAAGGGGCTTGGCGAATTGCCAGCCTTCTGTGGCCTCTACCCCTTCCACCCGTAATCAGCTGAACCTGTTCCAGCAAGGGGCGCTGCAAGAGCCTCGCGGTCCACAACGTGTTCGGCGGCCGCAACATGGCGTTGGTGTGAACGGCTCGGATGCTCTCCGGTGTTCCAGGAGGTGGCCAAGGCGCATCATGGATCTGCGATTCGGGCCAACTCGCCAGCCTTCGATCACTTTTACGACGGCGATCCGCGATGTGATCCGTGGAGACAAAAGCAGCAGACGATGGTGCTGGCGGGAACGCCAGGTTGGCGCCGGTTTGAACTTTGCGCACCTTCAAGGCCCTGTTCTTGCTCAAAAGTGGGGTGTTCCCCGTTAAGGCCTCACCTCGCAAACATTGGCGATCCTGTGATCATCAAGCCCATCTCGACAATCCGCCGCCCATGAGCAGCAGAGTGAAGAGGCCCTGCGCAAATACTGAAGTGGCAGAGCTACCTGCAACGCAGCGGTGAGCTCTACGAGTTCCTCACCGACCAAGGAAAAGGATGTGGAGCAGGAGATCAAAAGACCACCACCGTGGCAAGACGTCCAAGTATGGAAAGCGCTGGCAGGCCACGCTCTCAAACGAACGTGCTGCGCACCAAACAAAGATCCGCTTCGAGGACAAACAACCAGATATTCCTACGCCAGAAGATCGATGATGCTCTGGTGAAGGAAAGCCTGATTGAATGTAGCGGTGAACGGGATCACCCCGGAGCCACCCCAACTTCGGCCAATGGGCGATCCTTGTGGCCCAGAACATGGGTTCGAGCTGATCTGATGGGATCCTGCACGGCCCAGGCCGGCTCACCGATTTGATCCGCACCTACCTTGAAACGATTAAAATACATCAAGCAGAAACTCCGGGCGTGAAGACGAAGCGCTCAGGGGAAATCTGGCCCAGCTGGGGGCGGCAGAACAGCACCCGGCCGCAGTGAGATCACCCGTCTGGCTGGTGAGGATTGCGCCGAGCCCCGCTTGGGTGTGAACGGCAGGCGGCTGGAGGTGGGTGAGGGCGATCCCAGAACCGTTTTTCCAAGGCCTACAGGAGGCTGATCCGCTCGGCCTTCCCCAAGCTGCTTTGAATGTGAAGCAGATCTACAACGAAGGCACCTTGATGAAGTGCGTGCAGGAGCAGGACGACCATGCTTGCTGGCAGCGTGCTGCAGCTCTCGGAAGCGGAGCAGGACGGTGTACACCGAGGTGGTGCCGTCGCCAGAAACAAGGAAGGGGAGCGCACCTCCGCCGCCGGATCTATCGAGGTGTTCGAGGCCCGGCCCTACGGCTTGGAGCCCCTGGGCCACGCTCACCTCCCGACCCCCCCCAACAAACAACCCTCCTGGGCCGCTTGTTCCGCCTGGGCAAGGTGGAGCTACGCGAAGAAGGAGATCCTTGAGCCCCAACGAAGTGATCGATTGCGCTCACCAACCAGCCGTCGCCAGGGGCTGGTGCTGGTGGCGCAAGCAGGAGGCAGGATCGTCCTGCGGCGATCAAACACGCTCAAGCGTTTCCACCAAGACTTCTTCGGGTGGCGAGCAGCGCACTGTTCCCGCACCACCGCCACAGCAATGCGTGAGGCGCTGGCGCGTGAGGCCGCCTGAGCTCGGACGCGATCCGCCAGCCAGCAGGAGCGCTATCCGTTCGTGGCGCTGTCGCGCCGATCGCCGCCAGGGTGCGGGAGCTAAGCGGGGCAAAAGACGACCCCTGACCTGCTCAACCAGCAGGGCCCAGTTCACCGCCGAGCTGCTCGACCAGCTGGAAATTACACGCTCACGCCGGAATCAAGGCGTTCCTGAACGGCGAGCAGGAACGGTGTACGAAGGGGCCGTACCTTCCTGCGCCCAGGCACGGCCGACGACCTGATGGTACGCTCCCGCCTGAGCCGGTAGGCGGTGTTGGGGCGGTGATGGACAGCCCGGCCCTTATCACGGCCCGCGCTGCCGGAGGCCAATGGAAGCTTGCGACGCTGGAGGCCCTGCTTGAGAAACGGCTGCCAGCTGACCGCTCAGAGGCCCTGCCCAGACGCTGAGCAGGAGGACCAAGCTCAGGCCGGTGCTGATTTCCAGAACCTGGCACCGGAGCAGAACAGGAGCAGGTGCTCGCCAGCACCGATCGGGTGAAGCAGGAAGCTGGTGAAGGCGGAGCAGCCCGCTCGGGTGCAGCTTGCGGCTTCGATATCGTCCAGAAGCGGACTGTGCCGGCGTTGCTGCAACGGGGGGCGGCCATGGCCGCCCCGGCCGATTTCCCCGGTGGCCCTGATCAAGGTTGGTGCCTGCATCAAGCTTGCGGCCGAACTTTCCCCTGGGCCAGCTCACCAAACCGCGAGAGCTGGGGCAGTGGCTTGGAGGCCTTGCGCACAGCGGCCCAAAACCGAGCTGGATCAGGGGCACGGATCAGCCTGTAAGAGGCAAGAACCCCGGCCCACCACTGGATCTGACCCGTAACTTAAAACCTTTTATGTAAACCCATGCCCCTCCCAGCGCTTCTCACAAAACCACCCGCAACGCAGCGCGCCCCAAGCCAAAGCGGAGAGGTTGTGCTTTCCGGGCAGGATCTGCGCGCTTCGCAGTGCAGCACAGATCAGCCGGGCACTCAACCAGCTGATTGGCCGAGGGCAGCTTCGTACCATCCTCACGGGGGTGACGCCCAAAGCGGCGCGGGGCGCTCTTCCGGCATTTCCCGTATGGCCAGGCAACCGCGGGGGCTCTGGCGCTCGATGCCGCACAAGCGGCGTCTACAACCGAAAACGCCTCACCACCCAGGTGTCCTGGCGCACCACCTTTCGACAACGGCAAACGGCGCATCAGCGCCGGCTGCAGAATCGGCAAACGGTTGTGAACTATGAAAACGGTCTCACCACGCCCAGCCTGGCGGGACGCAGCAGAAACGCAGCGCAGAACCGCAGCGGCTCAACAAGCGCGTGCAGGCCTGTAGCTCAGGAGCTACAGTTTGGCTGATGAGGGTCGTCAAGTCGGAGGTCTACCAAGCGTGGATCGACGGCCTTCCAGGATCAAAGCGCGGCAGGGCTACGAGTGTGTTTGATGCGAGTGGATCGCTTGATCCATGGCAACCCGGCGACTATCGCAATCTCAACGGAGGGAAGTGTCTGAAACTGAAAATCGATGTCGGACCCGGCCTACCGGGTGTATTACGCCCGAAGAGGCGATCACCTGCTTTGCTGTTGGGCGGGGGCAGTAAAGGACCCAGGGCCAAAGACATCGCCAAGGGCTCTTGAGTTAAACGTGAATTTGAGGAATCACTCGTGATGAACCAAGCCCAACCCCCTTGCTAATCCATCGGCAACCAAGGTTCACGGCCCTATGACGTGGCGAGCATCTCAGAACGCCAGATGAGGATGGCGGCCTAATCTGGATTGCCTTGGCTTGAGGAAGCACCGTGATGGGATGTGGCCGGTCTTTGCACCGGGCCTTGGGGACATTGCCCGAGCCAAGGGGATGACACAGGTGGCGAAGACACGGGCCTCAGCCGGAGACCTTTATCGGGCGGCTCACGCCGATGGGCAATCCAAAGCTTCGCCACCGTTGCTGAAGGTGAACCAAGGCTCTGGGCTGCGCGGCTTCATGCCCATGCGTTGCTTGTGAGGGTGATCAGATCCATGCCCCATCAACACCGCCAGCTCAAAACCTCGCTCCGGCGATGCGCGGCAAGCTGATCGCAGGCGGTGGGCCGCAAGCTCGATCGGTTTGCCACCAGCACCCCCCCGACACGCTCACCACTCCTACGCCACGCCAAATTGCTGAGCTGGCGGCAGCAGGAGCAGATCAGGCCGCAGGAAGCTGCTGTGGGGAGCGGGTGGCCTACAGCTGGTTCAACCGCTTGGCGGCGCTGCGTTATTCTCGATGCAGGGGCTGGCATCCGTTCGGCGCAAGTGCTGATGCCGGCCAGGGATGCCGACACCCAGCCGGAGCTGCTGAAACTGATGCGCAACGGCCCAGCTGCCGCGCGAGCTGAGCGCCACAGCCAGGAAGCACGGCTGAACCAGCTGCTCGATGGCCAGATTCCCCACGGCCACCCCCGCGCCGACCCCCAGGGGGAGGTGTACCGGGGCTGGTGCTGGCGGTGTGCCGCTTCTATCACCAGCTGCTGCAAACCTGTTCGAGGGGCTCGATGACGCCACCGAGCTGCTGCTGCCCGATGACCTTGGCTTTCACCGATGCTCCATTCCGCGCGGGCTTCCGCCCGCTCGATCCATGATGCCGACTGCGACGACCGTGGAGATATTGAGCTGCTGTATGCATTCTATACGCCGAGAAAAAAAAAAGAGGTGATGGCCCGCAAGAAGGCGGTGCCTACAGAAGACATTCCGCCGTCACCCAGCTGTTCACCCCGCACTGATCGTGCGCTACCTGGTGGAGAAACTCCTGGGCGGCTGTGGTTGCTGAACCGTCCAGCCTCGAAGCTGCGCGAGCACATGACCCCTACCATACATCGAGGGCGAACCCGAGACCGACTTCCTCAAACACCAAGCCCGAGGAAAATCCGCCTGCTCGATCCCGCCGTCGGCCAGCGGCACATGCTCACCTACGCCTTCGACCTGCTCAGTCTCATCTACGCGGAGGAGCTACGCCCCCAAGCGAGATTCCGGCCCTGATCCTGCGGCACAACCTCTACGGGGCTAGAGATCTGCCCCCGTTTGCGCCCAGCTCGCCGAGCGCTGGCGCTTGAGTTTTTCAAGGCGCGGAATCGTCGCGCGCTTCTTCCAGAGCCGAGCAGCTGGTACGGGCCGCCAGATCATCGAGCTGCAGAACGTGCTGTTTGAAGGGGACGAGCTTGAATGACTACATCCGAGGGCCCGGGGTCTCGGAGAAACTGTTTCGATCAAAACCTGTGCAAAGTTGCTCCGGAAATTTTGAAGAGGCGAAAAACTTTCGGCTCGCTGATTCAGCTTGCAGTGATGAACGAAGCCTGGCCTTTGTGCGCGATGCCATCGAAGCCAAAGGGACCTCGGCGGCCAAGCTCTTCCTGCGCGAGACGCACTCAAAGTCCTGCGCGTGCTCGCCCACAAGCCGAGGCGCTCACCCAGCGGTATCACGTCGTCGTGCCCAATCCGCCGTTATATGGGGTTCGAAAGGGATTTGAATTCCAGCGTGAAAACGTTTCTTTGAAGGGACGCAAGTGAAGACTACCAAATCTGATCTTTTTCGGCCGCATTCATAAGTTCGCTGTCTATTCCACTAGGGATTTCCTGATCGGTTTCTCGGTTTCATGTCGCCATTCGTTTGGATGTTACCAATTCGTCTATGAGCGGGCTTCGAAGAGACTAATTTCTCAAGCAACCATTACGACGCTAGTGCAACTGGAATACTCTGGATTCGAGGGGGCGACTGTTCCGATCTGCACATTTGCTCTTCAGAACAAAGCACAATGCAAATATCGGGCCTGGGATATATCCGTTTGTCAGATTTTCGTGGGAACGTTGAAAAAGCAAGGGCCTAAAGTGCTGCTTTCTCACCAGGTGCATTCAGCGATCAGCAGCGCGGAGCATGCTGGAGGAGTGAGGCCACCGAGAGCCATGTGGCCCCTTCTGCCGTTATAGATCCCCAGATAGCGGGTAGCCAGGCGGTTGCGTTCATCCGATGTTTGGAGGCCGATCACATAGGCCCATTCCGACAAGATGGTTTTGATGAACCGTTCGCCTTGCCGTTGGTCTGCGGGGTTTGTAGGGCTTGGGCGGATGCGGTTTCAGATCCAGAGCCCGACAGGCTTCGCCAGTTCATCCGAGCGATAGGAGGGGCGTGTCCGAGAGGATCCCGGCCGACAGGTGATCCCCGGTCAGAAAAACCATCGACGGCCACGGGCCGGAAGCCAACGGTTGTCGCCTTCTGCTCGTGCTGCGAGCACCTCGACGTTAAAAGCCAGGCGGGTTGCGTCGTCGATCGCGACATGTACCTTCTCGTAGCCGGCACCTCGGGAGGAGCCTTGACGACGGTTCGCCGGTGATGCGGTGCCGACCCGCTCAAACCTGGCCAGCTGTTGATGTCCGACATGGGATCATGTCCCCGAGGGCGCTCCCCACTGGTTAGCGACGAACAAGACGTTTGGGGTCAAGGTTCTTCAGGGCGGCCCAGGCCCAGGCCCTTCATGAGCCGACCAACGGTGGAGAGGGGCGCACAGAGAGCCCTGGCGATGCGGCGGAGCGTCAGCGCTTGGTGCCGCCAGGTCTACAGCCTGCTGGAGTTGCTGGCGGATCGAGCAGTGCCGCCGCTGGCGCGGCGAAACACTCCGTCGATCCGCCAGTGCCGGCTACGCCGCCGCTCGAACCTGGAGAGCCACTTGTTAGGCCGTACGCAGGCTGATTCCCGGCTTGTGCTGGCAAAGGCTTTAGAGTGGCACGCCCTTTCATCGAGATGCCGGCGGAATGAGCCGTTCCCGACTAATTGGGTGTCAGTCGGCGCCAAGAGGCGTGGCTAAATGCAGGTTGTGTGAGGTCTCTTGGGACGGTGGTGGACACTCCGACCCTGGCGACCTCACACCCCCTTGTCAGCCTGAACAACGTGGTGGGACTACACACTTAGGCGTGAGGCCGCCGAGAGCCAGTTGGCACCATGCTGCCGCCCTACAGGAACCGCAGATAAAGGGCATACCAAGCGGTTGGCGTTCCTGCTGAATCAGGGCCGCCTTGCTGCCCTTTCCCACGCCACCCCCCTGAACCAGCGGCCGCGGCCACAACTTCCAGCTGGCCCTGCTTCCGCTATTGGAGCCCGGCATGGGTTGGGCTTTGCTCCGTCCGAACAGCTGACGGCGGAGCATCATGTCCGAGCCCGGCAATGTGGGTTTCTGCCGGTAGCGCTGGCGCGCATGGTGACGGGAAAAGGAATCGCATGTGTCACTGGAAATTTTGGACAGCGCAGCCAGGATTCAAGGCCCTTGCGGCCGGGCTTCGATCGCTTCGCCCACGGAACCGCTTCTCAGGCATAAACTCCTATTGCCTCCCCCCAAACCAAGCCAAATCCGTCCGAATTGTTCACTTTATTTCGTTTTCGGAGGCCCAAACGATGGATGGACCACTACCCCGGGTCAAGGTGCCAGGGAGCCGCGCTGACGATTCCGGTCCCGCTCCAACATGTCCTCGACGGGATTACTGACTTCCCCAGGCGTTGTGACGTTTGGTCCGCGGTCCACTGCAACCGGTTACAAAGGCCTCGCCTCAGGTGCCCCGACCCAAAAGGGAGGTCCCCACTTGTCCAACTGAGCCCCCAGGCGCCAGCGTCAGCAAGCTCAGCCCACAACACAACTCAGATCTTCAGAGCCGGTGTACCTTGTCGCCGGGCTTTATCTCTCTG
>Ga0163217_1073900_pt1 | contig 14730 bp, 4 predicted proteins | sample SynspAceP_FD_185933 | JGI IMG/M metagenome (GOLD analysis project Ga0163217, IMG submission 185933) | Saline lake microbial communities from Ace Lake in Antarctica - Synechococcus sp. Ace-P (PacBio error correction) | ecosystem: Environmental > Aquatic > Non-marine Saline and Alkaline > Saline ... | reverse complement strand
GCGTGAATCGTTAGATAAAAGCTGCTGCGTTTATGAAACTAGAAATCCTTCTTTATCTACTAAATAGGTCATTTTTTTCATTGAGAGGAATAACGAACTGATAGCGTATGTTACGTATTGTCGCCTACAGCCTTCATTGGGTTACGATCCAATTGCCTATTAATAAATGATGATTTAGCTTTTTTATTTGGGCTAACTTTTTCTTAGCTCTGCTGCGTTCATCCAATTTCAAATTAGAAATACTCAGTTTTCTAGCTAAATCTTGTAATCCGTTTTTCAATAATTTCTAAGCGTTTTTTTTCGAAGGTTAACAAGTAGATTGGTAATATCTTGCTGTTACAGAAGGCTGCCATCTCTATCACACCTATACCCAGTTTCCAAAGCTTTAGTTGCTCTGGGCAATTTTTCAGGAGAAATTCAAGCAGTTTTGCATCAAAGCCTTGCTTCTTTCCCAAGGCATCTTGTAGCCGTTGATCTATATGGCAAACGGTTGGAATACATTTTTTAAGTTATGACCCATTTGCAACTCATTCTTAATTCTTAGGCTTCTGGCGAAATACACTTGCCCAGTACGCCATAACTACGCTGCATCGATGTTTATAAATTGTCCTGCGTAATTTTGCTCAGATTCGATTATCTGTCCATAGGCGTATTTTTTCCGCTTAAACCATTAATAAGTAGATGGTTTTCTTAAGCTGATCTATGGACCGTTAGATCTTTTATACTTTGTTGGGTGAGCTGTTAGTACGGTTTTCCACTTTGGATTGCGGTATAGTCGAGCGATTTCTTGATCTTTAAAAACGCCTTAGACTTCAAATCACCAACCTTTTGCCATAAGCCTGAAATTCGAGCTAAGCCATGCTGCTTTTCCAACTTCCTACGTAATTACAGAGCTATTATTCTTCAAACAATACTCACCAAATTGAAAGTATAAACTAAGCGCTTTACTTAGCTTTTTCTGGTTCACATTTTTCGTTTGGTGTAAAGTCTTCAATCATTAATATTGCTTAGCTAAATCAAGCTCTCCCAATCGGTTAAATGGTAGTATAAACGCTAAAGAAAGCAGTGTTCATTGTTGAATTTTACATCTATGGTCATTAATTACCATCATCGGTAGTTGCGAAACTACCATATATTAAGAGTAACAGCGATTAAAAATAACTTTAGTGCTTAGGTCAATAAGCAGAATTTGCGTATACCAATTATCTTTAAAGCTGATAATTAGGCATATTAAAGTTGCTGTAACCATGTTTAACATCACTAAATCAACTATGTGGATTTGTCCAAAATGCGACAGACATTTTAAAGGGAATAATCAGGTCCGCATTCCGTGCACGAATACTTTACATAGATGATCTATTTGTAAAATAACGCCAGATTGAGCTGCTTTTGGCTTTGATGTTTTATTGGAAAAGTGAATTAGATGGGGAAACAACAACTGGTAGGTGCTGCAAAGAACGCATTAGTTTTTACCAGTCATAAGCCTTGGTAATTGTTTGACCCCATGACAAAGGTCTTTAGACATTAAGTTTTTTTACTACGATGAGCCCATCGATTCTGGCGCTATTGTTCAAAGTACAAGAATTTGGTGGGAAGTACGCACACAAATACGCTAAATAATTGGAACTGAATTAACAAGATGTATTTGAACTGCTTCGGTTGGGCTTCAATCAAAGCTGAAATAAATTGCCCAAAGGTGGAAATCAAAAAAGGCTTGTAAACGCTCGTCCATATTTTCCATTGCTTTGAACTCTAGGGCTTTTTTGTGTGGTTTGTAACGAATAACAATTAAATTATCAGTAAATTTAACTTGCAAAATTGGAATTGTTTTTTTTATTGGGTATTCAACTAATCCAATATAATAACTTAGTTATGAAAAAAACACAAAAGTTAGCTTTAATGTGATATGTAGCGTCTTTTTACTTACCACAAGTATTGAAGCCAAACACTTTAGGAGAGAATGTAATTATGCCTTTTCAAAAGTCATACTGTTTGGCTTGTGTTGGTTGTTGAACTATAAGATTATGCAAAGGTTCTTGCTGATTGCCCACACAGCACTAACTTTGAGTTCGAATAAGGATTATGACAATACAGTCGCATATTAACTAAATAACTTTAATAGGATTATTAAACTTGGGGTTCAAACACAATTTTAACCTAATTTTTCTAATCCTGAAAAGGTTTATAACTATTCAAAAGATTCGAATTTTTCATCTATGAACCTTTATTAAATCGACGGTTTAACATCTTTTACTTCCGATTTTTGAAGAAATTTTAACCGATAAATTCGCGAGGACCTTTCTCAAGTTGCTGGTATTTTAACAAACATTACTAGAGGCACCTTTAAAGATTTAATTTCATTTTATGATAGAGCTCTGGGGACCGTTCAAATTTTTTTGAGTTTCAGACTTAACCTAAAAGCTTTTTTCATATTTTTTCGTGGTGCAATGAAAATGCCGTTTCATGTTTGCACCTTATTTCTGATTCCACACTATTTATTGTACCTACATTATGGCATTTTTTTGAATTGTATAGATACAGTTAATGACATTTTATCAGAAATTTAGAAAATAGATGAAAGCCTTTTTTTATCTTGAACCTATGACAACGAAAAATTAAAAATACCTTGATAATTTTTTAATTAAGACAAGATTATTCATTTAAGTATCAAAATATATTATTACCTAGCGCTTTTGAATACAGTGATTTGGTAGTTCGACTTGAGAAACGGTAATTGTGTTAATTCAATTTTCAAGAAAGCATAGTAGGATTTCCCTAAATACACTAGATAATGACGGATATTATAATTTACCAAAATTGGTGAAGATCCTGTTTGCAGTTTAGTATAGACATAATTGATAATAAAGTTAATTGTTTTTAGAAAATGGGACCAAAGCTACAGGATTCATTCTTTAAGTAAAATATTTAAGTTAGATAAGTAATGAAGAAAACCGATAATGGTAAGAATTGTAGTTATGACATGTACATTAGATTTACTCAATAGAATAACATTTTAGATTACAAAATAAATATAGTATTATTACCCCCAATTAAATCATTCGGAATTTCATCAATAGAAATGATTTACTTATTGAAATATCTTTTTAGAATAATTTATGCAAGAATAATTTTTATAATTTTTCTATATCATTATTTTAACAAGGTATTCTTTTCAAATGAAATTACTTAAAAAGTAAATCTATGGAAAAATTGGAATACTTAATTAGTATACTTATATTCATAATTTATTGCAATTTGAGGATCTACATCATTAAAATTAAATATACGGTTCAAGAGGCCGACTATTATTTCCATTATTTTTAGCATTTGCATGAATATTAGCATATATTGGTGCGTTTTATTTGAATGGAAAAGACTGCGATGTTTTTAAAGGAATTTTAGCTATGCAACATGGGCTGGGTCGGTTTAATGTAAGGAAATTTACTTTTTTTAATATTAACATTAGATGTCACTCAGTTTTAAACTCGAATAAAAAATTTATAGTTAACAATCTTCTATTATTTTTTATATTTTTTAAATAATTTTAATATTAAATGTAAGAAGTAGAGTTAACAGAAAGGGTTTTAATTCACAAACTTACTTAAGTTAAAATTGATATGCTGTTCACAAAGCTTAAACAGCTTCGGTCCATATTAGCTAATGCTTTAAACTCAAGGAGCATTGCCGCATGGGTCTAGAAAACATGGTGCTTGCTCGCCTTTGATTGACCTTAAGCGGGGAATTATAGGGTTCTATCACAAATCATGGACTTTCCTTGTAAACTTATCAGCAAGTTTTTTGCAAGTATCCATGGCAAACTACACCATAATGACCGGCACTGGCACGGCTTTACCATGCAACCGGCATTATGTACATTCAGTGAAAATTCTTTGGCTTTATAGTGCAGAGTACAAATTTGATTGACCGAAAATTTAGGTCAATCCAATGGTCTGAAGTGCGACCTGAAGGTGCAGCCTAAAAAGCTCGGTATAAAAAACTCTTGCAAGCTTCAAGGTTCATAACAGGAACGCAACAGAATGGCGTTATACATAGGGTTGGTTTGTTTTGGGGAAAGGAGAAAGGGAGGAAGGAGAAAGTGGGGGAAATTATTCAATTACAATTATCAATTATCAATTATTCATGGGTGAAAAGAAGGCTGTGCTTATCTGTTTCAGGAAGACGCTTCTTCTACCCTAACCCCTTTTTCAGCAAACAGCGTTCATCGAGTGTTTGTGAAGCAATATGTATTCGAATGAGCACGTTTTTCGTTTACTCGATTAGTTCTTTTACAAACCAACCTTATTCACTAGATCCTGAATCCACTTTGCGGGCGCTCGTGTTCAGGAGATGGTTAGGCTAGTTGTTTTTAACCTTTGGTTCGAGTTGCAAGCCGAGATTGCTCTTTTTCCACTAATAGATAATCGCTATAGCTTCATAATGTAAAAAAACTTTAGACCCGTATTCTCGTCGCTTGCTCCTTGCACGTGGTTGACGATGTTGAGTCCACTGGAGCACTGTCAACTGTGGTAAACTTCTTATCAACTCCATCAATGCGCTTTCAGGCAGTTAACGCACTGCCGGACTCAACCTTTAGCGGTACACCTCACTATCTATGGCTTCCATGCGTTTTAGTATTTTCTGGGCTGGAGCCTGTTCAAGCTCGTCTCTCGGTACTTCAAATATCAATTATCATGTTACTGTAAAACCAATTTTTGTGTTCGGAAATTCTCGAGGCCCTTGCAGGCAGCGTATAATATCGGGGCCTTGCCAGTTTATTTATGTCGGCTGCAGTTCTGATAGGTCTTATTTATCGCATTTCTTTCGGCAAATCCTTAGCCATTCCACGGCATTGATGTTGGGCAATAACGTTTTCTGCCAATAAGTTTTCACATAGCCATTGCTCTTTAGCGAATATTAACTTGTTGGTCATATACTTCTTTCACTTTTCGGGAGCGAGCAAGAGTAGGCGGTCAATTCATTTCCTTTCCTTCCGCTTTGGTTACCCAATCGCTGAGCTAACCAAGGCCAAACACCATAGGAATCCCAAATTGATTTCTTTGCTTACGCCTGTGGTCGAAGTAATTCATCTTTAGCTGTCTAATGAAAAATTCTCTGTTGGGCCGTTTCTTGGCTGAATACTTCCCCATTATTAATTGCCGTAATTCATATTTTCGTTCTTCAGATATGGCCGCAATAATTTCGGCTAATTGTGAATTATCACGGCAGTAAAAGACATGATCTTTTTTTGCGATGAATTGCTTTTCGCATTTCACGCCACGCTTCTGTTTCTTATGGAATATTCTTGCAAATTAGGCGCGCTAGAGTCACCTTCCCGTATTCGCAACCGCTGATTGAAGGATTGTGTGCAGCCTTTCCGTTTCATGATCATAAAACCCAATCTTTGGTAGCGCATTACATAGGTTCGATAAGCAGTTTACCCAAGGTTCTGAATGTTAAAATATCTTGCGGCAATTCGCCATTACTTAACTGCCAAATCACTTAAACTTTGCTCGACTTGGTGAATACTGCATCCTGTTTTGGTTTCTTTCTTTATTTTTCCCATTGGCTTTTAGCTTCAAGTTTTTAATAAATTCCGCCAACTGTTTGGGATTTGTTGAACTCCTCTGCGGCTTGTTTCAAATATCCGGAGCCGATATTTGCTGCAAATCATTGGTTTAAAACTAACCGAAAATCGTGGCATATCAACATACTAGCTCGGATCCCGTTTCTTCATGTCTTTGTTATACCGGAATTAATGGAACTCAATGAATCTGCCATTGTATTCAGCTCATTCTTTTTTCGTATGCGCTTTAAAGCAATGGGAATTTAAACGCGAGCGTTTACGTCGCATCTTCGCGCATAGTCCTCTTTTATTCTAGCGCACATGGCCATATCTAAGAGGTGTCTTTCTTTTTGAGGCTTTTCTTCAAGATAAAGAAGAATGGGCTGTGTTGTATATTCCAGATACTTCTCTGCTGCGCATCCATTTTTAGCTGCTTGATCTGCTATCAATCAGATAAGCTGCTACTAGGTATCGAATATTTTCCAGCAATTTTCACCCTTCTTTGTGCAAATTTGTTAGATTCAAATTTTAAGATTGTGCTGCTATTACCTAATAACGTCTTTTCTGGAAAAATAGGCTTTAGTACTCATATCCAAACCTGTTTTTTGGGCTCAAGGCTGGTCTTTTCCAAACTGGGATGTGTAATGCCTTTTTCCCGCTTTGCAACAGAAACTAAGCCCACTAATTTCAGCCCTTAATGGATCATTTCTTGCGTTTCGGTTATTCAAACAGAAATTAGGTGCTTTTTCTAGCTTCATTCACTAAGGCTGTTAAGTGCGGTTCATCGGTTATATCTGATAATTCCGACTCATCTTTCTTGCGTAAGCGAGTTCCCTTGAAAGCCAGTTATCATTAATTTTGTGAGCAGCTGCACTCTGTACTAGGTCGCACTTCCAAATTAGATCGGTTTGCGTAACCTCTTTAGATTCTTCTTTTTTTTTGAATCTGAGCTGTCCTCTCTTCGTGTACTAACTCTCAGCATCTTTTGTGGCTCTTTTTTGGCCATTACTGTCTTGCCTTCGACCACGCAAATCGCTTAGGTATTTCTTGGTTAGTGAGCGGAATCCCATTCCGTTCAAAAAATGGCGCCTAATTTTATGGCTATTCGTTGTTCCCACAAAAATCCCAAATTTGGTGTTTCTGAATCGGCAGTCATGAATGCGTTACCATATCTTTAGCTCTGATGGCTTGGTCCGCATCTCGTTGTAGGGCTTCTGATATCTTGGGCGATTAATTTGGCGCCGCTTTTAAGGTTTCTTTCAAACTCCGGTATTTATTAATCAGGTTATGGGTGCGCCTTTTTTTCGATTGCCCTTTCGCCCTTGGTACGTTATCCGCTTACATTCTCCGATAAATAGCTAGCACGTACAATTTTACTTTTTCAGGATTAAACGCCAAAAAAATTCTTTTAACCCCTTCCCATCAACAGTCTGAAATACCAAACTCGCGGTTCAAAGGTATGTACATGAAAACGTGGATACGGTTACCAACTGGATAAAAATCTTTATTCTGTGTAACCTCATTTAAACGTCAACGCTTCTGCCTGCTGCCTTGGTAGGCTACAGTTCCTATAAGTCATCTGGCTCAAAACCGCTTAGGGCGCCAAGATTTCTGAATTCCCAATAGCTAATTCATATCCTTTATTAGGCGGATACTTCGGCGTAAATCGTTCTGGTTTGTGGCGGACGGTTTGCTTTGTAGGTATTCGTCTTTTTCATTGGCGAAAGCGTAGGGCCCGTGTCATCCCAAGTCAACGGGCAATGTTGTTGATGGTTGCTCAGTGATTAACAAAACGGCTCTAGCGGTATTTGCAAAGCCCAAAATCGGACTGTGGGAATACCTTCGCTATTTTTGCAGATTACTTATTTTGAATGCAAAATGAGCGCGGTACGGCCACCGCCTGCCATCCAAACAAAGAAAAGTCGGGAAACGACCATGATATATGAGAAAATTCAAATTATTAGAGATAAGCCTTAGATTAGTCGCAACTTATTCATTAAATACGAAATCAATTTGGCTAACAAATAAAAAAAAGGATGTTGAGAACGAACAAATCTCCATGAGTTTCTACTAAAGACTTTTGCGGAAGGAAATACCTTTCGGGTGAATGACACCCAGAGCGTTTAGGGCGCAGAATTAAATGCAGATCAAAAACAGATTTAGCCTTTTATATGAAGAGCAGTTGGCGAGGAGGGTCAGGATTTAAGCGCACTGACAACAGTAATTGCTCTGCAGGCGCCACTAACCCGAGGGGGGACTAAAGCCCAACAAGACGCTTAGCTTATTGGGGTGTCTGTATTACCATGCTATTTTCTCCCTTGTGCACTTTTACCAAGCTTTGCCACACCTCTAGCTTTTTGTTTGCCCATATTTTGTGCTTTTGATGCTTTGGAATTGTTATGAAAAGTCGGACGATAAAAAAAAGAAATTGACCTAGCCTAAAACAAATTCAAATTTGAGCTTATTACCTTCTATCTGATCTAAAAGTTGACGGTTTAGAAACCTACTCTTTTGCTAATACCGCGTGGGTAGTTGGTTGGCGTTTACATAGACTTTATTGAAAATGGAAATGGTTATCATTTATGAGTAATTGCAGGATGTTGCGGAAAGGCCTGGCTGCTGTGCTCTGTATATGGTTCGGGTTCAAAGCCTTTGGTTAAGATGATTATAGAGAAGCCAAAAGTCCTTCCACCCAAACGAGCTATTTTTTAGAACTGGGAACGATTATCTATAAATTCCAATAGTAAAGATAACACCTTTTGTAACGGCTTGTTTGCAGGCTTTTTTCCAAAAGAGCATTCTCACTTTTTGTATGCAAGAGTCAGGCCATAATCATTCCCTTTTTTTATGGAGATAAAACCGAAAAAAGTTAGCTGAGCCTTTTTATGAATGCTAATGGTTTTTTGCTTTAGGTATGACCAGATACCAAAAGAATATTTGATGTGCTATTTGGAAGATTGTAAGATAGAGTGAGATTCCTTGAGGAGGCTGAATAGTCTTTTACTTCTATACCGATTAGTGGGGCTAATTAGAGCCAGCATATTATGAGAACATATTGAATTAATTTAAGGAACATATATGGCATATAGCTTGGTAATAACGCGATTTTTCGAGAGTGCTTTTAGGGCTCAGATTATACGGTTGTCTTCTCAGCATATCCTTAAGACTAGGATTGTGGTGTCTTTAGTGATTTTATTTGGTAATTCCTTCCCATTCAGGATGACAATTTACCTTTACCTGCCATAGAATAGTATAAATAAATTGACAATATGAGGCATGAGACAGAAGTCTAAACTTTCTCTATTTCTTGTCCTCGGAGTGCTTAGACTCACTTAGTGCTGGAGGATTAAGGACAAATAAGATACTCTTTTGGAAGATGGTACAAACAAGACTTGTTTTTCCGTCATAGCTATCAAAAGTTTGTGATCTTCGTACTTATAAGCTGGTGCATTCGCTCTTTCTCTCCTCTATTATAGTTTCACAATACTGTGTTGAGACTATGGTAGAGATCGATAGTATCGTGTCTGTGGATCTTTAATCAGACGAGTGTTCCTATGGGTGTTCGGACTTACGGCGCGGTGTATTTCATAGTGGGTGCGGTATAATTCACTTTCTGATTTTGGCCACAAACAAGCTCTGTATTCCGATTGCGATTCACTCAACACGTATAGAGTGTAAGAGAATAAGGCGGCCCACCAGCTAGCGTTAGCACTCATAGAAGAGGACCCCAGCCTAGAAGTGAGAGCGTAAGCTTGTCGTTTTACATTTTGGTGAAAGTCGGTTTACAAAAACTCTATTCGGTCTTCGGTTTAAATCTACACATAAAAAACCCGTTCTAGGCTCGTTCACAGGAATAACGTTTTCTCAAGTTTGCTTTTGAAAAGCCATTTTTAGGATAATCCGCGTTATTAAATTTATTCGTAGCGGGATCTGACTAAGTGCATAGGAAGAAAGATTTTTAAAATAGCGGTATATATTAATTAACGGTTGCTCTCAAAAATATAACTAATCCGATTTTTTTGTCTCTCTTACAATTCCCTCTTGCATTGAGTCGTTCTCTAATCAGTGTGTAAATATTAGCGTATCAAGGAGTGTTACGCAATATGCGCTGTTGACTTTGTGTGTGGAAGTAAGAGCTACACACACTGAATTTGTAGCAGCGGTGAAAGCTCGCACGTGTGCTCCTCGAGATATGTGTAAGAGTACCAAGACTAGGCGCCAAAACCAACACTTCTCTGCCCATATTTTCTTATTGTTTGTATCTTGTTAAGTATACAATAAATTCGTTATTAGCCATATGTGTGATAGACTATAGCCTCAGAAGACCACTAAAAAATTGTAAACTCTACATCGCTTGTGGGTGTTGTGTAAAAGTTCTTTCATTAGTTAGTTTAACTATAGAGTATTAAGGATAGCTTCTACAGGATGCACATCTATCGTACCTTTACTTAGAATGGCAAAATTAATTGGCTGCACGAACAGACTACCGAAGCAGCCGAAGCAGTATACTCGCATGACAATGGTCCTATCTTGGTTTACTAGGCCAAGAAAAACCCTCGGGCTCTTTTTGCTTGTTGGTTTCAAATACAAAATAAAGTCTTAGGTTTATTGTATTTTCATTTACCAAGAAACTGCTTTCAGATTATGATATTAAAGAAGCACTAAGGGAAAGAGTTGTCAGCGTGTACTGATGAGCTGAGTTAGAGTTAAAGCGGGAAGTTCAATTTGCGTTTAGTCAGATGTCAAACTTTCCAAAATCTGCTTTTTGTTTTTAATGGAAGCATGGCCTTAGTGGACTATGGCTTTTGATACCTTACAAAACCAAAAAACACTCATAGGGCCATCAGATAAAAAAAAGTTGATGTTCTACAACCAGCCATTTCAAAAGAAAGATAATTTGCCAAGGTTTGAAGCTAGAATTACATTTGCCGGTAAATTTGTGCTTAAGACCTTGTAACACACCAATATGGATTATGGGTGTCAATAACGGTATTAGGTGCAGAGGCACTTGAAAAAAGGGCAGATAGGTTGGGTATAGCACTTTTAAATTCACTCAACGAAGAGCGAAATACAAAATTTAAAAATGGGTGGTTTCATTTAGGTGTTTAATGCGGGATCCCTTGTTTGATTCCAGGGATTTTTTATTTTAAGCCTAACAAACCAAAAAATGCTAAAAACAAAAAGCCATTAGTACTGTTGGTAAAGGCGTTCTTTACGATACGGGGGTTATAGCTTAACCTTCTGCTAGTATGTTAACCATGAAAGCAGACATGGCTAGAGTGGCCGCAGCTGGCATTCAGCGCGCTTTATTTTGCTATAGCGGGAAATGAGACACCTGAATTATATTGCTATCTGTATTTCTCCCCCTGGCAAACAGACAAATAGAAATTTGAAAGAAAGCATTTGTACCATGATGACGGTTGCTTTAAACCATAAGTAATGGACTGTACAGTTGAGGTACAAAATACGGATGCTGAGGGACGTTTATTTTTTACTGATGGCCCTTAGTATACGCCCAAAAATTCAATCCTTTTTTTTTTTGGGGAAAAACTATTTTTAAGTTTTTTTCATAGGGAAATTTTTTCCGTGGTCACCAAAACCCTTTTTTTGAAAAAAACAGGTGGGGGGGGGCGCTTCTTTGGGGCAGGGGGCCCGGTGTGGCGGGAGGGAGCGTCGCTTGGCAGGAGGAAGGTTTTTTCTTTTAAAAACCTCACAGGCTACTTCTCTTTCAGCCCTTTTGTAGCACAAGCCGATGATATTGTTTACGAAAGATATTACTACAGGCTCGGGTGATGAGATCTACGAAGTCGAGTTTTAATACCTTACCTTTATGCGACATGATACGATTGATGTTATGTTCTAAATCATCTATTTGCAAGACATCAGAAATATTTCGGTGGTAAGTTGGTGGTTATGATTTACTGCAGCTAAATTCCTAAAACATTCTTGTTGATTACCCATGCTGATGCAAATATAGAATTGCTGGCCCTGCATATATTTAGATGCTAAGGAGGCTTAACAGATTCAAATGTGGCTACAGGTGTTGGCGTTAGCTAGATTGAGCAGTTTCTTGGCAAAATGGCGAATAAACTAATATGAAACTAGGATTAGTATGGAGCTACTCCATCGTGTTTTTATCATTCAGTTGGTATTTAATCCTTTAGGAAAGCAATTACTCCTCATTCTAATTGTTCATTAACTATTTCCATTACATTAAGAATTGAGGACTTGGTTTAGAGGTTTCAACCAGTGGGTGGGGTCAAAGGACCATTTTTGGGACTAAGAGTGATCTAGGTATAAGGTATTTGGAATAAAATGAACGTAGCCCAGTTATTATTTTCTTCTATGTGTTCGATTTAATTTGAACACAGTTTAAAAAACTACTCCATCAATTAAACTTTTTTTAATTAGATAAAGTAGCCAAATAAGAATGGTTATTACTTAATTATTTCTCAAATATTAAACTCTTCTCGTTTTCAGGAATCCAGCATAGTATTTAAATTATCAAGATTTGAACAGAGTAGTAAAATTTCTACCATTATAGCTGTTAAGAATAAAATTCTTATATAAAATGAACAAGATTTTATTTATGCATTAGTTATTGTTATGCTAAAGACTATCTCAATAATTTCTGACTTCATATCTTTGAAAGACCCGAAATTGATTTTAATGAAACTATTGATCATCCTCTAGACGGAGCTCAGTAAGTTATTAAACAAATTTATCTGGGTAAATTCACCGGGCTGTAATAAAAAATGGATTGAAAGACAGGGTTTGATACTTAAAGGAAGCGCTTAAAAAACACAAAATACTTACTTCAGATTAATTACACTCCAACGATGTATATATAAACTTTGAGACGTATAACGGAAGTTAAACATAGACTTTATATAGAAAAGAAGTCCCGAGTTATTAAACTGCCCAAAAGTAAAATTATCTATCACCAAAAATTAGGTTAGATATATATGGATATAGAGTGGAAGCGCCGTTTATTGAATGCGAGTTATTCATCTATATATACTGTAGCTAGAGATATTACTCAAAAGAAAAATCTAACATTATTTAGAGAACCAGCAGTTAGATAAGGTTTCTGATTGATTGAGTGCCTTAAAAGTAATTTAAAGCACTACAAATACCAAAGATTTTTAAAACTATCTGAGGTTGATAAAAACGTTAACTTTACTTAATGTAGATATAGGCTTTCTCAATATGGTTCTTTGATGAGTCTAATGAAACAATTACGATTAGATAGCGTAAGTATAGGTTTCTTTGGCAAAAAGGAAGCCAGAAAGTTGAATTGCAATGGCAGTCACTCTCTCTCGAATCTCAGGATTACCCATATTATCTTTAAAAAGTAATCAATAGAGCAACCAAAACTTTTATCTGAGTCGTGTGCTAGAATGATATCTTAGAACAATGTGAGTTTACAACTAGACTATCTTTATACCCTAATGATTAATTCATTCTTTGCTAGAACTGTTCAGATTCGCGGGGAGTCTTTCGTGCTTGGTAGGAATTGTCTTTGTGCTCTGGAACAAATTGTTATGATAGTCTTCGCGAGTTGTGTGGGTACAATGATGGATAGAAGTCCAACCTTCATGTGTAACTACGCTATCTACGAGATTGATATCAGTTTAGATGTCTATTCATTACATATAACAATGTGCTCAGTGTCTCTCAGAAAAAGATTTAAATGATTAACCTATTTGATCAATTTATAAATTTTTAACAATTTGTAGGGCTTTAGGTTAGGTTTGTGGGAACTAGACAACAGTGGCAAGTTTAAACTTACTAACACCAATTAGCTGAAACTATTTGAAATAACGAATAGATAGCGAAATCAAAAATTTCAGATATTTTTCAGTTCCAGCATGTGGCTTTCCTTGTTAGATGATCTAGCTTTAATTTAAAAAATTAATTTACACCCGATGTAGAAATAATATTGAAATTAAACAACTATCGACTACAGATAATAACACCTAATAAAAGCTAAAAATTATTTATGGGTTTTGCGAAGCGTCGTTAATGATGAAAACGGGGTTTTTATAAAGCAAGGTTTGTCGGGGGACGTTGCCAGTTGATATCACAGAACCACTCCAATCTCAGCTTAGCACTTATAAGAAAACGGTAAGAGTGCGGCTTCAGTTTACGCTAGATTCAATAAATAGATTTTAATAATGATTCTACGACACGGTAAACGGCATCTTTATTTTGATTTTATATCCAAATTACACTATACCAATTGGATATTTAAAGATCCACTTGGGTTTCGTTTGGTAAGCTTATTACTCCGGATTTTGCTTAACAGTGATTCTTTCAAAACTCCATTTTAGCTCAGTTTATAAAGGTGACTATAAAGAGTTCAGCGATTTATAAGCAGTTTCGGATTATAAGCTAGAAACAAAAAGGATCTTTAGTGTTTTGTCGGTTTGGGGGCAAATGCTTTCTATACGGATACACAGCGTGAAGGTGAGTTTGCAGGTATTACTTGTTGTTTCAAAGAGATGTATCTGTTCAGAAAGCTAATTTGAAAGCTGCGCCTAAATGACGAGAAAAATCAGATTTTTAGCTATTATTAAGGAACAAGTGTAGGTTACATGGCAGATGGAATAATTTCAATTCTGGCGAAACTGAGTTAAGAGAGATGGGTGACTAGTTATTGGATACAGCTTAAAATGAACTAGGATCAACAAGCAAAGAAAACCTGGGGACAGCTTTATGTCAATCGCAGGTGATTTTAAAAATCTACTGAATTTATTCAAACAGCATTTCTTAGGTAAATCGGAAGTATTACACATTGAAACTAGAAGGTTCACAAATGGGCAATGGGTTTTGGGTTTAGCCAGAGGAAAAAGTGATCTGATGGGATAAGGAAGGCAAGCCATAAAAACTATTAATGATATGGAACGCACAAGGGACATTACCATAAGAAAGTACACAGAACTAAGCTAGCTTAAATTAATCTTAATTGAGCTGTTTCCCCTTTAAATTTGGTGAATTGACAGTAACTTGTAGGATGAAAACCTGTAAAATTTAGCAGATACCGCTAAGTTTTTTGATTGTGCCTATGTTGGAAAAGCAGAATGACGGCTTACGCAGATTTGAAACGCTAAATATGCTATAATAAATGGCCTCTTCACAGAGCCAATTCAATAACAGAGTAGTTG
>Ga0163217_1015410_pt1 | contig 14735 bp, 11 predicted proteins | sample SynspAceP_FD_185933 | JGI IMG/M metagenome (GOLD analysis project Ga0163217, IMG submission 185933) | Saline lake microbial communities from Ace Lake in Antarctica - Synechococcus sp. Ace-P (PacBio error correction) | ecosystem: Environmental > Aquatic > Non-marine Saline and Alkaline > Saline ... | reverse complement strand
CTCAGCAAGGCTATTACCGTCGCTGCCCCACCTAGCTTTTGCAAGTCAGTGGTTGTTCTAAAATTAGTCAGTTCTCGATAAGTTCCATGTCCTGATATTGACGTCGTATCAAAGCGCAGGTTGATCGGACGATTGGCTTTTTAGATGAAACAGTCCGATGTTGCTATTTATTACGGAAAAGGCAATTGGCCCAGAGTGGATGCGTGTTAAGCTTCTTACTGAATATTAACGCCTATTGGTGTTCTCCGTTGCTTTTCACAGCTAACCATTGCGGGGACAAGCTAGTGATTTAAAAAACACGTGCTATTGCAACGACAGCTCAAGGAGGCGCCATGGAAAATTGGTTGCAGCACTTTGGCGTTAATCAAGTTAACGCTTAATCAGGGACCTATGTTTAGCCATACTATGCTAGTTTTGCAAGCCGCAGCACTTGCGGCAAGGTATTGCAATTATCAAATACACTTCCTAGCTAAACCCGAAATTGCATTCAGGTCGACTTATGGCCCTTGAAGAAAGTATTGAAAGTAAAGACGCTTTTTATTTAGTTAGTCCCTGCAAGCAGAAGTGAGTAATAAAAGGTTCAGAGGACTGGATGCTAGACAAGTGGAAGATGAACATGGATTAAGAATACTGAAACGCCAACATTCTGCTGCAGCGAAATCACTAATGAGCGCGAACCTATAAGCTCCTTTTGTAATGTGCACAGAAACCAAAAATCGGTATTTTTATTGGTTGCACTCGTACCTCTTCTAGGGGTCTTATTTAGCGCATTTGCCGCGCCATAGTCTGAAAGACAGATTAGAAACGTAATATCAAACTAGGTGGTGCTGCAAACATGGTGTTAAGTATCAGTTGATCCACGGGCGTCGCCTGTTGATGCTGAGCGTCTTATATTTTCGCGTTTATTCAAAAAACGGATATTTTATACTGCTATTATTTGCGTGGCGTTGGGGTTTCTTTTTCTCTTTTTCTTTGTATGCAATAGCCCTTTAGGGTACTTTGCTCGTTGGGCATTATTACCCCTATTGGTTGGTGTGTTTATGCTGTGGGATGGTTGCGAACAATGTTACGCTGTGCTCAGGAAGTTGAAAAAAATGAACTACACTATATTTAATAAAACCAGCAAGATAGAAAATAATCTATGTTGTTTTATTGCGAAGAAAGGGTATGAAGCAGACTTGGAGCGAGCTTTGAACTCGTTTCGGAATCAAAAGCTGTATGGTTATTAGTCAGTTTGTGCGAGGACAGCTCAATGGTGCAATTTTCACTTTTATCAAGGCACTCACGCCCAGCAGCAGTTTGACAGCATGGCATTTGAGTGACTGTATTTTTGCAACGGGCAGCGTCTCTGCGTTATTGGTCATGTTTGAACTAGATGATGCCAGTGACGGATCTCGACTATCTTGATTATTTGAAGAAAAAACTGAAACTGAGTCAGCAATGTTCTAGGTATCTATTCGTAGAACACGCAGATTAACGAAAAAGCAAAGAGGTGCGAAGTTTTTGTAAAAAATTTACAGTAACCAATGGCGCCAAGCACTCCGAAGGGGAAGGTTGGTTAACTAGGCAAGCCACAATTCGGGTTTCCGGTTTATTCACTTAGTTTCTCAGATAAGCAGTCAAGTGATACAGTCGCAGTTTCTTATCCTAAAAATCGGCATTTACAACATGCTAGGAATAACCGTCTGAAATTTCCTGCTGAAGCACAAGTCGCTCAACGCTGAAGCTGGAGGAAGCTATTTCAGTTGTTCATGAGTCCGAGTCAGCAAACGCTCCCTAAAAGGGTGCAGCGGTGGATTTAGGTGCTTGTCCTGGCGGTTGGACATTCCAATTAGTTCAAGGAGGATACACGTAGAAAGCAATTGATAATGGCGCAATGGCAGAAAATCATTGGATGGCAACAGGTTTAGTTAAATATCAAGCGCTGATTGTTTTAAATATCACCATTGGAATGGTCATGTCGACTGGTTGGTATTGCGATATGATTGAAAAGCCCGAGCGTGTTGCGCAATTAATGGACAGATTGGTTTATGCAGTAGGAAAAGGCACAAGCACTATTTTTAACCTAAAAATTACCAATGAAAACAAAACGTTTTCAAACCTTAACGGCGTAATATCGTTTATTATCGATTTTGCGTATTGAATGAGCGGCAGATCAAACATCAAATTAAGTGCCAACACCTTTTATCCACGACAGGGACGAAATTACCGTAATGGTACTTTACGGAGGGCACATTTTAAATTTAATAAATCATATGCGTTAGATTTACCATTGTGCCACTTCTGTTGCTTGTTTAAATGGTCTACGCTTTTAACTCTTTTTTAGGAATCTTTTTTAAAAGGAATATACTGAAAAACAGTGTAATTTTCTTCGCAATAATTCTATTATTAATCCGCCCGGATTTTTAGAACCTATTAAAGTGGAAACATGACAGATTTAGCACACTACAGAAAAACATAGTATTTTTGCTCACGTTTGACCCGCGGTAAAAACGACCACCGACAGGAACGAATTTTTGAAACTTACCCGGTAAATCCATAAACTGGCGAAGTTCATGATGGTGAATCAACACGGACTCATGGAACAAGAAGCAGAGCGCCGGTATACATCAGTCTGCTGCACTACAGTTTCTGGAAAAAGACCACCGCATGAACATCATCGATACTCCTGGGCAGTTGACTTCACAGTTGAAAAGTGTTACCGTTCATTGAAAGTACTGATGGTGGTGTGGGTTTTCTGCCGGTCTGGCGGTGTTTGAGCCACAATCAGAAACAAACTGGCGCACGCAAACGGATCAGGAAAGTGCGCGTATCATCTTCGTAAACAAGATGGATCGCATGGGTGCCAGATTTTTTTCCGGGTTGTTAAGGCAAGTTAAAGACGTATTAGTGTGCAAAACCGCTCGTTATGCTTTTGCCAATTGGTATGAAGATGACTTGTGGGTATCGTTGATGTGCTTGAGAAAAAGTCATACGGTTGGGATGACACTGGTCTTCCAGAGAACTTCATTGTGGGTGACGTTGCCTGCAGAATTGGTGACAAGGTTAAAATGATACCATGAGTTGTTAGTTGAAACTGCTTTAGAGCAAGACGCATGACTTATTGATTGCGATATGTGAGGTGAAACACCGTCTATAGCTGACGTCAAACGTTGCATCCGAGACGGTAACTCGAAAACTGGATTTCTTCCCAAAAAACATACTTGTGGTTCTGCTTTTAAAAACAAAGGTGTGCAAAATATTCTTGACGCGCAGTTGTTGACTACTTACCTGCGCGGAGTGAAGTCGAATCCTCAAGGATTTGGGGACTGATGAATTCCGGTTGAGCCAAATGGTAAGCGAAGGCGATCTATCGCTTCAGAACCATTTTTCGCGCATTAAGCATTTAAAATAATTGGATTGACCGTTTTGGGCGTTAACTTTTATTTCGTATCTAACTCTGGACATTGAATAAAGGTGAACAGTATTCTTAATCATTCACGGTAAGAGAACGTGTGCCGCATGTTGAAATGCATGCGAATGGACCGTACCGAAATAATTCAGCTCCAGCTGGTGATATTCATTCGCTATAGGGTATGAAGAACGTTCAAACAGGTCATACGCTTTGTGATCGAAGCATTCTTGTACATTAGAACCAATGGGTTTTCCCTGAGCCAGGTTATCTCGTATCGCTGTTGCACCTGCTGATAAAGGGATCTACTGAGGAAAAATGGGTATCGCAATTGGTAAGATGGTTGCTGAGATCCTACATTTCAAAGTTGAAACTTGATTAAGACTCAGGGTGAGACAATTCTGGTGAAGGCGTGAGCTTCACTAGATATTAAAGTAGATATTTCTCAAAAGCGTACTTACCGGGTGTGGAGCTAACAGTGGTAAGCCGCAAGTTGCATACGTGAACAATCACTACAAAGAAATTGATTATTCGTATACGCACAAGAAACAGTCTGGTGGTTTCTGGTTCAGTTTGGTAAAATTGATTATAAAAATTCCGTCCAGGGGCGAACGAATACTGGCTTTTACGTTTGTATCAAAAGTTGTATGGTGGTAACGTTCCTAAGGAATTTTTCCCCAGCAATTGGAAAAAGCTTTAGAGGCATGATGGGCGAAGGTCCGTACATGGGCTGGTTTCCCTGTACTTGAATGTTGAAGTTGAATTATTACGTGGTGGTTTTCCACGGCGCTGATTCATCTGCTATCGGCATTTGAAATTTGCTGCGAAAGGTGCATTCCGTTCAATCAATCCCGAAAGCGGGTCCACAGGTTAATTGAACCAATCATTTGAAAGTTGGACGTGTATACTCAGACGACCATGTTGGTGATGTTATTGGTGACTTAAATCGTCGTCGTGGCATGATTAAGACCCAAGAAGCTGGTGAACGGGTGTGCGTGTCAAAGCGGACGTGCCACTTTCAGAAATGTTTTGGTTTATATTGGCTCACTTCCACAATGACTTCAGGTCGTGGTCAGTGCTATGCGAGTTCTCACACTACAATCCATGCCAGCAAATTGTTGCTGAGTCAGTTATTGAGAAGTTAAAGCGAGAAAGTCAGCTTAAGAAAATAGTGTTTTGTAGTTCAATAGCTAATATAAAAAACCCACATTAAGTTGGGTTTTTGTTTTATGTCGGTAAAAAATATAGATTACTTACATTATTAAGGATGTTGAATGACACACTGGGTTCATGATTGTAGGGATAGCTTGGCGCGGCTTTTGCTAGGCCATATTATGCGAAAAAAGACTTGATGGTTTGTTGCGCGCCTTTATGGCCGCGAGTATAGGTACGCTATATATCCGGATAATGGAGTAGATGAAAAAACGCTTCTGAAGAATTCTGATGTCGCCATGTATTCAATCTAAACAAGGGGCCGAGCCCAATATAGTCTCTACAAAAAATACATGAAACAGAAGAGTCACCCTACAGGACAATATCTTCATTAATCGTTAAATTAATTATAACCTACCTAAATGTTTTTTCGCCACTTAAAGCAAGCGGTTTACAAATTAGTTGCCCTAACTTATTTGCAAGTAAATTTGCGATTGTACGGTCATCCACATGGTTTGTGAAGGCGGCTGCTTAAGTGTTTCAAATGGCGTTTTTGTTGTACCTTTGTATATTTCCACTCGTTAATATTCTTTGACGATATAAAGCCAGCGCCTTAAGTGCTAGTGGTGTTATTAGAGGACTAATTCGCCTGACTACTAAATTGTTGTAACGTTTCATTCTCAATCCGGTATATCTTTTTGCGTTTCGAATAAACTTGAAAACACTTATTTTCCATTTAATCTCACTGACGCCTCTCCGCTTTTCGTTTTGGTTATAAAAAACAATAAGCTCACAAAACAGCGGCCAATAGTAACAAAGCTAATTAAGAAGAGCGTAGCTGAAGCTTGTTTGCTTGCATGTTTCCGAATATTTTTTTAAGTAATGACTTTTTGCCTTCTTGGTATAACTTTCAATATTGGATTGATCCCAAGTATGATCGATCTTTGCCATCAAAATAACCTAATTGATTAAATACGGCACTATTTCTGTCAAGTTGTAGTCAGAGAGAATGGAGATTTCCCTAAATTTCTCGACGATTTTCCTGTACCATGCAGGATAAGGCCTGCTTAAAACCCTGTTGGGTGCAACAATTGCTGAGTGTCGATGCATACCCCATCCCTTTGTCATCTATTCCCAAGCTTCTACCCACTGCGTGTGCGTTCCAAATCTGCATGCCACACTAACACATTACCGGATGAACTCGCCACTTGAGACCCCAGTGACCAATTCGGTGATGGCACCGTTTGCAAGGCGCAACATGTAGGCGGAGGGCGGAAGCGTTAGTGCGAAACAAAAGCCGGCTTTTCGGTAAAACAAAAACTTTCATCACATTGGCGCTGATGCATCAACGGTTGGCGACAATGTGTAGCGAAAGTTTATTGTTGGAAATGTCGTGTTTAAACGTGTTAATTTTTCTTGAGTTGTCATTATATAATCAATGATTCACTAAACAAATTCACCGTGTTCGGGGTTTTCCTGCTTCAGGTATTTGCAAATTACCGAGATAGTTTTCGTAGCCTTTATAAATGTTTAAAGGCTGTTTCTACAAAATGTGAATTTAACCTGCGTACAAGACCCTTGAGTATATTATGGAGTCCTACCGGTTTAATTGAAAATTTGTGGGTTGAAATAGTTGTGTTGATAGGCCTTGCCGATCAAAATTGGAAATACTAATGAATATAGGCCATTTGGTTGATGTAGTTTTGCGTTATCACATATAGTCCCAATGCTTGGGTCCCTGAAATTCTAAATCGTTTTTTGGGCTATCAAAATTTATTATCAGTTGTTGAAATTGACCAACATTCTTCCATCAAATTCATCTAAATACAATAGCTCTCCAAAAGCGCTGTGGGCGTGTGGCATTGTGCCCGTAAATTCTGCTCTGAAAAACTAACTTCATCTGACTTTGGCAGATTTGCAATTCACCTGCGTCATCTTTTCGGACAAGCCTGTTTGATTAGGACTTATTTAACTGCATTTTGCCATACGGAGACAGTTGGTGTAACAAAAATAATAAACCCGCGAATCGGTATTGGCTTGATGTAATAAAGAAGAATTAATAGGTGTTTCGAGTATACTTAAGGGGGGTTTCTTTAATTTTATAGCGTGTAGTACGCAAAAATTTAGATAACTAGAAGCGCATAAACAAACTATTAAATAAACTTTGATGGAAAAATAAGGTCCACAAAGCGACTAAAAAAACAAAACTGAATTGACGCAACCATTTGGTAATCGCCATATGGTGTAAATAGAATTTTTAAACAACAAGCAACCACTAAACAAATTAATCATGGTTTTTTAATAAAGCCATAATCGGTCGCCAACCCAAATTATAAATCGAGATAACTCAAAAGAGCTAATAAATTCAGCACTGAATTTTTAAGCGGGCTACTATGTTTATTGACTTGTACAATGGTAATAACAAAATGAGCAGCCCGCATAATACTAAAACCCAACCATTAGTAGGTTCTAGTAACGGACAATATTAAAGCAAGCGAATGCTGCCTAAGGTGGTAAGGAGCCAATTTGGCGATTATAAACTTTAATTTTTTGGCATTTTACCGATGCCCCTCATTTTACGAGCATCAAATTTCCTCAGCATTAATACCATCGGCAACATCATCAACAATTTTAATATGTGGTTGTGGTTGATGGTGTGATATTAACGCTACAGCCTCCAGGCATTTGGATTTTTTTTTTTTTATTTTTTTTTTTTTTTTTTTTTTTTTTTTTTTTTTTTTTTCCTTTTTTGATGCTGCAACCGGTATTTGCATTATTTGGTGTTTCCCAATGCGAAAAACCAAAGTTTAGCATCTCTGCTTGCTTAAGTCGGAGAATTTGGAAGGTAACTTCGCTTAAACGTGTTTCAACTTCTCAGGAGTAAATCATTGAAATGTAACCAGCCCCGATATTGCAGAACGTTCACTGAAATCTTTACTCAGTACCTTGGGCCTTTGGCAAAAATGTTTCCATGAAACGTGATGGAATAGGATCAGAATCGCGATAGTCTCTGATACCCTGTAAGTCGTCGAGGTAACGGCCACTTCCTAATTATTTACCGGCTTCTTCCCTGAGAATTGCTGTTTGCGCAAATTTAGACTGCAGCAATAGGTGTTGGAAAAACCAAAAAATGCCCGGTTACCGTAAGGTGGACCAACATCTAAACAATCCAAAATTGGAAAAAATGCTTTCGATTGGATACTCTGCTAGCTGATGCAGGCCTCTTGAAAAGGCTGATAGCCAATTACGTTTAGAAGCTTTCTAGTATTCATACACGGATAATTCTTACTGAAATAGCGATGTTGGACAGCGAATGAAAGCGCTGATCTATTCGGTTTATACGACAAATCCAAGTTGTAATTGAACATATATGGTTTGAAAAGCAATTGGCGACTGGTCGCAAAAAGCAATGGAAATTGCACAAAACTAAACATAACTATGAACAAGGCGGGGAGTAATAGAAGCGGCAGACACCAAAATTAAGCAGAACATCAAAATGACATTATTTTGGTAATTCTGTACCTAATATAACAAGCAACTCATCAAGCCTACAATGGCCCAGCCAAATCGAGTTGGGTTAATAATGAGGTGTTGTTTACCAATCCCATCTGATAAGCGTTGCTTGATGGAATTACGTTTATCTTAAACCATTCTGTCGATACGTGCTTGAGTCCAGGCTTTCATAAAAAATTCCTAAGCGGCAATAGGATCGATTTGTTTTAATAGCTGAATGCTCAGTAAAGTCGCTTCTGTGCGTATTTGATTCTTGCCTCTAAGCCGGTGTTCCCAGTCACCGATGGAAGATCATTTGGACATCTTCTGGAACTAACGTATGTTCTATCATGCATAAAGCAAAAGCTTGTGCACCAATGATATATGGCCTTTTGACGCTCTAGGAGACAATGCATTGGGTATTCTGCGTTGTCTTCTGGTGGTTTAACAAGGTTAAAAATAAATTCTACGATCGTTTTCGTTACGACGAACATTTGTCACTTGTTTTTCTGCATATCCAAAAGCTGTTCAGTATCTATTACTGGTTTGACTAAACACGCGATTCATCTTGCTTAATAGCATGGACTTTCGGCCTTCAAAGTTAGGAAAAGCCTAATGAAAAGTTCATCGTTAAAAAACGTCAAATTTGTTTACTCGGTAAACGGGTAAGTACCGGCTTGAAATAATGGGTTTTGAGTGGCAATGACAAAAGAAGGGCATTGGCAATTCGTAGCTTTACCGTCCAATGGTGGACTTGGCTTTCCCGCCATTTGCCTCAAGTAATGCGCTTTTGTGTTTAGGCTCGCTCTGTTTATTTTCGTCGGCTAACAACACTGATGAAATTATTGGACCGGGTGGAAAAGCTAAATTGATGACTGTCAGGTTCATATATTTGACACCCAGCATATCGGCAGGAAAGCAAGTCCGAGGTAAATTGGGACTCTTGCATAGTCCATGCTTAAGTACTGATGCTTAAGCATGACTCAAGGTTGGTTTTTACCCATAACCTTGGTTAAGTCTTCTAATAACAAATGGACTTTAGCCAAATAAACAAACAAGAGCATTTGATTTGCATCTTTACCTTGATTTTCGCTTTATGGCTGTTACACAGCTTTCTATAATCTTTTCGATCTGATTGTTTATCTTCGAACATATATTTTTTACATAACCACTAAATATTAGTGTAATGGAATAGTTAAAAACTACCTTTACCAGATTAATTAACCTACGTATGTACTGTTTTTCATTGGCATTTAAAGGTAACATATTGGGGTGAGAAAAACTTGGTCGAAAAAGGAAAATTATGAGTCTTCAACCCTATGGCAGAAAGCCGTTGCCTACACAAGATATGCTTAATGTTATGTTGCACGTCTAATACTGACTATTATTCTTTTGTACCAAACCGTTGAAATAGCCCAGCAAAGAGTTAGTTTTGGTACCTCTGGGCATCGCGGGTGTGTCTCTCATCCCTTTAATGACTGCATTATTGCTGCTATGTCGCAAGCGTTAGGTGAGTTACAGAAGCAGAAATGTATTACTGGCCAATATTTTATGGTATGGATTATCATGCGCGTGTCGGAAGCGGCAATTACGACTTGTATCGAGGGTATTGGCGGCTAATGACGTCGATATTGTTATTCAGGAAAATAGAGGATGGTTTTACGCCTACGCCTGTTATTTCGGCCATTGTATCTTAGGATACAATAAGGCCGAACCAGTGTTTTGCCGACGGTATTGTTGATTACAACCGTCCACATAATCCTCCGTCAGATGGCGGTTTTAAATTTAACAATCCCCCGCATGCTGACCTGCTGGACTCAAATGTCACCAACAAAAATTTCAAAAACGGCAAGCGAATGAAATCATTGCAAGCGGTGGTAAAGCAAGTTTAAGAAGAATAAACCATTGCAAGAGCGATGCAATCAAATCAGGTGAAACAGATTTGACTTTGCCAATGGCCTACATAAACGAACTAAGACCAGGTCGGGTCAATATGTCCGCAATTTCTGCTTCAAAATTAAAGTTTAGGTACGGATCCATTTAGGCGGTCAAGTATTTATTATTGGACGAATTGCAGATAAAATAGTTTAACCTGGAATATTGAGGTTGTGAACAAAAAAGGTCGACCAACATTTAGCTTTCATTGCATTGCGATAAAGACGGAAAGATCAGAATGACTGTTCTTCGCAAGTGCTATGGCGGGTCTCATTAATCTGAAAGACCAAGTTGACCTAGGCGTTTGGTAAATGATCCCAGATTTGACCGTCATGGCATAGTGACGCCTTCGGCCGCGGTTTGATGAATCCAACAACTATTCTTGCTGTTAGCAATTAACTATTTTATATCCAACACCGTCCAAGATGGTCGAGTCATATGCAGGTAGGTAAAACCCGCGTTTCGAGCAGTATGATTGATCGTGTTGCTGTTAGCTTAGGCCGCGACGGTAGAGAAATGCCCGTCGGTTTTTAAATGTTCGTTGAAGGCTTTTAAATGCAAAAACGAGTTGGATGTGCTGGGGAAGAATCTTTGCAGGCGGTATTTTCTTGAACAGGACGGACAACTCCTTGGGCCACAGATAAAGATGGTTTTATCATGTGTTTGTTAGCAGCTGAAAGACGGCCATTGTTTGGAGAAGATCCATCTCAAACAATATGCGAGCTAACTCAAGCATGGAAACCCCTTGTTAACACGAATAGATGTTGCCGCGACATATGAACAAAAAATGCGCTGTCTAGCATGACAAACTGATGTAGTAACGGACAACGCAATTGGCGTAGCGAACAAAGTTATTAATGTTTTCAAACTCATGCACCTAGGTAACCAATGCGGCTTTATTGGTGGGTGTAAAAAAGTGCAGTTACCTAAAAATGGTTGGTTTGCAGCTAGACCGTTTCTGGTACTGAAAAGTGTGTATAAAATCTATGCGAAAAGTTTTCTAGGTGAAACTCATTTACAAACAATTAGTGGAAGAAGCAGAAGAAAACGGTTCTGCAGTCTTAGAAAAAGCCTGATTGTTATAAAATATAACAAAACAACTGTTATTTAAATGTAAATTATTAGTTTCATAAAAGGACAACTGGCCTGAGTTTAAAGTCTAATGCATTTACATTTATTTAACAACCTGCATACGTTTTCATAAAAATTTAATGGTTTTATTTCAAGAGCTGATAATTAAAAATTACAGAAAGATATTTCAACGAGAAGAGATAAAATTATGGCATCTTCCAATAAAGCCAAAGATTCATCTGCAACAAAGGTCTGCAAACGGGTCCCTTGCGAAAAAACATTCGATGCGGCTAAAACACTGCAAAAAAAAAATCTACAAAAACACCATCCTGTTACCTTGCATGAAATTACCTATTCTAAAGCGAGATTAAAACAGTCTATCGTAAAGCATTTGCATTCCACACTCGGAAAACGTGAATGAAAATAAAAGGCAAATAATCATGCTGGTGGAAAGCGGACTAGTGCAGCTATGCAAGAGCTCGTATTAGAGCGGTCTGCGCACAACCCAAAAAAGCTCATTATATAACATGATACTCGGGCAGTCCATATATTTTTCTGCTGAATTCTTAATGGGGACGTTGACTTTCAATAATATGTCACAACTTTAATCTGTTTGAGGGACCCGTGATGCTTGCATTGAAGAGTTTGGGTGTTGAATTAACGATGTACTCGAAGAAGAACCGATATGGCGTTGCGGTAATGGTTGCTAGGCCGTCTAGCAGCGTGTTTCCTTGACTCTTTAGCTACAATGGATTTTACCTGCGATTGGTATGGTATCATATGAACAGGGTTATTTCGCCAAGAATCAAAAATGGCGCACCAAATTGAGCGGACCTGATAGCTGGAGACATTACGGAAACCCTTGGGAAATATTGTCGTCCTGAGTCATCAGGAAGTTCCTCTATTGGTTATGTTTGAGACAAGTATTGCGAAAACGGTCGCGTTCAAAGAATGGCACCTGCGCAAATATCGTGAAAGGGCGGTTCCTGGGTATTCCTATCGTTAGGTTACGTGCGAAAACTGTGAACGTATTAACGTTTTGTGGAAAGTGAATCGTCTGAGTATTTAATTGGGATGTATTTTAATTCGGTGGTTATGTTAGATGCGCAGCGCGAAAATATAAAGCTGAGACCTATTTCAAAGTATTATATCAAATGATGAAACTGAAGCGGGTAAAGAGCTGCGCTTATTCCAGCATATTTCTTTTTGTGCTTGTTCATTGAAAGATATTATTCGCCGCTACAAAAGAGCTCACGGGATGATGGAGCCGAAATTTTCTGACAAGTTGTAATCAAACTAAACGGACACTCATCCGGCCTAGCCATTCCAGAGTTAATGAGATTATAGTCGATAGGGTAGCAGCTAGATTGGGATGCGGCTTTTGGAGTATTTGTTACTAAAAATGTTGCCTACACAAATATACTTTTATTGCCTTGAAGCATTAGAAGATGGGTCGGTAAGAATGATGGAAAAAAATCTTACCAGGCATATAGAAATTCATTTATGAAATCAATCATCGTTTCCTAGCACTAGTTGAGAAAAAATGCCTGGCGATAATGTGATTGAAAGCCAGCTTTCTATTATCGAGGAAAAGCACAGAAAAAATGCGTACGAATGGGCAACCTCTCAGTGTTCGGCTTCAATTTGCGGTAAATGGTGTTGCCGAACATTCACTCAAAATTAGTCAAAGAGAATCTATTCCTGAGTTTGAAGGCATTATGGCCGGGAAAAATTGACAAACGATTGACAAATGCATTACGCCTCGTCGTGGTTTGAAAGTATGAACCCTCTGTTTCTGAGCTTATTTGGTTAGGAAAAAATCGGAAAACGATTGGGCCTTCGTGATCTACGCGTTTGGACCAGCTTGTTCAGAATTTGCTGATAATACGATTTTTCAAGAATCAGTTCATGAAGGTAAACAAAAAAATAAAGCAGCGACTTTGGGCTGAAATTAAGCACTTTAACGGGTATTAGTGTCGATACAAAAAGCTAATTTGTTGATATTTTCAAATTAAACGTTTACACGAATATTAAGCGCCAACATTTAAAACTTGATTACTATTTTCGGCACTGTATTAGAAGGCTGTTAGAGACCCTAGTTACGAATATGCACCCCGTGTTTTCATTTTTGGAGAAAAAGCAGCGCCTGGTTATACTTTTAGCTAAGGGACATTATTTTTGCGATTAATAAAAGTGCTGACCAAAAAATAAATAACATCCCAGGTAAATAATAAGATTAAAGTTGGTATTTTTACCAATTTATCGTGTGTCACTGCTGAAAAAAATGATTAACCTGCAGCCGATGTATCACAACAATATCAACGGCAGTGTGAAAGAAGGGGCTTCCAACAGGAAATATGAAGTGTAGCGCTTAAGGTGCAATACTTATAGGTAAATGGATGGCGCTAATATTAGAAATTGCCGAAAGAAGTTGCGTGACTCGATAATTTTTTATTTTTGGTATGACCGTTGAACGAAGTAACAGCGCTGTCAAAGGAAAGGATAACAATCATTTGATTATTTCATTATCATTTTAATAACAAGAAGTGAAGGGGCTGTTACTCGATTTGGTTAGACTCTGATACTTTACACCGGGGCCAACCAGGTTGCTCTTTCTCTTTTGCAAAAACAGTATGTTATCAGGTGCGACCCATATATGTGTTAGCTGGATTTTGAAATCGATATAGCGAAGCCAATAAAAGCACTCGATGCCGGCATATATAGACAAATCAAGATGGCTAAAAATGGGCGATTTTTGAATACAGCGAAAATGGGTAAGTGTCCTTCTGATTCGTTCTTTGGCCGATTTACGTTGAAAACGCAAATCATTTTGGGAAAATTACCCGTGTGACGTTTGAATAACTAACAAAAACGTGTTTATATTTCTTCAAAGCCAACTTCATGTGTGCTTTTTTGTTGAAAGGTTTAACGGTACGCGACCGATATACTGTTTACAATAAACAATACAGTTAAAATGTAACTTGCAAATCTCTATTATTTTTCTCGGCGCCACAGGTTTTTGTATGTGACTCAAAAGCACCAAGTTTAAAGCACGCTTTCAAAAGATATCAACTTTAATCCGATCTCATCGAAGGTGTTTTGCAAAAACTCACAAACCTTAATTTTGCACTAAATGTGCTCGTGGATGTCATGCGTTTTTCCGATGTTTCGTCAGCCCTTTTGATCACAAAAAAGGCTGGTGATGAAATTTTTTACTGCAAATTGTAACCCCGCATTCATTGAAAGATAATTCGGGCCAAGGACCTTATCCTAGTTTAGGGTTAAGTGGTGATATTTTCAGGCTTAGTGGTTTGAAGCGTCCGCCATAGTGTTCAGTAATGCAATCAAAGTTTTTCAAAAAACGTCTAGTTGAACATTTTAAAACCACCTCTATATACCAATGAGACTGCGTTTTAATTGCGATTATTAAATGTTTTGGTATTTGCAAAAGTCGTTACTCATTAGGAAAATGTTACCCGGCAACCAAAAAAAAACTGGATATTCGTTTGGCCGAAAGGCTTGCGTTTTAAAAACCAGGGCTAAAAAAATTAATAAAAACAATTCAGAACTGATAGCTTTGTTAAAATTTTGGACAAACGAAAAAAAAATTTTTCAGCCAAAAGCTAAACGGGGGGGGAAAGAAGGGGTTTTGGCCGTTAAAAAAAAAGCATTTTTCCCTTTTCTGTCTCATTTT
>Ga0163217_1013208_pt1 | contig 14735 bp, 23 predicted proteins | sample SynspAceP_FD_185933 | JGI IMG/M metagenome (GOLD analysis project Ga0163217, IMG submission 185933) | Saline lake microbial communities from Ace Lake in Antarctica - Synechococcus sp. Ace-P (PacBio error correction) | ecosystem: Environmental > Aquatic > Non-marine Saline and Alkaline > Saline ... | reverse complement strand
TTGCTAAGCAGGTCGTTCAACTGATTCGGCATAACTCAAGCGAAACTCGTTTTCATTAACCTGATGCGTTACCAGGTATCGAGCGTGAATCCCTTCGCTAACGCGTCGGTTTATGATGCCTTTCGTCGAAAAAAATCACCCTATCTTTGCCCTAATTTCAATGAGTCATGGCGTAGTCACGATGTTGATTCCATTGGATAAGCTTTCTTGACGAGGAACTCTCAAAAAATACCAGTTCTTCGCCTTCACGTTCCCAGCCGCTCACCAAGATCGGTGTTGCTACAGATGAAAACCATGATTCGTCCAGCGTCATCGTAGATGGCTTTGTAGTGCGGGGCGTCCCGTATCAGCTTCCATCCCCAGGCCCGTCCCAGTGCCGACGCTACCGTCGAGCTGCGGCGGGCCTGGCATGATGGCGGGTACCTGAGGCTTTTCTTTTCAGTTCGAAACGCAGTGAAAAATTTTCGTGCGAGAGCGGCCACCTCCTGAGGGTGCGCCCGATTCGGGAAACACCGCTGTAAATTCGATCGCATGTTCTCGTATTCAGCGTCACCCCAAAAAATCGTCCACCATCAAGAACCCGCCTTGAGGCAATAGCGACGCAGAGCTTCGACTTCGCTTCATTAAATACCAGGGAGCCAGGCTCGATGATGTAGCATGAATGGATAGTCAAACAGCTCGTCGTCGGTCAGTGTCCAAGAAGATCGGTCAAGGATTGACTTCAATGTCGTCAGTTGCTGCAAAAACGAAGTGAGAAAAGTCAGTCACTGTCGCGCGTAATCGGTCCGCAGCCGCCCCGCGTCGTCCTCGACCGTCAAAAGAGTCGTACTTGATCCGCACGAACGTAAACAGATCGCCCTTGAAATCTCATCGATCGCCCAGTCGGAACACCGTTTTCGGTCATTGGAGATGCCGCTCGCCACCAACCCTCGCTGCGCAGCGGCGACACTGGAAGAGCAACACGGGATCACGACGAGCCCGATGCAATTTTTCGCGTTGAAAAATCGTTCGATCCATGGACTTTCTCCTCGGACCAGCTCGGTTGCGGCGATTTTCCGTCGCTGGCGATTTTTCGTTGCTGAGCGATGGCGTCGGTTTGGCGGTCGCTTCGGATGATGGTTCGGGGGTCGGTTCCGGACGTTGGCTTCTCAGTCAATGCAAACAGGCAGCGATGAGCGTTTCGCGATAGCGGGGGGGCTTCTTCGATGTGCCCCGCCAAACAACGTGATGCTTTGCCCGCTCGGTTTGGTCCATTGCCGCCCAGCGCCTGGGCCATCCGGAAGTCGACGGGCCGCTGGATCGAACTGGTCCATGCTCTAGTGCGCGAAGTGAGCGGAACGGTATCTGCCGCCGATCGAGTTGCTCCGGCCGCCTTCGGGCCCGTTGTTCGTGGCCGATCGCAGCAGCGGATTGATCGACGCACTTGTTCGGGCGTAGTTCGCCGTTGTTCCCAGTTTTTCTTGTTCGGCAGCCGTCTCCATTAAACGCCGCAGCGCACGGCAAGGCACGCTGAAAGTTCAATAATCTTTTTCCAAACGTTTGGCGTTCCTCCTCGGTTGTTTCCGTTTCCCGATAAACGTCGGCCCAACATTTCCACGGCCCGCACGCTCGGCCGTTCACGGCTTCCAATCCCGCAGACGTTCCAGGCGGCGCACGTGCCTGCTCATTGTTCCCCGACCGCGACATGTGCTTCGGCGATCCCCCCGCGAACCCCCAATAAGTTTGTCGGATGTTGCTCGACCCATTTGCTTCTAAGTCGTTCGATCGAAACGTTTTCGGGTAAAACTCTTCTTTCGACCCATCGAGTTCGGGGGCAAAACGATTCGCACGCTGGCGAGCGGTAGTCGGCGAATTGCGCCGTTAAGTTTCGCCAGCGATCCGACCGACCGAACGAGCGCATCGTTGATCATCAGTCCGTCGCCCAGATCACTCCATATTTGTTCAACGCATCCAATCCTGGTTCTCGATCCAGGAACTCGACCACCAGTGTTGATTCATAGTTACGCGAAACGGAATGAGTTTTGGTGAGCGGCGGGCTGAGAAAATCGGCGCTCAGGTTGCTGACGGCGTCAGGTTTCTCGTTCAACAACATCTCGCGATACTGCGGCGTCATCCGTTTCGCCCCAAGACGGATTCGCGTTGCCGTTCTTCGTAAAGGAAATCCCTCGCTGAGGCCAACGAGGCATTCGGTTCTTGGTCTTTTTCCAGCGTGACCACATGACAAAATTCATGCCACAGCACCCTTCGCCCAGTTACTCGGTTCGGGGGCTTGCGATTTGCCGGGGCTGTTGCCGTGTCACGCGACGAAACAGACACCGAGAAAAAAACCTGCCCCTCCGGGCGCAAACGAAACGTGCGTTATCGCGAAGTCTTTCTGCTCGGGAAGATCTCGACCGCAATTCGTTGCCGTCACGGTGCGATTATCGCTACTTCCTGCCCAGAACCGCTTGGGCCTCGGTCAGTAACTCCAGCACCGCTCCCCGTAAATCTCTGCCTCCTGACGATCCATCGCACGTTGAATGTCGCCTGCGCCGAGAACCGCTTGAAGTTCTTGAGTCGATCATTAAAGCGTGATCAGGTTGTGGCGACGACGTTGTTACTCGTCTTCTTCGGCGACTTGTTGGGCGAGTTCCCCAACCCACGTCATTCGTAGCCAAACGCAACAAATCTTGAGCCAACTTGAAACGGGCGACCGGTAATTGGGATCCAGCGTCAACGGCCTGGCGTTGAATACTCCACCCTCTCGAAGCGGACTTCTGCGACAGTTTTAGGCCGATTCAAGCTATCCACCTTGCGGGTTGTTCCCACGTGCTCAGCGCCGAGGCACGCATCAAGTCTTCGAATTTCATAGTCGCCCGCAAGTGAGCCAGGACGCGAGCAACGCCCAAGCCTGTTGCTCGTGCAGGATTGAGTTTCCAGCACTCCTGGATCCTCGGCCGCCGCCACCCTCGTCAATTTTCCCGGTCGATCGGCTTGCGTTGGGCAACGGAAACAGCAAGCTGCCGGAACATGTTTTGGTTTTGGCGCTAGCGCGTAGCGATTGCTTCGGTGCCTTTTTCGAATCGGCTCGGCTCCAGGCTCGGGCAAGCAGGTAGTTGGGACGCGAGGGATCCGTTGTCTCCAGCGCTGGGCTTGTTGCAGCGTTTCGGCCGGCGACTTTGAAATCGCTCTTCTCTAGGCCAGTTTCGGCGCGTAGCAATGTAGGCTTCGCACGAACTTCGGATCGGCATCCCGGACCCGATCCATAAAACACTTTCAAAAATTCTCGCGCTATCGCCATTCTCTGAAAAATAGCGGCCGCAGCGATCAAGTTGTCGCGACGCGAAACGCCCCGGAGCCGTCTGCAGGAGCCCCGCAGCGATCTGAACCTTGGCCTTCCGCAGCGAGCTCCGGCAAATTATTTCTCGCAAAACCTGCAAAACCCTTGCATTCGCAGTGTCCAAACTGTCGGATACGATGTTTGGGCAGCCTCGTAAGTCTCCAAAGCGGTCCGGCATACTTGCCGGTGCGTGAGTTGCCACCGATCAGCAATTTGGGACCATTTCTCGTTCCAAATGCCGCTTTCCACTTCCGCCGCAGCGAACCGATTCCATCCTCATATTGACCGGCAAAGAACTGCCGCTCCGCCTCCGCAAAGTCAGCGGCGGAGACCCGCCGCAGATCCCAGTCGACAGTGAACCCGTCGAGAGCAAAGCCAACAAAAAGCGCGACGAGCACCACGACCACTCGCAACGAGGATTCGGGGTGTACGTACAAATCGAAATCGAATCAGGCAATGGAGCTGCAACCTCCCCTGTCAAAAGTTTTACGGGCGTGGCACAGTCTACCATGACGGCGGCGCGGAGGCTGGTCGCCGGAGGCAGCAACGATTTGTCGAGACGGTGAAGAATCGAATCCGCCATGGATGATGAATTACGCGAAGGCGTTTCAGCGATTGGCCGACGGTCGAGCGGAGCGAAAACCGGCAGGACATCTGCGAGCGCCACAAGTTTTGACCCCGAAGGACGTCACAGCGTTTTTGGGGAGTTTCCTCAACGATGAAGGCGACGGCCTCCAGGGTCGGGCAACGCATCGGTCACCGAATTCCGGTGCTGATCACGACGCTCAAACCACGACTAATCCCATCTCATTGCTTTTTCAGAACAAAAAAATAGAGGAAATTCGACAGGGGCGTTGAGGCACTGTCCTGACGACATCCAATCAGGCACCCTTAGGGAATGAGAAGGCCCCACGCAATCCATCCCGGCTCCAGCATTGGCGGTTTGGCCGCCAAAGCTGGAGCGGGAGAGGATGTTGGTCGGCACTTGGTTACCCAGGGGTGGCGGATCGTCGCGAAGGCCGCGATCTTTACCCTGGCTTTGTTGTTTAACGCCGTTGACGTAAAAACCGAGTCATCTTTCGATGACAAGAAATGCATCAAGTTTGTGCGGAAAATCCATGTCAACTCCAAATTTTCAGCAACCCAGGCCTCGCCCTGAAAGCGTATCAATCCACACGGCCTCAGAAAAATGCTCTGTCTCTATCCTTGCTCTATCTTGCTTTTGTCCCTTTTTCTTGGCCTACCGAATCGCGATCGCTAAAACGGCTCATTTGATGGCGTTCGCATTCTCCACTTCGGCCAACGAAGACAGCCGTTTGTTCCCATGCGTCGGATTTGCTCGCGAAACGCGAGTTGGGCGTCGAGCCTTCGCTGCAAAACGCGGCGATGGCCTTTCTTCGTCCCGAGCACCTCGTAAACGCTCTCGTCAATCTCTTCGCTGAGTTCACGGAGTGTTCGATTCGGTAACTCGGCCAACGTCCGCCTCGGTTTCATCGCCTCGCCGACGATCGCGCCGACGAGGTGGTGGGCGGTCCGCTGCCGGCATGCCTTTGCGGATCATCCATTCCATCAACGTTCGTCGCATCGAGGGATCCCTTTTCGATTCGGCGGCGATCGATTCACGTTTCAGACTCCGCCCCGGCGACGAATCGGGTGGCGAGTTCCAACATCGCACGCGTGGTGTCCGAAACGAATCGAACAAGGCGGTTTGTCCTCTGGAGATCGCGGTTGTTAAGCGCCAGCGCAGCGTTTTTTCACGAGCAGCATCAGCGGTTTGCCAGAAGCGCCCATCACGGCGTAGCCGATTTTGCGCGGTCAGTTCGAGTGTATCGGCGGTTCACCTTTTGCGGCGATGATGCTGCTGCCGTGGCAGACTTTTGCTCGATCGCGATGAAGTCGAATTCCATCGTGCCTCCACAAAATCCATTCCTCGGCCCCACCCGCTCAAGTGGGGCCGGCGATCATGACAGCACGAAACGAGATTCGGTACAAAATCGCGGTCGCTGCTGGTGTCGAGCTGTTCGCGGGGGTTGATGCCTTCGAACTCCAACGCGGCCGGCGGTTTGGTGGGCGGTCGATCGGCAGCGCGTGCCGGCGACCGCCGATGCGAGCGGGCATTGTTGACCCGCCGGCGGCAATCGACGACCCGTTCCGGTCGCGTTGGAAAATTTCTCGATGTAGGCGAGCCAGTAATGCGCGCAGGACGGGTTGAGCCCGTTAGCAGGTGGGTGTAGGCGGGCAGGATGACGTCGAAAAATCCGCGTCACAGCGGCCTCAGGAACGCACGTTGCAAACCCGAGTAAGAGGCGTCATGTCGTCGAGCGATTCGGCGAATCCAATCCGCACGTCGGTGCTGACCTGTCGTTCAGGAGGGGCGGGTATGCAGTTTTCGGCCCGACGTCGCCGGTCGCGTTCGATTAACGCCTTGCTCGACGTGCATGGAATGTCTTCGAGTTCAAAACGCAGCGGCAATTCGCCCCGCGGCGAGTCGCCGCGGTGTTTTCGAGTTCGTCCGGATGTCGTGTACTCGCTGTCGGCTGACAACCGAACCGTCGCAGCATGTCGGCGTGAGCATCGAGCCGCGAATGTCCGTTTGTAAATACGCGAATCGGAAAGTTAATGGCTTCGCGTAGGCTTTGAGTCGTTGAGTTCGGTTTTCGGCGGCGAAAACGCCACTGCGGGAGGGGACTGGCCAAGGTTGGACTTTCAAACAAAGAGAAGGCGAAAATGGACCGTTAGGAACGCGGGAGCAGTGATTGTTCTCGAGTTCCTCAGCGGCGGGGAATTTTGCCCGCTTGTGCAATCGGTTCACGGCTAAGATTGCGGAATCCCGTTTCGGTGGAAAACCGGACCTTTCGCAAAACACTGTTCCTGCTCTTTCCGTTCCATTACGCTCGTCTCATGACATTTCTTCACGTCGCAGTCGTTTTCCCGGTTCGCCGTCCTGGTTGGGGCAGCCTATGTTGCGTCCGACAATCGCGCTCTAGTCGATCGGTGGGGACGGCCGCGTTTCGGCGCAGGGACTCCGAGTTATTGACCGATTCCTCGGGGTTGCGCCTCGAATCCAGGGTTTGTGGTTGCGGGCGAAGCGGGTCTCCGTACGGATCGCGCGATCGAGTCCCGCTCGCAACCCGGTCGGCGGTGCCGGCCCGGCCCCGTTGAGGCTGGCCGCTTCCAATTCGCGCGCACGTTCACGTCGTCAGATGAAAACGTGCAGACGCAGTCCTCGCGTTTGCCTTCGGAAACGCCGCTGCCGGCGCTCGGTTCGCGTCGATTTGCTGGGCCCGGGTCGGTAACTTGATTCGCGAGATCGGCGGCGGTGACGAGGCCCGCGAATCGAAACGGTGCCAGCGGATTACGTTTTTGTTCGAGGGCAACGATCCGTTCCCAGGTCCAGATCGTTGACCGGATTGGCACGCGTTCGCACGGTTGAAATTTCGGGCCGACCGACGATCCGAAATTTGCGGCAACAATTGCTCGCCGACTGGTGGACGACTTTACATTGCGTGCAGGGCCGGCAAACAAGTCCGCCGCGACGGACATGCCGCCGCTGGATCCCGAACCTACGGTCGATCGGGATGCTTGGCAAAGCCGGTTTTCGTTGCCGTTGCCGCCATGGTAACGGGCAAACGAAAAAAGACGCGGAGGACGATCGTTGTTGATGACGATCAAGTGGATCGGAGGCGCTTTCGAGGGTGGCCGACCGCGTGTTTCGCCTTCGGCCGCAGTCGTCTTGATCTCGAGCCAAGGCACGACGATCAACGACGGATGTTGCCGCGTTACTGCTGCCCCGAACCGATTGCCTGGCAAAGCCGGTATTCCCGGTGAAGCGGGAGACGTTCAATGCAGCCGACCCTGAAATCGAACCGCTCGCCCGATCCACGTGCCCCGGAATGCTTTTTACATTCGTTACGGCAAATTCGAAAAATACTTTGGTTCCCAAGACCTACGGAGGAATACGGGCGGCGACGTTTCTCGCATGATCACGTTGAGTTGGTTTGTCCAACGACGGTTCGGATCGTTTAAACGCGGGGCAGCTCGTATTCAGATGACGGCGATGGGGCGCGATGCTTCGGGCCATCGATCATCGCGATCAAGCGATCATCGGGTCGTTGGACAAACCACTCAACGTTGATTTCATGCGAGAAACGCGCCGCCGTATTCCTCCGTCAGGTCTTGGAACCAAAGGTAGTTTTCGAATTTGCCGTAACGAATGTAAAAAGCATTTCCGGGCACGCTGATCGGCGAGCGGTTCGATTTCAGGTCGGCTGCATTGACTCTCCCGCTTCCCGGGAATACCGGCTTGCCAGGCAATCGCGTTCGCGGCAGCAGTACGCGGCAACATCGTCGTGATCGTCGTGCCGTTGCATCGAAGACACGGACCGACTTGCGGTGCCGAAGCGAAAACCAACGCGGTCGGCCACCTTCGAAGCGCCTCCGCATCCCTTGATCGTCATCAACACGGATCGTCCTCCGCGTTCTTTTTTTCGTTTGCCCGTACCATGCCGGCAACGGCAACGAAAACCGGGCTTGCAGCATCCGACGACGTAGGTCGGTCCACGGCGGCATTGTCCGTCGCGGCGACTTGTTGCCCGGGCCGCAATGTAAAAGGTCGTCCCACCCAGTCGGCGAGCAATTGTTGCCGCAAATTCGGATCGGTCGGTTCGGCCGAATTTCAAACCGTGCGAACCGTGCCAATCCGGCAACGATCTGACCTTAAACGGATCGTTGCCCTCGGAACAAAAACGTAATCCGCTGGGCCACCGTTTCGATCCGGGCCTCGTCACGCCGCGATCTCGCGAATTCAAGTTACCGACCCGGCCCCAGCAATCGACCGCGACCGGAGCGCCGGCGGCGGCGTTTCCGAAGGCAAAAACGCGAGGGACTGCGTCTTGCACGTTTTCACTGAGACGACGTGAAACGTGCGCGGGCGATTGAGCGGCCAGCCTCAACGGCCGGGCCGGCACCGCCGACCGGGTTGGCGAAGCGGGATCTCGATCGCGGCGATCCCGTACGGAGACCCGCTCGCCGCAACCACAAACCCTGGATTTCCGAGGCCGCACCCCGAAGGAACGTATAACTCGGGAGGCCTGGCGTCCGAAACGCGGCCGGTTCCCCACCGATCGACAGCGCGATGTGTCGACGCAACATAGGCGCCCAACAAGGACGGGCGAACCGGCGAAAACGAACTGCGACGTGAGAATGTATGAACGAGCGTAATGAACGGAAAGAGCAGGAAACAGTGTTTGCGAAAGTCCGGTTTTCAACGAAACGGGATTCCGCCATCTTAGCGATGGAACGATTGCACAAGCGGGGCAAAATTCCCCGCGCTGAGGGAACTCGAAGAACAATCACTGCTCCCCGCGTTCCTTAACGTCCATTTCGCCTTTCTCTTTGTTTGAAAGTCAACCTTGGCCAGTCCCTCCGCAGTTGGCCGTTTTCGCCGCCGAAACGATCAACGACTCGAAAGCCTTACGGCGGGGAAAGCATTACTTTCGATTTCGCGTCTTTACAAACAGGACATTCGCGGCTCGCATCGCTCAGCGCCGGACATGCTGCGAACGGTCGGTTTGATCAGCGACCAGCGAGTACCACGACCAATCCGTGACGAACTTCTGAAAACATCCGCGGGCGACTCGACCGGGAGCGAATTTGCCGCTGCGTTTTGAACTCGAAGAACCATTCACATTGCCACGTCGAGGCAGGCGTTAATCGACGCGACCGGCGACGTTCGGCGGAAACTGCATACCGCCCGCTCCCGCAACGACCACAGGTCAGCACCGGACGTTGCGGATGTGGATTCGCGAATCGCTCGACGGAACATCGGACGCCCTCTTACTCGGGTTGCAACGTGCGTTCCTGAGCCGCTGTGACGCGGATTTCGACGTCATCCTTGCCCGCCTACCCACCCACCTGCCAAACCGGGCTTCAACCGTCCTCGCGCCGCATTACTGGGCCTCGCCACATCGAGAAATTTCAACGCGACCGGGAACGTGGTCGGTCGATTCCGCCGGCGGGTCAACCAATGCCGCTCGGCATTCGCTCGCGGTCGCCGCACGGACGGCTGCCGATCGACCGCCACCAAACCGCCGCCGTCGTTTGGATTTCGAAGGCATCCACCAGCGAACAGGCCTCGACAACCAGCAGCGACCCGATTTTTGTACTCGAATCACTCGTTCGTGCTGGCAATGATCGCCGCCCAACTTGATGCGGGTGGGGCCGAGGAATGGAATTTTGTGGGAGCACGATGGAAATTCGACTTCATCGCGATCGAGCAAAAGTTCTGCACCGGCAGCAAGGCATCATTGCGCAAAAGGTGAACCCCGATACACTTCGAACTGACCCGCCGGCAAATCGGCACGCGTGAGGGGGCGCTCTGCAAAAACGCTGATGCTGCTCGTGAAAAACCTGCCGCTAGGCCTTAACAAACCGCCGAATCTTCCAAAGAGACAAACCGCCGTTGTTCGATTCGGTTTCGACACACCGCGTGCGATGTATGGAACTCGCCACCCCGATCGTCGCCGGAGCGAGTCTGAAACGTGAATCGACGCGCCCGATCGGGAAAAAGGGATAACCTCGATGCGGACGACGTTTGAATGGAATGGATGATCCGCAAAGCATTGCCGCAGCGGGACCGCCCAACCACCTCGTCGGCGGCGGATCGTCGGCGAGGGGCGATGAACCGGGGCGTGACGGTGGCCGAGTTACCCGATCGAAAACACTCCGTGAAACTCAGCGAAGGAGATGACGAGACGTTTACGAGGTGGCTCGGACGAAGACCGCCCATCGCCGCGTTTTGCAGCGAAGGCTCGGAACCGCCCCAAACTCCGCGTTCGCGAGCAAATCGACGCATGGGGAAAAACGGCTGGTCTTCGTTGCGCGTCGGAGTGAGAATGCGAACCGCCAATCAATGAGCCGTTTTAGCGATCGCGATCGGGAGGCCAAGAAAGCGGGACAAAGCAAGAAAGAAGCAAGGATAGAGACAGAGCGCATTTTCTGAGCCGTGTGATATACCTTCAGGGCGACGGCCTGGGTTGCTGAAAATTTGACGTTGACATGGATTTTCCGCCAACAAACTTGATGCCATTTCTTGTCATCGAAGAGACTCGGTTTTTACGTCAACGGCGTTCAACAACAAAGCCCAGGGTTAAAGATCGCGAGCCTTCGCGAAAACGATTCCGCCCACCCTGGGTAACCAGTAATGCCGACAACCCACCTCTCCCGACAAAGGGGGGGGGGGGAAAATCCAGGCATTTGGCGGCCAAACCGCCAAATTGCTGGGAGTCGGGAATTGGATTGGGGGGCCTTCTCATTTCCCTAAAGGGTGCCTGATTGGATTGTCGTCAAGCGACAGTTGCTCAACGCCCCTGTCGGATTCCTCTATTTTGTTCCTGAAAAGATGAGATAGGTAATTAGTCGGTGGTTTGAGCGTCGTGATCAGCCCACCGGAATTCGGTGACCGATGCGTTGCCCGACCCTGGAGGCCCGTCGCCTTCATTCGTTGCAGGAACTCCCCAAAACCGCTGTGTGACGTCCTCGGGGTCAAACTGTGGCGCCGCAGATGTCCTGCCGGTTTTCGCTTCCGCTCGACCGTCGGCCAATCGCTGAAAACGCCTTCCGGTAATTCATCATCCATGGCGGATCGCATTCTCACGTCTCGACAAAAATCGTTGCTTGCCTCACGGCGACCACCTCCCGCTCGCCGTCATGGTAGACTGGTCACGCCCGGAAAACTTTTTGACAGGGGGAGGTGGCCACTCCATTGCCTGATTCGCATTTCGATTTGTACGTACACCGATCTCGTTGCGAGGGGTCGTGGTGCTCGTCGCGACTTTGTGCTTTGCTCTCGACGGGTTCACGTCGACTGGATCTCGGCGGTCTCCGCCGCTTTGACTTTGCGGAGCGGAGCGCCAGTTCTTTGGCCGGTCAATATGGAGGACGTGGAATCGGTCGCTGGCGGCGGAAGTGGAAAAGCCGGCATGTTGGAACGAGAAATCGGTCCCCCAAAATTTTTGGGCTTGAAAAAATTTCCGGTGCCAAACGGGCACCACCGGGCAAGTATTTGCCGCGCTTTGGAGACTTACGGAGGCTCCAACAATCGGTATTCCGACCAGTTTGACCACTGCGAATGCAGGGTTGCAGGTTTTGCGAGAAAAATTAATTTGCGGAGCTCGCTGCGGGAGCCAAGGTTTCAGGAATCCTTGCGGGCTCCGCAGACGGCTCCGGGGCGCTTCCGCCGCGTCGCGAACAACTTGGATCGCTGCGGCCGCTATTTTTCCACGAGAATGGCGATGACGCGCCGAGAAATTTTGAAAGTGTTTATGATCGGGTCCGGGATGCCGATCCCGACGTTTCGTCGAAGCCTACATTTGCTACCCGCGAACTGGCTTTAGAGAGAGCGATTCAAAAGTCGCCGCCGAAACGCTGCAAACAAAGCCCAGCAGGCTTGGAGACGACGGATCCTCGCGTCAACTAACCTGCTTGCCCGAGCCTGGGAAAGCCGAGCGATTCGAAAAAGGCAACCGAAGCCAATCGCTACGGCGCTACGCCAAAACCCAAAACATGTTCCCAGCTTTGCTGTTCGTGCCAACAAGCGATCGACCGGGAAAATTACGAGGTGGGGCGCGGGCGCAGGATCCAGAAGTGCTGGAAATTCAATCTGCACGAGCAACAGGCTTTGCGGCGTTTGCTCGCGGTCCTGGCTCACTTGCGGGGCGACTATGAAATCGAAGGACTTGCATGCGTTGCCTCGGCGCTGAGCACGTGGGGAAACAACCCGCAGGTGATCAACTTGATCGGGCCTTAAAACTGTCGCAAGACAGTACGCTTCGGAGGAGGGGTCGAGTATCAACGCCAGGCGTTGGGACGCTTGATCCCAATTACACGGTCGCCGTTTTCAGTTGGCTCCAAGATTGTTGCGTTTGGGCTACGATGACTGGGTTGGGAACTCGCCCAACAAGTCGCCGAAAGAAGGACGAGTACAACGTCGTCGCCCACAACCTGATTTCACGCTTTATGATCGACTCAAGAACTTCAAGGTCCTCGCGCCAGGGCGGACATTCACGTGCGGATGGAATCGTTCAGGAGGCAGAGATTTACGGGGAGGCGGTGCTGGAGTTTACTGACGAGGCCCCAAGCGGTTCTGTGCAGAAGTACGATATCGAACCGACGGCCAAACGATTGCGGTCGAGATCTTCCCGCAGCAGGAAAGATTCGCGATCCGCACGTTCGGTTTGCCCGGAGGGGACAAAGGTTTTTCCTCCGGTGTCTGTTTCGGGTCGCTGATCACGGCCAACAGCCCGGCATTCGCAAGGCCCACGAACCGAGTAAGGCGAAGGGTTTGCTTGGGCATGATTTGTTCATTGGTCACGCTGGAAAAGACCAAGAACCGAATGCCTCGTTGGGCTCAGCGAGGCGATTTCCGTTTACGGAAGAACGCAACGCGATCCAGTCTTGGGGCGAAACGATGACGCCGCAGTATCCGCGAGATGTTGTTTGAACGGCAGAACCTGACGCCGGTCAGCAACCTGAGCGGCCGCATTTCTCAGCCCGCCCCTCACCAAAAAACCATCTTCCAGTTCGCGTACTATGAATCATTCACTGGTGGTCGAGTTCCTGATCGAAGAAACCACGGATTGGATGCGTTGAAACAAATATTTGAGTATTCTGGGCGACGGACTGATGATCAACGATGCGCTCGTTCGGTCGGTCGACGCTGCGAAACTTACGGCCAATCGCCGACTACGCTTCGCCAGCGTGCGGAATCGTTTGCCCCGAACTGCGATTTGTCGAAAGAGAGTTACCCGAAAACGTTTCGATTCGACGACTTAGAAGCATGGGTTCGAGCAAACATCCCGACAACTATTTGGGGGCTTCCGCGGGATCGCCGAAGCACATGTCGCGAGTTCGGGGAACATGGAGCAGGCACGTGTCGCCGCGGAACGTCTGCGGCGAACTGGGAGCCGTGACGGCCGAGCCGTGGCGGGCCGTTGGAAATGTTTGTGCCTTACGTTTATCGGGAAACGGAAAACCGAGGAGGGAAACGCCAAAACGTTGGAAAAGATTATTGAACTTTCCAGCGATGGCCTTGCCGGCGCTGCGGCGTTTAATGGAGACGGCTGGCCGAACAAGAAAACTGGGAACAAAACTGCGCGAAAAACTTACGCCGAACAAGTTGCGGTCGATCAATCCGCTGCTGCCGATCGGCCACGAACAACGGGCCCGAGCGGCGAGCAACTCGATCGGCCGGCAAATAACCGTCCGCTCACTCGCGACTAGGAAGCATGGACCCATCGATTTCCGCCGCCGTTCGACTCCGGAGTGGCCAGGCGCTGGCGGGCAATGGACCAAACCGAAGCGGGCAAAGCATCACGTGTTGCGGGCACTCGAAAGAAGCCCCCCGCTACGCGACGCTCAATCGCTTGCTGTGGCAATTGACTGAGAAGCCAAACGCCCGACCGACCCGAAAAACCATCATCCGAACCGACGCCAAAACCGACGCCATCGCTCAAGGCAAACGAAAAAATCGCCCAGCGACGGAAAATCGCCCGCAAAACCGAGCTGATCCGAGGAGGAGGTCCATGATCGAACGGATTTTCAAACGCGAAAAAATTTGCATTCGGGCTCGTCGTGATCCGCCGTGTTGCTCTCCAGTGTTCTGCCGCTGCGCAGCGAGGTTGGTGGCGAAGACGGCATCTCCAATGACCGAAACGGTGTTCCCGACTGGAGTCGATGAGAATTTCAAGGGCGATTGTTTTACTTTTCGGCGGATCAAGTTACGACTCTGTTGACGTCGAGGACGACGCCGGGGGGGGCCGGTGGCGGACCGAATTTACCGCGACAGTGACTTTGAACTGTCTCACTTCGTTTTGCAGGCAACTTGACGACATTGAAAGTCAAATTCTGAACGATCTTCTTGGAAACTGACCGACGACGAGCTGTTGGACTATCCATTTCATCTACCATCCATCGAGCTGGCTCCCTCGCTATTTAATGAAGCCGAAGTCGAAGCTCTGCGTCGGTCGCGATTGGCCCTCAACGGGCGGGTTCTTGATTGGTGCGACGATTTTTGGGGTTTGGGACGCTGAATTACGAGGAACATTTGCGATTCGGAATTTACCAGCGGGTTTTCCCGATCGCGCCACCTCAGGAAGGTGCCGCTCTCGCACGAAAATTTTTCACTGCGTTTACGACATGAAAGAAAAAGGGCCCCAGGATACCCCGCATCATGCAAGCCCGCCGGCAAGCTTCGACGGTAGCGTCGGCACCCTGGAAAAAACGCGGGCCTGGGAATGGAAGCGGATACCGGGACGCCGCACTACAAAGCCCATCTACGATGGACGCTGACCCGAATCATGGTTTTCAATCTGTCACAACACCGATCTTTTGGTGGGACGCAGGCTTTGCGGAACGTGAA